>FWPV01001744.1_pt1 | contig 57744 bp, 47 predicted proteins | sample 2228371 | NCBI WGS metagenome assembly FWPV01 (sample SAMEA103939776, study PRJEB20133) | metagenome
GGGGTTTTGTGTTTTGTTGTAAAAACTATTTTCCCCATTAGGAGGACTTTTTCAATAAGTTATTTCTTGAATTCCGTTTTTGGACAAATCTGATTTTTTTGCTTTATTTTTTTGCCGGTCTGACAGGCTTATGCTGAAGCCGGTTCCTGATGAATGTATTTTTAATGTTGCTGTCATTTCCCTGTTATTTGCTTATAGTAAGGTACCTGCGTGTGATTCGCCCCTACCGGCTGAGATCTGCAAAGCCACCACGGCACGGAATTCCTGTGGATAGGTCAACAGGCTGCCAAGAAATTCGCAGATGACTAATTGGGGTAACGATCCAACGATACAAAAAACCCATGGACAATACCGCGACACGATTACCGTATCTCTCCGTCATCATTCCAGTTTATAACGAGGAAGAAAATGTTGCTCCGCTTGCCACGGAATTGCTGGAGGTGCTGAACAGTTTGAAGACGTCGTTTGAAATCATCTTTATTGACGACGGCTCAACGGATTGCAGCTATGCCAGGCTGAAAGAACTGCAGCAACAATTCCCGGCCATCCGCATAATAAAGTTCAAAAAAAATTGCGGCCAGACCGCTGGTTTTGATGCGGGGATAAAAGCCGCGCGAGGAGAAATTTTGATCACCATGGATGCGGACTTGCAAAATGACCCGCATGATATTCCCCGACTCCTGGAAAAAATCGGCGATTACGATGCCGTGTGCGGCTGGCGCCAGAAACGTCATGACAACGTGATCCGGCGACTTTCTTCCCGGATAGCAAACTGGGTGCGCAACACACTGAGCGGCGAAAGCATCCGGGATGTTGGCTGTTCGCTGAAGGCCTTCCGCGCCGTCTATGCCAAACGGATGAAACTGTTTACCGGTATGCACCGCTTTTTCCCAACCCTGATTAAATTGGAAGGCGGACGAGTAACTGAGGTGCCCGTGAATCATCGGCCCCGCGCGTTTGGCAAACCAAAATATAATATTCGCAACCGGATCGCGCGTTCTTTCATTGATCTGTTGGCGGTCTGCTGGATGAAAAAAAGATATTTGAACTATGAGATAGAGGAGTCTCCCCATGCATACATGGATTAACGGCTGGGTGCTGTTTGGGTTTTTAGGCCAGGCAATTTTTGCGGCGCGCTTTATCGTGCAGTGGATTATGTCGGAAAAAAAACGGGAAAGTTATGTCCCGATCGCTTTCTGGTATTTGAGCATCTGCGGCGGTATTGTGCTGCTCATCTATGCAATTTATAAAAAGGATCCGGTGTTTATGCTGGGCCAGGCCTCCGGGCTGATTGTCTACGTCAGAAACCTTATGTTAATTGTCAATAAAAAAAACCGTGATGAGAATCCGTATGTGCCAAACCCCATCTGAACATGCGCATCAAACAGTGGTGCACTCCGCCAGGGGGGCGGCTGAACTCCTGCACCTGTGCGCCTTGGTTGCCCTCGGCGCCGTCATTCTCTTTATCAATGCCGGCGGCTGGGATCTCTGGAACCCGGACGAGCCCCGGTATGCTCAGGTCGCACGGGAAATGATGCAAACCGGCAATTACCTGGTGCCCCATATTAACAGCGAAATCTACCCTGACAAACCGCCGCTGTTTTTCTGGCTGATCGCCTGCGCTTCAAAGCCGTTCGGCGATGTAACGGCAGCATCTGCCCGCATCCCTTCAGCAATTGCCGCGCTCGGTGTGGTTCTGTTAACCTACCTGTTGGGCCGAATGCTGTATAATGCGGCGGTTGGCTTGCTTGCCGGTTTTATTCTCCTGACAACGACACAATTTGTCTGGATGGCGCTCAGGGCAAATATTGACATGACGCTGACTCTGTGGACCACCCTTGCGCTGTTCCTGTTTTATGTGGGATACACCCGGGAAACGGGGAAAAGCCCCTGGTACCTGTGCGCCTATGGCGTCATGGGGCTTGCGGTGCTCACCAAAGGACCGGTGGGTTTTGCCATCCCGCTGATTACGATCGTGTTGTTTATATCTTCACAGAAACAGTTTAAACAAATGAAAGAGATTGCTCTGGGGAAAGGTGCGCTCGTTATAGCCGGCGTCACCGCCCTCTGGCTGGCCCCTGCCTGCCTCGTGGGCGGCGGTGAATATGCCAGAGAAATCATTTTTAAACAAACGCTTGGCCGAACCGTTGACTCGTTCAGCCACAAACAGCCGTTTTATTATTACCTGATAAATTTTCCTGCTGACTTCAACCCCTGGATTTTTTTTGTGCCCAGCGCCCTCATACATTTCTGGCGCAAGATAAGACAGGGAGAACCCATGAATCTGCGTTTCCCGCTTCTCTGGTTTTTGGGCACATTTGTGTTCTTTTCGCTTATTTCCGGCAAAAGAAGCCTTTACTTGATGCCGCTCTACCCGGCAGCAGCACTCCTGATGGGGCGTTTCTGGCATGACTTTTTGTTGCCGCGGGATGCGCCGGCGCGCACATCGCAACCACTGTTGCTAACTGTTCCCTTCGCTCTCCTGTTTGGAGCGATGGTCATGGCAGGCGTTTTGGGGGGCGTTTTTATCGGCCTGGGGGGTGATAGCGGATTGCTGCAAGAGTTTGATATGAATCTCAAAACGGTGCCCCTCCATCCGCTCTTGAGCATCCTCGGTTTTGGGGGTGCGACTGGCCTGCTGCTGATGAAAAAAAGGGTCTTGCCGGTGTATCTCTTCGCGCTCGTCACGATAATAATGTTTGCCGGCTTTATGTATGCGGAGCGCTCAATTTTCCCAGCTATCAATATGGCAAAATCTGCCAAGCCGTTCTGCGACCGGATAAATAACCGAATAACACCTGAGGATACGCTCGTTGTGTTTCGATTTGAACCGGAAGCTTTTAATTATTTTTTAAACAGAACACCAATTCCGGTCATTAATGACTATGAAACGCTCAAGGAACTGCTCAGCGGGCCGGAGCGGGTATATTGCCTTATCCTGTCGCGACACTTTGAACAAGCCCCAGCCGAAGAGAAAAGCCGGGTAACGGTGCTTGATGAAAGTCAAATCGGCCACCGCAAGTACTATTTGATTGCACGGCCAAGTGCCGGCCCGATAACCTCAACCAGTTTCAGCATGACCGCTCATGCTGTGCCACCGTTTCCCCGTCTCGAATGAAGCAGAGCTCATCTGCCTGCTTGTTGCTTTGTTCACCGTGCGGACGTCGTATAAGACCAGAGTGTCTTACCCAAATTCGGCAGTTGTCGAATTATTTCTTTTTTTTCAAAGCATCGCACCGGCACTCCAATGTGGCAAATCTATGTGATCCGTTCCGCGCGGGTCATCCCGACAATGATAACTGCGCTTTCATTCCCTGCCAATTTATGCCCGTTAAAATGGCAGGGATGAATCGGCACTGAGCGGTAATATGAACACGATGCATGTTAAAAAGTACTGGGTATTGATATTTGCAATCACCACGGTTATTGCCTTTGCCTTTCAGGGGACCCGGGGCTTATGGGAGCCGGATGAAGGCCGCTACGTCCGGTGTGCCTATGAGATGCTCAAATCCGGCGATTGGGTCACACCGCGGCTGAACGGCGCCCCGCATTTTGCGAAACCTCCGCTTGCCTATTGGCTGATTGCTTCGGGGATGTCATTGTTTGGAATGAATGAATGGGGCGCCCGATTTTTTCATGCCATCGTTTTTATCCTGACGACCCTTATGACCGGCTATTTGGCTACCCGCATGTGGAACCATAAGGCCGGCCTTCTCGCGGCTCTGGTTTTCTGCACCATGGCCTTTACCTCTGTGGCAGCAAATATAGCCAGCACGGATATGTTTCTCACTTTTTTTATAACCGCTGCCATGGTTTGCTTTTGGTTGAGTACTTCGTATTCGCACCGCGCATACCCGTGGCATTTTCTGTGGTGGCTTCTGACGGGCTTGTTTTTGGGCCTCGGTTTTCTTACCAAAGGACCTCCCGCTCTGCTGCCCGTGCCGGTTGCAATCGCCTACCTGATGTTGAACAGGAATGCACAAAGACCCTCTGCCGGTGCGATTGTGGCGGGCTGTCTGTTGTTTAGCGCTGTCGCGTTTCCCTGGTATCTGGTTGTCATATACCACCATGATGGCTTGTTTTCATATTTCATGAGCTATGAACTCGTGGGACGCATCATTACCGGCCAGCATGCACGCAACGCAGGGCTGTTTGGCGCATTCAAAATCTATCCGCATACACTGGTGCTAGGCTCCCTGCCCTGGTCATATTTTTTGTTTATCTGGATGTGGAAAACAAGATCGCGCCTGTGGTCTAAACTCTGGTGGGCACAGCTTCGGACAAGAGATAATGCGCTATTTCTTCTGTTATGGTTTATGGTACCGCTGCTCATACTTACCGTCTCCAATTCACGCCTGCCCCTGTATGTGCTTCCTCTTTTTGTGCCGCTTGCTCCGGCGATAGCGCGCATTCTGGTTGTGCATCATGCGCAGACCGTTTCTGCATTATGTGCCGGGCGCGGAACACCAACGGTCTTGGTCGTGCTTCTGATAGGCATTGTGGTTGGCTCAAGGGGCCTGGCTGGTCATTATGAACCCAGGTGGGACAGTCGTGCAATTTGGAAAACGGTAAGCGGTATGATACCAGCGCGGATTGGAGATGCACCCTATAACCTATCCGTGGTGGGACTTCAACTGCATGGCATTGCCTTTTATAGCGGCAGAATGGTTAACACCGTGGAAATCAAAACATCGCAGGACCATGCGTTTTCTCGAAAAAAAACTATCGTTCAGGAAATGGATAATCTGTTGGTGCAGCCGGAGATTCAGGTTCTTCTCACCCGCCGAAAATTCGTGACAACCGTCATTACCTGCTTGAGAGAAAAAGGTGTTCGCTTTGAAATTCAGGAGGGCCCATACGACTATACCTTGATTTTCTGCCGGCCGGTTCTCCCGAAAAATGCCGTTACCGTGAAAGCGCCGGTACCTCATGATAATCTGTGAATGGCATCGACAACCCGGCAGGAAAACGAGAATGATAGGCGGTGTGCGCTGCCTCTGGTTTCAGTGTTGTCATAATTCGCAACGCTATGCTTAAAAAATATTTTTTATACAGTTGGCTTTTGCTGGCGTTATCCGCATGGATGTTTTGTTATAAGCTGGGTGAGCCCCATTTTTACCACACCCGCAACGAATCACGCCGCGCGCGTATTGCGCAAGAAATGCTTGATACCGGAAATTTCCTTATTCCCCAACTTGAGGGTTCGGTGATTCTCACCAAACCCCCGCTTTTTTACTGGGCTGTTGCGTTCTGCTCTCCCGATAAGCTGGTAACCGAATATACCGCGCGCCTGCCGTCTGCGGTCAGCGCTGTTGGCAGCATTCTGTTGACATTTTTTCTGGGATGCTATCTTTTCGATGTCCGGGTAGGTTTCTGTTCTGCGCTTTGTCTTATGGTTACCAATATCTGCGTGGCACAGGCACGCTATGCAGAAATGGAGTCAATGCTGACGTTTTTTATCGTCGGTGCCGTCTATTGCTTTTTTCGCGGTTGTCGTGAGCGGCGACGAGCGCGGGCCTTGGTGTGGTTTGTGCTGTTTTTTGCCGCCCTGGGACTTGGCACACTCACCAAAGGACCGTTTGCGTTTACCTTTCCGCTGATACCGATACTGGGGTATGTTCTTATCTATCGCGACCAGCCAGTTTTCTCCAGAAAATCATTCCTCATGGCTATTCCCATATACCTGGCAATACTGCTCCCCTGGCTTATTCTCATTTCAAAACAATACCCCCGGTTTGGTCTGATTGTATTATGGGAAACAATCGGCAGGGTAGCGCTCGGCTATACCCATCAGGAGCCGTTTTATTTTTATTTTGAGAAGATTGGCGATACCCTGTTTCCCTGGATCTTTTTTCTGCCTTTTGCAATATGGATGGGGGCTACCGCTCGGCTTCGACAATGGCGGCGGGAATATGTCTTCCTCCTGTTATGGTTTTTCGGCAATCTTCTGTTTCTTTCCCTTTCCAAATCAAAACGGGATTTTTATCTTACCCCGATTGCCCCCGGCGTTGCGCTGCTCATCGGCTTCTCATGGCAGGATCTCTGGAACTGGCTGGGGGAAAAAACAGCGTCCTATGCCCCATCTGCTACGACCGGTGTATTACTCACCGGAGCCGGCATAATGCTCGCGGCCTGTGCGGCGGGCAACCCTTTTGACGTAAACTTCCCGGGCATGAAATTTCCAAAGGTTCCTGCCTTCCTCATGTTTGTGGGCTTGTGTCTTGTCGGCGGTGCGCTGCTTAAAAAATGCCTGCCCAAATTATCGGCAGCGTCAGCAGCTCTTTACGCCATGGTAGCAGCAACGATGCTGTTTCAGTATGCGTATCTTACCTATACCGTTCCCATAAAAAATCAGAGCGAGGCAGCAAAGTATTTTTATATCCATGTTTCCAACATCGTCTCGCCCGCCGAGGAGCTTGCGTACTTTGGAGAAAATGAGAACTACACTTTTAGCTTTTATGCCCGCAGAGCGATACACACCATAAAAACTGCATCTGCTATGTATGCCTATATGGCAGCACCGGAAAAAAAGTATCTTGTTGTAACGGAAAAATTTTACCGGAAATATGCTCTGCCATCATGGACGGTTCGGGCGACTGCCGCAACATCAGAACATCATTCCTGGGGCGGCTATTTTCTGGTAAGCAATAAATAAGCAACACAAACAACAGCGACAATAAACTGCTGTATCACCCTTGCGCCTTTTTTCTGGCATCTGCGCGCAGCGGCAGCATCACATAGGCGATGCCTCCCACTGCGCCCGCCACGAGGGCAATTGAATATGACAGCAGCGAAATTGACACGGCGTTGGCGGCAGATACCCCATACGAAGCAAAAAATATGACGGTTGCGCCTTCCCGAACGCCTAATCCCCCGATCGATATGGGAAACATGCTGACGATGGTGATCAGCGGCACCGCAAGAATAAATACCGTAAAGGGGATACGCCACCCGAGGGACTGCGCCAACAGATAGTGAATATAAATGATAATCAGCTCATAGGAAACAGACAGCGCAAGGCAACGGGCAAGAACGAGCCAAGCGGATTGGTAGGTCAGGGCGGCTACGTATATCTCCTGCAGTCTTTGAACGATGCTCCAGTGCCGTATTGTTACAAACAACCGTCCGAGACGCGCCATGAAGGAATAATTACCTGCCAGCAGAACGCACAGCAGTGCGATGCTGCAAACAACCAGGCTTGCCCTCAGGAGTGAAGACCAGCCGCTGACCGCCAACAAATAACCGCTTGCCGCCAACCCGAACAGAATTACCGCCACAAATCCGCACAGGCGGTCAACAATAATTGAAGCAAAGGAAACATCATGCGCGTTGGTCTCGCGAAATACATAATACCCTCTGACCAGATCCCCGCCCACGATGGTGGGGAGAACGCTGCTGAAAAAGGTTCCCATGAAGCAGAGAAAGAGCAGCTTGACGGGCGAGATCACAATCCCCTTGTTCTGCAGCAGGATATTCCAGCGAATAACCCGCAGTGGCTGCGCCGCAATATACAGCAGAACGGCAACAACATAATATTTGAGGTCTGCGTGGCCAATAATCTGAGCAATGGCTGCGATGTGGGCGTTAAAAAGGATATAACAAAAAAGGCCGATGCTAAAAATGATTTTAAATAGCAGCTGTTTTGTGATAAAGATTTTCCCGCAATGCTGTTTCATAACCTGCATTGGATAATAATTTTTCTTTGCCGTGCTGCCTGATAATTCACCGCGGAGCAAATTACATAAAAATATAGTTTGTTAACAGAAAGCAATTGCGAATGAAAAAATTTGGTTATTATATTCTTGGAATCCTGCTGCGCACCCTGTTTTTTATTACCAACCACATCCCTGAGAACATCCTTTATAGCGTTTCGAAATACACCTCAGCCCTTTTTCTGCGGCTTTCTCGTCGTTATCGGCGGCGGATTTCCCGAAATTTAAAAATTGCTTTCGGCAATACCCTTGACAAGCACCAGTGCACGGCAATTGCGCGATCGCTGTCCGAAAACCTGGGGCTTAATTTTGCCGAGACGCTTATTTCCGCAACAGACAAAAAGAAGCTGTTGCTCGACCGCATTCAGGTTCATGGTATAGAACACCTGGAAGCCGCACTCGCTCACGGGAAAGGCGTGCTGGCATTGAGCGCCCATCTTGGTAACTTTACCCTCATTGGGCTAAAAATGAAGGCAGAGGGCTATCCATTTTATACTTTGGTAAAAGATCCCCGATACCCTGCTGTCGCCCAGGCGTTTCACCTCCTGCAGGCAGGACAGGGCGGGAATTTTATCTATGTAGAGCCATGGGACCGGGCGCTTCGACAAATACTCTCCTGCCTGCGGAAGAATGAAATCGTCTGCATGCTTGCTGATGAGAAAAAGCGAAAAACCGGCGTGCTGGTTGATTTCTTCGGTCACCCGGCTCCCACGGCAACCGGCCCCGCGGTTTTCGCCCTCAGAACCGGCGCGCCATTAGTGCCGATGTTTATTACCCGCAGCCCGGATGGGTTGCAGCATATCCATATCGAGCCGCCGCTGGCACTGAATCTGAACGGCAATAAAACCTCTGATATTCACATGGTAGTCAATACCTACACCAAAGTTATTGAACAATATATCAGATCATACCCGGATCAGTGGTTTTGGATTAATAATCGCTGGAAAAAGAAAATACGAGATCAGGCGCTGCATAATGCATGACTTTGCAAAATAAGCATCGCAATTTATATAATTCTTTTTTCCTGATTGTTTTTGTTTCTACCGTAGCAGCGTGCGCTACCGCCTCCCCCTCGCATAAGGTAACAGCGCACCACCAGGTTTTAGACCCGGGAAAGGCCCCCACCCTGATCATTCTGCCCTTTGAAAACGCACCTGCCGAGAAAGATCTGAATCAGCTTATCCGAAAGCAGGTAGAGGAGAACCTGCGCTCTCATAATTACCATGTTCTGGCTGTTGACGAAGTAGATCGTGCGCTTGGTCTATTTGAGCACACCCTGGAGGAACAATGGCAGGACTTTTCTCCCCGGACTCTGGGCAAACTCTTCCATTGCAATTACCTTCTTTCTGGCCGAATTCATACTTTCCACAAACGGTTCTGGGGATTATATGCTGTGGCGTCATTAGGTGTCCAGGTAAAACTTGTAGAAACCGCAAACGGCACCACCCTTTGGACAGGCAAGGTTATGAAAAGAGCACATGAAGGCGGGATTCCATTTAGCTTTTTTGATATGCTGCCCGAGTTTCTCCACTGCTCCCCTGTAATACCGCAAAAAACGAAACGTGCGCTGATACACAACCTCAGCAAACAGTTAACCGATACATTGCCAAAAGCGCCCCGTTCAGCCGATTCTGTTTTTATTGTTGCACTGCAGATCGCGTCTTTTGCGGAGAAAAACCTCGCTGTTGCGACATTACAAGCGCTCCAGGCCCGGGGCTTCGATGTGCGCATGGAAAAGGTTATGCTGCCCAACGGTGCCTGGTACCGGATTATGATGGGACCGTTTTATGACGAACAGGAAGCGCTGCTGAGCAAACGGCGCATTGAAAAAGAGCAGCGGTTTCACCCGGTATTCATTTACTATTAAATCGTAGCTTACCTCTGACACGGCAGGATGGGAGGCACAGGGTTGTGAACAGAGCAAAAAACCATAGTGGGGGCGTGAGAAACCCCCGCTGGGCACTCAATAGCAAAGGATAAAAAATTATAGGAAACATTCTGCACCATTGGCCTTGTATGTTGAGTTTGATTATGACATAGTTAGACTTTGTATTTATCTACTGCTTATCTTGCCTGGATCTGTATGAAGGTACTATTTATCTATCCGAATTTGTTTGCGCAGATTGGATTTAATTATGGCATAGCGTTTCTCTCCGCCCTATTAAAGCAGGACGGACACGAGACCGCACTGCTCAACATCAATGAGAAATTGGGTTATCCGCTTGATATGGCCCGCATCCTCCATGATGTGCGCGCATTTAACCCTCGTCTCATCGCTTTTTCAGCAGTTACCAATCAGTTTCAGCATGTCCTGACCATTGCCGCAGAACTGAAAAAACATGTTTCGGTTCCTCTGGTATGCGGCGGTATCCATGTTACCATGGTTCCTGAGGAGGTTATAGGAACGGGCCTGTTTGACAGCATTTTTATCGGCGAAAGCGAATATGCTTTTCGGGACTATGTCCAGGCGCTTGAAAATGGCGGCGATGTGCGGCATATTCCCAATTGCTGGCACTACCATGACGGCACGGTGCTCAAGAATCCGGTCGGCGCGTTCCCTGATCTTCAAACCATCCCCATGAAGGACTATGAACTATTTGATTTCCAGAACATGATTGACGCAAAGCACGGGTGGGTCGGGCTTATGGCATCGCGCGGCTGTCCGTTTCGATGCTCCTACTGTTTTAATCACCAAATTGTAGAACGCTATAAAAACGAATTGCGTGTTCCCTATTCCCGGCTCAACTACATCCGCCATCATCCGGTGCGCGATGTAATACGCGAAATTATCTATCTGCAAAACCATTATCGCAATATACGCATGTATATCTTTGACGATGATCTGTTTACTTTTGACCGTCATTATATAAAAGAGTTCTGCAGAGAATATCAAAAAGTCACCTCGATCCCTTTTGTTGCCAATGCTCACGTGCAGGCGTTCAGCCGCGATATAGCGCGCTGTCTTAAAAACGCAGGATGTAAGATCATTAAATTTGGCATTGAAAGCGGCAGCGAAAAAATCAGAAGGAACATCATGCATCGCGACATGTCAAACGACACCATCCGCAAGGCGTTTAAAATTGCCCATGAAGAAGGGTTGCACACCTCTGCGTTTGTTATGTTTGGTTTACCCTATGAAACCAGAGAAGACATCATGGAAACTATCCAGCTTGTTGCTGACATACAACCCGGCCGGTTCCGGTGGGCAGTTTTTTTTCCGTATCCGCATACCGTTGCCTTTGACATCAGCAAACAGGGCGGATTTATTAACGTTGAGAAAATGCGGAGCCTGAACAATTTCACCGACGAATCCTGCCTTGATTTCGGACCGGAGCACAATCTTTTCATTCAGAAGCTGCAAAAGATTTTTTCATGGTATGTAAATGCGTATGCATCGTTCCCTGCTGCTGGAGAATACCGGCGGTTAATTGCCGAGATTGACCGCCTCTCTGCTGTTGAGTGGGAAACACAAAATCATGGTATCCGCGACATGGATGAAAAAATTTCTGCACAGCTTGCTGCGGCTCATCAAGACCACTATGCAATCCGGTTTAATCCCTTTATGGCCGTGCACAGCGACTGGAAAGAGAATGCCTAACAAATGTTTCCGAAAAATTGTCGTCAGGTGCCCAAACTGGGTCGGCGATCTGGTCATGTGCACGCCATCGTTGCGCAGCCTGCGACTGTGCTTTGTTGACGCCCATATTGCAATTATGGTGAAGCCGTCGCTCCGCCCGGTCATTGAGCAGCTCCCTTATTTCGATGAAATTATTGAATATGAGCCGAAAGGAAGCCATCGTGGTTGGAAAAAGTACGTCTCTATGGTAAAAACCCTGAAAAAAAAACAATTTGACCTGGGTATTCTCATGCCCCATTCTTTCAGCTCTGCGCTGCTGTTTTTCCTTGCAGCCATTCCCGCGCGTGCCGGATATAACCGAAATGCCCGCGGGTGGATGCTCACCCATAAGGTTCCGCCACCGCAGGAACAGGGGGTGCGTGTGCCAATGAATATGGTGGACTTATATCTGACATTGACCGGCAGCCTTGGCTGTAAAAACACGGAGCGGCGGGTGGAATTGAGAACTTCTCCTGCTGCAGAACAGTGGGTTTCAGAGTTTTTTGCCCGACGGGGCATTAAGGATACTGATTTACTCATCGTTATCATTCCCGGGGCCACGTTTGGTTCTTCCAAGTGCTGGCAGGATGATTCTTTTGCCGCAGTCGCCGACGCTCTTATTGATGAATACCAGGCAAAAATTTTGATCATTCCGGGACCGGGAGAACTGCCGATTGCCTGCAGCATCATACAAAAAATGCAGAGGACGCCGGTGGGCATTGACGATCAGGTGCTGCCGCTGGACGTGCTCATGGCATTAATCCGCCGCTGCTCGCTGTTGATCACCAATGATACCGGACCCCGTCATTTCGGGGTGGCATTTCGAAAACCCATCATTGTCATACTGGGACCAACGGACGAGCGATATACCGACTATCAGCTTGAACACACTGTTATCATAAAAGAACCGGTAGCATGTGCCCCGTGCCATTTAAAAGAATGTCCTGTTGATCACCGCTGCATGACGCTCATAACTCCTGACCGGGTGCTTGCGGCGGCACGAACCATTATAAACCAATACTACCCTGCATCCGCATGCGAAATGCCAAATATCGACTGATTGGAATTGGTTGATTCAAACGCACGGTGATGCGCCCCGCGCACAACACCGGGCAGCCCAACAATGATTCATACTGCCTTCCACGCTGCTTCATCACTGCCTGAAAGGCGGGCTTTCTCAGCATATCACGGCAAGAGGGCAGGATCATCCAGGAAGGGCGTTCGATTCATTTTATAGCCGTTCTCCTGGGAAATGACCAAGCAGAGGCATGACATACTTATGAAAAATTTACTGCAGATTATAAAACGATTCCCCAAAACAAAGGTGGGCGTTATTGGAGATATGGCTGCAGATGTATATATTTATGGAAAACCATATCGCCTGTCTCGAGAAGCGCCGGTGATTGTGGTACGGCACGATTATGAGAAAATTATACCGGGCGGGGCAGCAAATACCGTAAACAATCTCCTTCAGCTTGGAGCGCACGTTTATCCACTCGGGATGCTGGGAAATGACGAAGCAGGCAAGGAAATTTTTAAGTATTTCCGTCAGCGGTGCGCCTCGATTGAAGGGTTGCTGGTCAACAACCGCACGCATACGATTACGAAAACTCGTATTATGGCCGGAGATGATCACACGACAAAGCAGCAGGTCATCCGCATTGACCGCGACCCGACGGCGGCTCTGACTGCAGATGAAGAGCGCCGTATGAGAGATTATCTTGCCACCATTGCGCCGCAGCTCGATGCTCTCATTGTTTCTGATTATGGTTACCATTTTGTGACACCGGTTATGCTGCACACCATTAAACAATTCTCGCGTGAAAAGACGGTTGTGGTGGATTCACGTTACCGCATGAAAGATTTCAGAGGCGTGACCATAGTAACGCCAAATTTATCGGAGACTGAAGCAGTTACCGGTCTTGAGATTAAAAATGACCAAGAATTGGTGAAAGCCGGAAAAAAAATGTTACAAGATATGAACTGTCAAGCGGTTTTAATTACGCGGGGGAACGAAGGTATGACGCTCATCGAGCGCGGCAAAGCACCGGTCCATATTCCGATTTGCGGAACCGATGAAATTACCGATGTGACGGGTGCTGGTGATACGGTGGCTGCGCTGGTCGGTCTTTCCTTAGGCGCCGGGGCTACGTTTCTTGAGGCTGCCCACCTGTCAAATATCGGCGCCAGTGTCGTTGTGATGAAACGGGGCACCGCGACTGTCTCCGCAGCAGAACTGGCACAGGTCATTAAACAAAATATGCAATAATGAGTTGAGAGTCCTCGATATAAACCGGCAAACCGTCATGAACAAAAAAATTATAAAAGACTGGGATCAACTGGCGCAGCATATCGCAGCACTGAAAGGACAGAACAAAACAATTGTTCTCACCAATGGCGGCTTTAACATCCTGCACGTCGGCCACATACGATGTTTGCAGGATGCGAAACGTCGCGGCGATATACTGGTGGTAGCAGTAAACAGCGATACATCGCTCCGCATGTTGAAGGGCGAAGAATACCCAATCATTCCTGAAGACGAACGACTGGAAATACTTGCGGCGCTTGAGTGCGTGGATGTGCTGACCCTGTTTTCGGAACCAACCGTCGCTTCCCTGCTGTTAAAAATCAGACCCCATATTCACGCCAAGGGGACCGACTACACCACCGAGTCTGTCCCTGAACGCGATACGGTATTGTCCTATGGCGGCCAGATTGCCATTGTCGGAGATGCGAAGGATCACTCATCAACCAGCATCATCCACCGCATAAGACAAGGGGGGACCTGATCAGCATAGAAGCCGGCGCTATGCGGCGACCAGTTCAAATTTATCTTTCTTGGCGCCGCAAATTGGACATTCATCGGGAGCCTGTTCCCCTTCATGAATATACCCGCAAATGGTGCATCGCCATTTTTTCATGCCTGCTGTGTCTCCCTTATTATGCAATTTTACCAATCAGTCTTTTTTTGCCCCGCATACCCGACAGACGGCCGATGCCAAGTTTTCAGCCGTTTAACCGCAGCGCTGTTGAAAAGAACCCGATTATGCGCATTTTCCCACAACACCCATGTATATGGCAGTTTCCTCTGTCCCGTCAATCTGCAGAATATCATTTACCTCGTCATCAAAGAAAGCACCCACAGTGCAGCAGCCAAGTCCCAGAGCGCCGGCAGCAAGATAAAGGTTTTGACCAATATGCCCGGCATCCATATAAATGTAACGGTAGGCCCGCTCTCCATATTTCCATTTTGAGCGGGCAACAATTGCAGTCCAGATAAATACCAGCGCACTGTTTATAATCATCGTCTGGCCAAGCGCCGCCTTGCAAAGTGCCGCGCTCACATTTCGATCTTGTAAGAACTCCACAGCGTTTTTTTGAATATTGAAATGATACAGACCCGGTTTCAAGGACATGACCCGGTTTACCGCCAGATAGGTCTCTATCGGATACAAAGCTCCCGCTGATGGTGCCGCACGCAGATGATACCCACTTATACTGCCCGTAACACCCTGTGTGCAAAATAACAACTGCGAAACATCCTGCACCGTAATTGGCAATTGCTCAAAATCTCTTTCTGATCGTCTTCGGCAAAGAATCTGCCACAATCCCGGCCCATCCTGCTGTTCTGCAGGCGGCAGAGCAATGACCTGAAGCGCCTCCGGATATTCCTTAACAGGCTTTGGCATGTTTCCCCAGTCCAGGAACCTGCCCCCCATGTGTGCGCGATAATATTTCGTTTCCTGCTGGTAGGTATCGCCAATCCCTTGGTTTCGTTTTGACACGGTGATTACTCTAATTGTTTAAAATCAAAGTCTTCATTTACAAGCTCGTTCTTGAATGCCGCCACATTTTTTTGCTTTTTTATGGCCTGCTGAATCTGCTCGCTGCCGTTTATATTGCCAAACAAAATGGTGCCGATAATGATGTCATCCTGGAGAACAATTTTTCGGTAGATATTGTTTTTTTCGTCCTTTTTAACCACCGATTCCAGCTTGCCGTCAGCATCAATTTCACCGGCTGCCACCAGATCAATCCCCACCACCTTGAGTGTATTTGAAGGAACGGTGCCCGCATATTGTGCCGGTTTACCTGCCATGGAGAGACCGGCCACTCTACCTTGCTCCATCGATGCTGGCCAGATGCCATAAAAACGACCGCGGTGCTCAATCAGGTCTCCGGCTGCATAGACATCATCAAGACCGGTTTTCATGGTGTCATCAACTTTTACCCCTTTATCAATGTCAAGCCCCAGGGATTTTGCCAGGGTTATCTCCGGTCTTACACCTGCAGAAATAAGCACCATATCTGCCGGAAGATGCTCGCCGCTTTCAAGGTTCACTGTAAGGCCATCAGCCCCTGTCCTTATTTCCTGGGTTTTAGCGCCCAGGTAAAAGGTAAATCCCATGTTCTCCATCTGTTTTTTGAGTATGGCCGCTCCGGCTTCATCCATTTGCCGCGGCAAGAGACGGTTAAAAAATTCCACCACTGAAACTTCAAGGCCCAATTTCCGCAGCCCATTTCCCGCTTCAAGCCCCAGAAGACCGCCACCGATTAATACCAATTTCCGTGCGTTACGCGCCCTCTCTTTAATGAGGTTTGCATCCTCGATCGTACGCAGGGTGAACACGCCATCTGCGGGAAGACCTTTGAGTGGGGGAATAAACGAAATGCCGCCGGTTGCTAACAGCAGTTTGTCATATGAAAAGGATTGTCCATTGGTTGCCACCACAATTTTTCGCACAGCATCTATCTGGGTGATTTCAGTTTCCAAATAAACGTCAATATTATTTTGCCGATACCATGCTTCATTATGTATGATAATAGTATCTACCTGCTTCTCGCCCGCCAGATATTCCGGAAGGGCGGGAATATAATAAAAGTAATATTTTTCTTTGGAGAATATGATAATCTTCCCCTCCCGGTCAACAGCCCGTATATTTTCTGCCGCTGTGTTCCCCGCTATGCCATTACCAATAATTATATAGGTTTTCATAACGTCTCCCTCCCAAAGATGGAAATGATTTCATACTGGTATCTGTATGTGACGCATACCGCGATACCGCATAGCTGTTACGGTGTTATGCTTGCACAACTGACAGGCCGAGTTCATATGCCTCCCGGAGCGCCGTCGGGTGATTTTCTATGGCTCCTTTCGCATCAATCTGCCGGTATAAAAGATGGCGCGTAAATTCCAGATCTATCGCGTCAAAAAAGTAACGCGCGGTCAGCAGAATGCAATCAAACAGCTTTTGCCCCTTCGTCGCGCCAACGCTAATTAAATATCCCTGTCCTTTATTGCCCCGCAGTAAACTGAGGGGTTTTTTGAGCATATATTTCCCCACCCAGAAACACTGGCTGCGGTCAATCATTGCTTTTGTCCCAGCATTAAATCCATAAAAAAATATCGGTGCGGCAAGACAAATGAGCTGCGAAACACGAATGCAAGCATAAATGTTTTCCATGTCATCGCGCAGGACGCATTCTCCTGTTTCATTACATCCGCCGCATTCAATGCAGGGGGAAAACGCATAATCCCGCAAAACAATTTCGGTCAAGTCGCCCCCTGCCTCGCGAGCGCCACGAACAAACTCTTTCAGCAGTGCATCAGTATTACCCCCCGCGCGGGGGCTACCATAAATTGCCGTAATTTTCATAAGACGACCATGTGGAACATGAATGGCGCGATATCCACACAATGATAAAACGAGAAACCTACGGGCAGCAGAAATGGCGCAGGTTTTGCTACAATATGCGATTTCCCGTCTGCCGGTAATTGTATATAGCATAAACGATAAGCGTTCTGCTATGTGAATATAGGGAAATTAATTTTTATTGACAATACCTATTCTTTGCCCCAAAATAATTATAAATGTAATTGTTATATGATGCTCCCCGCCAGCGGCGCAGGGCATCCCGGCAATGCTGCTTGATATTTCATGCCGCGCCGATTCATTCCCACCTCCCCTGAATGCTTTTCGGACAGGGGTTTCTCGACATATCCAGGTAACGACGATTTTCAGCCAGAAAAGGAGGACGACATGCGTTTACAAAAGCCCGAAAAAACACTACCAGTAGAGGCGCAACTGGAAAAACTGCGTGATCAACTGGTAAGCGACAGAATTAATCTGTATCTTGACCTAAAAAAAATTCTGGGAGAAGAAAAAGGAACTGAACTTTTTAAAAAGCTCTACGATGAAGGAATGAAGCGGCTGCGAAAAAATTTCCCCGGTGGCAAGCTGCCTATTGGCGAACTTATGAAACGCGAGCTGGTAAGCTTTCCGGTCCTGGGATTTGATCTCTTTATTGACCATGAAGTTGAAAATGGCGAAGATGTCTATTATGAACATCTCACCACCTGTCCGTTCCTTAACATGGCAAAAAAAATGGGGATCGCTGAGCTGCCCTGTGATTTTATCTGTAATTATGACGTGGAAGTAGCAATCCGCGATAAACGCGGCAGGTGGGAAATTATCTCCCGGATGGGTGACGGCGCACCAGAATGCCAATTCAGAATACGAGAATGGAAGGAATAAAAACCTAATAACTGTAGAAACGATTGCTGAATCGGGATCCTGTTACATTGTTGTGCTGTCAGATATCATAGGGCGACTCAATATGTTGGATTTCGACCGGCGTATTGATTCCTGCAATTGTGCTATTTCTTTATCATCAGGATGCAGCTCAAGATATTTGTTAATTCTGTTTTCAACTTCACTCAGAGAGCCTTCTTTGGGATATATGGTTACCCACTTTACTAACGCATCTTTATAATCCGGCGCCGCATCAAGCGCGCCCCTGAACGCCTTTTCGGCGAGGACAAATTCCCCCCTCATCTCGTGCGCGATACCCATATAATAGTTATACTCGGCGATCTCCGGATTTTCTCTCACGAGCTGGCGCAGTTCCCCGATTGCAGATATCGTGTCGCCCTCCTGCAGCAAAATTCTGCTGAGGAGAAACCGTGCGTCGCGATTGAGCCGGTTTTTACGCAAAATATCTGTCACGATTGTTTTGGCTTTATCAACGGCGCCACTTTTGAAGTTAAGATTTGCAAGAATAACTTGAAAGTCGTAGTACCGAGTATCGTCAACCCGTAATGTGGATAACACTCTCTCAACAGCGTCAAAAGCTTTCTGCTGTTGAGCGGTATTCATGCATGTTTCTATCAGTATTTTTTGTAATTCTATATTGTGCGGCTGCCTGTTTATCTCTTCAACAAGAAATGCCTCGGCTTGAGTCTGGCGATTGTAGTAATTAAGAAAATCTACATAGTGACGTTTAATAGCAAGATTTTTTGGATTATCTTGCAACATTGACGTCAACAACTCTTCCTCTTCTTTTTCTGCCCCTCTTTTTCGGTATAGCTTTGCAAGCTCTTGTTGATAAGGAAGTTTATTTTCACTTTTTTCAATCAGCTTTACATATATTTGTTCTAAGTCGCCATAATGTTCTTCCCGGTATAATTTTTTGATCAGACTTTGGATTGCTTGCATCCAATCTGCCGTAACCGTGAAATGTTTTAAAACGACCTCCCGTGCATCGGACAGTTTATTTTTCTTCGTAGCATATTGCACCAGCAGGGCATAAAAAGTTTGATCCTGTTCGCCGTGGTTTAAGATGTTCTTTATTAACTCCTCAGCCTTAACAAAATCATCCGACATGATGTAATATTTTAGCGCCAGAATTCTCGCATCACGGTCTGTGTCTGCCATAGGTATTATCTCTAAAACAAAGAACGATATACTCTCCCATGATCTTACCTGTAACAAACATTCTGCAATTTTTATTTTCACGTCTCTATCAGCCGGGCGCTCTGCTAATGCCTTCCGAAAGGACTGTAAGGCAGGTCCATAGTTCCCCAGAGAATATTTACACAAACCATGCAAGTAGAGTGCATCAAAATTTTTTCTGTCGAATTGGATTGCCCTTTCTAATTCCTCCGCAGCAGCCATATACTCTTTATTTTTAAAAAGCTGCATTCCCTTATTGTAATAATATTGTTTTCTCTGCTCGATCATTTTTTGACAGCCAAAAATAGCAGAGGCAAAACATACGATAACGAGTACCACAAGATACCGCGGCTTTTGTAGTTGCTGCACATTCATATTTCGGGACGTAGGCTTTCGGGTGATCATGAACTTATGTTTTCAATAATTCTTTTAACGAATCTACGACGTACTCGATATCCCTAAATGACAAATTGTTAAAGAATGGAAGCGCTATGGTCCGTTCAGAAACATGTTCAGTAATCGGAAAATCGCCGCTCTTAAAACCAAACGTGTGACGATACAGGGGTTGCAGATGAATTGCCGGAAAATAAGCGCCGCAGGCAATCCCCCTCTGCGCCAATTTTTTTATAATGGCATCCCGGTCTTTTGTTGTATATCGCGCAGCCAGCCGTGTAACATAAACAAACCAGCTCAATTTCACATCAGCTGCTACGCGGGGCACGATCAATGACGTTACGTCTTTTAACAGCTCCGTATAGTAATCTGCCACCGTTCTTCTTTTTTCAAGTATCTCAGGCAGGCGTTCCATTTGCGCAATTCCCAACGCACAATTAATATCGCTGAGTCTATAGTTATAGCCCAGTCTGACAAAGGGGTTTCCTGTATAATTTCCCCGCAGCTCTCTGCCTTGATTTCTTATGCTTGCGCAAAGTTGTGCTATGTGCCGATCATTCGTAATTAACAGACCTCCCTCGCCGGTCGTAATCTGTTTATTTGGATAAAAGGAAATAATACCGACATCCCCAAGTGTCCCGGCATATGCCCATTGGGGAGTGCTGCTGCTACCGCTATTTAATTTATATTGAGAGCCAAGGGCCTCGCTCGAATCCTCAATCAAAAAAAGATTATTGGCTGCGGCGATTCGCCGCAATTCGTTCCAGTTTGCCGGATGTCCGAATACATCAACAGCAAGAATCGCTTTGATTCGCGAGCGCCGCGTTTTGTCCAACTGCCGCAAAAATCGCTCTATTTTTTTTGGATCAATATTATAGTATTGATCTTCAATGTCTATGAAAATCGGCTTGATACGTTCATACAGCAGGCATGAAGCAGAAGAGATAAAACTAAAGGGGGTCGTAATGACTTCGTCGCCTTCTCCTAAATTAAGGGCTTTGAGCGCCAAGTGCAACGCGCTGGTCCCGCTATTGACGGCAACAGCATATCTCGCGCCCAGATAATCTGCAACTTTTTGCTCAAATTCCCTTTGCTTCGGGCCAAGGCTTAAGTGTGGGGTCTGCAAAACATTATTGACATAGGTTCTTTCCAAATCAGTAATGTCAGGATTGGAAAGCGGAATAGTTTTTCTGAACCCATATCTTTTTTTTCGCGCACCCGTGATTATGTCTGTCGTTGTCTTTATAACGCGGTCAATATCCTGGGCCGACATACTCGGATATAGCGGCAGGGATACCACCCGTTTTGACAGATCAGCAGCAACGGGAAAGTCATCAGGTTTGTATTGAAATGTATTTCTATAAAAAGGGTGCAGATGCAATGCTATGAAGTGCACACTGACACCGATACCGTTTTTATGCATTAAATTTATAAATGCCGATCGATCGATTTTCAGTTTTTCCAATTCGAGCTGAATAACAAACAGATGCCATGCATGCTGCACGTCAGGATCCAGATACGGTAAGGTAATTTCCTCTATCTGCTTCAGTTCATGCAGATATTTCTCAACAATTTGCAGCCGTTTTGCATAGAGCTGATTGCATTTTTTAAGCTGCACGATACCCATTGCTGAGGCAATATCGGTGAGGTTATATTTAAACCCCGGAAGATGGATTTTATATTTCCAGGAACCGCCTCGTTGATACCTTTTCCAGGCATCCTGCGTTATGCCATGCAGCCGCATCATTTTGATTTTGTTTATATATGCCTGATTCTCAGTTGCAATCATGCCCCCTTCGCCGGTGGTAATATTTTTGTTTGCGTAAAAACTAAAGGCGCTGAGATCAGCCAGGGTACCAATTGTTTTTCCTTTGAATTTTGCGGGAATCGCATGTGCAGCATCGGCGATGACTTTTAGTGAATGCTTTTGGGCAATTGCTTGTATACAGTCCATACGGCAGGGTTGTCCTGCAAAATGAACGGGTATGATTGCTTTGGTTCGCGGCGTTATTCTTTCTGCAATACGTCGCTCGTCTATATTAAAGGTATCCCGTCTGCAATCAACAAAGACCGGAACCGCCCTAAAATAAAGGATCACCTCACCGGTGGCGGCAAAAGTCATGGGAGTGGTTATTACCTCATCGCCGGGTTTGAGCCCAATTGCGTCAAGCGATAGATGCAGTGCAGCGGTTCCTGAATTAACCGCGGCAGTGTATTTACACCCGATATACTGACTGAATTTCTTTTCAAATTCTTCTGTGACCTTTCCGGATGTTATCCACCCGGATTGCATTACCTTCGTAACCTCCTGTATTTCTTCGTTCCCTATTGACGGGACAAAAAATGGAATGTATTTTTGAGCCACGATAAATTTCCTCCTAAACAATTAGTCCCTTGAGATCTGCAAGGCTCCGCACCGTGTAATCGGCAGAGTGATCATGCTGGTCAGCAGGTTGGTAATAGAAACCCTCGGTGCGCTCAATTTTACACGTAACCCATGCCAGTGCCTTTGCCCCCGTAAAATCCTTTAAACTGTTATCTCCTATATAAGCACACGCTGCACCGTCCAAATTAAAACGTTCCATAATTTTTTTATAACCCCAACTACTTGGCTTCCATGCGTGTCGCCCTGCTTCATCAGTAAACACGATGAGATCAAAATAATGGGCTATCTGTAATGCTTCGACCTTATTTTTCTGTGTTGCCAGATAGCCATCGGTTATAAGCCCCAACTTTTTCCTGCCCCAATAATAATCAAGGATTTCCTGCGCATCAGGGTAAAGTGTAATCGCGGGTACATGAGTTCTGTAAATTATTATCATATCTTGCACCAATTGAGAATCTGCTGGTACACCTGCCCGTTGGATGGCCCTATCAAACGTCTTGTTTCGTTCCCCTTCCATAAAAATATCCCACAGCACATCATAAAAACTGCATGAAAGATGAAATCTTTTTTCAACAGCTTGAGCCACCGCCCTGAACCCGCTTTTTACAAAATCTATTTCAGGGTATAACGTATCATCCAGGTCAAACGCGATGAGTTTTATATTGGTCAGTGGTGCGTGCATCAAGAACTCTGCCGCGAAATAAATATGGCGTCATCATATCTCAGCATCATGAGGCCATCTTTATATGAATCAGCAACATTCCCGATTTCCTCGCCCATGACCATTTGCAGAATCCAACGGGGAAAGTCTGCTCCTGCCTCAATGCTGAGCGGAATGCCACCGCCAAATCGGGGATTAATTTCAAGCATGTAAATCTTTCCGTTGGGCGCACATATGCATTGCAGCGTCAGGCATCCCCGCGCGCCGGCCAAACGTTCGCATACCGTTTGCCCCATTTCAATAAGATCGTTCCTTTTTACAATGAGGGACTTGCTCACCTCTCCCGCCCGAACTTCAATGCGCAGGCGCGGCACAACACATCGCACCTTCCCATTAAGATCCACAAAAGCATCCAACGTATATTCTTCCCCCTCAATATATTGTTGGATAATCGCATTCGGCACATGCTGTGCGAAAAAATCAACCTGCTGCGCAGTATTAGCTTTGAAAACCATTTGCGATGCGCTGCCGTCATTGGGCTTAATAATAACCGGCAGATTATTTTTAATTTTTTCCCGATCTTCCCGAGAAAACAGCTCAGGTGTCAGTATGCCAATGCCTTTAAAAAACTCATGTGTTGCCGTTTTGTACGTCCCAATATGAATGACGTCCTCATGGGATATTATTACCTCCGTACCGATTTCACAAAACTTCTGTCGGTTTTTTGCCAGCACGTATAATTCGGTGTCTATCAGGGGAATAAGAATTTTAATGTGCTCCCGCTTGCAAATCTTGAGCAGACTCGGTATGTAATCAGGTTGATTAATCCGCGGCACTATAAATGATTTTTCGGTAATATGAAATGCAGCGGACTTGTCGGAGGCATCGGCGCCATAAATTCTGCCTTCAAGGTGCAGCTCTCTGAGCGCGCGGAAAAAATGCCGAATGAGCGAAACCCTGCGTCCTACACTGGTGAAAAGGATGTTGCAGTAATTCATGTATTATTGTGACGCTTTAACAGGCGGTTCAGTGGTTGACTCTGTAGTTAAAAAATCATCGTTAATGCCGTCTCTGCCGTATAATCCTTCTCTTTTGATAACAACCATGATAGTCCGCAGCATGATTTTCATGTCAAGCCACAATGACCAGTGTTCAACATACCAAACATCAAGTTTTATGCGCTCTTCCCAGCTTATGGCATTACGCCCATTTACCTGTGCCCACCCGGTAATACCTGGTTTTACCAACAATCTCTTGCGTTGAAAATCATCGTAACGTGCCACCTGATAGGGAAGTGTTGGCCGCGGCCCTACAATGCTCATATCGCCCTTTAACACATTAATGAGCTGCGGCAATTCGTCTAAACTCCACATCCGTAAAAATTTACCAACCCTAGTAATGCGTTCATCGTCCCGCTTTATGTTTAGACCAAGACCCTTCGTCGCCGCGGAGGCGATCATAGTTCTAAACTTGTAAGATTGAAATAATTTACCCCCTCTGCCAACACGCTGCTGAACAAAAATAATCGGTCCCGGTGAGTCCAGCTTGATAAAAATCGAAATAATGAACAACAAAGGGCTTAAAATAATGAGGGCAAGTATGGCTACAATTATGTCAAATCCAGATTTTATTTTTTTTTGTATCCGGTACATAATTACTATGTTTTATTTCGATTCGTCGTAAGTGCGTTTTTGTTTGAAGATTTACTATCATCATAGTATATAATTATTATGCTATTTTCAATTTCTTTTCTTGAAAACCATAATGAATAAAGTGAGTTATGTTAATATTATAATTTTATGTTTCTCAATTCTCATATCGGTATTTGTATGTGAAATGTTATTAAGAGTGGTGCCGATACCAGGTATTGAAATGAGATGCGCCTCAGAATTTGACCCGGATACAAATTTATACCGATACGCTCCGAACACGGTGATTATAAAATGGAATGTGCATAATGAATTAATTAAGAGAACTGTTAACTCGGAGGGATTTGTTGATCGGGAGCATGCAATTGAGAAACCATCGGGAACTTATAGAATAGGTTTTTTTGGTGATTCCTATGTTGAAGCGACGCAAATGTCTCTTGAAAATACCTTCTTTAGAATTATCGAGCAGAATCTTAAACCGTTTAACGTAGAAACACTTGCTTTCGGGATAAACGGGCATGGGACGCTCCATTCCTATTTAAAAAGTAAAAAATATGCAGACTATTTTAATCTTGATATGGTGGTGTATGTTTTTTGTGAAAACGATCTTGGCGACCAAATGAAAGAAATCAAAGCTGCGAATACACTGCCCTATGCCGAAGTAATGAATGGACATTTGGTTATTGATACCAGGTCTGTTGCGCTTCAGTGTAAAAATTCCCGCTGGAGAAAATTTAAAAATTTTTTTTATAATCATTCTGTTCTTTTTCAGACAATTTACAAAAGATTACTGCTGCTTAAAGAGCATGGGCTGCAGATCCTGATAAATAAAAATGAAATGCAAATGTCAACAAAAACAGATACAAAAACACCTGTTCCCCGTATGGGAGATTTGCCCTCTTCTTGGCCCGCTCCATATAAAATGAAGGCAAAACAGTTAGGAGAACTGGTTATCACCCAATGGTTTAATGAAACAGCACAGCATAATAGAAAATTTGTAATATTATATGTCCCCCGGCAAACAGAATGGCATAAAAAAACCGAAGACCAGGACTCTTGGAAACCCTGGTTAGAACATGTTTGTCAAAAATTACATATAGATTTTATTGATCCGTCCGAATCATTTAGAAAATTCGCACAAACCGGAGCACAAATTTACGAGGATCATTTTACACCGATTGGTCATCAGGCATTTGCTGATAGTTTCGTTAATTGGTTTACAACGCGTATAAAATTGAAATAAGAACCTTTTATGATGGACCATATTGATTGGACAACCTAATGAACATTCTTGGTATTTCAGCATTCTATCACGACAGCGCCGCTTGTCTGGTACGGGATGGAAAAATAATTGCCGCGGCACAGGAAGAGCGGTTTACCCGAAAAAAACATGACTTCAATTTTCCCAACAATGCTATCTCCTATTGCCTGAAAGAAGGGAATATAAAACCGCAGGAGTTGGATTTTGTCGCATTTTATGACAAGCCGTTCATTAAGTTTGAACGGATACTGGAGACGTATTTAGCCTATGCCCCCATCGGCATTAATTCATTTATTAAATCCATACCGTTGTGGATTAAACAGAAACTCTTCATGAAAGAATTTATCAAAAAAGAGCTTGCATATGACGGTAAAATTATTTTTACCGAACATCATGAATCTCATGCGGCTTCGGCTTTTTTCCCTTCCCCGTTCCAAGAAGCTGCATTTCTCACCATGGACGGCGTTGGCGAATGGGCAACGTCAAGTTATGGTATCGGCAAGGATAATACGGTCACGCTCCTTGCGGAAACGCGTTTTCCCCACTCCCTCGGTTTACTGTATTCAGCATTTACCTATTACACCGGTTTCAAGGTCAATTCCGGTGAATATAAGGTTATGGGACTTGCACCTTACGGTGAGCCACGGTATAAGGATTTGATTCTGACCGAGCTCATGGATTTGAAAGAGGACGGCTCCTTTAAGCTCAATATGGAATACTTTGATTATTGCGTCGGGCTTACCATGACCAGTAAAAAATTTGAAAAACTGTTTGGAGGCCCGCCCCGTAAACCCGAAACGCTCCTTACGCAGCGTGAGATGGATTTAGCCCGCTCCATCCAGGAAGTTACTGAGGAGGTCATGTTGCGCATGGCACGGCACATCTACCGAGAAACCGGTCAGCATAATCTTTGCCTCGCTGGCGGCGTTAGTCTCAATTGCGTCGGCAACGGAAGAATTCTTCGTGAGGGACCCTTTACTGATATCTGGATTCAGCCTGCCGCCGGTGACGCCGGCGGCGCCTTGGGAGCGGCGCTGTTTGTCTGGTTTCAATATTTGGAAAACCCACGAATCGCCGACAATCAGCGCGATTTTCAGCATGGTTCATATCTGGGCCCTGAATACAAGAATGGCTATATCGCCGATTATTTGCAAAGAAATAATATTCCCTATACCGAGCTGCAGGACTCCGAGATTCCCGATAAAATTGCCGACTTGATTGCGCAGGAAAAAGTAATCGGCTGGTTTGAGGGCCGTATGGAATTCGGACCACGTGCGTTAGGCGCCCGTTCTATAATAGGCGATGCCCGCTCCCCGCGCATGCAAGAAGTCATGAACCTGAAAATAAAGTTTCGCGAAAGCTTCCGGCCTTTTGCGCCATCGGTATTGAAAGAACGGGTTTCTGATTACTTTGAAATGGATTGCGAAAGCCCCTATATGCTTCTCGTGGCCCCCGTAAAAAAAGAGCTGTGCCGGGAAATGACTGATGAGGAGCAAAAACGCTTTGGCCTTGATAAACTGCATGTCGTGCGCTCAACCATACCGGCAATTACCCATGTGGATTATTCGGCCCGCATTCAGACGGTTAGCCGGGATGAGAATCCGCTGTTTTATGCCGTAATTAAGAAATTTGACGAGAAATACGGCTGCCCGGTTGTTATAAATACGTCTTTTAATGTGCGGGGGGAACCTATCGTTTGCACTCCTGAAGATGCCTATCTCTGTTTTATGCGCACAAACATAGATTATCTGATTATGGGTAACTATCTACTGGACAAAACTCAGCAGCAACCGTTGGTGAACGACATAGACTGGCGTAAACAATTTGAACTTGATTAATAGTTCCGTATGATTATTGAAGAAATCAAAAAGATTAAAAGCGGTCCTAAAGAATTACGCAACTTCGGTATGACGCTTGGTATTGCTTTGGGCGTGTTGGGGTGCTTGTTCCTGTGGCGCGGAAAGGCATTCTATGTTTATTTTTTTATAATTGCCGCTGCATTCTTATTGGCAGCTTTTACCGTGCGCTCAATCCTGAAACCATTCCAAAAGGTATGGATGTCCCTATCTATATTATTGGGATGGTGTATGACCCGCGTGATTCTCGTTATTCTTTTTTACGGCATACTTACCCCCATTGGTCTTATTGCCCGGTTGTGCGGGAAGGATTTTTTAGATAAAAAAATTGACCGACACGCCAACAGCTACTGGGTTTTGCGAACAGCACCAGCACCAGATAAAAAATCGTATGAACAGCAATTTTAATGAGTGAGGTTGAAGGAGATGAGCAAATTTGCAGTAGTATCAGAATTCTGGCAATTTCTGAAAGTTCGGAAGAAATGGTGGTTAGCCCCGATTGTGATTTTCCTTTTTCTGCTTGGCGCGTTAATTATCTTTACTGAAGGATCCGCGGTGGCGCCGTTTATTTATACTCTTTTCTAATCAAGAGAATCGCCGGTTTTTGACCAATCAGTTCGATAACGGCACGCTTCTGATTATATCAGATAAAAAAACCCGGGTGTTGTTTAATACCTCCGGGTTTTTTTTGCCTGGAAAATAAACCGTTACCCATAAAAAGATAAATACCATGATAAAAAATGGCTTATTCCTTCCTGAATCGTCGTATGCGGCCGGTATTCCAGATCCTCAATCAAATCTTTCACGTCGGCCCACGTTGCGGGAACATCGCCCGGTTGCATGGGCAGTAAGGTCATTTTAGCTTTCTTCCCCAGACACTGCTCAAGGGTTTCAATGAATTCCATGAGCCTGACCGGATTATTATTTCCAATATTATAGATTTTATAGGGGGCCGTGCTTGAAGACGGTTCAGGATGTCTTCCACTCCACTGCGGATTTCCCTGCGGAATCTTATCTAAAACCCGCACCACTCCTTCAATGATATCGTCTATGTAGGTAAAATCCCGCTGCATATTACCATAATTATATACCTCTATCGGTTGGCCCTCAAGAATTGCCTTGGTGAATTTAAATAGCGCCATATCGGGGCGTCCCCAGGGGCCATATACTGTAAAAAACCGCAGTCCGGTGGTGGGGATTTTGTACAGATAGCTGTAGGTGTGAGCCATAAGTTCATTACTTTTTTTGCTTGCCGCATACAGACTTATCGGGTGGTCAACATTATGATGAGTGGAAAACGGCATTTCTTCATTCAACCCATATACACTTGAACTGCTGGCATAAACGAGGTGGGCTATATTATTGTGCCGGCATGCCTCAAGAATATTTATAAATCCGTGAATATTGCTATCAATATAAGCATAGGGATTGGTAAGTGAATACCTGACTCCGGCCTGGGCAGCAAGGTGACAGACCTTATTAAATCTTGATTCGGTAAAAAGTTTAAATAACCGTTCACGGTCTTCTAGCATGAGTTTAATAAACTTATAATTATTGTACGTGTTACTTTCAACCAGCTCGCCATACTTGATCCCATCACTGCGAATTCCCGTTTCAGCGAGCCTTCCGTATTTAACTCTGACGTCATAGTAATCATTAACGCTGTCCAGCCCGATAACCTGTTCTCCCCGGGCAAGTAATCTTTTTGCAAGGTGAAAGCCAATAAATCCAGCCGCACCGGTTACCAAAATTGCGTTCATCATTCGGTCTTTTCTCTCTTCCTCATATAAATTAGATCAGTCAAACGCGAGACATTCTTCGACACTGCGAAAGATGTAGTCGCTATTTTTTTGTAAAAAGTTTTGAATTCTGTCCATATATCGGTCATCAACGTCAGAATGGGTGGGAAGGTTTATTATATGCTGGCTTATCTTTTCTCCAACTGGATTCGTGCCCCAGCGATAGTTCCAGCGCTCAAAACCGCTCGCAATCGGATGAATGGGGGATAGAAACCAGTCTCCCAACTCAATGTTTGCATCGATAGCTTTTTTAAATATACTATCTCTGGATTTAACCAGTAATGGATACTTGAGGTATGCGTGCTCGGCGTAGAAAGGGACAAAGGGTGGTTCAATACCCAGCGTTATTAAAAATGTATCGTAGCAAGCTGCCGTTTTCTTACGGTGCTCCAGTGTTGTTGCAAACTTCCTGAGCTGTTTTATTCCCGCTCGCGCCTGAAAATTGGTGAAACCTTTCGCAAAACACTTTGGTTGAACCGGCGATTGCAATTCTTCACTCTTTGATGAGCCGAGAATAAGGTTGTATTTGCTGAGCCAGCGATAGAGTTTAAGCGCGATCCAGAAAGTTTGAGGCGTCACCAGATATGTCCTTATTATATATAACAATCGCAACAGCGATTTTTCAAGAAAAGATGGCGAGAGGAAGATATGTTCAAGCTCGTATAATTTACGGGCGACATCCTTGTTCCGGGTAACCGCTATGCCTCCCAGCCCGGTTGAAAATGGCTTGTTCCACTGCGTTGAATAAAAAGCCGCTTCAGCTATCGTGCCGTTTGGCTTCCCTTTATAGCTACCCCCAAACCCATGCGCACAGTCTTCAATGACCGTAATGTCATATCTCTGTGCAATGTCATTTATAGCATCGAAGTCGCTTGAAAGGCCAAAGGTGTTTTGTGCCAATATAAATCTGGTCCTGTTCGTGATGTGGTCTTCAATCAGATGGATGTTCATGTTATAAGTGCGCGGGTCTATGTCAACATATACCGGCTCGCCACCCAGATACATCACCGGGTTTGGAACGACCACGCAGGTAAAGGCTGGCATTATGACTTGGTCCCCATCTTTTATCCCCATCGCCTTTAAAATGCCATACAACGCCACCCTGCCTTTCCAGAAAGTAAAAATCTGCAGTGACTGATCGCCAAGAACCGCTTTGACCGCTTCTTTAAACGTTATCTGATCTGCTGAAGCATGACCCATGATGTGCACCCTGCATGCACTTCAATTTCTGTTATTTTGTGTGCCCCCATTTTTTGATAAAAACGAACTGCCGAGCTTAATGTGCCACCCACAATTATCTTAAATGCCGGTACTCCTTTTGCTTGGAAAAATATTTTTAAGCCCTCATACAGTAATGCGGATATCCCTTTTCCCTGATAAGGACGGTCAACGACGATGGATAGCAATTCAGCCTGAGGAAGATTTATTAGTTCTTCTTTTCGGGGATAGAACAGCGTCTCAACGGTTGTTTTCAGTCTCTTCCAGGCTACCAATTTAGGCAACAGAATCACCCCCCAAAGGATGTTCTTTAATATGAAACGGCGGTAAAAACTACTCACATTCACTGTTCCCGAAATAAAACCGACCACCTTATCGTGGTCTATCGCAACAATAAGAGTGGAATATTTATCATCGGCAATGAATGCATACATCCGGGTTAAAAGATTGATCCCCAAAGACGACAAAAAACCGGAAGGGATATTCTGGCGATGCAAATTTGCTGCCTGCCGGCATTCAGCATGATGACGTGCCTCGCGTATTTCCATGCAAGAAAATTTCTCCGCTGTTATTTTTAGCCCCATGGCGAGCAATAAGCTCCCGCAAGGGAACAAAGGTAAACTCCGCGAGGAGCAAGTTCAATTTTTTGCGCTGTTTTTTGCCTCGGTTATGCCCTTGCAGTAACGTGTGTATCATAAGTTTAAGGGACATGTTGTTTTCTCCATAATTCGCAAGCCGTGGATATGATTCTTCAAACTCATACGGGTGCATATATACAATCGCTTGCCGATTCAATTGCTCCAGCCTCTTGATGGCATATCTCGTCCACCAGAAGGGGAAATGCCGAATATAGCCCCCGCCTGCAACCGGAACAGTTCTTCCCAGACATTCCAGACATGATAAAGGAATCTCATACAAGCCATTCGGCCATCGGTAGATAGATTTTTCTGCTTCTTTGATTCCATAGCGTTTCGTCTGAACCGGGTAGATACTTGAATCATACACAAACCCGATTTCCTGCAGTATATCAATCGCCCAGAAGGTTTCTTTCGTGATTGAAAAAGCAGGCGCACGGTGGCCAACTGCCATTGAACCGCTAATGTCTTCTATTTCCTGCTTTGCGTGTCGGATTTCTGCTTTGAACTCCGCCGGTTTCATCAGGTAAATATATGTATGATCTGATCCGTGCACCGCTATCTCATGTCCCTCCTTTACTATTCTTGTAATAAGTTCTGGATACCGCCGTGCAACATTGGAAAGCACAAAAAATGTGGCGCGAACTTTCTTTGTAGCAAGGGTTTCGAGAACCCATTGCGTGTTCCGTTCTACTTCGGGGGACGGCGGAACGCGGTGCTGAAAAAAATCCCGGTAGATCACCTGGTAATAATCTTCCACATCAATTGACAGGCCGTGCATCATGATATGATCCTGCTTCCTGCCGAATCTGAAGAATGCCCTGTTCCAGCAGTTCCAGTCTCTTTTTATACCCTGGATGGGGATGCTGAGAAATTTTTGTTTTAGCCTCTTTTATCAGGCTGTTCATCGTTTCAATAAATGCGGCAGGATATATTTCCGTCCAAAATATTTCACGGAGTTTATGCCGCTGTGCTTTGCTTCTGCTAAGCTGCCCATAGCCGGTAACACCGAGTTTCGTCGGTCCCTCCTCCCACCGCTGCTCAAACAGTCCATACAATTTTTTTATCTCTTCTCCAGCGGGGCCATATAAAGCAGAACAGTAGCGCGTAATAAGCGCATCCACATCTTGAGAAGCATCAAAATTTAGTTCGGCAGTTATATAAAGATTAAGATTATCCCATATCCACTGCCGATAGATTTTTCTTCGCCGCCCCGTTTTTTCGTCTACAATTTCCGGTAAAAATTCGATATCATAGGGTTCACCACGTATTTTACCGCGACGCGATTTAATTTCAGATGCTATTCGCTGCGGGCAAACGGACGGAACCCAAACATAATCACCATTTGCTCCTACAACACCGCTATGATAGTTCTCATCTATGTAGATGTTTTGCACCAGTCCGGACCATTTTGCTGCGATTTTCATGGCATCGCCAATCTGATAGCCGAAGCCCACCCTGTTAACCGTAATGGCTACACCGATGTTTGGCGCAAACGTCATCCCCGGATAAGGATAGCGGTAATTACCGTACGCACAGCAGAGGATAATTCGATCAGGATACTCGTTTTTTACCGCGGCTGCAACCTTGTTGACAAAACTCCATACATAGCGTGATAGTTGCATCCCCTTTGGCACCGCTTCCTTAAAATCGTAAGCCTCTTTGCACCGCGGGCACTGGCAGCACGTAAACTGATTTAAGGCATCGCCCGGCATAACGGTGAATGCAATATTGGAAGGGTCTCTGGCGAAATAGGTTTTCGCGGCGTTGGCAAAAACGCTTATTAATGCTTCCTGAGAAAGGCAGAGCTGAACTAATTTTGCTCCGTGGGTGTGAAATGCTCTTTTCCCTTCGTTATCAACGGCAAAATATTCTGGATGAGAAACACTGTAGGTTTTATTAATAACCGTTCCAAACGAGTGGCCGGGATTAAGCAAAAACCCGCCATGCCGATTGCGACGAGCCCATTTCTGAAAATCCTCATCAGCAACTGCCAGCCCCGGGCCGCAACATAATTGAGTTTCACGAGGGGAGAACTCAGGGCGCATGTGTTTTGACCTGGGCTCAAGCGCAACTGTTTTCTGTTTTGTCATTACTTCACCCCATTCGCCGGGGAAATACCATCGTATATTAAGTGCCTCCATTAAAAATGTATACACAGCCAGCAGAGTGCCTGCTTCCTTATAAAATTTTTCCCGCCTGCAGGTAAAAGGAACTGCTCTCGGGTCGTCTCTTCCCAGCAAAACTATTCTATCCGGGCAAATATCTATAATGAACTCTTCAAATTTTAATTTGTCTCTGCTATAACCGAGCCTTTTTGTCTGGGTGCTTTCTCCTACATATATTATGGGGCGGCTTTTTTTCTTTTTCCTGTCTATCGCGCTGGCGATTGGTATATGTGCGCCGGTTACTTTAGAGACATATAACTGTAATTCTTCTGCAGCAGCTTTTACGCACGGAACAGCGTTTTTTTCTATAATGATCATTGCTTGAGACACACCGTTTTTCGCAAGTTCAAATCGTTTCCCATCTCCAGTTTTAGCAGCAGAGACAAGCGGAAAAAACAACTGCACACTGTAAAATAAGAGTATCAATATGGATGCTCTTTTCATCATACTGAAAACAAACTCATGTCCTGGGCCGTGCCTGCGATCGAAAAATTATAATTCGTGGATGTTCAGAATGCAATTATCATAACATAATAATAATTTCGCAACAAACTTCTCCTGCTTTGTGGAGCTGGGGGTAAAAGAAGACAAGTGGTGGTAAGAACAACTATCGGGAGTTCACGCGGCTTAAAAAGATTCGATGTTTCGCTGCAGCAACGTGCTTCTTTTATAGTAGTAATTATCTAAGGAAAAAGTCTGATTCTATGATTTCTACAAGGGGCTTTTTTGCATGCTGAGTGTCTGATTGAATCTGCATGATCCATTGCCCCGGCATGGCTTCTTTGTGAATCTGGAGGGGAATAAAAATATAATCACTGGTGAACATTTTTAAATGAAATGGCCGTTTATTTTCGCTGATGGTTACACCTTGGCCGGTAGCCATTGGCCCGCTCAGTTTTATAATGCTGTTGGTATTGTCAAATGTCGTTTCTTCCTCGGGTATCACAACGATCCAGGTTGTTCTGTCTGACTTAAATGTTGGTCTCAATAACGATGCTGGTATTTTTCTGCCGGGTATTTTTTTAACATCCACACAGCGATCCTGTGATTCCTTGCACATCTGATCAGCACGGCAGGGCGAATCACCGGCAACACACTGCCCATTGCTGCATATTTCTGTGCCATTGCAAAATAACCCGTCATCACATTCTGTGTCATTGGCACATATAATGGGTAAAGTTGTTGTGGTCGTTAAAGAGGATGTCGTGGTTGTTGTGGTTGAGACCTTTATCGTCGTCGTGGCGGAAGGCACCGAGCTTGTTACTGCCGGGATAGTGGTTGTTATACTGGTGGTACCAACAGGAATCGTCGTCGTTGAAGAGGTATAGGAAGGCACATCTTGAGGAATCAAAATTGCCGCCTCGCCATACCGCAATGACACAATCGTCATAGGATTGCCCGGTGCAAGCGTGCCGTCTGCCTTTAGCTTTTTATACGGTCTAACCAAAGGTATGTCGCGCCTATATGTATCGCTAAATTGGTCAGGTGAATAATATACCGTGCTGAGCGGACGCACCAGCACCAAAGCTCTCTCATAATTTCGTGCCAGCACCTCATTAAATGTGCCGGTTGCCAGAACAATATGGTCAAACCAGGCAGTGCCGCCACCTTTCACTCTAAAAAAGATATTGCCGGTTCCGGGATTGTTGCCGGTTGTGAATTTTCTTGAGTAAAGCTGCCAGCCTTTTGTACCGGTTGCCACAATATATTGCGTGTCTATGTTACCATCTAAATAATATAACTGTGCTGAATTACCGCCATGCCCATCACCGCAATTTTCAGTTTTTATCCATGCACTTAAGGTGTAGGTTGTGTTGGGTTTAAGAGCAACTTGCTGGGTAATAGAGGCTAAATTGAGCGTGGTATCATTGGGCGGCGTCGTAATTTTCACAGATGCATCACCCTCAATCTTTTCGATTGTATCAAGCAGCGCGTTTGTGCCCCAGGAAAAAATAGGAGAGATTTTCCAGTTGTCAGGTTTCCCATCGGGTATATCACCCTCATCAAGGCTGCCGTTTTTAAGGGTATTAAATATGTTTGGCGAATCGTAAAAATAATATTCACTCTGTGGTTTACCCACATCATAGGTAATTGCATCAAACCAAGTATTATAACCCGTGCCATTGAGACCGTAGTTATCAAAGTCAACAATTGCAAAATAGGTTTGATTGCCGTGATAAAGGTAGTAGGAGGCCAAAGCAAATATTTTTTCCCGTTCTTGCACCTCCGGGTTAGTATAATAATCAGAAAAATATTTTTGTCCCAGCTTATTAAACTGCAGCACCTGAATTTTCCCCGCATCATCAAGCTGTTTCACAACAGCAAGATCTTCAGGATTGGCAGACCCTACCACACTGACCAAATAATTGCTCATCGTGGAGCCGATATCCTTCCAGTTCTCCATCTGACGCCCATCAATGACAAACTCATCAAGTTCAGAATCACCATGATACGGCGCATACCAGTTATTCCCCATAATTATTTTACCCTGAGCCTCCATAGTTGGCTTTACCGTTTTTAATAAATTAACGACGGCTGTCTTCCATTCTGCATCAACAGTATCGGGATTGTTAAATGGCGTTTCTAAAATATAATTTTTTGTTTTCGGTTGCGCAACTGACTTTAAGGAATCTACTATTATGCCATCCGCATTTTGCGCCTCTATCTCGGCAGCAAGAAAACCGGGCAGTAATTCCACATATTCTGGAAATGCAAAATTCAAGGCGAAATTGCCACTATTTTGTGCGGTATCCGGCCAATAGTAAACAGGTATCCGCGCTTCCGATTTGGTGTTTGCCGATGCCTCAGGATTCACCCTGCCGGTAATAACTCTCACATTTCCGGTGCATTGCAAGGCATCGTTGTCTATGGTTATATTAGCGACCAGTTCTGTCGGGCTATTGATGGTAATGCTGTTCACCAACACATCGCGACATGCGAAATACACCCGCGTGCTTTCATCAAATGTGGTATCTACACCCCTCACCACAACGTTCAGCTTCTGTCCCGTTAAACCGCTTGCCGGGGTTACCGAAGCGCACCGCGCAGGTATCGTTGTTGTCGTCGGCGAGGGCATTGCCGCAGGCGACGTCGTCGTTGTTGTCGAAACGCCGTTCACCGTGAATGCACCTTCACAAATTATTTCTTCTTCACCGTCACGTGCATCAATACAGCCATCACCGTTAAGATCATTTGCCGGATCCCACCCGAGCGCGACACCCCACTCATTGATTCGCGCCTGCCGGTTTTCAAGTTCAATTATCACATCCTTTTTCAAATGCAGAAAGAAATCCTCTACACAGTCCTCATTTCCCCCACAATGATCAAGAATGGCCGCATATTTATTGCTGGGCGTATTCGGGGCTTTATACAAACTGATACCAAGGAGGAGCTGGTATGAAAGATATCGGTTTCGCTCATTGAGCTGCGATACATTCAATCCACCTAACGACAAATCGTAACGATCCGCAATCTGCTGACTGTAATCTTTGCATGTTGATTCTGGGCAGATGTAAAGCCCGGTGCGTATGTGATTAAAATGCTGTAAGAATGGTGTTTGTGCCCACATATTCGGTACTCTCGCACTAATTGTGCACAGCATTAGAACGGCAGTCATAAATAGAAAAGCGCTATGTTTTGACAAATGGCCTTTTGTTCTTGGTTTCATTAGAACTTCCTTTCATATTAACAATATTGGTTTCTTGGTATAATTTTTTATAACGATGGGCTCGTCCGAAAATCCTTTTATATTCAGCATCAAACGACAAAAAAACATACAACTATTTAATTTAACTATATATTTTTTTACTCTTTTTCATTCATCAAAAAGGTTTGCAACTTATTGCCTTATCTTTTGCATTTTTACTGCCATCGGAAATGAAAGATATCAGGGAAAAGTAGCGGGGCTGTTAAAGGTGTGGTATTATGATTGTTGATAGGAAATTATGGCGGTCAAACTTTGCACGCTTTATAAAAAATGCTGATACCTCTGCTTTATAAGTTTGAGTTAGTTATAACGGTTAGAATCCCCTTTCAACAAATAATCATATAAAACGTTGGCGACGAATTCATGGCCATATTCATTCCAGTGCTGATCTATTTCTGAATTAAACTTCTTGTTGTGAAGTTTGTAATCCGCAAGCATTAGTGGGGTTAAATCAATAAGTTCAATATTATTCTGAGAACAAATTGTTTTCAGCATTTCGTTCAGCCACAACACCTTGCTTTCGTTTAATCTGTCGCTATAAATTGCATCGCGCGGTGCGTCTAAAATAAAAATGACTCTTCTACTAAGATTTTCTTCTCGGATTGCTTTTACCAGATAACTTGTCACTCTGAAGATAAGGTCTTTGTTCTGTTTAACATTTTTTACTTTTATGTTGGCTTCAAATTCTTCCTTTCGAGCCTCAGCAGTAAATTGTTTCCATTTTTCTGTTACTTTTAGATTTAAGTAGAGGTAACGGAAAAGTGCGCTCCTGTAAATGAGTTGTTGCCAAGTCGGTCTGTATTGCGCCATGGAATAATTTAAGCGTGGTATTTTCTCTGTAATGCTACCGCCTTTACTTACAGAAAGCTGAAACAAATAATCCCGCTGGGGATATAATTCGTAAATGCTCTCATCAAAATCATTCTGAAATATGTTAAAAATAAAAATTTCTGGTTCAAAGTATTTCTTCACATATCTACTAATATGCAAATATTGTGATAATGCATATCCCGATACGCCGAATGCATAAACTTCATAATCAGCATTTAACTTTTTTTTTAACAAATAGGGATAATTTTTATTTACATCAACATGAAATGCCTCTATGTAAGAATCTCCGATAACAGCGATTAATTTCTTATTATGTTCAGGATAATAATCAATAGGATAATTCCATCCCATGTTGTTTATGTGCCATTTTGATCGTATTTCTGCAAATCTGCCAAATGTTACAAGGCCATTTTTCTTTTTATTACTGTAGTGATATATTCGTTCTTTCTCATTAAAAAAACCCCTCGGGGGATCGCTGGCAGGAATTATTATCCTAAAAAAAAATTCAAATAGTATAAATATTATTACAATGGTTGGAATTGTAATAAATATAATATTTTTTATTGCTTTTTTTATGGTTAGCATTATTCCAACATTACTAAATTTTAAATTCCTACTCTTTATTGAAATTCACACAGATTGGTATTCTCAGTAAGGGGAAATGATATTTATTGCTTTTAAAATCTTCTTCATTACATGGCAATGCTTTAACAGCAAATGCCGATAAAAGCAACTGATTGCCCGACAAGCGACAACAGGTCTGATAGCATTCTAAAAAGATATGTTAAAGAGAAATACTTTTGTTCTTTTAAATCAAAGTTGCGATGTTTTCCAGTGATTATTAACCAATAATACCCTGAAAATACTATGATTGTAAAAATTTATCTCTTCCTTATGATTATTATTATATTAATACAAGTTTTTAAGCCGCTGTTCGGAAGCTATTTAATTTTACTCCTTTTTATGCTTAATCCATCGCAATTTTTTCCTGAGCTGGAAAATTATCGACTCTATCTTATTGTGTCTGCCGTTTTTTGTGCAAGTAGCGTGCTGAGGGGCTACAAATTTAATAACAAAAATCAGATATTTTATATTCTGTTGTCAATAATGTATTTATTTTTAATTTTTCTCTCGCTCATTTTTTCTGGCGAAATTGCAAGCAATGCATTTACAACTATTTTTAATTTTCTTAAAGTAATGTTTTTTTCCATGATATTAATATTATTTATAAATAAAATGGCGGAATTTACAAATATACTCAGGTCTTTTGTTTTTGGGGTTTGTGCTAATGCATGCTTTGCAATTTATGAACAATTTTATCCAATCCAAAGTAGAATGGAAGGGACATCATTATACAGGAGCGAGGGCTTTCAAACAAATCCTAATGCGTTAGGAACTCTTTTGCTATCGGCATTGCCGATAGCATACTACCTATACCAGCATGATAATAATAAATATTTCCGCCTGCTCGGCTTGCTGACCTTTGTGTTTTCCGTAATAGGAATTTTTTGCACTGTTTCCAGAATGGGGCTTTTGATGTTAATAATAATCTTTGCTTTTCTATTTAAAAACAATATAAAAAACATTACCTTTTATGCTCTATGTGGAATAATCGCGATACTTTTTTTCAGTTTTGCGAAAGATCTTTATTCCCAGCGACGAACTGTTACGGTCACTGTGTCGGGACGCGCCACTCTTGATGCAAGCGCCAGCATGCGTATTCACCTGGCGAAAACGGCCTTTTTGTTATGGCTAAGAAACCCGCTGTTTGGGGTTGGCCTCAATAACTTCGACCAGGCCGCAAAAGAGCAATTAGGGGAGAGAAAAGTTATGGGATCAACACATAATGCTTACTTGCAGCTTCTCAGCGAGCAAGGTGCGTTCAGTTTGTTGATTTACATTTTGTTGTTTGTTCTGGCGTTCAAATCATTAGCAAAAATCAATAAAAAAGTGTACCCTCTGAACGAATTATCTGAAAATTTAAAAATCGTTTTGTGGACATGGATTTTTATTTCCTTTTTCGGCTCAATACACGCAGCATACTATCTTTGGTTTTCCCTAGTGTTTCCGCTAATTCTGCATAAAATTTACTTAAATGAACAGAGTCTTTTAGAACTACGAACCCTATGATAAATCCCCTTTAAAATTCCTCTAAGAAGTCTATTAAAATTGCATCCTCTGGCAGAAGTGTTTCCTCATGCCAGGTTAGCCCCTGGTCAAAATAGCCCCTGCACTGCTTAAGTCCCACGGTGCCAAATGAGTAACTTATTTCTATAATATAGGGGTTGCCCTGCAAATCGGTTACAAAGTCAAAAGCAAGGCTCTGTGCTGCCAATTTTTGTGTAATATCAAATGCTATACGAATGCAGGCAGGATTTAATTTCTCCAGATCAAACGCGAATTTGCCCGCACCTGATGCCCTGAAATCACCTGGTCTCACCATACGCATATAGGCAAAAGCACGTTTGCCGATAATGACTACACGCGTATCATATTGATTATCAGGAATGAAATCCTGGAAATAGACGTATCCGCGTTCACGACCCATGAATTTGTTTGCCCGGTGAATAATTATCAGCCTCTTGGGCAACCGTTGCACTTTAGCCAGTAAATCAGCCCCTGCACGAGTTTTACCCAGCTTGGTTTCAAAGTCACTGAAGTATCCAGGCACTGGTTTGAATCCCCGATTAAACGCCTGCCGAATAAGCTTTTCTGCTTCGGAAGCCGTGGCTACCAGTCTGACATTGCGCGCCCCTGCTCCTTTTCTCAGCTTAAAAATTTTTGGAAACGTAGTTTGGCTAACCCATGCAAGCGCCTCCGGCTGATTATAAAAAACATAGGTCGGAACTACCGGTGCGCCAACTCCTTCTAATAGATATTTTTGTGCTAATTTATCATCATAATGCCAGCACGTATTGGTGTTAGGATAAACTTTGAGACCCATCATCTCGGCTGCACGGATGACATTGCGCGCTATGAGCACGTCTTGGGGAATAGTGTGGTGCCAGTGCCATAAAAGACCTTTAACTGCTGAAAGCTGCTTCATGATGTCAGGCGCATAGCAGTTAATGAGTCGGAAGCCAATAGCATGCTCACGGCAGTATTGTTGCCAGCGCTCTGAATAGCTTCCCGGGCGGTGGTGTATCGCAATTAATTCTGTCACGATTTATTGTTTAATTTGAGTGTCCACGCCTGATATATGACATGCAAAGCCTTGCCAGCAGCGCTACTCGGCACGGCCACACATATATTCCATAGCCGCTATTTTTTTTTACTTGCCAGATGAATTCACGGATTGTTGGTACCCCGACAGTGCGCCCTCTGAAATTCATTGCTCTGTTCATGGAAGTTATGCGGGGTAACATATGGGGGCTTCGACCTTGCGGCCGTTCGTTTTTCCACGCTGTCGGCAGTGTAAAATATCTGTAACCAGTGTTTATTGCTGCTTCCAAAACCTTCTCGGTAACGCCGCCTGTCGGCCAACAGAGGCATTCGACTTTTTTCTGTAAATGATGTTCTATTATTTTTTTTGATTCTGATAATTCCATATTCACACGCTTAAGATATTCATCGTCGGTTTCAAAATAGCCCTGGGAACCATAGCCGTTTTGTTTCCTTCTGTATTTGCTTACTAAATTTTTCAATTCATCGCGCCAGTCGTGCCGCTGAAAATAATGCTCATTACCGTTTGACTGGACATGCTTCTGAATCACGTCGTTTTCGTCGTGGTTAGGGAAAAATCTCCTGACAGCAAGTGCTGGCCCGTATTCATAAATAGGTGTACCATAGGGAATTTTTTTCTCGCATTCGGCGGCTTTCGTCAAATAGAACGGCTTTATTTCCGGCATAAGATTCCACAACATCCATACCGGCGTCAGTGGATTGGGTTCAGTCGCAGCACCGGGGTGCCAGAAATCGTCAATCGCAGCCCCTTTGAAATATATCGCATGTGTTAACCCGTGAGACTGAATGTCAATAAGACCGCTTTTTTCCATTTCTCTCATCTCACACCAGGAAAGAAAGCCTGCACAGCACTGTTCCGGACGATGCTCTTTTTCACTGAAACGGTCTGGATTTGATAGCGGCCGTATGACGTTCCGCGGATCAACAAATTCAGGTGTAACAAAAATGGTTGCTCTCATTTGGTATTTTTTCAAAATCGGAAAGACATGAACCCAATTATCAAGGTAGCCGTCATCAAAGGTCAAACAGATTGTTTTAGATTTTGTTTTTATCTGGGAACACGCCTCCTGAAAGCTGATGCTTTCAAAGCCCGCTCTTTTAAGGGCTTTGATTTTTTGCTCAAATAATTTTACCGGTTCAGAAATGTGACGCGACGCCCATTGAAGCTGATGCAGGCCAACAGAGTGAAACATTACGGCTACCATTTTTTAACAATTTCTCCGTAAAATGATACATGATTATCAACCATTTGCTCTATTGAATAGTTTCGCCTGATAAATGTTCGTGCTTCTTCGGCGATTCTTTTTAGCTCTGCGGGTGTTTTGCTGCAAAACTCTCGTATTGCCGACGCGATCGCCTCAACATTGCCCGGATTAACCAGACGACCAAAGGAAGTTGAACTTAAGAGTTCTTTGGTTCCACCCACCGCTGTCCCAACAACGGGAACACCGTTTGCAAGCGCCTCAAGAATTGCGTTGCTGCTTCCCTCACGCAGAGAAGTGCTAACCAGAAGATGCGCATCCTCATATGGAATTTTTTCCTGTTGCACGTTGCCCAGAAAATAAAACCGGTTTTTATACTTGCTGTGCTCGGTGACATTTCGCAAAACCTTCATGAGCGGCCCATCACCCGCAATAATAAATCTGCATTGGGAATGAGTTTCAAGAACTATCAGTGCGCTTCTAACAAAAGTAAGCGGGTCTTTCACCTCTTTTAATGTTCCCACAAACAGCACCGTAAAGTATTCTCCTTTTGAACTTTTTACCTGTTCTTTCATGCTTATGCCGTTGTGTATCACTATAATCTTTTCCGGCTGACAGACCTGAAATGTTATTAACATTTCTCGTATTGCATTACAGTTGCAAGTTACATAATCAGTCTTCTGACATACGGTTTTTAAACGGTCGCGGATTTTTTTTTCATCACTAAATAAAATGCCGCGGATACTCCCGATAGTACATTTGACGCCGGCAACATGCGACGCAGATAATCCATATTCAATTGCCCCTAAATTAAACATGTGTAACATGTTTATTCTATGCAGTTTGAGGAGTAATGCAAAATATGCAATACTTACGGAGCGGGTATAGCGGGAATCCCACAAATACTTGCAAGGTACCGGCGAGAAGTCAAAACAGTCTTGTTTTTTTGTAACCCCCGGTCTGCTCATAAAGAAAACGGTAACCGGGATATTTTTTTTTTGAAGTCCTTTCGCCAAAAGTGCCACCTGACGCTCTGCCCCCCCTATCTGATTAGTGCCAATAAGTAACGCGATGCGGAATAAATGATGGGCCATAAGCGGTTGTGTGCTGTAATGGTGTAATTTACGTTATGGTTATCAACTGCTTTCCAAAACGTGTAGAAAATCCATGATGATCGCATCTTCAGGCCACATATGCCCTTCATGCCAATTCAGCTCATCATCCCAATGCCCAGGACAATTATAAACTGCCTGCGCTTGATAACAATAGCTCACTTCAGTAATTCTTGGTTCGCCGGCAGTATCCAGTATGAAATCATACGCTGCACTCTGAGACTTCATTTTTTGCGTAATGTCAAAGGCTAATCGCACGCACCGCAAATCTATACGCTGCACGTCATAGCTTATACTTCCGCTGCCCGATGCTCTGAAATCATTGGGCCGCACGTTTCGCGTAAATGAAAACGCGCGGTTTCCAATTACTGTTACGCGTATATCATATCGATTATTCGGCAAAAATTCCTGAAAATAGACATACCCTTTTTCTCTATTGAACAGTTTTCTTCGCATGTATTTCCCGCGCAAAGCGTTGGGCATACGCTTTATAACATCAAACAAAGTGTGATTATGAATATTTTTTTTGATATTCTTGCCCGCGCCGTGAAAATATTTTGAAACCTCCTTTATGGGGTTAAACCCCTTGCCGAATGCTGTTTCAATTAACTTCCTCGCCTCTTTTGCAGAATGGACAAGCTTCACGTTTTGGGAACCTGACCCTTTGCTGAGTTTAAAAACAAGGGGGAAGTTCGCATGGTTAATCCACTGTAACGCCTTTTCTTTGTCATAAAAAATATAGGTCGGGACTATGGGAGCTTCCAGGGACTCCAGCAGATACTTTTGCCCAATCTTATCATCAAAATGCCAGCAGGTATTATAATTGGGAAACACCTTTATGCCCAGATTCTCCACTACCCAAATGAGATCTTTTGCCAACAGAACATCTTGAACCACATAGTGTGCCCAATGCCACATAAGCCCTTTAGCGTCTGCGAGCTGTTCCAGAATGTCTGGGGCAAAACAATCAACAATCTTGAACGCTACGCCATGAGCTTCACAATAATCAATCCATCGCCGAGAAAAGCCGACCGCCCTGTGATGAATCGCAATCTTATTTTTCATAAATAAATCCCCGCAACATCATTAAATAACATTTTGCCTGAGCATTTCCTTGCTAACATTTTGTTTGGTCATTTGCTGCTGCCAGTTCTATATGACCTTTCCAACCCTTTGCTGGCATGAACTGTTCGGAGAATAATGAATTGAAATTGTTACCTTGCACAGATTCCATTGACCTTAGTTCGATATTGTGAACGGTCGCGCGAGAGACAGGATATTTGTGATCTGCCATAACATATTTAAATTGCGGGATCTTCTCATAATCAAACCCCATAATCCTGCTACATACCAAATCAACAGCAACTGGATCATACCCGGCAACCAAAGCACCGCATGGTTTCGATGTAGGATATAAAGGTCCTTCGTGTTCTCCCGCAATGATAGCATCCACCAGAATAAACAATTTTCTCTGGACTGTGTCAGTCATAGCTCCTGTTTTATTTGCATATAAGAGTATCCGATTTAAATCCGCAATGGTTCTGGGCAACGTATCGTTTCCGTACCAACTGCCTTCAAAATAGGCATCTTTATAGGGAACAATAAATTCCGTGCATCTGATGATCCGATGAATTAATGTGCAAATGGATTTGAAGTATGCTTTAGGGGTTCTTTCAAGTTTCTCATATACGCGTGTAATGATTTTTTTACGCAGGCTTTTGTGCAAATATTCATCGCCGCCCTCTTGCTTTGCGCCGTATCTATGATGCGGCAAACTATCTTTGGTCACATTTATTCCGATTATGTTTTTTAACGAACAGGTCATTCCCGCCTTGCGGTGCGTCTTCAATTTTGGCACATTTACAATCACGTCAGCCATGAGCATGCTACCGGCGATCAAGTAGCTATGTTTGTCTCTTTGGTGATAATGCACCATTTTTTTTGGGTCGTAGTCGGTAACTCTAAACCTTTCAAAATTTTCGTCTATTTCATGCAGCATGCTATCTTGAGCAAGGTCAATCTCGGCGTACCCGTATCGATCGCCAGCCTGCTTGTTACGCTCTATGATTCCTTGCGCATTTCGAACGCCGGTTTCTAATCTAAAGTCCATTACTTCTATTTCAAAATTTTTCTGCTCGGCATAAAACAAAACTATCCTGTCTATACCTGACCGTTCGATAATCTGTGGAAAATCTGCACTCTGGATTGGCGCATCACCGATAATGATCTTTCCACTACCCCGCAGTCCAAGGTAAACATAATCTACAACCGCTCTTATAATGCTGCCGTGAGTGACCAGACTATTAAAATCAACACCGGGATTACCGTGTTTTACAAAATTTGGCTTTATCAAAACCGTATTGCCGGGAGCAATAATATCTTTAAACGGATTCCATTCAGGGGTATTGAAATGCTCACCATCCATATCAAGCAAGGCGAAAAGATTGCGTATGGAATCATAGACGGTATTGTGCGAGCTCAGTTTATTGAAAACATATTCCGGATAGTTTATCGAAGGGTGGAAAGGGGCATCTTCACAATACGCCAACCCTTTATTTTTGATAAGTGCCACTTTTTTCATGATGATATGAGCGCTACAATTTATTCCCAAGTGGTTGAAAAACAGTATTGTTAACAGGTTCCTGCGATAAGAGGAGCGTATCTAACATATCAAATGCCTCAGCAGTTCTTTAATTCGGGAGTTCCCGCCGTGTTCAGAATGGCATGTTTTCAACATCCTGCTCATACTTTTTAGCTGTTTTAATCATCCCCTTAGATTCCTGCTTTCTTAAAGAGAACCCTATAGTGAGCTTTCTTTTCAGGCTAACCGCATATAACATCAGATACCAAAACAGGAATTCATAATATGAATTTTTTTTGTGGAGCGCTTGCGGATAAACACGATTAGCAAGGATTGCTGCGCCCACACGCGCATCCATGTGCTGCTGAATATAGTCATAACAGAACTCTCCTGCTCTTTCCCGATTGGCGTTATCCTGTAATCTGTGCAAAAGCAATGTTACCGGTATGCTTGCCACAGACGTGCAATACCGGAAATGTCTTCCGGAAAAATTATAGTACGCAATGTCACTGATGTTTTCGGGACCAACGAGTTCAGCCTCACCCTGTTCGCCAAGGATAACCGCCGGTTTTTTGCAAGCCATTGCCTCAAGAATACCGCGGCCATGTCCCCATACGACATCAGCATAATTATATAATTGCCTGAGTTCATCCATGTCAATAACAGGGCCGATGAGGTGAATAATATCTCTACCGCTACATCTCACATTAATATTGTGCGCTCTGGCTGCCACGTCTTGATACAAGGCTCCCTCTCCGGCAAGAATAATGTGCACATCCAAATCGCTATCCGCAATGTGTTCGGCAAGTTTCATCACTGTATCAAGCCATGGTCTCTTGGTCTTGTCAAAGCGCATTGCCATGACAATTTTGAGAGACGATGACGGTAATTGATACTTTTTCAAAAAAGCAGCAGAAACCGGCGCCGATTTGAAGTAATCAATGTCAATGCGCGCTGGAATAACAAAAATATTCTCGGCGGAGAGGTTGTGCCGCTCAACCATTCCCTGAAATAATTCATTACTATAAAACACACTTTGAATGGTTTTCGGGGGAGGTCTAAAGCCCACAGGACCGCCTGCATGGGTATAAACAAAACCTTTTTTCAGCAAAACCGCGGCAAAATAACCGTTAAAGATGCTTTTGAACTCCTGAGCGTGGATAATGTCAATTGAGTGCAATTTACAAATTTCTTTTATGCTGGAAATGACTGCGTAGGAAGGTCGCTGGCGAGAAAGTGCAAGTTCCAAACACGTGAAAAAAGCTGCGCCGGCATTAATAAATTGATTAATCATTAAATCAGAACCACCAGGCGCTAACAAATAGACTTTATGTCCCATCGTCACCAGGTTTTTAACGATTGCCAGCGCTGATTTGAAGTGCCCGCCAATTTCAAGCGGAAAACCAAATAAAAAAAGAATGTTATAATGCTGCATAAATAGCAGAAGGGAGGGAACACGGCACTTATATCACCAGAATTTTCGCCACCGGTTTTCTATGAGCCGCAGGATAATTTCGGCTGTGGCAAGTTTACCGATAAGATGCAAATCCTTGTCCTTTTTAAGCTGCGATAGAAAGTTTGTATCAATAAAATGATTAATACGCGCCTCAGGTGAAAAGATCATATTTGCTATCATGGACCAATAAATTTCTGTCAACCATCGCGGCCAATCTTCAAGCAAAGATTTTTTGCGTTTGTCTGTTGTCATTCGCCAGATAATGCTGCGATATAAATGGTCGGTAAAATGAACTATTTTTCCCTGCAAAAGCCTGTCTGGCCGTGTATTACTAATGGGGATACAGGCGAAATGGGGAGCAAATTTTTGCAGTAGGTATGCCTGCAGTATATGCGACTCTCTGCCAGATCGCGGGTAGCCAATAAACTCTGAAAATGACAGGGTGCTTTCTTTTATAGAAAACGCCAGGTCAATTATCGCGTTGTCCCAGCCGGGAATGCGCAAGGCGGTAAAATTGCTTGCGATCGCAACCTCTCCGCCAAAAAGCCCCGGATACAGACAATACATATTATACAACAGCGAATGTTCAGCCTTGGTGAATTCACCAAATTGCTCTTTTAAAAACTGCAGCCGCCCGGTAATGTGGTGATTAAACGCCTCATATGACGTTCCAACAATGGTTTTCCAGAAATCGGCACGTTCACCTTCTTTGCCGCCGCTTAACAGTAATGCCATGTCATGAGAAAATGTCGCCGGGCTCAGGCCGTGACCGCGAAAGGTCCCGTCAAGCGAGATACCGCTGGTTATTATGGGATACTGCGTGCCCGCTTTAGTAATATGCTCATAAACATACAACAGTGTTGAACGCAAAATTTTTTCGGCAGCAGATGAATAGTAAATGGTGTTAAATAGATAGTCCGGCAGAATTTTAACAAACTGTTCATCAAATAATATTTCTCTGTGTCTTAGGTGGACTCTCTTAATTATTCTCCGCACCCCCCACAAATCGCCGCAACCGGGAACCCCGTAGGTATAGGCGGTAACTGCCCGCAGGTCAGGAGCAAATGCAAGAATGGTGCGGGTATCCCATCCGCCGGTCAAGGAGCTGGCAATATGCTGAGCACCTTTAAAATAGCGCGGGACTCTGCTGGAAAAAACGCGGGCAGCAAGTTCTAAAGACGCTTTCCCCTCAATAAGTTTTTCTTTTTTTCGAAACCGCGGTGCATACTCTGCGGCGTTCAGTGTGCCGGTGCTTGTATTATAAATGAGTATCGTAGCAGGTGTAACCTTTTTAACCCCTGCAAGTATTGATGTCTCGCAAATCGGAAAATTAAAATATAAAAATTCCCAAAGCCAATTCTGATTAAAAACGGGGGACTTTAGCAGTCTGCAGAATGAAACCGGTGATGTCGAAAAATAAAAACAACCGTTATCAATAAAATAGTATAAAGGATGTTGAGTCCGCCGGTCGCTTATCAGATACAGTATTTTTTTTATTTTATCGTATGCGGCAATCGCAAAAATGCCATCTAATGTTTTAAAATACCGATGCTCATTCTGTTCGAGGCTTGAAATAATCTTTCTGAACGGCACTGATTCATAATCAATGATATCGCCGGAAAACATCACAACCCATTGGGAATTTTCAAAATGCCGATCACCTTTCAGCGCTGTGTTCAGCACATGGGCAACACTGCAGATAAATTCGTTTGCCTGGATATGTGTTTGCTGACAATTGCCTAACAAATTGATCGTTTCAGCAATCTGTTCAAACTGCTCTTTAGGGCTATTATGATTTGTTATACCGCCGACAAATCCGGGCATAATTCTTTCAACAACTTGATAAAATTTATTGTTTTATAAGACTTTGATATATACTTGTCATCTGAGAGATTAAAGCATTCCAGGAAAACCTCGCTTGCACAAGGTCACGCGCGTTTACTCCAAGAACGCGTGCGTAATCCTGATTCTCAAATAAATTTATAATTTCCTGTGCCATCGTCCCTTCATCATCCAATGGAACAATAATCCCATGCTTGGCGTCGGGTATTATTTCATCTACGCCAGCGAAATTGGTGCAGACGACCGGCACCTCTGCCAGCATGGCTTCCAAAACAGCATTGGGTAACCCTTCAAAGTTTGAGGTAAGGCAAAACACATCCGCGGCGGCAAGCCACCGATTAATATCTTTTTTTTGCCCAATAAACAGTATTTTTTCGTCAAGACCCGCTCGTTTAATCAGCACATCAAGTTCAGTCTGTATATCCTGACGGCCAATACCGATAAACGTAACGTCTGCTCGCTTGTTACAGACAATGGCGGCCGTGCGAATAAATAATGGATAGTTTTTATGTCTTTTCTGACTTGCTACCATGACCACCAATTTATGATCCTGGGGAAGGCCAAGTTCTCGTCGGATTTCACTGCGAGCCAGGATCTTGTCACACGGTTCAAGACTCACGGCATTATAAACAATGCGTATGGTTTCCAACGGGATGCCATACCATCTTGATAGAGATTTGGCAACTGCTGCGGTGTTTGCAAGCCTCAACGTCTTTTTCGCGAGCAGTTTTTCTGACAACTGTCCAATAATACGCACAATTTTGACCTCATTGCGATCGCTGGCAATGATATGTTTTACACCAGCAGTCACTGCTGCCCAACGTCCCCAAAAATTTGCTGAATACAACCAGGTATGCACAATATCGGGGGATATTACCTTAATAGTATTTCGCAAGGTAACAAAAAAACGCCATATCGGCATAGAAAATTTATCAAAAAAATATAAGGTTACGCCTGCATCTGCAAACTCCTTATAAAGGGCGTCGGGCGTGTCAGAATACCAGCATACCGCCAAGTCAAAGAGATTCTTATCCAGTCGCTGACACAGCCCCAGAAGCTGCTTTTCACACCCCCCCACGCCCAATGAACCAATAACATGTAAGATGCTTATTTTTTTTGCGGCCGGTGTTTCGCCCCCGCTTTTATGAGATTTCATGTGAAACACCTATTTTTTTATTGTGCGATAAAGCCCATGATTTTCGTTTTATATAGTTTTTTATAATACAACCAATCATGGTAATTCGGAACAACGACCTCAGCAAGATGAGAGCCCGTCGTCTTCAAATATATATACAAATTAAGTAGCGCAAGCAATGCATACATGGCGCTCAGGCTAAGTGCAGCACCAACCGCGCCAAAAGGTGGCACCAGAAGCAGGCAAAATAACAAACAGGCTGGTGTTGCAAACAAGTTCCTAATAAAGACGATACGGGGATTGCCAAATGCAGCAACATGCACCGGCAGGAATTGAGTAAGCGGATACAGTACGATAGCAGGAAGAAGAGCGTAAAGTACTGTCACCGCGGGAATGAAGGCTTCGCCGAATAACAGCACAATGATTGGTTTTGCAATAATGCCAAATGCCACCACCCCCGCGCTCATAAAAATGAGGAAGTTGCGGCATAGCGTGTTGGTGCGCTTCGTTGCTTCGAGCTTTTCTGCAGCCGCCGTAAAAGGAAACAGCACCTGTGCAAAAGCCTGCGGCAGTAACTCTGCCCTCATCATGAGATTTCTACCTGTTGAAAAAAATCCCACAATGGCTGCCGGATAAAAATTGGTAAGAACCATGAGTGGAAGCTGCTCCTGAAAAAAATTAAGAAAAAAAATCAAATAGCTCCACCGGCCGTAATCCCAGATTTCCCTCACAAGTCTCATGCCCGTTGCAAAAACTCGGGGCGCTCTTTCCTGTGCACTGCCCGTTCTGAGGCATCGATAAAGGTAAAGCATGACGATCGTCTGCACTGTTATGTTGGCAATCACGGCACCCATAATACCCATTGATAAAAAAATAACCAGAAGGATCAGCAAGGGAATATAACAGATAGTACTGATGATCTCAGAAAAATTTACTTCCTTGATCCGCAATTGCCCGCTGAGAATACGCTGAAAATAATTCTTCAAATAAAACAACGGAATAGTAAGAAAGCCCAGATAAAAAATAGCGGCGGGAAGCTCCCGCCATGGTGACCATTTTGTTTTCCAAAAAAGCGCTAATAAAACGCAACTCAGGAACGACATTGCCAGGCTGATGATCCACGACAATCGTGTAAGATCTCTTACCGAGGCCTGCTGTTTGGCCATAAAATAAGAAAACCCGCTGCCAAACCCAAGATTACCAAAACGAAAAGAAATATTGTGAATGAGGGCAAATAATGCCAGAAAACCAACACCCTCAGGTCCCAGCCAGCGGGCATGCACAATTGCGGTAAAGATGTTGATACAAATAATGGAGACACGAACAACTGCAGTTCTTAGGCTATCCCTGACGAAAGACATGTGAAATTTTTTTGATTGTTTATAATTTATGCACGAATACCGCTCACACTATTTCAGGCTTGGCGTTGGGCAGGTAAAAAAATTTTAAAACGCATTCATTTCTCTTCGTCAGAAAAGATACCTGCCGATAGACTGCGCATCTTGGTCTTAAACTCATTATAGCCACGGTCAATCTGCCAGGCGTCTTCAATAACCGTTTCCCCTTCCGCCACCAGCCCTGCGAGGGCCAAAGCTGCTCCGGCCCTTAAATCGGTGGCTTTTACCCGTGTTCCTTTTAAAGGATTGCCACCAAAAATAAAAAGCATATTGCCCTTAATAGAAAACACTCCACCCATTTTTTTCATCTCTTCAGCATATAAATATCTGCCGGGAAACCGCAAATCAATGATGCGGCTCTCCCCTTTTGCACAAAGCCCGTAAACAGCAAACATCGGCTGCATGTCTGAATTGATGCCCGGATAAGGACCGGTACTAATATCAACAGGATAGCAGCAACCACCGCGCACGATCAAGCGGTCTTCTCCCCGATAAAATTTTGCACCACTTTCTCGTAAATAAATGAGGGGGATTTCAAGGTGGTTGTAAGGAAACCCGACAACTTCCACATCGCCATTCGTTATCACTGAACCTATGAGCCAGGTGATTGCTTCCATATTGTCGGGGATTACGGAATGCTGAGCACCGGTAAGTTGTTCTACTCCTTCAATTTCAATACATTGTTGGCCGTATATCTGAATCTTTGCGCCCATCTTCCTGAGACAGGCAATAAGATCAATGATTTCAGGACGAATATGAGGATTCCACACGCGGGTAATTCCCTCGGCCAGGCAACCACACAGTACGGCATTCTCCGTGGCACCTGTCGAACGGATTGCGAGATGGATGTCTGCTCCTTTAAGCCGCCCCGACGAGGTCGCATACAACATGTTATGCTCAGTCCATACTTCAGCGCCCATGCTGCGCAACACCATTTCATGGAGGTCATATTTGCGGTCTCCTATATCACATCCTCCAGGGAGCGGCACAGCTCCCTGTCCTGTCCGCGCTACCAACGCCCCCAACATGAGCAATGTATTACGAATTGAGCGGTCATGCCATTCAAGGACACTTTTAATGTTGGCTGTCTCAGTTATGGCAATCGTGTTGTTCGTCAAGCTGCACGTCTTACCCAGTAATGTGAGCATTTCAACATGTATTTGGGTATCAAGCAAGCTGGCAGGATAATTTTCAATCGTTATTGTTTCATTTGTAAGAAGCGATGCAGTAAGTAATTTCAACGCGCTGTTCTTGGCTCCGCTGACCGTGACGGTCCCAACTAATCTCGAAGGTTGTATTACATACGTATGTTGTTGCGATGTCATAACCAATCCACCATATCTTCAGGTAAATAGATTACTTCTCGTTGCAGATGGATGCCAAATTCTTCAAAAACCCGGCGCTGTCCTTCTGCGATAAGATATTTTACGTCGGTGCTTCTCGCGTTATCTACATTTAAAATCCAGTTGGCGTGTTCCTCCGCAACCATTGCTCCACCTTTGCGCATTCCTTTCATACCGACGCGCTCCAAATACCAGCCCGGAGGTTTACCCTCAGGCGGCCGCTTAAACGTGGAACCAAAATTCCTAAAGTTTTTTGGGTGGTTGCTGAAGCGCCGTGCACGGAGTGTGCTGATTACTTCACGAGCTGCCCCCGTAACCATTTCCCTCCCCGCGGGAAGTTTGAAGGTAGTTTTTAATATGATTTTGCGTGAGTGGGACAAAGAGCATGTCCGATAGGCAAAACTCATATCTTTGCCGGTATATGTTACAATAGCTCCTGTTTCGGGATCAAAAACATCAGCACAAAGAAACTGGTCTTTAATCTCTCCTTCTTCCAAGGTGCCTGCATTCATTCTTACTGCGCCGCCAACAGTGCCCGGAATAACCCCCATGTAGGCACAGCCCAGATAGCCGCGCACTGCAATTTCATTGCCCAGTTCCATAAGAAATGAACCTGATCCGGCAACTACAGTTCCATCCTCTTCATGGAATTCTATCGCCCGAAACTCGCCATGCAACTGGATCACCAGCCCGTTGAAGTCTTCATCGCTTAACAGAACATTTGACCCGTTGCCCAGAATAAAAAACGGCAAGCCTTGTTCCTTGGCAAACGTGATTGCTGTCAATAGTTCCTGTAACCGTTGCGTTTTGGCGTAATAAAGGGACCGGCCGCCGATCTTGATGGTAGTCAGATCCCGCAGAGAGTAATTATTATAAAAATTAAGGTTGCTGGGGGTATTTTTAATCTGCATGCGCGGGAATGTTTTTGTTTACATTTTCTGGCGTTACGCAGCATTAATTGTTTGATCAACAGAATCATCAACCGAATATTTCCCTGAGCCGGTAATTTATTTTGTTATATCGTTGACTATGATATATTACTCAATAACTTAAATAAAATTTTCTCTTATTCTGGAAGTGATGCTCCCCGCACACGGTGCGGGATATCTCGACAATTTATAATTGATCGTTCATTCCGTGCCGATTCATCACCGCCTCAAAGGCGGGCTTTCTCGGCACATACCGATAAATCTGCTTAAAAAAAATAATTTTATACATTTTATGGTAAAAACACAAGTGAACAAATCGGTTTTGATTTTAGAAGTTCATGCCAAAGCTGCAATTCCCATACTTGAATCGTGTGCAGCCATGGGACTCCATGTCATCGGCGGTTCCTGGAAAAAATACTGCTGTGGTTTTCTCTCGCGAGCTACTGATGAACGTTTCCGCTACCCCTGCCCTGAACGCGAACCAGAACAATGTATAACTGCCATCTATGATTTCTTAAGAACACGACAGATAGCAGTTCTTTTCCCAGTCGGGGATGTTATGACCGACCTCATTGCCAAGCATCAGGACATACTAAAACAACATACTGGTCTGCTCCTGCCTCCGTATTCAACGTTCGTCCAGGGGCGTAGCAAAATTCTTGCATTGCAGGCCGCCAGCCACGCCGGTTGCCCGACACCTAAAACATGGTATCCTCATGAACAGCCTTTTTCTGAGATAATTAAAGAAATCTCTTTGCCAGTGCTGATTAAGCCTGATATTGCCGCTGGCGCACGCGGCATTACTCTCTGCAATTCCATAGAGGAAGTTATCTCTTTATTCCCAAAAATTGAGGAGCGTTTTGGCAGATGTTTTTTACAGGAGTTTATCCCCCACAGCGGCATGCAATATAAAGTGGATGCAATTGTTGATAAGCAGCAGCGACTCCTTGCGGGTGTGGTCTATGCAAAGCTGCGGTATTATCCGCCATCAGGCGGTTCCAGCGTCCTCAACCGCACGGAACATCGCCCTGATATACTTGAGTCTGCCTGCAAGGTGCTGCGGGAACTTCGTTGGGTAGGTTTCTGTGATTTTGATTTTATAACCGATACCCGCGACCATACTGTGAAGTTGATGGAAATAAATCCCCGTTATCCGGAAAGCTTTCGTGCCACAGTAGCGGCGGGGGTCGACATGCCAAAAATGATGTTCCAGCTTGCTCAGGGCGGGCAGCCCGAACCCCAATTGAACTACCGGGAAGGTCAATATTTGAGATTTCTTTTTGGTGATATTATGTGGTTTTTAACCACCAAGGAAAATCGCTGGGCAGCAAAGCCGTCTTTTTTTGACTTCTTTCGTTCCGACACTTGGTATCAACTTGAAAGAAGCCGTGATTGGGGCATTTTAATGGGCTACCTGTTAGAAAATATGTGTCTTTTGTGGGACAAACAAGCACGGCATTTTCGCCTGCGAAGAGATTATGTGTAAATGGGACAAAAATTACTCACCTGTTCTATCAATTTCGCCATATCGTTATAAACTTTTTCTGCGGTATATTTTTCTTGAAACAGTTTGTATGCATTATTGCTCATCGTCTTCAATTTTAAGGGATTATCATAAAGATCATTTAATATCGCAACCAAACCTTGGACATCACCGGGTTGATATGTCCTACCGCACTGATATGTCTCTAAAACCTCGGAGAGGACACCTTTAAGACTTGAAACTACGGGCAATCCTGCTGACATATATTCAATGGGCTTGTTAGGCATATTAAGGCGAAAGGTAGCGCTCTCTTTGTAAGGGGCAAGACCGACTGAGCTTTTGCGCATAAGGGTCCAGATTTCCGCCGCACCGACCCATCCCGGCAAAATGACATGAGGACAATCTCTGGCAAGGTTTTGGTAGTATTCCAGCTTATCACCCGAACCGCACAGCACGAAGATGAACTGTCGGGAACCGGCACCTAATATTTTTGCCGACTGAATAACCAATTCTAACTCGAAATGCCAGCCAAAATAGCCAAAAAAGCAAGCCACGAAAATACCGGGTTCTTTTTTCACACCTAAATTTTTCCATTTTTGTTCTGCCGCTTCAATTGCTCGCACATCCGGTTTTGATTCGGAGTAACCAAAAGGGAAACAGCGGTCAAGTTCTGTCCGCTGACGTTGTGCATACGCAATACCCCAATCAACAAAATGCTCACTAATGCCGACAATTGCCGCAGCCCCCGAGCAAATTCGTCTTACTTTATTAAATAACGGTGTGAGCAAAAAATGCCATAAAGGCTTCAAGGGCGCGGGAGCATATTTCATAAAAGCGTCAGGCCACAAATCCCTCACATCAATAATTACCGGCACTTGATATTTTTTTCCATACTGAAGTGCCGCCTCACACAAGTCCAATGTTGGCAGGCTGCATAGAATGACATCTGGCCGCTTAGCCTCTTCTGCCAACCGCAGGAATGCCCGAGCTGTCAGATATTGATTATATAGGCGGGACAGGCTGACGCTGCTTTGATATAAGGGTGCATAAATGAACTGAATCGTCAGCGTATCACCTACCTTAAGAGTTGTATGCCGGGTAAAACGCTGCGTTTTATTTTGGTGATTAACGGTTGATGTCCACCAGATGACGTTGTGGCTCTGACGAGAAAGAAGCTCAGCCAAATAGCCGGCGCGCATCAATTTTACATCAGCGCCGTCCGTGGGCACCGGTTCTGCAGTTTTAATTATCCAGATGTTTTTGCCCATAGAGCCTTGAAGCGACGTATCCGACCAATTCTCACCCTCGCAGTAAAAAAACAGCTATGGCAAAAAGCGCCACCAAAAAAAAACCAACTTTTGCAAGTTTTTCAGCATCATCAAGCCCAAATCGCGCAAACAGAACTTTCAGCTTTTTTTCAAAAGACTGTCCGAATACCCGCCGAACAAATAAGTGGCCTGCCGCATAGATTCTTTGCAATACGATATATGCCGGAGAGTTGAGAAGTCGCGCAAATTGTCCCAGATTCGTTGTGCTGTGAATGGAGAGTCGCTTAATAGCAAAAGGGTCTGTATCTAAATTAATGGTTCCTTTACCTGGAACTGACACGGTTTTATATCCGGTATCACGAGCAATCCGTAATAGCCTGTTATCCATGGATCCATAGGGAACCGCCATATGTATAACCGGTTTTCCGGTTATATGCTCAAGGGTATCCTTGCATTTTTTAAGTTCCTGGTATATCTCATCATCCGTCAGATATTTTAAATAAGGATGAGTAGTTGTATGCCCCTGTATGGAAATCCCATTTTCGCACAATTCTTTCATTTGCCGCGGCGAAAGCAGACGCTCCGGCAACTCAAATGAGGAGAAAAAGGGGCAATGAGGATCCGCAACAGCATAAATGACAGCTTTAAAAGCATATTTTTTTAAAACAGGATAGGCATAGTGATAATTATTTTCATATCCGTCATCAAACGTAATTATTACCGGTTTGTCCGGTAATCGCTTTGGATTCTGGCGGAAATGCAGATAATCATCAAGATCAATCGTAACAAATCCATTAACCTTTAAATAGTTCATCTGCGCTGTAAAGTTACCCAGTGTAACGACATAGGATGCCTTTCTACATTTTAAAAAATCTTCATCTGGAACAATGCGGTGATAAATTAATATGGGAATACGATCTTTGCGAAACTCCAACATAAAGAATCTCGCAATCATCAGGGATGCTCCAATTAAAATAGTAAACAACAAAATACTAAGAATAAACATAAACTCTACGAATTCATTAAGATTGAAAAAACTTCACATGAGAATGTACGTTAGCATGCTCATGTGTTTATTAAAATTTTAATGATACTATTAAAGATTATTATTGTTAAAAGCAAATAGAAATGTCCGGTTTTAAAGCACATGGTCTGTCCACTTCTATAATTAGCTATAGCAGGGATGCCT
>FWPV01001747.1_pt1 | contig 57691 bp, 51 predicted proteins | sample 2228371 | NCBI WGS metagenome assembly FWPV01 (sample SAMEA103939776, study PRJEB20133) | metagenome
CTTCCTCGCATTTCTCAAAGCCTTGCGTTCCACCGAGAGCGTGCGGCTGCGAGCCGCACCTACGATGAGCCCGGCGCATCCGCCCGGATTATTGTACTACAAGCTTTCTTTCTGGATGAGTTTGGCGGCGGCCGGATTGCGCAATGTTGCGATCGCGGCCCCGACCAGCGCAGAGGCCATCGCCACCCCGAACAGGGCCGTCAGCCCCCACCGCTGCAAGACGAAGCCCAACGTCCACACGCCCATGCCGTTGCCCAGGTCAAAACCAAGGTAGAAGGTGGAAACCGCCTGCCCGCGCAGCGAGGCCGGCATGTGACGCACATGCAGCGCGATCAGGAGCGGATGCAAGACGCCGCCGCCTGCAGCCACCAATGCGGTTGCTGCAAGAAAGGTGGGCAGCGACGCCGTGAACGCAAACAGGCCCAGCCCCAACGCCATGATGCTAAATCCAGAAAACAGAAGCAGCCGCTCTCGTCCTTTGTCCTGCCAGGGCGCCGTCAGCAGGCGCGTCAACACGATCGCCAGACCGTAGACGCCGTAGAGCATGCCCACCGGCTGGACATCGCGACGCAGCGCCAGCAGCGGCAAAAATTGCAGCCACACGCCAAAACCAACGCCCAGCAGCGCGGCCCAAAGCCAGGGCCGCCGAATCTCTCCAGGCAGAATCCAGAAGTGCAGGAACGCGCCGCGCCCTTGCGCCTCGACCGGACGCTCGCCGAAGCGCAGCGCCATCCACCCACACAAGCCGGCTGCCAGCGCAGCGGCGATAAAAATCTGTTCCGCCGTGGCGCGCCTCAGCGCCAGGTCGACGGCGGCGGGCGTCATCGTCATGGCCAGATTGGCGGCGATGCCGAAGCGGGCGATGGCTGCGCCTCGGTGCGCAGGAGGCGCCAGATCGGTGATGCGCGCGGTGGCCGCCGTGGTGACTGCCACGTAGCCCAACGCCTGCAAGGTGCGCGCGGCCATGAGCCAGAGCACGTGGGCGCTCGCCAGCACGGCCAGCACGCCGACGACGAAGCTCAGCACGCCGGCCCAGACGACGGTGCGACGTCCCAAGCGGTCGGCGGCCAGCCCGGCCAGCGGCCTGCCCACCAGCGCCGCCACGCCGAACGTCCCCAGCACCAGCCCCACCTGCCAGTCCGCCAGCCCCGCCTTCACCAGATAGGGAGGCAGCGGCACGAGCAACATGTAGAATGCAACAAAAAAGAGCAGGGTGGCGACGAAGACGCGGGTGGATTCGGCCATCAGCGGGATTGGACGAGGCGTCGAAAGCGAGGATGGCCAGCCTTGCCTTCGACGCCTGTCGTCTGGGTTCAATCGCCCACCAGACCGGTGACGAAGCTCACCGGATCGAAGTAGGCGAAATCGTCGATCTTCTCACCGGTGCCGACGAAACGGACGGGCACGCCCAACTCGCGTTTGATGTTGAGGATGGCGCCGCCCTTGCTGGTGCCGTCCAGCTTGGTGAGGATGATGCCGGTGACGCCGGCCGAATCTTTGAACGCCCGCGCCTGGGAAATGGCGTTCTGACCGGTGGAGGCGTCGAGCACAAGCAGCGTCTCATGGGGCGCTTTGTGCACCTGTTTGGCGGCGACCGTGCGCATCTTTTCCAGCTCTTTCATGAGGTTGTACTTGGTTTGCAAGCGCCCCGCCGTGTCCACGATCAGCAGGTCGGCCTTGCGGCTCTCCTGGCTGGCGCGAATAGCGTCGAAGACGACTGCGCCGGGGTCGGAGCCGGGCGCCTGCGCAATGACCTCAACGCCGGCGCGCTCTCCCCAGATTTTGAGCTGATCGATGGCGGCGGCGCGGAAGGTGTCGGCGGCGGCGAGCACGACCTTCTTGCCTCGACGCTTGTAGTAGGCCGCCATCTTGCCGATGCTGGTGGTTTTGCCCGAGCCGTTGACGCCGACGACGAAGACGACGGTGAGGATGCGCGGCTCCTCGATGTGCAGGGGTTCGTCGGTCTGGAGGAGCTTCACCATCTCCTGTTTGAGCACGAGATAGGCGTCTTTGGCGGCCTTGATGCGCTCTCGCTCCACACGGGCGCGCGTGGTGGCGAGCAGCTCCTGCGTGGTCGCCGCGCCGACGTCGCCCATGATCAGGATGTCCTCCAGCTCCTCCCACAGTTCTGGAGTGATCTCGTTTTCTTGAAAGATCGAGCCAATGCGTCCCAGGATGCCTGCGCGCGTCTTCTGCAGGCTCTGCTCCAGCTTGAGATCGTCCTGGGTCTTTTCTTCTTGCTTTTTGCCGAACAATTTGCTGAACACGTCTCTGCTCCACCGATTGGATGACGGTGCGTCCCTCGTAGTTTAAGCGATAGGACTGGCCTACGCCTGAAGCGCAGGCCGGTTGCTACTGACAGTGTACCACACTACCGCATCAGCAGCGGCAAATAGCTGTTCGACGGCAGTCTTTCGCCGACGAACATATCGATGCCCGCCGTCGTCTGACCGGCGCGCACCTCGACGTTCGCCGCCTGGTAGGGCTCGATCGATCTCGGTGGCAGGCCGAAGCACGCCAGCAACCCGCCAGGGAATCTTCCTCCGGGCCCGGTGCAAAGGCGATAGGAGCCTGCTCGAAGGCCCCCGAGCCGGTAATTTCCATTTTGATCTGTGGTTGCGCGCTGAATCAGTGGGAAAAGCGTGCCGTAAGCATATTCAGCGCCTGGATTCTGTAAGACATACCAGGCATACACGTTGAATCGAGCCGCCGGCCTGTTGTTGTCTGCTATAACCCGCCCTGTGATCCAGCCGCCGGGTTTGAGTTCGATATCCACATTCATTCGTTGCTGGCTTGCCTCCAAAGAGACTAACGAGGCGTCTACCGGAGAGATGCGATCGGAGTAAAATGTCGTCGCATAAATCTCCAGTGGATCGACGACGCCAATGCGATACGTTCCTTCTGTTAACCCTCCAAAAAAGTAACGGCCCTCGGCATCAGCCTGGAGCTCAACCAGCGGAAGCTCCTTATCAGACGAAGCGTACAAAGAAACCCGGGCGGATGGCAGCGGTCGCCCCTCGGCCCGAATTTGACCGCCGATCGCTCCATCAAACATTCCTGCCTCGCCTAGATCGATGTTGATGTTGTCTATCACGGCGCCGGGGGTGATCGTGATCGGGGTCGCCTGCTCTGGATCATAGCGACCTGCACCTTCACCGTAATAGGCCCCGAAAGTCATGTGATTCAATTGACCTTCGACCCGCATGCGGTAGATGCCTGGCGGAATTCCAGAGACTCGATAAGCGCCGGTCGCCGGGTCATAGTGGCTATACCCGAGGGGAAACCACCATGAAGGGGGAGGAGCGCCCAACAGTTGGATATAGGCGTTGTCGGGTTTCTCGTCTCCAAGGACGCTTAGTTTGCCGCCGATAGCGCCGCCCAGGCTTAATCTTGCATCCACATCCAGGCGCTTTTCGTACCGATTCACTGTGACCACCGTGGCGTCGGAATACGAGACCGAGTCATCGTAAAATTCGCCGAGATAGGGGCCTCCTAAGTCAATAAAGAGCAGAACATAGTTTCCTGGCCGCAACCATCGAAATTCATAGCGACCCGCTGCATCGGTTCGCGTCATAGCGCTGTATTGTGAAGATTCAGAGGAGTTTCTGCTGAACAGATGAACTAGGATGCCTTCCAACGCGGAGCCGACCGATGAGCGCACGACGCCGCCGATCGTTGCGCTGTCCCCTTCTACTCCGAACGCAAGGTCAATGTCCGTCGTGGTGAGGCCCTCGGTGACCGTGACAGGCCAGGCGTAGTCGATGGACGAATAAACGTCGGGATAGCAAAGCGTTGGATAAGATTCAGATGGTTTGTCGCCTGCGCTATCCCAAAAGACGTTATATGCGCATATTGCATAGACGCCAGGCTGAAGGCCAGGAAAGCTGTAAACGCCGGAACCTTCAATCCAGAGGGAGGCGACAGTTTGCCACTCCTCTTGAACGCGTGCAAGGACATTAATGCGACTGGACTGAACAAAACCGCTGACGAGATAGCTGATTTGGCCCTGAATGGCGCCAGCCTTGGGCATTGCTACATTCAGGTCGGTCACATTCGAGCCCGCCACGGCGATCGGCGTTGCGCTTTGTAACGTCAAAGCGTTGGAATAGAAGGTCTGAGCGTAAACGGAGGATTGGTCTCTAAAGGAAAGAGCATATGTGCCTGCAGGCAGCACTCCAAAGCGGTAAGCCCCCTGGGTGTCTGTGCGTGTGGAGCGCCAATATGAATAATAACCATTGGAATCGCGTCGGTGGAGAGTGACATCGATGCCGGAGAGCGGCGCGCCGCTTGAATCGGTGACGCTGCCGGAGATGCTGCCGGGTGCGTCTGGGGCGAGAGGAGGAGACTGCGCAAGGGCTGAATTGAAGGCGCCCAATCCACAGAACAGGGCCAGCAAAAGGCTCGCGGTGAGAAGAAATGCGGCCGCCGGAAATATCTTGGGCTGCATAGCGCCTCCTAGAACATATTCTCTTGTCAACAACCTTGACAACCGGCTTGTGTATCGATTCTTATCGTTGATTCAGCTCGCGCTGCGCAAGGAGCTCAAGCAGCCGCGTCAGCACCTCCTCGCGGTCGTCGCCGGTGAGCGCCAGCGCCAGTTGCGCCGTGAGCAGCCCATACTTGACGCCGACGTCGTAACGGCTGCCCGCCAGCTCGAGCGCAAGGTATTTCTCGCGCTGCGCCAGCTCCACCAGCGCTTCGGAGAGCGTGTAGCCGCGTTCCGGGTGGTCGACGGGCGCGCCGGCGGCGATCTGCGCGTCGAGGATGCTCATCACCGTGGGCGTCAACACGTGCATCCCGAAGAAACAAAGATAGTAGCCGGCGCGCAGCCCGGGCACGATCAGGCGCTGCTCGGCCTGTGTGGGCGTGGGTTTTTCGATCACGGCGTCGATCTCATAGAGGCTGGCGGCGCCGGGCACGCGACGCCCGCCCACCGCGCCGTAATAGGGGAGCAGACTCTCGCGCGTCGGCTGCACGGCGGAGATGGCGCACTCCTGCGCTTCCGCCATCGCCACCAGCGCCTGTGCGCAGCGCTGTGGGCCGTTGCTCACATAGAGGTGGTCGCCCACGAGGTGCAGAAAGGGGTCGCGGCCGACGAATTCGCGTGCGCAGAAAACGGCGTGGCCATGGCCCAAAGGTTCGGGCTGATGCACGAAGACGAGCCGCCGCGCATGATCGCCCGCCACCTGCGCGTACGCCTGCTCGTCGCCCGGCCGCACCACGACGGCGATCTGGTCGATGCCGGCCGCCAACACTTCTTCGATCAAAATGGAAAGCACCGATTTCTCTGCGCCGTCGCGGTCGATCAGCGTCTGCAGCGGCAGGGTGCGCTGCCTGCGCCCTGCGGCGGTGATCACTGCTTTTTTGACGTTCATCCGTTTGCATCCTTGCTTGTTGATGGTCGGGTGAAAGGTTTGCTTCCGGTGTGTTGCGCGTCCCGTGTCGGAGAGGGAGCCATTCGACAGCGCGCTGTGAGCGCATAGCCGCTAGGTCCGTCCCACCACCAACACGACGTTATGCCCGCCGAAACCAAAGGCGTTGACGATGGCTGTGCGCGCGTCCACGCGTTCGGCCCGATTGCCGACGATGTGCAGATCGATCGCCGGGTCGGGCGTGTAGTTGATCGTCGGTGGGACAATTCCTTCGCATAGCGTGCACACGGCGGCGACCAGCGACTGTGCGCCGGCTGCGCCGAAGCTATGACCGATCATGCTTTTGATGCTGGTGACGTACAACCTATCTGTCCAATCGCCGAAGGCGCGGCGCAAGGCGAGCGCCTCGGCCACGTCGTTGAGCGGCGTGCCGGTGCCATGCGCATAGACGACGTCAACCTCTTCCGGGGCGATGCGCGCCTGTTGCAGCGCGCCGACGATGGCGCGCACGGCGCCGTCCGACTGTGGGTCGGGCGCCGTGACGTGATAGGCGTCGCCGGTCAATTTGCCCCCCAGCACTTCGGCGTAGAGTTTCGCCCCGCGGCGTCGCGCGTGCTCTTCCGTCTCCAACACGACCGCCGCCGCCCCCTCCGCAGCCACCAGGCCGTCCCGGTCGATCGAAAAGGGGCGACAGGCGCGCTCCGGCTCGTCGGTGCGGCTCGACATGGCCCCCATGCGCCCGAACGCGGCCAGGGTGATCGGCGTAATCGAGGATTCGACGCCGCCTGCAATGAAAACGTCCGCTTCCCCCCGCTGCAGAAAGTGATACGCCTCCAGCACCGAATAGTGGCCGCTGGCGCAGGCCAGCGTGTGCGTCATCGCCGGCCCCTGCGCCCCGAGTTCAATGGCGACCGCAGCGCTGACTTCATGCGTCAGCATGTGCATCAGGCTCAGGGGCTCAAGCACATCCCATCCCTGGCGCGCCATACCCATGATGTAATGCTCCACCATCGCCAGGCCGGCGCCGCCGGTGGCCATGAAGACGCCGACGCGCTCGCAGTTGTCGGCGTCGATCGTCAGCCCGGCGTCGGCGACCGCCTGCTGCGCCACCGTGAGCGCAAACTGCGTCGCCCGCGGCCAGCGCTCGACCCCTTGTTTCGAGGGCGGCGGCGCATAGTCTTTCACCTCGCAGGCGATGGAGTAAGGCATCTCGCCGGGGTCAAAGGCCGTGACGCGCGCTGCCCCCGATTTTCCGGCCACAAGACTTCGCCAGTAGTGCGCCACGTCGTTTCCAATCGGTGTGACGGCGCCCATCCCGGTGATGAAGACTCGCGTCATGGCTCCTCCTCGCTCAATGATGCATGCTCCATTGCGTCGGTTGCTTTGTCGGTGAATATGTGATGTATTCTACTGGTTCCATCGGTTTTCGTGAAGGTGAACATGAGGGCGAAAATGCATCTGCCATCGACCTTCATTCATACGATTTGCACTACATTTGGGGCAAAGGGTGAAGATTTTCTGCGAAACTTGTCCGCTCTTCTGGCCGAATATGCTCAACGTTGGCGACTGACGCTGGGGCCTCCTTTTGAGAATCTCTCCTATAACTACGTAGCGCCCGCCGTGCGCGCCGACGGACGCGAGGTCGTATTGAAGCTCGGCGTCCCGCATCGGGAGCTGTGGTCGGAAATCGAGGCGCTGATCTTCTTTGCCGGTCGCGGCTGCGTGCAGCTGCTAGAGGCCGACCCCGCCGGCGGCGCCTTGCTTTTGGAGCGCCTTCGCCCCGGGCGTCCGTTGCGCGCCCTGGTCGAAGAAGATGACGAGAGAGCAACCGCCCTTATCGCCGATGTGATGGCGGCGCTCTGGCGCCCTGCGCCGTCCGACCATGCGATGTTGACGATCGAGGCGTGGGCGCGCGAGTTAGAGACGCTGCGCCCCACCTTCGAGGGCGGTTGCGGACCATTTCCGCCCCATTTGGTCGATGCAGCCGAACGCCTTTTTCCGGAGCTATTGGCGTCGAGCGGCTCGACGGTGGTGTTGCATGGAGACCTTCATCACGAGAACATTCTGTCGACGGCCGAAGGCGCGTGGCTCGCCATTGACCCCAAGGGCGTCGTCGGCGAGCGCGAGTTCGAGGCGTACGCCATGCTGCGCAATCCTTTAGGATGGCCTTTGGCGCAACCCAACCCTGCGCGCGTGCTCAAACGGCGCATCGATCAGCTCGCCGAACGGCTCACGCTCGATCGCGAACGCATGCGGCTGTGGAGCATAGCGCAGTGCGTGCTCTCCGCCTGGTGGGATTACAGCGAGGACGCAGGAAGGGACTTCGGCGCTAAGAACGATGATCTTCAGGTCGCACAGATTTTGTGGGAGATGAAGGCATAAGAGATGGCGCCTGGATGCCGTTGAACGATGGATTTATAGGAGTTGCGCAGTTCACACGATAAAACGGTGCATCCGCGTACGGCGCTCCCCCTCTCCCAGCATTGGGAGAGGGGGGCGGGGGGGCTGGCGAGCATCTGCGGCTGCGAGCTGCGGCGACGGCGTTCCCCCTCTCTCCCGGTGTTGGCTGCGGCGACGGCGCTCCCCCTCTCTCCCGGTGTTAGCTGCGACGACGGCGCTCCCCCTCTCCCAGCGTTGGGAGAGGGGGTGGGGGGTGAGGGCCTTCCCCACGGCTCTTTGCACACGTCTCAGGTGGAGGGACGTCCATAAATGGCCGCCAGCGCGCTCTCGAGGGTGGGGTGTTTGAATTGGAAGCCTTCCGCCTCCAATCGCATGGAGACGCAATAGCGGCCGTAAAGGGCAAGCTCTGGATCGGTTTTCAGGATCAACGGCGCAGCCAGCTTGATCATCCAGCCCGGCGAAGGCAAACCGATCGGCGCGCCCAACGCTTTGCGCAGCGCCTTCATGAACTCGGCGTTCGAGACCGGATTGGGCGCCGTGGCAATGTACGCTCCCTGCATGGTTTCATCCCTGATGGCGCGCAGAAACAGCCGGTTCATATCTTCTTCATGCAGCCAGCTGATCCCTTGTTTCCCACTTCCAATCTTTCCACCGAGCCCGAGTCGGACGGCGAGCTCCATCCGCCGCAGGGCCCCGCCATTTCGCCCCAAAACGAAGCTTGTCCGCAAAATGACCTGGCGCATTTCGGGCAGCACGGCGCTGTGGTACGCGTCTTCCCATGCCTTGCCTACGAAAGGAGCCAGGCCATAGCCGAACGATGAGTCCTCTGTGCAGACGATCTCCGGCGGATCGCCGTAGATGTGCGCCGTCGACATCTGCACCCAGACCGGCGGAGGCTGCTTGATTCTGCGAAGCGCCCGTCCGATCAGCTGCGTCGCCTCCACTCTGGAGCGCAGAATTTCGTCGCAATGATCGGGCGTTTTGATGCAATCGACCGAGCGCCCGGCAAGGTTGACCACAGCGGCTGCGCCGTCCAGCTCGTCCGCCCAGGCGCCGAGCGTCTGGGCGTCCCAGCGCACGCACCGCCAGTCGCCCTGGTTGGAGGGCGGATGCCTTGAGATGATGCAAGCCTCGAATTCAGCGCTTTTGGAAAGGGCGCGCGCCAGGTTGAGTCCTAAGAAGCCGGAGCCGCCGACGATGACGACTTTACGCCTTGATCCGTGCATCGGTCTTTCTCCACCATACGTTTTGCTTTTATCCAAAGGCGAGCAAAATTTTGCTGTAAGAAGGCTGCACTCCAACGGCGCGCAACAAAGGGCCAGGATGGCGCAGCGCTTCCCGGATCAGCGCCAGGCGCAACTGCATGGGTGCAGCGAGAAAGACGCGGCCCATCGTCTGCATGACTTCGGCGGTGGTCAGTGTGTTGGACAAATAGCCGCCCCAGTAGCGCACCGGCAACTGAAAGAAGACGGCAAAAAATTGCTGCAACTGCGACTCATTTAGAGAGAGCAGCGTCTGCAAGCCGAAGAGATAGAGCTGATGTTTGCGCAGCCGCTCCTGCGGCCATAGGGTCTCCCAACCCGTCCGGGCGACGCCGGACGGAGAGGCGTTCGGCGCGCTCAGCGCGTGCGCAATTTGCTGCGCCAGTGGCGCGGCAAGCCGCAGCGCCGCGCCAACCTGGTAGCCGGAGGCCGGGTGCACCATACTCGCCGCGCCGCCGTAACCGAGCACCGGTTGGTCGAGATAGGGCACGGGCATGTTCATCGGGAAGAGGCAGTGCTCTTCGTGCTCCATTTCGGCTACGGCGCAGCCCATGTGAGCCAGCCGACGATGCAGGCGAGCTTTGAGCAAATCGAAGGGAACGGGGGGCGCATGCGCCAGCGAGGTCTCTTCGACGAAATAACGGCCGCCTCCCAGGTCCATTGCGTACAAAAAAGTTGGCGGCTCAACGCGTCGCTCCTCGGCGCTCAGATGCTCGGAGCGATAGTCCATCAACACCAGCTGTCCTGGTCGCACCGGCGCTTGGGTGAAGGCGCCCACCACGCCATAGGCGGCCTGATAGGCGATTGCGCTCGCAAGGGGGCGTTTGACGAAGACGGGCGTATGTCCGCTGGCATCCACCACCAGCCGCGTCTGCACGAGGCTGCCGTCCTCCAGCGTGACTTCAGCGCGTCTGGCCGTGTGCTCGACCAACCTCGCCGAGCCGCGGCGCCAGCGCATGCCCGCGCGCGTGCAGCGATCCAACAGATGCGTCTGGAGTCTGACGTTGTCGAGCAATCCATAGACCCGCTCCAGCCGCAGCGCTTGACCTCCTGCATACGAGACGCAGTCGCTCCAGCGATGACCAAGCATGGCGACGAGCTCGGGGGAAGGCAGCTCGTCTTCCCAGATGCCATAGGTGTTGCTCCACGGCGTCGCCGGGTCGGTGGGAGCGACGCCTTCGACGCAGAGACCGGCGTCGCACAGTGCTGCGGCCAGCGCCAGCCCGGCGGGCCCTGCGCCGATAATCAATACATCGGTTTTCATATTGCCTGTGCTTTAGCAAATCCTCCAGGGGCAACCCGATGCCTCTGGCAACTGGGTGATTGTCGCCTGTCTGAGGAATACCCTACCCGGCCTCGATGGCCCTGTCAAGTGGATTGTGCGCAGACAGCTCCTGCTGAAGCGTCAGCGCAGGCGCAAAGCTCGGCGCCAACTCCAACGCGCGCGCCAGCGCCTCCCGCGCGGCCTCGGCGTCCCCCACTGCCAGGAACGCGCGCGCCCGCCAGTAGAACAGCTCCTCGACGCTCTCCGTCTCCTCAAAGACGGCGTCGGTCAGCGCCAGTGCGTCCTGGGGGCGCCCTTCGGCGATATACGCCTCCAGCGGCGTGAATTGATACCAGAGCATGCGCTCCGGCAGGCCGATCTCCCGTGCACGGTCGAACGCAGCGGCGGCCTCGGCGGTGCGCCCCTGTCGCGTCAGGCTGCTCCCCAGGTTAAACCACGCAAAGACATCGTTGGGGGCAATTTCCAGCTCACTGCGCGCGCGGGCCTCAGCCTCTCTCCACATGTGTTCCGGCGCAAAGCCGTGCGCCGCCAGGATCGCTCGGACTTGCGGCGTCTGCTCGACGGGATGCACAAGCAGGAAGGTGCGATTGAAGACTTTCCAGAACCGGTCGAGGCGGTCGTAGCTCATGCGGATGCCGGCGTAGGGTTGCGCCGAGATCAGCCCCGTATAGTCGAGCGAGTCGTAGAGCGTCCACTGGCCGGCGGCGTCATCATAGCCCACCGCCAGTCGATAGTGGCCGATGCCGTCCCCGGGCGCGCGTTCATGCCAGGTTTCGAGCAACACGGGGAAACCGTTGCTGATCAACGTTTTCAGGAGATTGGCGTTGCCGTTGACGTAAAGGTCGGCGGCGTATCCCTGCGCCCGGGCAAAATCGACGAGCTCGTGAGGGCTGACGTTTTTGTCGTCGGGCGAAGTGCGCAGGACTGCGCCGATCGCCGCCTGATCGAGCGGGCTGCCGTAGTAGCTCAGGTTCATTGCCAGCGTGGCCGGGCCGCAATTGTTCCAGGTCTGCCATTCGTGGCGGAGGCCGCTGAGCAAGGCGGACGGCTGCGCCGGCGCGATGAGGAAGGACGGCGTCGGAACAGGCGTCGCCGTGGGCGTGGATGTCGGCGTCGATAGGGGCGTGGCTCCAGGCGGAGAAACCGGCTCAATGGACTGCACAGGAGTGGAGGCTGAACGTTCGATGAGAGATGCATCGAGGATAGGCGTCGAGGCGGGCAATGCGAGAACGGCAGGCTGCAGCGCGCCGGTGCGCGGCGGGGGAAATGGATCGTTGAACCACAAGCCAAGACCGATCACCGCCGCCGCTGCTGTTGCGGTCATGAACATTGCCCATGTCAGCGCATTGAACGTGGGCGCATCGAATGGGGCAACTTTGCCTTTTCGTTTTCTTCCCTGAAATTGTGGTTGGTTCTTCACTCCTCGATCCGGAATGTCGCAAGCTCGACCATCTCCGCGCCGTCCATTGTCCGAATTCGCGGCAACCCTTCGATCGTCGGATCGTACAAGACGGCGATCAAACGATAGCCGCCGGGAGGAAGTTCCGCCGGCAACCGCAAGCCATAGTTGCGCGTCATCGCGCGCCCATCGCCTCGACGCCATTCCGTCAGCGGCAGATCTTGTTGCGTCGCCAGCGCGCCGTCGCCGTTGAGCAGCTGCACCGACAGTTTCAGCGCGCCGACATCGCCAGGCGGGCGCATCCCGACGAGCGCAAAGGTGAGCAGGCCGCCCGGAACGACCTGTTGCTCTTCCAGCCCGGAGACGCCGTGCAGCAGAAAACCGTTTTCAAACAAGGCGTTTATCTCCTTCTCCACGCGCGGAGAAGGTTGACCGGCGTAGAGGAGCAACGGCCAGACGCCGACGCGTTCTTCGTCCACCCGATCATACAGACTTTGCGCCAACGCCGCCACCGCAAGGTCGCGGTCGTCCCAGTTGGCTGCCGGCTGCAACGGCAGCAGGATGCGGCGCACGCCCGCTTTCGCCAGCGCATCGACCGCAGCGCGTGCGCCCGCTTCGTCATGCGGGCCGGGCGGCAACACAATGTGCTCGACCGCGCCTCGATAATAGTACCACAATGTGGGATCGGGAAAATTTTGTGCAATGCGCACCTGTTCGGCGGGCAGGCCGGCGGAGAAACGCTCCAGCGCGGCGGCCAGCTCTCGCCAGCCGCGCGTCTTGCTGTAGGCGGGGTCTGCATAGTGGCGATAGAGCGAGAGCGTCATGCCGGCGAGCAGCGCCGCCAACAGGAGCAACGCTGCGCCGCGCAAAAGCGGCTCGCGCGGGCCGGAGAAGCGGCGCCCGTCGAAGGCTGCGGCGACCAACAGGGCGAAGGCCGGCGCGCTGACGGCGAGATAGCGCTCATTGAAGATCGGTCGCTCCCAGGCGCTCCACCAGATGATGAGCACGGGCAAGGCGAAATAGCAAATCAGCAGCCAGAGCGTGCGGCGGTCGGTCGGCGAGCCTGCGCCGAGGCGGAGGACGGCGATCGCCAGCAGCAGCCCCGCCGCGACCGCCCATGCCGTGCGCTGTGCGGCCGGTGCCGTTTCCCCCACTGCAAAAACGCTCAAGGAACGCTGCGCCATCGACCAGAAGTCGGGCGAATCGCCGTTGCCGCCATAGCCGCCGATGATTCCCGCAACGCTGAGCAGCCAGGGCAGATAGAGCGCAGCGACGATCATCTGCCACATGAGCCAGTGCGCCAGGCTGCCGCGTGCGTTGGGGACAAAGAGCGCCCGCGTCGCCACGAAGAACGTGAGCGCAGCCAGTGCAAAGGCGGCGTAATAGTGCGTGTGCAGCGCCAGCCAGGCGACGGCGACGTACGCCAGCCCCCAGCGGCTGCGCTGCCGCTGCAAGGTCTCGACGCCCAGCCACACTGCGGCGACCGTCAGCGCCATGCTCATGCTGTACATGCGCGCATCCTGGCTATGCCAGACGGCGTAGGGGCTGAGCGCCAGCAGCAGCGTCGCCAACAACGCCGTCGCTCGCCGGAAGCCCAGGCGCAGCGCCAATCGCAGCGTCAATGCGACGGCCAGAACTCCGAACCAGACCGATGGAAAACGCAGGGCAAACTCACCGTCGCCCGCCAGGCTCAGCCACGGCTTCAACACAAAGTAGCTGCCCACCGGATGCGGCTCCGCCAGCGCAACGGTGGCCTCGATCATGCCGGCGTAGGTGCGCTGCACGAAAAAATAGCCGAACGCCTCATCTCCGCGCAGCTCCTGGTGGTCGAGCCGATAGGCGCGTAGCAAAAAGGCCAGCAAAAGCGCGCCAAGCGCAATCAGGCGCAGCAGGTTCTTTGATGAGTGCAGCTCGCCGCTGCGCATCGCTCGTTGAGCCTTCATCCTGGATTACTTCGCCTCCGCAGCGCGTCGAACGCGCCGGCGAGCAGAAGCGCAGCCAGCGTCCCTGCGCCGATCCAAAGGCCGTAGCGCACGCTCTCCGGCTGATAGTGCAGCTCGATGACGCTCCTCCCCGCCGGAAGGGGGACGCCGAGAAAGCTGAGGTTGACGCGCAGCGCTTCAGTGGGCGGAGTTGGAGCGCCCTGAGGCCATTCCACGACCCTCACGCGCCAGCCTGGCATCCAATTTTCGCTCACAACCAGCAGGCCGGGCGCCTCACTCTCCGCAGCGACTTCGACCCGGCCAGGCGCCCGTTGCACGAGCTGGACATCAGATGAGGCCTCACCGCGACTCAGCGCCTGGGTTGGCTCGAACCGGCCTGTTGCAGCGTGCTCCGGCGGCAAGACCGCCTTGCGGTCGAGATCGAAGGCGTGATCGGCCAGCAATTTCACGCTCTCTTCGTCGTCGGCGACCACTGTTTCATACACGATCCACGCGCGCGGGTTGCGTTGCTCTAGACGGTGCAAATAGGTTGTATCCGCGCTCTGAGGGAATTCCGCCAACAGCGTGGAGGGGACGAACAGCTCGCGACGCCATGTCAACACATGTTCGACGCCGGTCAGCCGCCACATGCGGTCCAACGGAAAGGCATCGAAGAGACGCGCATAAGTGGCCAGCCGCAGCGGGCTGGCGCCCCAGACGTCCTCCACGTTCACGCGCATGCCGTAGTCTTCATAGACGCGAAATTCGTTGTAGACGCGGCCCGGCGGCGTCGCTGTCTCGCCAAGCGATGGGGTGAAGGCACGATTGGATGCAACTGCCTGGACCGCTTCCACCTCCGGCGCCAGCAGCGTCTTGCGGAAAGGGCTGAAACGATCGAGATTGGTCGTGAAGTTGGCCCAGAAGAGCGAGGCGAAGATCAGCAGAAGTAGCAACTGCGTGCGTTGGCGGCTCCACCCCGGCAGCCGCAGCAACAGTGCAAAGCCCGCCGCCATCCCGATCGCCAGCGCAGCCAACAGCAGAAAGCGCCAGGGGCCAATCGCCGTGCGCCCCGGCAGTTGCCAGAGCAGACCGAAGATATAAACTCCGCCGGTGACCACCCCTGCGTAGAGCGTCGCCAGCCAGGCGCGCACCGCCTGCGGCGCCAGATGCACCGCCAGCAGCCCGTAGCCGGCGAGCACGCTCAATCCAAACGCCACAAGGAAGGCGGCCCGCTCCTGTCCTCGAAACAGGTTGAAGCCCGGCGCCAGGTGATAGAAAAGCGGATACAGAAAGCCGTTGCCGCCGAAAGAAAGCAAAAGCGCAATCCCGGCCAGGCCCAGGAAAAAGAACGCGCCCCAACGGTGACGCAGCGGCAAGGCGACGTCCACTTCTCCTGCGCGCCAGTGGCTGCGCATCGCCGCCGCGCCGACCGCCACGAACGCCAACCCAAGCCCCACCACGCCGACGTACAGGGGCGAATAGTAGGTCAGCACGCCGGGCAGCAGCAACTGCCAGCTATCTTGCAACGGAAAACCGCCGCTGACGAAGGCGTAGTCCACGTCGGCGCGCACGCTCAGCCGCATATACTCCAGGCCCGGCAGGAGCTGCGGCGCACTCAATCCCGCAGCGACCGCCGCAGCCAGCAGCGCGCCCGCAGCGATCGCGCCCCCTTCCCTGACGCGGCGCGTCTGAAGCCAGCGCGCTGCGCTCAGCAGGAGCAGCCACGCCCCGGCCGCATAGAGCGTATACAGAAAAGTTTGGGCATGGCCGCCCAGAAAGCTCACCGCCGCCGCACCCCCTGCGGCGCTCCACCGCCGCCAGCATCGGGGCGACTCCAGGGCGCGCAAGAGCAGCCACAAGAGCAGCGGCAGCCAGATCGCCGTGCGCAACACGGCAAGCTGCGCCACCGGATAGCCTGTCAGGTAGCCCGAAAAGGCGAAGCTGACGCCCGCAGCCAGACCGGCGTCCTGGCGTCGCGTCAGTCGCTCCACCAGCAGATAGGTGAAAAAGCCGGCCAGCGCCACCTGTAAAATGGCCTCGACCTGTAAAAAATAGAGTCGCGCGGCCGCACCGTCGAAGGGCAACGTCAGCGCCAGCAGCAGGCTGCCGACCGGATAGAAGACGGCCGCCTGCACGTCGGCCAGAAAAGGGTGGCCGCTGTAGGTGTAGGGATTCCACACCGGCAGCCGTGCGTTTTGCATCTCTTGTTGGAGAAAGAGGCTAAAAGGCAAGAAATGATGGGTGAAATCGCCGTCAGGGAAGGTGCGCAGCCCCAGCAGCACCGGCGCATAGAAAAACGCCGCCAGGCCCAAAAAAAGGAGCAGCGTCTGGATTTTACGCCGATGCAGGAAACGCGAAGCCGAGAACATGGCTTTCACAGACTAGGGCTGCCTCACGACGCGCACGGCGCCTAACAAGACGAAATCGGGTCCATCGATAGTGACCAGGCGGGCCCCCTCGTCGTCGGGATTGTAGAGGCCCGCAATGAGTGAATAGTCCCCTTCGGGCATATTTTCTGGCACCAGCACGCCCGCTCGCTCGATGAGGTTTTCACCTGCGGGCAAAGCGCTGAAGACCGTGTAGTTGTCGTCGGGGCCGGTGTCGAGCAGGGCGAGCGGGATGTTTTGCCCGCTGAGCAGCTGCACAAACCAGCGCAGATTTTGGTCGGTCGGCGCTTCCAGGCGATAGCGAATTTCGATCGGGATCGGCTTGCCGGCGAGCGCCACCGAGGGTGAGCGCACGGAAAGGATGGTGACCTGCTCGGCGCGACGACCGAGCAGCGCCTGGTTGATCGGTCGCTCCTCGACGCCGCCCAGACGCACACCGGTGGCGTACTGCACCAGGCGATAGTCTTCATACCATGTGTCGATGGCCTTGAAGGCATGGTCGGCCAGCCATCGCTCCAGCGTGTTGTCCGGATCGTTCGGTTGAACGCCGCTCGTTACAAACCAGATGCGGTCATGCTGTTGGCTCAGCCGGGTCATCACGCGCTCCGTCTCCGGATGGCGCAGGCTGTCCAACGCGTAGCCGTAGGTGGGGATGTCGATCTTGCACTCGCCGGGCATCCAGTTCATCGGAATCTGATAGCTGTTGGGCGCCACGTTGACGAAGACATCCGTGGGCGAGACCGTGCGGCAGATGTCGCGAATGATGGCGCGATAGCCAACGTCTTTCCGTCCGTAGTGCGGCTGGCGCCCCACTTCTCCGGCCCAGGTGGCGATGACAAGCGCCGGCGCAAGCACGACGAGGGCGAACGTCGGCGCAGCGATGCTGTCGGTCGGCCTCTGCGGGGCAGCCGCCATCCGCCACCATACCGCCAGGAAGCCGGTCAGCGTAATCACAGCCGCGCCGCCGATCAGCAGCACCAGCCACAGTACGACAGTTTGCGGCGGCTCGCCCTCCGCCCACAGCCAGCCCAGATCGCTGTTGACGACGAAGCCTTGCGCCATCAGCTTGAATTGACCGAAGACCGGGCTGTTGAAGAAATCGGTCAGGCTTTGCGCCGGCGGGCCGTAGCGCAGCGGGTCGTTCCAGTCGGTTGGGTAGAGGCTGCGCAATTGAATTTCATAGTTGACAAAATTGACGCTCACCGCAGCGAGCTGCACGATGAATGAGAACAACGCCAAAACGACGGTGAGCCAGACGAGCGCGCTGCGCATAGACGAGGGCCGCTTGTCCGCCTCTGGAGGCTCTTCCAGGGTCGAGGCGATCTCCGACTGTGCACCGGAGGGATGCATCGGGCGCGCCTGTTTTTTCTTCGCCAAGGATGTGCTTTGCCTCGTCAGTGGCTCGATGACAATCGCCAACGGCAACACCCAGAAGGGCGTCAGCGGCGTGAGAAAGCGCGGCCCCCAGGCGAAGCCGCCCCACCACATCCACCACAGGCTATACATCGTCACCAGCGCCACGCTGAGCAGGGCGATCAGCGCAGCTTCGCTGCGGTGACGCTGCGCAAAGGGGACGAAGGCGGCCAGGCTGGCAATGAAAAGCGGCGTATGCCAGAACACCCCGCGATAGGGGCTGAGCAACAGTCCCCACAGGCCGGAAAGCAGCGGATTGGTGAAGCCTTCGCCTGCGTCGAAGTGATAGCCAGTGTCGAAAGGGTTCCCGAAGCGCACGAAATTGTAGAGCATCAGCAGCGCGGCTGCAAGCAGAATCGGCGCTGCGAGGGCCGCCGCCGGCGCCAGCCGCTGGAGGAAGTTGTTCTTCGGCACCCCTTCGCTCGGCGCGAGGCGGCGGTGCAGCCACCAATCGACAGCCGCCCAGCCGACGAGGATCAGAATAAGCACTGCATGCGCTGCGACGGTGGCGAGCGCCACGCCGGCGCCCACGCCAGCCAACGCCATCCACCACCAATCGCCGCTGCGCCTCCAGGTCAGCAAGCCGTAAAAGAGGGTGAGCAGGCTGAGCGCGCTCAACGGCTCGCCGAAAAACTGGTTGGCGTAAGGCCAGGCGATCGTCGCCAGCCCAAAGAGCAAACCGAGCGCCATGCCGGTGCGGTCGGAATAGCCGAGCCGTCGCGCCGTCAGCCACAGCAGCGCAGCCGTGACCGCAGTGACGACCCCGTTCCAGAGCAGCGTCGCCTGGAGCTGGCCAAGGCTGATGTTTAACTCGGTGAAGATGTGAAAGAGCAGATACCAGGGAACCGCCAGAAAGGCGGGCGCCGGCCCCTTCTTGCTGTAGACGTCTCCCTCCGGGCCAAAGGCGCCCAGCACTTCGCCGGGGCTGTTGACCCACTGCGTCCACGCAATGGCGTTGGTGTCGATCGCCCCGCGCAGCGCCTGCGATTCGGTGACGGCGAAGAGGCTGACTTCATCGATAATGTGGAAGCGGCTGGAGTTGGTCAAGGTGTAGACCGTGACCAGCAGCGCCATGAGAACCAGGAGGCCGAAGGTGCGAGTGCGTTGCATGGGAAGCCTTGCGATGCGTTACGTGCGCAGCCCAAAGATGCGCAGCCTCAGAACGGCGGCGGTGTACTGTTGGAAGATCGACCGGAAGCCGGTCTTGCTGTCGCCGTGGCGGCGCAGGATGTAAAAGACCGGCACTTCGAGAATTTTCCAGTCCTGGCGCCACGCCGCCAGAAGGAGCCGAATAAAATAATCGCCATAGCCGTAGAAAATCGCCGGAAAGAGCGGCGCCAGCGAATAAAGCTTCTCGCGACGGATGGCGAAATAGCCGCTCAGGTTGTCCTGGATCTGCGTGTGCAACAGCGCGCGAATGAAAACGTTGTAGAGCTGGCTGAGACGATACCGGAGGCGATCTTCCATGCCGCCGCGCATGACGAAACGGCTGCCGATCACGAGGTCGTAATAGCGCAACAGATCGACCATCTGCGGAATCATCGCCGGATCGTGGTTGAAGTCGGTGTCCATGACGACCAGCGTGCGGCCATGCGCCAACAGCAAGCCATCGCGAATCGATTGGGCCAGCCCTTTGTCTTGCGTGCGCACGAAGAGCCGGACGCTCGCCGACGTTTTCCCGGACAAGCGGCCTGTGTCGGCGCCATTCAGGTTGTAGCGCCGGCGCACCACGTCCGCAGTGCCGTCCGGGCTGTTGTCATCGACCACCAGGACTTCAAACGCATAGCCTGTCGGCGCCAGCTCGCGTTGAATGGCGTCGATCAGATCACAGATGTTGTCGCGCTCGTTGAACGTCGGCAGCACGATGGAAACGTCGACTGTTCCCTGCGGCTGCTCCGCCAGAAATTCTTGCATCGTCACAACGTCCCATTGTAGCGAAGAGATGGGTGAAACTCGAAACGGAGGGCGTTTTAGAAAACCGTCACCGCCGGCCCAACGCGCAGAGAACGTCGCAGATGTAGTCGATCTGCGCGTCCGTCAGCGCGGGCGAGCTAGGCAGGTTGAGGCCGCAGCGGCTGAGATGCAGCGCCACCGGGCGCGGGGCGTCGCTGCGATAGGGGGGCAGCGTGTCCATCGGATGAAAGAAGGGGCGACTGTCGATGCCTCGTTCGCGTAGGGCCGAAATCAGTTCATCGCGGCTCAGCGCATAGGGCGGCTCGACCAGGATCGAGACCATCCAGTAAACGTTCGTATAGCCAGGACGCTCTGCAGCGAACGTGACGCCGGGAACGCCCGCCAACTGTTCCCGATAGCGCGCAGCGATCTCCCGTTTGCGCGCCAGGAAACGCTCGATGCGCTCCATCTGCGCTACGCCCACCGCCGCCTGCAGGTTGGTCATGCGGTAGTTGAAGCCGACCTCCTCGTGCCAGTAGCGGCGATGGGGCGGCATGGCATGGTCGCGCAACGTGCGGCAGCGGGCGGCCAGGGCTTCGTCGTCTGTCGTAAGCATGCCGCCTTCCCCCGTCGTAATAATCTTGTTGGCGTAAAAGCTGAACGCAGCGATGCGCCCCCATCCTCCGACGCGACGGCCATGAATGGCCGCGCCGTGCGCCTCGGCCGCATCCTCGATCAGGATCAGATGGTGCTTGTCGGCAAGCTCCTGAAGCGCAGGCATGGGCGCCGGATGGCCGTACAGATGCACCGGGAGGATGGCGCGCGTGCGCGGCGTGATGCGTCGCTCCACGTCCTCTGGGTCGATGCACCAGGTCGTCGGGTCCACATCGGCGAAGACAGGCGTTGCGCCGGTGTAATGGACGGCATTGGCGGTGGCGACAAAGGTCAGGCTGGGGACGATCACCTCGTCGCCGGGGCCGACGCCCAGGGCGTGCAGCGCCAGATGCAGCGCCACCGTGCCGTTGCTCACGCTGATGGCGTGCTGTACGCCGCAAAAGCGGGCGAACTCCTGCTCGAAGCGCGTGACGTAACTGCCCAGGCTGCTGATCCAGCCGCTGCGCACGGCGTCGAGCACGTATTTTTCCTCGCGGCCGTCGAGCAATGGGGTGTAGACCGGGATAAAATCCGGCGGTCGCTCCGACTCCTGCGCTTCCAGATATGGAAATAAAGGGAGTTGCTGAATCATCGTTTCTCTCGCCATGAGCGCAATTTTTCGCTCTGGTTGCTCCTTCGGTTAATTTGCCAAAGGAAGATTGTACTCGAAATCGGATGCGCCGACCAACTGTACTCCGTGAAAATAGATTCAATCCAAGGCTGCAAAGACGCCGGAACGCAAAGAAAAGCGGGAGAGCGTCTTGTGCGCAGTTCTTGGCGTCGCCGGGCGCGACGACCCTTCCCGAGAAGGGCGAAAGTTTGTTGGACGCACGGCCTTGATCATGATACACTTGCGCTCATCAATTTCCTGAGCATCCCATACACTCTTCAGGTGCAAAATGACAGCCGCCTCCACCTACGGCCTGAACCCAACATTCTTTCCTTCTCAACCGGCGCGTAGCTTTCAGGAGGCCGAAGCGCGCATTCAAGCGTTGCAGGCCAGAGATGACGAATCCGTGCGCCTGGACAGCGGCATGCGCTTCTTCTCCCATGGGAAAAAGGTGAAGCGCTCGTTGGTCTTTTTTCACGGCTACACCAACGCGCCGCCGCAATTCGATCGTCTGAGCGCAACGCTTTTCGAGCAAGGATATAATGTTCTGGCGCCCCGCCTTCCCTATCATGGCCTGACCGATCCGATGACGACCGAGCAGCAGCGGCTCACGGCGGAAGATTTGGTGCGCACTATTCAAGAGAGCGTGGATATCGCCGTCGGCCTGGGCGAGCAGGTCAGCGTCTGCGGCATCTCCGCCGGCGGGGTGATGACCGCCTGGGCGGCGCAATATCGCTCCGACGTCGATCTGGCGCTGGCGATTGCTCCCTCCGCCGGCTTGCCCTTTGTCCCGATATGGGTCAGTTCGCTCTTTCGCAATCTTGCCCTGCGCATTCAAAACATCTACATCTGGTGGGACCCGCGCGCCAAAGAGCAGATCGTTGGCCCGCCCTATGCGTACCCGCGCTTCAGCACGCACAGCCTGGCGCAAATTTTCCGGCTTGGCCGTCATCTCTATGAAACGGCGGCGAACACGCCCCCGCGCGCCAGGCGTCTCAAGCTCATCACCAGCGCATTCGACGCGGCGGTGAAAAATCAGATCGCCTACGATACGGTGGAGCGCTGGGAGCGCCACGGCGTCAAAGTGGAGCGCTACACCTTCCCGCCGGAGCAGAGAGTCTGGCACGATATGATCGACCCTCATCAGACCTTTCAACAGGTCGATTTGACCTACCCCGTCATCTTGCGCATGTTAACTGAATAGCGCAAAGGGGTGCGTCAAATTTCGATTGCAAAATTGCCAAGGATCGAACAAAATATCCATAGAAGAAGGTGAGAGAAGAGGAAGCGCTGCTCGCAGCAGCGCCATCGATTGTCAGAATCATTTGTCATTGATTTTCAGGTGTTTGGAGAGGAGTTCTATGCCAGAGGACGGAGGTCTGTACGAGTTCGTTCACATCTCTGAAATCGCATCCACCACGCGCGACCTGATGTCGCTGAACCTGAAGCACCGCACGCAGCTCGGTGGTCGCAGCGAGGGCGTTTCCTCGCGCAGCGACCAGCAGGTCGAGCACATTGTGCTGCAGCAGGCGCGCGATTTCGTCGGTCGGGCGAGGGAGGGCTTCATGCTCAGCGTGCGCCAGTCCGACGTGCCCACCAAAGGCGAGCTGCGGTATCTGCTGGAGCGCGTCCTGTTGGATTGGTCGTCGCTCAGTCGGGAGCTTGGCCTTGAAGAGGGGCGCGCTCCCGCCGATGAGCTGAGCTCTGCGGAGACGTTGCGCCTGGTGCGCCGCCAGTTGTTGGCCTTCGGCATGGCGGCGACGGCGCTCGGCGCGCTCCCGCGCACGCCTGCAGAAGAGGTCACCTTCCCCTACAGTTATGGCAAGCCGCCCACCTACTGCGACATCCCCGCCCCCTCCTCGCCGGCGGAGATGCTGCACCGCCTGGAAGAGGTGGAGTCGATGCTTTGGAAGTTGATGTCGATGGAGTGGCAGGAGCTCGTCAACCATCACTACGGGCCGTTGCGCCGCACCTACGGCTTCTTCGAGGCCAACGCCCGGCTGGCGCATCAGGAGGCGGAGCGTTTCGGCGTGAAGCCTGCGCGTCGCACGTTGCAGTTGCCGGCGTAGGCAAAGCATGCAACCTTCCAGAAAGCTCCGGGCTTCCTGGAAGGTTGCATTTCACGGGAACGCTTCGCCTGGCTGCGTTTATGCGACCGCCTCGACGCAGCCAACCTCCGCCATGAGGCGGCGCAACGCCTGCGCTGCATAGGCCATCCCCTCCGGCCCGCTGAAGCCGCTGCTGTGTCCGGCGATCGCCAGATGCGGCTCCAGCGCGAGAATCCCCTGGTAGCCCGCCTCGCGCAGCCGCATGAGCAGCTCCGGCACCTGGCCATCGCCCTCGCCGGCCGCACAGACGGAGCCGTCGCTCAGGTGAGCGTCTTTGATGTGCACATAGCCGACGTATGGACCTAGCAACGGCCATCCGCGCTCCGTCACCCGCTCCTCGCCCACCTGCACGAAGTTGGCCGGATCCCACACAAAGCAGACGTTGCTCTGATCGAGCTGTTGCATGATGCGCGCACAGCGCGCAACGGTGTCGCCCACGATCTCCTTTTCATTTTCGAGCATGAGTTGATAGCCATGGGCTGCGGCGCGCTCGGCGAGGCGCGCCAGCCGCTCGACGGCAGGTTCGACGTACCGGTCATAGTGCGCATTGGTCGATGTGTCGGGCGGATAGTAGGAAAAGACGCGGATGCGCCGCGCGCCGACGATTTCCGCTGTGCGCATGATGCGATCCAGCTTGCGGAATTCCTCCTCCATGGCGCCGTCGATCGGCGATTTGCCGATGGGGCTGCCGATGGCGTTGACGCGCACGCCTGCAGAGGCGCACAGTTCCGCCACCTTGCGCGCCTCCTCGTCATCCAGGTCGAGCACGTTCTTGCCCCAGACCGTGCGCAGCTCCAGGCCGGGGATGCGCAGCTCGTTGAGCACGCGCAGCTGATCGTGCAGCTTGACGGCGATCTCGTCGCCGAACGCGCTGAGGGTGAAGGTCGCTTCCGCCATGATGCATTCTCCTCTCTTAGTGGTGGGTTTGAGCGTCGGCCTGCAGTTGGGCCAGCAGCGCCGCGTATTCGCCCCGATCGACCGGAAACTCGACGGCCTGCTCCTTGCGGCTCGAGAGCGTGATGGCGTTGGCCAGCTCCAACGACATGCGCGCCGATTCGCCGTCGGCCAGCAGCGCTGCACCCTCGCGGATGGCGGCGTAGACGTTGGCGTAGATGTCGTTGTGGCTGCCCATCCATCCGGAAGGCAACGTCACTTCCACTGCCTGCTGGCCAGGTCCATTGTAAATTTCCTCCGTCGTGGGGAAGAAGTCGCGCAGGTCTTGCTCGAAGCGCTCAAAGCGCAGGCCGCCCTGCACGATCTCCAGCCGGCCGGCGGTGCCGAGAATTTCGATGCGCTCCGGCTGGCCCGATTCGGCGGTGCTGACGTGCAGCGATCCGATGGCGCCGTTCGGCCACTCGAACATCGCCTGCACCGTATCCTCGGTTTCGATGGGGTGCAGCGTCGTGCGCGTCCATGCGACCGTGCGCTTGGGCAGGCCGAGGAGATAGCAGATCAGGTCGAGGTTATGCGGCGCTTGATTGAGCAGGACGCCGCCCCCTTCGCCGTTCCAGGTGCCCCGCCAGGTGGACATGCGGAAGTATTTGTGCGAGCGCGGCCAGACCGCGATCATGTTGAGATGTTGCAGCTTGCCCAGCGCGCCGTTTTGAAGCAGCTCATATGCGGCGCGGATTTCGGGCCGCGAGCGGTGTTGAAAATTGACCGCCAGCAGACGCTTTGCCCGACGCGCCGCTTCGATCATGGCGTCGGCGTCCGCCACCTGGATCGCCATCGGCTTTTCGACCAACACGTGGGCGCCTGCCTCCAACGCGTCGATGGCGATCGATGGGTGCGAGGGGTGGGGGGTCATGATCACCACCAGCTCCGGCGCAACCGCAGCCAACAGCGAGCGGTGGTCGGTGAAAAAGGGGACGCCGTGGGCGTCGGCGCGCGCCTTGGCGCCGGGGTCGATGTCCGCCATGCCGACCAGTGTGAAACGCTCCGGCGTCGCCGCGCGTTCGTGGAGAGGATAGATGCTGGCGCCGTTGCCAACAAAAGCGGTGCGAATCGGTTGTGAAAAAGTGTGTGAATGCATAATCGTTTCCGCTCTGGTTATTGAATCGATTGTTCGATGTTGCGTAAGAACTTCAGATTTTCCCGAAGCGCCGTGCGCGAGTCATAGCGCTGGCTGAAATCTTCGACGACAATCCATCCATCATATCCGACGCTGCGCAGCGCCTGAAACAGCGCATGGAAATCGACCACGCCATCGTGCAGCGGCGACCAGCGCGGCCGCCACACGCCCCCACCCGGCGGACGCTCAAAGGCGGCGTTTTTGACATGGACATGGCCCAGGTAAGGCCCCAGGATTTCCAGGCCGCGGCGATACTCTTCGTAGCCTTCAAAGACCATGTTGCCACAGTCGTAGATCACGCCGATGCAGGCCGGGTCGAACCCGTCCACCAGCCGTCGCGCGGCGGAGGCGCTGGCTGCAATCGTGCCGTGGTGCATCTCGATCAGCGCCTTGACGCCGTAGCGCTGCGCCAATGCCTGCACCTCGTGCAGAAAAGCGAAGCTGCGTTGGAAAAGCGCCGGAAAGGCCTCCGGTGAATTGGTGCGCGCCACGCCCACGCGGATCGCAGGAGCGGCGGCGGTGGCTGCAAATTGCAGGGTCATTTCGACGGCGGCCAGATCGCCTACGTCAATGTACGCTCCCAGGTTAGGGATCGCCAGCCCCGCCGCCTCCGCCAGCGCACGCGCGCGCGTTGCCTCCGCCAGGGTGGGCGCCAGCGTGCAAAGGTTGTTGCGCCAAAAGGAAGGGGATTCGTTCTTCATCGCTGGGGGCGTCGATGCGACGCGCCATTCCACCCCCTCATAGCCCGCCTCTCGGATTGCGGTCGCCGCCTCCTCCGGAGTCAGGTCAGGCAGCATGACGGTGAAAACTCCATATTTCATGGATGACTCTCTTTCGTTCGATAGGTGGCTTGTAGCCTCATGGTGCGCAGAAGACGCTTGCTCTTTTTGTGCAACCGGGTTTCTTGGTGGTTAACCATCTCGCTCTGACTCTCGCAGCCTCTTCGGCGGTCGGAGGCGCAAGTCCTGACGCCGACCGAGTTGTCGGACTGCGCAACGTGAGTTATAGCGTTCTTTCCGCAGAGTCGCTGCACTCGGCGCTCTCTGCGGTGAATCTCGCCGTGAGTTCATGTAATCCAATCCAGCACCCGAAACCAGGTGGACACCAACGGCAGGTAGAGCCGATCGTAGGGCACGAACGCATAGCGCGGGTGCTTGATCTGCGCAAAAAGCGTGGAGGTGCGCTTCCCGGCCAACACTTCACCCATCTCCTTGCCCAACAAACTGGCGATGGAGACGCCGTGGCCGGCGTAGGCGTACGCGTAATGGACGCCGTTGACGCGACCGGCGTGCGGCATCAGGTCCAGCGCGATGCCCAGGTTGCCGCTCCAGGTGTGGGAGATCGAGACGCCCGCCAGCTGCGGGAAGACTTCCAGCATGCGCGCCTGCATCTTGCGCGCACTGTCGATGAGGTCGAGCGAAGTCGAAAGGTTGTGGCGTCCGCCGAAGAGCATGCGCCCATCGGGCGTCAGTCGGAAATAGTTGAGGAAGTGTTTGCTGTCGAAGAACATGCGCCCGCGCGGACTCAGCTCCTCTTGCAAGGAAAGCGGCAGCGGTTCGGTGGTGATGATGTAACTGCCTACAGGAAAGACGCCCTGGCGCAGCGGGCGGATGACGTTCGTGGTGTAGCCGTTGGTGGCGACCAACACTTCGCGTGCGTTCAACGTTCCTCGGTTGGTGATCACCAGAAAGCCGGTGCGCGTCCGCTTGACGTCCATCAGCGCCGTGCGCTCCACCAGCAGCGCGCCGTGGCGCGCCGCCGCCTGCGCCAGGCCGAAGACGTAGCGGGCCGGATGCAGCCCTGCGCTTCTGGGATCGATCAGGCCGCCGTGATAGGCGGCGGAGCCGATCTCGCTGTGCAGTTCGGCCTTGCTCACGACCCAGAGGTCGGTGTAGCCGAGCTGTTCACGGAACCAGCGCGCTTCCTCTACAAATTGGGCGAAGTGCTGCGGCTTGAAGGCGAGCAGTAGATGGCCGCTGCGCACGAAGTTGCAGTCGATCTTTTCTTCGACCGTCAATTGCTCGACATAGTCCACTGCATCCAGCGACCACTGCCAGAAGGCCCGGCCCATCTCTGCGCCATAGCGCTTGAAGACCACCGGCATGCTCTCTTTGAGGCCGGTCAACGCCATGCCGCCGTTGCGGCTGCTGGCGCCCCAGCCGATGGTCTCTTTTTCCAGCACGGCCACCGATGCGCCGGCCTTGCGCAGGGCGAGCGCTGCGTTGAGGCCGGTGTAGCCGCCGCCGATGATGGCGACGTCGGTGACTTCGGGCAATGGGCTGATGGGAAGGTTGGCGGGGCGAGGACAATCTTCGGTCCAGTATACAGAGGTTTTCATGGATGCGCTTCAGATTGCTTGTCGATGATCGGTTGATGGCTTTAATCAAGGTTGATGGCTTCAATCAAGAATGTACTCGAATTGAGGCAAAGATTCAAATACCTTCGCTATCCGAGACACTTCCACAGCCATTGCATGTTTTGCAACCGAAAGCGGCGTCCGGTGCACTCTCTTTTGTAAGTTCCGTGTTGCGCCCCTGGCCCGTCAGACATCCCACCACCCTTCACCTCAAGGCGATGGGCGCAACGAACCTCGCAATTATTGCGGCAGCCGCCGCACGACATATAATGCACAGAGGATAACGCACAGAGGATGACGACCTGAACGTCAAATCGACTTGGGTTGGGTGCAAGGTTCATCCTTCGCTTGCACGCTTTTGGGGTGAATATGGAACGCACTTTCTTTCTCATTGCAGCTTTGCTGGGCGGTCTGTCGGTGGCGTTGGGGGCGTTTGGCGCCCATGCGCTGCGCGGCCGCATCGAAGAAGCCCTGCTGGCGAACTATCAGACCGGCGTCAGCTATATGTTCTACCATGCGCTGGCGCTGTTTGCCGTGACGCTGGCCCTGGGGAAGTGGCCGGCCAGCGCGCTGCCTGTCTGGGCGGGCTGGCTCTTCATCGTGGGAATCGTTTTCTTTTCCGGCAGTCTGTTTGTGATGGCGTTGACCGGCATGCGCTGGCTCGGCGCCATAACGCCGATCGGCGGCGCGGCCTTCATTGTCGGCTGGCTGTTGCTGGCGGCCGCCGCCTGGCGCGCATAAAGGGGGAGCTGATGAATCTAGCTGAATTTCGCGCCTCTCTGGCGCAGGCGACGCCGCCGACAGGCGTCAGCCCTGCGTTGCAGGCGCTTTGGTATGCTGCCAAGGGCGATTGGGATCGCGCCCATGAGATTACCCAACCGGGCGGCCCGGCGCTCGACTGGGTGCACGCCTACCTCCATCGCGTGGAGGGCGACCTGGGCAACGCCGCCTACTGGTATCGTCGCGCAGGCAAGCCTGTGGCTACCGGATCGCTCGAGGAAGAATGGGCGGCGCTGGTCGTCGCCTTTCTGGCAGCGCAAGATCGGTCATGACCGAAAGGCCGATGCAGAAGCACCGGGTGAAATAGAGCGGTTTTTGCGCTCTGGGATGAGCGTTCTCTTTTTCTAATTCAGGCAGCCAGGGTCTCATCCAAGAAATTAAGGTTCTGATGCACGACGACGAACGGCGAGGCATGGGGTTTGCCATCGCCTGTTACACAATCTGGGGCGCTTTTCCCCTCTATTTTCGGCTGCTGGCGCCAACGCCGGCGCTGGACATCCTCGGTCACCGCGTGATCTGGTCTTTGGCCTTTTTGGTGATTTTACTCACGGCGCGCCGAGAATGGGCATGGCTAGGGCCGGCGCTGCGCAACCCACGCACGCTTGGCCTTTACGCGGCTGCGGGCGCCATCCTCGCCGCCAACTGGTACACCTATATCTGGGGCGTCAACGCCGGCTTCGTCATTGAGACGAGCCTGGGCTATTTCATCAATCCTCTGGTCAGTGTGCTGATCGGCGTGCTTTTTTTGCGCGAGCGGCTGCGCGCCGGACAGTGGATTGCGATCGCCGTGGCCGCATCAGGCGTGCTGTTTTTGACCCTCAGCTACGGTCAGGCCCCGTGGATTGCGCTGGCGTTGGCCTTCACCTTTGGCTTCTACGGGCTGCTCAAAAAGCATGGAACGCTTCGCTCCATGCAGGGGCTGACACTGGAGACGGGCGCGCTCTTCTTGCCTGCGCTGGCGCTGCTCTTCTATCGGGACCTGAGCGGTCACCCCAGCCTGTTTGCCTTTGGATGGCAGAAGACGCTGCTGTTGCTCTCCACCGGCCTTGTGACCGTCATGCCGCTCGTGTGGTTTGCGTCCGCTGCGCGCCTGATTCCTTTGTCGATGCTAGGCATCTTGCAGTATATTGCGCCGACCCTTCAGTTCCTGGTTGGGTTGTTGATCTTCCATGAACCCTTTGACCAGACGCGCCTGATCGGCTTCGCCATGATCTGGTTGGCGCTGCTCATTTATTCTGCAGAGGGCGTCATCCACCAACACGCGCTGCGCGAGGCGCGTCTATGAACCTCTCGCCTACATGCCTCCGATCGTGCTTGCAGCCACGACAAAGAATCCGATGACGCCGATGACGCCGATGATTAACATAATATAAAATATCTCCGAAAAACCGTTTTCGCCGTGCATTGCGGCCCTCCTGTTGGAAGAGGAAAATCAGAAAATGAAAATGTTCTATTTCTGAAGACGATGTAAAGTCAAAAAGGTTATGATGACTTGCTTTTTGCTCATGCGGGATTCATAATTGTAGCAAGGTGTAAACTGGGACCACCTGAATACCGATAGACAGGAGTGGAAAACGGTGGAAGAAAAATCCTCGACGATTGCCCAACCTGCAGAGAAAATGCGCTATCTTTCCGAGCTGATGGTGTTTCAAGACCTTTCCCCGCGCGAGATGGAGGAGCTCAATCGCATCACGACGATAAGCACCGTTCCGAAGGGCCGCGTCTTTTACCGGCCAGAAGAGCCGGGCGAGGTGCTCTTCATCCTTAAAGAAGGAAAAGTTCAGCTATATCGCATCAGCCCGGAAGGAAAAAAACTGGTGATCACGACCCTTGGCCCGCACACTCTGTTCGGCGAGATGGCGTTATTGGGAGCGAAGATGCACAATACGTTCGCCGAGGCCGTCGAAGACTGTCTCATCTGCGTGATGAGCCGCAGCGATCTGGAGCGCTTGATCTTGAACAAGCCTCAGGTGGCGCTGCGCATCTTGGAAATCACCGGTCGCCGTCTGCGCGAGGCGGAGGAACGTCTGGAGAATATGGCGTTCAAAGGAATCCCGGCGCGATTGGCCAGCATGCTTCTGCGTCTTGCGGAGGAGCAGGGGAGCAACGAGATCACCGGTTTCACCCACCAGGACCTGGCGGAAAGTGTAGGCACCTATCGGGAGACGGCGACCCAGGTGCTCAACGATCTGAAAGCCGCGGGCTATATCGACATCGGACGCAAGCGCATCACGATCCTGGACCCCGAGGGCCTGGCCACCGTCGCCGAAAGTTGACTTGCGCTGAACCCAGCTTCAACACGATGTGTAGTAAATTAAACGAAAAAGTTATAGATCAGTTGACATTTGCCAGAAACGTCGCTACAATCGTTCCTGAGATTGTGCCTCAAGGCACAAACTGATGGAAAACATCAGGTTTGCCTGCTCTCACAAGCTCGTCTGTCAACGTGAATCTTCATGGCGGCGATGAGTTTGGGCGACAATGCATTCTTGAAGACAAGTATAGATCATTCCACAATTCAGGAGGTCTTTTCATGACGCATGTGATTTTTGACCCTTGCATTCGCGATGGCGCCTGTGCAGAGGTGTGCCCTGTAGAGTGCATCGTTCCGGGATTCCCGGAAGATGAGTGGCCCTGGTACTATATCGATCCAGATACATGCATTGACTGTGGCGCGTGTGTTCCCGAATGCCCGGTCGACGCCATTCTGCCGGAAGAAGACCTGCCCGAAGAGTATCGATACGCCGCCGAATTGAATGCTCTGTATTTCTCTGAAGGGCCTGGCTACTCTGCACTGGAGAAGATAAAGTCCTAGACCCGTAACGGGCGCTTCAATCCGAATCAGCCGACCCAAGGAACCTCTGGCGACAGGGGTTCCTTTTTTGATCGCAGAAATCCATTGGGTGTCCCTGTTTCAGACTTTTCGGTCTGATTGCACCCGTTGTTGATTCCACCCGTTGTAAGGAGCCGCATCCATCTCTTTTTGACGAAAGTGTGTATTAGTATGGACCATCCGTATATCGAAACCGTTCCCGACTGGTCTGATGTGAAACGCGCTCTGGTGATCGTCGCCCATCCGGATGACGCCGATTTCATCTGCGGCGGCGCCAGCATTCAAATGGCGCGGCAGGGCATTGAAGTCACCTACATGGTGTTGACGAACGGCGACAAAGGCAATCACAATCCAGAAATCACGCGCAACCAACTGATCGCCATGCGTCAGATCGAACAGCGCAAAGCGGCGAGCCTGTGCGGCGTCAAGGAAGTGCTCTTTATGGGGGAAGAGGATGGCTTCCTGCGTCCGCATCGCGCCATTCGCAAGCGCGTGACGCGCGAGATCCGTCGGATTCGCCCAGAACTGATCATCTGCACCAATCCCGACCGCTATTTCGTCGGCGACGGCTATATCAACCATCCAGACCACCGCAACGCCGGCTTGATCGCCATTGAGGCCATTTTCCCGGCTGCCGACAACCCGATGTTCTATCCCGACCTGGCCGACGAGGGCTATCACCCTCACAAGATCAAATATCTCTATGTGCACGGTCATGAGGCGCCGACGCTGAAACTCGACATTACGGCTGAAATTTCCACCAAAATTGAAGCCATTCTCTGTCATCGGTCGCAGTTCAGCGATCCAGAAGGCGCCAAACAACGCTGGCTGGAGACTTGGGGCGAGAAGCAGCCAGATGGCTCTGTTCGCTACTTTGAGTTCTTCAAAGTGATGAAATTCACTTGATTCGACAAGTCCTCTCTTCCATCAGGAAGATGCGCCGGACAATCCCCACATCCCAAGCAACACCGCTGCAATGAAAAAAATGGGGAGGACTCCAACTGTTGGAATCCTCCCCATTCGCCGTTGTGTGCGGTTCAGCGCAGAATCACCGCCCCATCTCGGCCATCATCGTCGCCTCCTGCTCGTTGGCGAAGGCGGTCAGGTTGTCCAGCGTGGCCTGAATGTCGGCGCCCTGCATGATCTCGTTGAACGCCCGGGTGGCGGCGTCGCGCACCGCCTGATAGGAGATCAACTGAGGCTCATAGGCGCTGTAGGGCAGCAGCGCCACGCCTTGCTGGAATGGCTTGTTCGCCAGGACAGCCTCGGAGAAGTACTGCGCCGTGCTGGCGCGGGTCGGGAAGTAACCGCTAATCTCCACCCAGCGCGCCTGAATTTCCGGCGAGGTGAACCACTTGATGAAAATCCAGGCGGCCACTTCTTGCTCCGGCGTCGTCTTGGCGATCATCACGTCGCCGCCGTAGATGTTCTGCACCGGCTCCGGCGTCGTGTGCGGAATCGCCGCCACGCCCCACTCGTCCGGCGCGCGCCCCTGCTCTTCCGCAACTTTGGCGATGTCGGCTGCGTAGAAGGGAATGCCCGAGGTGGAGCCCTGCGTGAAAATCGCCTTGCGCGCAGCGAATTGCGGATTCGGGAAGCCTTCGGTGAAGAAATAGGCGCAGCCCGAGTCGTAGAGGTCCTTGAGGAATTTCATCGCCTCGACGGTGGCCGGACCGTTGTAGACATAGCCGGTGCCGTCTTCCGTCAACACATGGCCGCCGAAGGCGAACGTCCAGGACGCCACGGCGGAAGCGTCGTCGCGCAGGATGTAGCCGCCGGTGCCATCGCCGTTGGCCGCCGCCGCTGCGCACGCCATCTCCTTGAATTCAGCCGGCGTCGTGGGCGGGCCGGAGAAGCCCAACTCCTCGAGCCACGTCTGATTGTAATAGATCACCTCCATCGAGCGGTTGGGCGGCCAGCCCAGGCGCTGGTTGTCAAACAGCGGATTCACGCTCTGCTCCAGGAACGCCGGGTAGAAATCGGCGATCTCCTCTTCGCTCATCCCCCATTTCGGATCGTACAGCAGCAGGTTCAGGTCGACGAGCGTGTCGTTGAGCTGATAAAAGGACTGATCGTTCTGATAACCGACGAGCAACGCAGCGGGCAGTTCGCCGGCGGCAATGCTTGAGTTGACCTTGTTGCGAATTTCATCGTAGCCGCCCTGGTTCTGCGCGTCGATCGTGATGCCAAACTCATTGGTTTCGTTGAACTCGGCGATCAGCGCTTTCAACCCCTCTTCGCGTCGACCAGAGTGCTGATGCCACCAGACGACGGTCTGCCCGCTCGGATCGACGTTCGTATAGACGCCGCCTTCCTGCGCAGGTTCGGCTGTAGCCGGCGCTTCCGCCGCCGGCGCTGCGGGCGCCGCCGGGGCGGCCGGCATCGGCGCGCAAGCCGAAACGGCAAACGCCGTCACCAGCAGAAGTGCAATGAGCCATCGAAATGCTTTCATAGGATCTCCTCTTGAAAAACTGGAACGATCTGCTTCCTGAAATTTATATTCACAACGGCCGAGCCGCTGTTTGACGCTATCCTTTCAGGCCGGAGGTGGCGATGCCCTCGATAAACGTTTTCTGCGTGAAAAAATAGAGCACGATGACCGGCGCCATGGTGATCACCGAACCGGCCATCTGCAGATGAAATTGCGCTCCCGCTTCATCGATGAAGGCGAAGAACCCATAGGTGATGGGGCGCCAATCGGGCGTCGTCGTCACCAGAATCGGCCAGGCCAGCGCGTTCCAGGCGCCGATGAAGCTGAACAGCACCAACGTCATGAGGGCGGCCCGCGAGAGCGGAATCATCACCTGCAGCAGATACCGCAGATGGCCGGCCCCGTCGATCTGCGCCGAATCCCACAGGTCGCTCGGCACCTGCATGAAAAACTGGCGCAGTAAAAAGATGCTGAAGGCGCTGGCCATAAACGGGATCGTCAACGCCGGCCAGTTGTTGATCCATGGAATCGGGCCGACGCGACCTAGCCAGGAGACGGTGATGAAGTTCGGCACCCACGTGATCGCTTCGGGCAACATGAGCGTCGAGAGCAACAGGCTGAAAAGCAGATTTTTGCCCCAGAACTCCATGCGCGCAAAGGCGTATGCGGCCAGCGTGCAGAAGACAAGCTCTCCGACTACTGTAATGGCGGCGATGCGCACGCTGTTCCAGATGTAGCGCGAGAAATTGGCCTGATTCCAGGCGTCGATATAGTTGCGCCATTGCGGCGTGCTGGGCAGCCATGCGCCGCCGTTCGCCTCGGTGAGATTCATCAGCGAAACGCTGACGGTGTATAGAAAGGGCACGATCGCCACCGCTGCGCCAAGCGTCAGCACCAGATAGGCGCCCGCGAATCGGAATATAGGTGGCTTCTTCCTCTGCTGCGCAGATGCGACCACTTGCGACTGCGCCAGCGCCTCAGCCATAGTGCACCCGCCTCTCCGCCACGCGATTGTTAATAATCGTTAAAACAATGATGACCACCAACAACAAGACGGCCAGCGCCGACGCATAGCCGTAGCGCGTGTCGCGCTGGAATGTCTGGAAGATCACGACGCTGGCGGTGTCGGTCGTGCCGAGCGCTGCGCCTGTGCGCAGCACATAGATGTGATTAAAGGCCTTGAAGGTGCCGATCACCGAATAGAGCGTCAGAAAATAGATCGTCGGCGACAGCAACGGCAGCGTGATATGGCGAAATTGCGCCCAACGCCCGGCGCCGTCGATCGCCGCCGCCTCATACATTTCTTTGGGGATATTGCCCAGTCCGGCGAGAAAGATCACGGTGTTGAAACCGAAGAAGGTCCAGACGCCGTAGATCATGATCACGACCAACGCCAGGCTGGGGCCGCCGGCCCAGGCAGGCAACGACACGCCCGGCGTCAGCAGATTGAAAACGCCGTTCGGCTCGTTGATCCATCCCAGTGCAGGAAGCCCAAAAAAGTTTAGAATGCTGTTGATCGGAGCCGTCGGACGATTCGAGAAAATGATCTTAAAAACAGCGGCGGTGCCCACGAAGGGAGCGATGTAGGGCAGGAAATAGATCACGCGAAAGAAGCTGCGCCCTCGAATCTCCTGGAAAAGCAGCACGGCAAGGATGAGGGCGACGATCAGCTGCGGAGGGATGGTGCCCAACGAGTAGTAAAAGGTCGCCAGCAAGGCGTTCCACCAGACGCGGTCTCCCTGGGCAATCACGCGCGGCGCCTCTGCGATCAACACCCAGGCGCCGAGGATCAACGCGGCGGCCCCCATCAGCCGAAAGATTGCACCGGCCATAGTCTCGCGATGGCTGGCGCTTTTCCAGAGTTTCCAGGACAGCCAGAGCAGGAGAAAACCGGCGCTGATCAGGATCATCTGGGAGGCGAGATCCAAACCGCCGCCTGCGCTCAGAGAATTCTCGATCCGTCTCTCCAGTTCAGCCCAGGTCAGCCAGCCGATCGCCCCCGCCAGCGCCAGCAAAATTGTCGCCAATGTGAATGAACCGGTGTAGTTGCCGTAGCGATGACGACGGCGACGCAGGCGCGCCATCAGCCAGGCGCTCAAGGCGCCGAGGATCAACCCACCCAACATCAACCCCATCATCTGCATCACCTGCGGGGCGGTCAGGGCTTCGCCAAGGAGGCGTTGAAAATTTTCCGGCGTGTTGCGGGCGCCGCGCAGCTGGTTGGGAATGTCGAGCAACAGCGGCAACAGCCGGATCACCCAGCCCAGCCCCGCCGAGACCATCACGCCGAAGGCAACGCCGGGCGCCGCCCAGCCCCAGAATGCATCGTTGTGCGCCCTTGCTTCATGGGCGCCTCGCCACAGCGCACGCACCGCCAGAAAGATGAGCGCCAAAATGCTCCAAAAGCTCAGAAGGTAGATGAGATCCCCGATTGCGGTGATGTAGTTCCCCAGCCCATCGAATGTGCCGGGAATGCGATTGATGCCGCGATGGGTGCTCATGAAGGCTGCAAAGACCAGCGGAAAGAGGCCAAAGACGCCGACGATCAGAAAGGCAGGCGTCAGAAAGAGGTAGGCCAACAATGCCTCGCGCACGCGTCGGCCCTGTCGCCCCGACAAAATGTTGCGCCTGGCGGCGACGGGAAGAGCGCGAGGCGTCGAAGAGGCGGATTTGGTTTCGCCGGTCAGAAGCGCGTCACTCATGAAGCCTCTGGTCTATGCTTGGATGTCTCGGCGGGCGCAGGGCTGTTAACATCGCAGGTCAATCTTTGGGAAATTGGACCGTCGCCTCGCTATGGAGGGAGATCGTGCAGGGATGCATCGACTTCCAATCCTCCGAAACAAGAGAGAAGTCTGCATGATTGGGAATCGCTTCCTCATTTAGTATAGTAAACGCAACAGGATGCGTCAATTCTTTTTCAGAATTTTTCCATGCCGAATGATTGCACAACCATGTTAACGGGCGGTCAAGTAGCCGTTAACATTGGAGCAATTTCTCACTCGCCAGAAACGATTCCTGACAAAACGATTCCTGACAAATCGTCCGCTCTGCGGCATACTATCTTTATGACGACAGAAATACAGCAATTCGCCGAGTGTTTGCGCACCAATATTCAGAAGGTGATCGTCGGCAAGCGCGAGGTGATCGATACGTTGATCATTGCGCTGCTCTGTGAAGGACATGTGTTGATTGAGGATGTGCCCGGCGTCGGCAAGACGATGCTGGCGCGAGCGCTGGCCGCCAGCCTCGGCAGCGATTTCCGTCGCATTCAATGCACGCCCGATCTGCTCCCGAGCGACATCACCGGCGTCAGCATCTTCAATCAGGAGACGCGACGCTTTCAGTTCGCGCCTGGCCCCGTGTTCACCAATATCTTGCTCGCCGACGAGATCAACCGGGCCACCCCGCGCGCTCAGGCCGCCCTGCTGGAATGCATGGGAGAGCGACAGATCACCGTCGACGGGGAAACTCGACCGTTGCTGCGCCCCTTCCTGGTGCTCGCCACACAAAATCCGATCGAGTTCGAGGGAACTTTTCCGCTTCCAGAGGCGCAGCTCGACCGTTTTCTTTTTCGGGTGCGACTCGGCTATCTTTCTCCTGACGAGGAGGAAGCAATGCTCGTTGCGCTCGCCGGTCGTCATCCCATCGAGCAGCTCGGCGCCGTCGCCTCCGGGGCGGAGGTGGTCAAGCTCGCCGAGCTCATTTGGAGCATACGCGTCGATCGTTCGGTGCGGCGCTACATCGTCGCTTTGATTCACGCCACGCGCAATCATCCCGACCTGGCGTTGGGCGCCAGCCCGCGCGGATCGCTGGCCCTCTATCGCGCCTCGCAAGCGCGTGCGGCCATCGCAGGCCGCAATTTCGTGCTGCCCGACGATGTTCAGGCCATCGCTCCGCTGGCTTTGCCACATCGTTGCATTGTCCGGCCCGAAAGCGCACTGCGCGGCCGCAGCGCCGACGAAATCATCGCCCAGATCGTGGAGAGCACGCCGCTGGATCTTGGCGCCATCGACGAGTGAGCGTCATGAACCACATCTTCTGGGCGCTGCTGATCCTCTTCGCCATCGCCGCCTTGATGCGCATGGATTGGGCTTACTACCTGGTCTATGTCGTCGGCGGCGTGTGGGCCTTCAGCCACTGGTGGGTGCGTCGCACGCTCCAGCGACTGCGCGTGAAGCGACGCATCCCCCAGTACGCCTTCACCAACGAAGTGGTCACCGCTGCGATTGAGATTGAAAACCGCTCCTGGCTGCCGCTGCCCTGGTTGCAGGTGCAGGAGGCGGTGCCGCTCGACCTGAAAGACCAGCCGGACTACCGCGTCGTGCTGAGCATCGGCGGCCGCTCTGCGCTCCGTCACACCTACCGATTATATTGTCGCCGCCGCGGCTACTACACCGTCGGGCCGTTGAACTTGCGCACCAGCGATCTGTTCGGCTTCGTCGATGCGCGCTGGCAGGAGGCGGGCGGCGACGAGCTGATCGTCTATCCGGCGATCGTGCCGCTGGAAAAACTCGGCCTGCCGGGGCGCATGCCCTTTGGCGCACTGCCGACGCGCCGCCAGCTCGACGAAGACCCGGCTCGTCTCGGCGGCGTGCGTCAATATGTGAGCGGCGACAGCCTGCGACGCATTCACTGGAAGGCGACCGCCCATGAAGACACGCTCCTGGTCAAAAAGTTGCAACCCTCGCAAGAGCTGCCGGTTTTTATTGCGTTGAATCTAGACTGCTCCGCATATCCGGCGCGCGCGTTGATCGGCGCCAGCGAGTGGGCGATTTCGATCGCAGCGTCGATCGCCGGCCACATGAGCGAGCAGCGTCAGGCGGTGGGGCTGGCCTCGAACGGCGTCGATCCCTTCATTGAGGGGCCGGCCGCACCGATCGGCCTGCGCGTCGGGCGCAGTCACCTGATGAACGTCTGGCGCTTGCTCGCCCGCATCCAGCTCAACGATGAAGCCCCGCCCCTGCACGAGTGGCTTCCTCTCCAGACCGCCAGTTTGCCCTGGGGAACCACCGTGGTCCTGATCGCACCCGGCGTGGACGAGAAAGACCTGTGGATGCTGCACCGTCTGCACCGACGCGGGTCAAACGTCGTCGTTCTGGTCTGCGCCGGCCAGCGCGATTTTCGTTCGATTCAGGCGAATGGTCGTCGCCTTGGACTGCGCATTTTGCCGGCGTTGTGGGAGAGCGACTTGCAGGCGGTTGAACAACGGTTAAAGCAGTTCGAGTGATCCCCGGAGATGAAAATTGCCTGACCAATCGTCACGAAGACGCGAAGCCGCAAAGAAGGAAGTTCGAGGGATCGTCCAGAGATGAAAATCGCCTGATCCAGAAAGGACTTAACATGCGCCTGATCGAGGCAATCGATACAGCAGAATTGGAAACGCTGCAGAGACGTTGGGGGGCGTTCCCCGTGGCGCAGACGACGCTGAACGTCGCCGATCCTTTCCTGAGCGGCGAGCATCAGCAGTTGGCCTCGAATGGCCGCCGCGCCGAGATCTGTTATGTCCTGCATCGCGGAGATCCGATGCAAGGGGTGCTGCTGCACGCCAAGACCTTCTATCCGGAGGGCATCTATCGGCTGCCCACGGGCGGCGTGCACACTGGGGAGCGCATCATGGAGACGGTGGCGCGCGAGATTTTCGAGGAAACCGGCCTACGCATCGGCGAAGGCGATGACGACGCGCAAGTTGAACGTTGTCTGGGCGTGTTGGCCTACGAACTGCACCATGCAAGGTTGGGCGCCGTTTCGTTCGCCACCTATCACTTTCTGGTGCGTATGCCTCCGGACGCAGCCATCGCGCCGCAAGACCCGGAGGAGTCCATCCGCGGCTGGCAGTGGCGACCGGCGACGGAGTTGCCTTGGGTCGCCGATCTGTTGGCGATGACCTATCGGGTTTCCAAAGAGTGGGCGGATTGGGGGCGCTATCGCGCGCTCAGCCATCGATTTGTGGCCGAGCGCCTGCGTTAAAGTCCTGATGCGGCGAGAAGAGAGATGTCAGAGGTGTTCCTGTTGGCTGTCGAGCGCAGTGCGCGTAAAGAAAAGCTCCACCAGGTCGACCAGGTCATCCGGGCTGGCGAGCCAGCGCCAGTCCATCACCGTCTGCAGCTCCGTGTCAATGACGCCCGGCGTGGTTCGCACCCAACTCATCACGTACCCCGTGATGGAGCTGAGCCGCTTGCCGAGCAACAATAACATCAGGTCAAAGTTGTGGCTGTGGTAGCAGTTGAGCAGCCACACGCGCTTCACTTCCGGGTGCGGAGGCAGGTCGAGCAACGCCTGGAAGCATTGCCGATCCATGCCGGGTTGTACGTCGAGCATGACGTTCACCGCCACCATGTTGTTGGTGCTGACCTCCATCTCCAGTTCAAGGAGAGTGTCGATGTCGGCGCGGCCGCCGAAGCTCAGCAGGGTGCTCGTCTCCCGCACGCCGTCGACGCTGCGCACGACATCGAGCATGAACCTGTTAAAATCGGCGACGTCATGAATCAGACATGTAAAACGCAGATCGGCGCGCTGGCGCAGCCAGTTTGTCCACAACGGCTTGACGCCTTCGCCTCGATAGCGGCGCAAATTGTGCAGCATCTGCTCACGGGCGGTCTCATCCTTCCCGCACATGATGTCTACGTCGATGATGGCGAGAATCGGCTGGATTGAGCGCATGGTGGGCGGCGCACCACTTTCTTGAACGGTGTTTTTCGGCATGATAGCGATAGTGTAAGGCCAACAGCCGCCGACGACAAATTGAAATCTACGGAGGCGTCATTCTGCCGATTTCCACACCATCTGCAAGATTCGTTTTCCGTGCACCCCTTTTAGAGCTTGGTCAGGCTAGCGGATGAAGGCGAGGTTTTCTGGAGAGCCGCTCTCTGTTCTTCAAGCACAACTATCTTAAGTTGGTCGCCAATCTGCGTCTGCGTGCGTTCAATGGTGCCGACCGGCGCTTCGACGACATAGCGACTGTTGCGATAGATCTTGCCGATGGCCCACGGCTTCATCGCCCGTTCTAGCCCTACGACGCGATGGTTCTTGTCCACATAGATGACGTCGATCGGGATGGACATGAACATGCAGTGAACGCCATGGCAGGGTTCGATGACGATTCCATGCCCTTCAGGCAGGTCGCGCACCCCGATCAATCCGCGCAGTCGCGTCCAGCGCGTGTTCGCCATCTTCCCGTGGCTGAGCACGATCGTATTTCGACTTCGATTTTCAACTTGCACCATGTTTGCACACCACCCTTTGTTTTTTCATCGGATATTGCAACGCCGACCGCCTTGATAGCGCCGATCCCGATGAAAATCATACAGGCTCATCCTCTGTTGCGCTTGACGCCCTCGCCTTTGCTCCTTTGCATTCTCAGAACAGGCTGAACTGCAGCCATATCGTCAACAGGGCGCCGCAAGCCAGATAAGGCGCATATGCGATCGCCGTTTTACGCGTCGCCCGTCGCGTCGCCAGCAGGACGAACGCTGCGACGCCGCCGAGCAGCGCGCCTACCAACAGCGCAGTCACCACATTTGGATAGCCGAGCATCATGCCGATCACGCCCGCCAGTTTCACGTCGCCCATGCCCAAGGCGCCGCGTCCGACGATCGCCAGCAGGAAAAAGACGCCAAAGCCGACCACCCCCCCGAGCAGCGCGCTGGGAAGACCCGGCGCGCCGGGCAACAGGCTGATGGCGGCGACGACGATCGCCGCCGGCGCCAGCATGATGTTGAGCACGCGGTGATGTTCGAAGTCGATCACGGTGACGGCGAGCAAAAAGAGCATGTAAACCCAGCCGATGCCCGTCTGCACGCTCCAACCCCAGCGGGCGACGATCACGACGGTGAGCAAGACGCTGGTCAGAACTACAATCAAATTGCGCCTGCTGGCAAGAGGCTGGCCTGCCCGAAAAGCGAGGCCCAGATGTTGGCGCCTCCATCCCCTTTGGAGACCATCGGATGCGGGTTTCGCTGCGCCAGCTTCTGAGTCGCTCGGCTGCTCCCTTTGCGTCGCCCTGGGCAGAACGTCGGCGGCCCAGTTCACCAGGCCGCCGCCGATCCATCCTACAAACGCCGCCAATAAACCGAATCCGATCTGTTCGCCTGTCATGGGATCAAACTCGCTGCTCGCAGTTGCCCGTCCTGGGCGGGTTCGCCGGTGGTGGAGCCGCAGAAAGTGACGCAGTTGTTGCTGCAATCTTTGGTGGCTAACACGGCTTTGCTGGTGATGGCGCGCACCGTGCGCGGCATGCCGGGCTTCGGGTTGAGCCGGAAGGTGTGAATCCAGCCGGTCACTTTGACGCAGCCAAAATCGGTCACATAATACGTTTCCGCCTCTTGTCCTGTGCAGTTGCTGCCGGAAGCGCAGTTGACGGACGTAAAGAGCGGCACGGCCACCGACTGCCCGGCTCGGGCGTTGACGTCGTCCTTGACGCCCGCCTTAATGCCGCGCAAGCCGGGGATGCAGGCGGGCAGTTTGACGCGGCCGCCAAAGCTGTTGCGCAGGCGGCAGGCCAGCTCCGCCGCGCCGCATCCGTTTGCCTTGCATGGGTCGACGTAAACCTGCTCATTGGGCGGCGGATCGGGAAAATCCATCCAGCCGCGCGATACGGTCGTGGCGACCGTGAAGTCATCGGCGCCGTCGCCGTCCAGGTCGCAAATGTAACAGTCGCACACCGGTCGCGGCTGGCCGTTGATGGTGCAGGTCGCCTCCACCTTGTCATAGTCGGCGTCCCAGATGACGACCGACTGACCACATGGCGCATCTTTGAACAGTGCAGCATCCAGCGCAATCGGCCACAGGCCGCAAGCCGAATCCGCTGCGCCGCACGCCGAGCGAGCCGTGGCGCCGACCTCCACCGTGCCGTTTTCTCCGCCCCATCCTAACACGCGACCGATCAGAACGGCGGCGTGCGTGCGCGCTGTGACGGTGACGCGATTGCCTTGAACGGAGACGGAGCTTAATGCGAGGTCGGCGTTGTTCATGCCGTTGCGTCGCATGAAGTCGCGCGCTTTGTCGATCGCGCTTTGGACGCCTCGCCCCATGCAGAGCTCACGCGCCGCCGCCAGCGCGCCGGCGTCGGCTGCATTCTGAAGTTGACGCCGCACCGCATACACGTTGCCGGCTTCAATCGTGATGCCCGCAAACGCGAGCAACACCATGAACATGAAAGCGAATTGAATGAGCGACTGTCCTCGTTCGTCGCCGAAAAGTTTTCGCCTGCTCATGATCCACTCTGTGAGGTGTCAGAACCGTAATGCATCATCGTGGCCGATGCGCTGATCGGGATTTCGCCCAGACCGATCAGTTCCCCAAATTGCGACCGATAGAGCACGCGCACGCGCACTTCCACCGGCGCGCCTGGCGCAGGGCATCCCGCCGAAGTAGGGTCGGGAGAGATGGTCACATTTTGCGGCAAAATGCGAACCCCTGCCCTGTTGGTGGTTGCGTTGGTCTCGTTCACGACTGCGTTGACAATGGCGGAGCGCAGCGCTGCGCGGTTGCTGGACAGACAGGGCGTGCGCGAATAGAGCCGCGCTCCCTCGCGCGAGGCGTTCAGGACGACGCCGTAATGTTGGTAGGCGAAGCCGAGATCGACGGCCCCCACCACCAGCGCCAGCATGAGCACCACGATAAAACTCATCTCGATCAAATTGGCGCCGCGTTCCGATCGCCACCGGTTGATCAGCCAATTGGGCCCGGTCGCCGAACGATTCAGGCGGACGCCTTTCTCTGTTTCTTCTCTTGCGCCCATAATCACCTCCTGGAGCCGTCAAAGCCGAGAACCTTCAGACGACGATCTGCGAATGTTGCTACGATCTGCGAATGTTGCGCCGCCTTCGACGCTGCACTGTGAGCGGCCTTCTTCATTGTACGGAAATCCATTTCATGGTCGCTACTGCCAAAAGATCGATCCTGGCGCGTGAGCCTACTGCTTTTGGCGTTAGATGCGCCAGCAATGCGCGCTCTGTTTTGCGCGCGGCGCAGAGACGTTTTGCGATCTAACGACGCATGCGCCCCGGCTCGGTCGGCATGAAGGTCGACGGCTGGATGAAAAGCCCCGCCGCCTCAAGCCGAGCGTAAAACTTGGGGCGCACGCCGGTGGGGGTGAAATAGCCCTGCACCTTGCCGTTTTCGACCGTCGTCTGCACAAACTGGAAGATGTCCTGCATGACGATGGTGTCGCCCTCCATGCCCTGCACTTCGGCGATCTGGACGATCTTGCGCGAGCCGTCGGAAAGGCGGCCCAGGTGCACGATCAGGTCAAAGGCCGAGGCGATCTGCTCGCGGATGGCTCGCAAAGGCAAGTCCATGCCAGCCATCAACACCATGGTCTCGACGCGGCGCAGCGTGTCGCGCGCGCTGTTGGAGTGGACGGTGGTCATGGAGCCTTCGTGGCCGGTGTTCATCGCCTGAAGCATGTCGAGCGCCTCGCCGCCGCGCACCTCGCCGACGACGATGCGGTCAGGACGCATGCGCAGCGCGTTGATCACGAGCTGACGGATGGTGACTGCGCCCTTGCCTTCTACGTTGGGCGGGCGAGACTCCAACCGCACGACGTGCGGCTGTTGCAGGCGCAGCTCGGCGGCGTCTTCGATGGTGATGATGCGTTCATCTTCGGGAATGAAGGAGGAAAGTGCATTGAGGATCGTCGTCTTGCCGGTGCCCGTGCCGCCGGAGACGACGATGTTCAACGCAGCTTTGACGCAGGCGCGCAGGAAATCGGCGATGCCCGGCGTCATGGCGCCCTTTTTGATCAATTCATCCGGTGTGAGCGCATGTTTGGGAAACTTGCGGATGCTGATCGCCGGCCCAATCAGGGAAAGAGGCGGGATAATGACGTTGACGCGCGAGCCGTCGGGCAGGCGCGCATCGACCATGGGGCTGCTCTCATCCACGCGACGACCCAACGGCGTCACGATGCGTTCAACCACGCGCATGACGTCCTCGTTGTCGCGAAATTTGACGTGGGTCAGCTCAAGTTTGCCCCCGCGTTCGACGTAAACCTTTGAGGGGCCGTTCACAAGAATTTCCGTGACCGCATCGTCGGCCAGCAGCGCTTCCAGCGGCCCCAAGCCCAGAATATCGGCCACCAGTTGGTCGAAAATATCGGCGCGTTCGAGGCGACTCATCGGCAGCCCCAGCTCCGCCAGCGTTTCATTGAAATAGCGCTCCAGCGCCTGCCGCACTTCGGCGTTGTCCGTGCGCGTTGCAGTCGGGCTGAGCTCCGTGAGCAGCCGTTGTTGGATGCGGTCGCGCAGCTGGGCGTAGGCGGCGTTGGCGCCCGGCCGTTCGCCGGGCAGCCGCCCTGGGCGGGCGCGGCCATCCACGTCGGTGGGGGGCTTCAGATTGAACATCTCTCCCTCCTCTACTTCACCCAAATTGGATCGTATTCAGGCCACGGCACGCGACTGATATTGGTGGGATTGCGGCCATGTTCGTCCATCACGAAGATTTGCACAAGGCCTTCTCGGTTGGAGAAAAAGACGATCTGCTTGCTGTCGGGCGACCAGGACGGATGCTTGTCCCACTCCCAGTCGTTGCGCACCAGCGACGCCTGCTCGGAGGCGTCGGGCCGCGTCTTCCAGATGTCGTCCGAGCCATGTTCGGTTGTCACGAAGGCGATCCAGGCGCCGTCGGGCGACCAGACCGGATCGTAGGCGATGGCGGTGGAGAAGCGCGTCAACGGACGCGGGGGCAGCTCGCCGAACTGCGAGGTCACCGGCAGGTGCAGAAGAATCTGTGGACGCCCGTCGACGTCGCCGGTGGACACGCGATACTGCCCGTCAGGCGAGTAGCGCTCAGACTCGCGCAGCTCCTCGAAGGCTTTGCCGTACAGCTCGAAGCTGCCCAGATACTGACGGTTAGAGCCGTCGGGATCCATGACGTAAAAGCCCGGCTGATCGGGGTTGTCCGATTTGAAGATGATGCGGTTGCGGAACATGCGCAGGGGCAGCGGCGTGGCCGTGGGCGTCGGCGTAGCCGTCGGCGGCGTGGGGCCGGGCGTCGGCGTCATCGTCGGCGTCGGCGTCGGCGTCAAGAGCGGGATGACGGTGCTGGCTTTCATGCAGGCGGCCGCAGTGTCCGGCAACGGCAGCTGACACGCCTGGCTGTACATGTCGTAGGCGTTGATCAGGTCGTTGCTGTTGAAGTAGACGTCGCCTGCGCCGATATAGGCGACGTAGAGCATCGAGGCGGTGACGTCGCCCAGATAGTTTGGGCGCTCGGTGTAGACGGAACGCAACAGGCTGACGGCCTCCAGCCAGCGCTGCTGGTCGAACGCCTCTTTGCCGCGCAGAAAATTGGTGACGAGCCGGGCTTCGGTGATCGCCTCCGGCGCATTGGGCCTGTACTTCAACGCTGCGTTGAAAAAGTCGCGCGCAAGGGGCGCTTCATCCGGCGCAGGCGGGACCTTCTCCAGAATGCGTTTCCCCTGGCGCAGATTCAACTCGTAGAGCAACGCAGCGACTTCATCGCGACGATAGTTGATGTCCAGGGTCTGGATTTGCAGCAGGGCGTTGATGGCGTCGAGCTCCATGCCGAGACTGTGCAGCCGCAGCGCCTGCTCCATCAGGGAATCCAGCTCTTGTTGATGGCGAATCTTGAGGATGCGGCTGTTGACGTCGCGATATCCCGGCGCCCGAAGTTGCAGGGCGCTGTACATCGAAAGCGCCAGCTCGCGCAGCCCTGCGTTGTCGGCGATGACCGCTTCGTTGTAGAGCGCGGCGAGTTTGCGCTGCTGATCGACCTCGATCAGCCCGTTGCTGGCTTCGGGATGGTCCGGCGCCAATGCCAGCAGCGCCTTGAAGCGCTGCTCCGCCTCGTCAAAATTGCCCGCCGCCAGCGCCGCCTTCGCCTGATTGAGCAGTTGCATCTGCTGGCGTTGCAGCTGCGCGTTGGCGAGCATCGGCAGCAGCTGGGCGCGCACCATCCAGACGCCTGCGAAGAGCAGCCCCAGGATGACGAGGACCATCGCCGTGCGCACGAGCATCGCCCGCCAGGGGATGATCCAGCGCTTTTCTTTGACCTGGGTCTTGGCCTCCAGCTGCGCCTTGAACTGCGCATCCTGCAACATTTGGGCGATGCGCGCGTCGCCGGGGTAGCGCGCTTTTAGAGTCTCCAGGGCGCGGATGGCTTTTTCCCATTGCCCAAGGTGAAAGTGGGTGGCCGCCTCCTGAAAGAGCGGATCGTCGTATTCGGTGGAGTTTGCGCCAAATGTTGCCGCCATCTCTGTCTCCTCCTAGCGCGCCATTGCCTGCAGCGATTCCATAATTTGGGGCACGACGGGGCCAAGGATCACGACGAACAGCGCCGGGAAGATAAAGAGCACGAGCACCAGCACAATTTTGACGGTGGCGCTGTGCGCCTGCTCTTCCGCCAGTTGACGCCGCTTCAAACGCATCTGATCCGCCTGCGTATGCAGCACCTGCGCAATGCTCATGCCCAGCATGTTCGACTGAATCAGCACCGCCACGAAGGTGCGCAGCTCATCGACCTGCGTGCGGTCGGCCATATGGCGCAGCGCCTCGTTGCGCGGCACGCCGACGCGCATTTCGCTGACGACGCGACGAAATTCCTGCGACAGGGCGTTGTCCCACTGCTCCCCCACGCGCAGCATCGCCGACTCGAAGGCCAGCCCGGCTTCGACGCCGATCGTGAGCATATCGAGCGCATCGGGCAGAGCGCGACGGATTTCAACTTTGCGCTTCTTGATGCGCTGATTGAGCCAGAGCTTGGGCGCCATGAAGCCGATGAAGAGCGCAATGAAGGCGTTGCGCAGGGCGACGAAGAAGGGATCGGCGTGGCCGACCAGCAAAAAATAGCCTGCTCCGGCGCCGACGCCCAGAACCACGCGCAGCCCGACATAGTCGACCGCACTCAGGCCGCCCGGGTTGCCCGCCTGGATCAGCGCTGTGTTGATCTTTTCCAGGTTGTGCTGGGGCATCATCTCCGCCACGCGCAGGCTGATGCGGCGGAAAAGCGGCAGGATCATCCGTCTGACGAACGGCTGGCGCAGCTCCTCATCGACCAGCCGCCTGGGGTCGACCATGCTTTCCATGCGTTCGGCCACGGCGCGCGGCGCGCTGGCCGGCGAAAGCGCCATCCAGACGGCGATCACCGTCGCCGCCACCAACAGGCCAAAGAGCATGGGCGCCATCGTTCCACCGATCAGACCGAGCGCTATATCGAGAGCCATATCGTCAACCTCGCGCTACACCTTGATATCCACGATTTTGCGAATGATCAGAAAGCCGATGGCGATCATGCCGCCGGCGATGAGCGGCAGAACGCGCGGCCAACCCGGTTCGAAGAAGGGGTTGAAATAGCCGGGGCTAATAAACGAAAGCGCCACCGCCAGAAAAACAGGCAGGCCGGCCAGCACGTTGCCGGTCATGCGCTGTTGAGCGGTCAACACCTGCACCTCGCGCAGCACGCGCACGCGCTCGCGGATAGTGCTGCTGATGTTTTCCAGAATGGTGGAGAGGTTGCCGCCCATCTCATACTGCACGGTGATGGCGGTCACCACCAGGTCAAAGTCATCGCTCTCCACGCGCTCGGCCATCAGTTGCAACGCCTTTTGCAGGGGCAGCCCCAGGCTCATCGAGCGAATGACGCGCTGGAACTCAGTCGCCGCCGGTTCAGGCACCTCGCGGGCCAGCAGCTCGATCGCCTGCGACATGCCGTAGCCGGCGCGCAGCGAACCGACTAGCAGCGTCAACACGTCGGGCAGCTGGGCGGCGAACGCCTGCTTGCGTTTCACCTGGCGCTGTTTCATGTAGAAGAAAGGAATAAAGCAGAAAACGCCGGCGACCATCGCCCCCACCAGCGGCCCGCCGCGCAGCGCGCCGATTGCAAAGCCCACGGCGCACAATCCCAGCAACAGCGCCGTAAATTCGCCCACCGTCAGCGGCACGTTGGCGCGCAACAACAGCGCCCGCCATTTTTCGGCCAGGCCAAAGCCTCGCGCCAGCCGCTCCAACAGACGAAAACGCTCCGGCCGCTCTTCCTGCTGGCGGCCGCCGCTGCGGATGTAGTCGGTCAGGCCATACTCGCGCAGGCGCTCTTCAACGGGGTCTTTGCCCGGCATCAACTGCCGAATCGACATGAAGAGGCTGAAGATGGCGAGCCCCACCAGGATGGCGACGATGGCTTCTCCAGACATGCTTTCACCTCGCAGCGCCTGCTGAACTGAAACGGCGGAACATGCGGCTCAGCGGGTTCGACGAAGGCTGCGCGGGCGCCTCGACCGGATGATCCGTTTTTACGGCCTGTTTCGTCGTGCCCGCCACGAACATGGCGGCAAATTCTTCGATGGCGCGCGCCACTGCGCTGCGCCGATGGCTGAGATAGAGCGGCACCCCACGGTTGATGCTAAGGCTGACCAGCGGCTGGTCGTCGGGGATCGTGTGGCGGATGTGAACGTGCAGCCGCGCTTCGATATCGTCCTTGGAGACGCCGCCGTTGATGCCGGCGCGATTGAGCACGATCCAGACCCGCTCCTCCGGATAGCCGCGCGCCACCAGCTGATCCAGCAGCAGCCGCGCATTGCGCAGACAGACCAGCTCCGGCAACACGGTCATGACGACGTAGTCGGCGCTGTCCAGAAAGGCGTAGCCGCTGTCGTCGAGCAGCGCGCCGAGGTCGATGACCACCCAGTCGAACATGAGACGAAGCTGCGAGACGATCTGCTCGACCTGCGGCAGGCTGATCTCCAGCGCGCCGTAGAGAGGAGGCGGCGCCAGCAGCACCTGCAAGCCCGACGTGTGACGGGCAAGCACGCTCGCCACCAGATCCTTGTCCAGCCGTGAGGCGCGCGCCAGCAGGGTGCTGATGTCCCGCTCCCCTTCCAGGTTGAGCACGACGTCGAGGGCGGGGGCCGAATAGTCGGCGTCGACCATCACGACGCTTTGCCCCGTCTGTTCCAGAATCGCCAGCGCCGTATTGACGGCCATCATCGTGCGGCCGGTGCCGCCTTTGGGGCCGATGAAGACCACCACCTTGCCGACGCGAATCGCCTGACCGACCGGCTCGTCCGGCATGCGGTTTTCGGTCAGAAGCTGGTGCACCGTGCTCCAGAACTCCTCAGCCATCAGCGGCTTGGTTACGAAGCCGCGCGCGCCGCTGAGCACCGCCTGCCGCGCCACCGCCATGCCGTGTTCGTCCACGATCACGACGACCACAGCATTGGGCACGGCCAGCACCATCTGGCGGACCACGTGGGGCGCCGGCGCGCCGTGCAAGTCGTCGTCGATCAGAACGAGATGGGGAAGCAAATCCTCGGCCCGCCGCGGGGCCAGCTCCGGCTGCGTGACCCAGAAGATGCGATGCTCGCCCGCATACTGGGTCAAGATGGTGTCCACCTGTTCGCGCAACAGCTCGGATTCAGAGACCAACATCACGCGCAGCGTGTCGCCTGGACTGATCCTTGCCACGTTATGCCCCCTCTGTCTGTTGCGTGTTGCGTGTGGCGTGTTGCGTTCTAAGTGGGCAATTGGTCATGCACCCTGGGCCGTGCAACCCGCACCACGAAACACGCGCCGCAGAGCACGCACCACGAAACACGATTCCCATCTCTATCGCCCCGGCCCGGTCGGAATGCTGTAGCGGTTGATCAGATAGTCGATGTCCACCGGCGCGACCTCGAAGGGCCGTTCGACGCCGGGCGCGCGCAGCACAATGTCGATGACGCCGCCGGCGTCGATCAGGTATTTCAACGTCAGCGCGTCCTGCGGCGCCAGCGTCACCAGCAAGGAATCGGGGCGCACCGCAGCCGGCGCCGCCTGCTCGGGCGCAGAGGCGTCCAGTGGGCGGATGCCGCCCACCATCTCTACGATGGTGACGTTCTGCAGCACCGCAAAGGTGGCCTGCTGCTCCTTGTCCTCCTCATCCGTAGCGCCGATGCCGCGATTTTCTGGGAAGGGAAGCGAATAGAAGATGTCGATGCGATCGCCTGGCTTCAGCACGCCGACGCGGCTCATCAGGTCCTGGCCCGGGATCGCCATCAGCACCTGATCCTGGCTGAGGAAAAGGGCGCTGCGTCCATCCGCCGCGCGCACGTTGGGGTCGACCAGTTTCTGGATCAGCACAGGCTCGCCGCTGTAGAGGGGGACCAGCGTGAGCTTGCCGACGGCGGCCTCGATGCTGTCGAGCGCGCCTTCCGGCGTCGAACCCGCCGGCAATTCGATCAGCGTGAGGTCTTCTTGCGTGAGCAACGTGCGTGGCTGAAGGGGGCGGCTCGCCGCCACGACGGAGATGGTCGGGCCGGAGACGTCGGCGGCGACCGGCGCAGCGGCCACGCGGTTCAAGGTGGAATAGGCGACGAAACCGGCCAGCACCGCCAAAATCACGCCGGCGAGAAACCAGATGAACCCTCTGAGTCGAGACATAGTTTTTTTCCACCCTTTCGGTTGGTTCGGCGCACCCTTTATCCGCTGCGCCTCGCCGGTCTTCCCGCCATTTCATGCGCCGAAGCGCCCCGTCACGCCTATAGGAGCGCCGTAGGTTCGGCCCCTGGCCGGACGCAGCGGTGGGGCGGCCTGTCACGCCCCAGCCGTCACCCCTCGCGGCGCATGGTGGACGCAGCGGACAACATGACGAAACCTCGCCCTCCCAACGCCTCGATCATCATGCGCGTGAGCAGGTCGGCGCGATAGCGCACCTCGACGCGCACGGCGTCGGCGTTCGGCCGCGTGACGGAGACCGTGATGTTTTCGTTCACCAGGCCCGCCGTCAGCCGACGCGCCGCCTCCGCCGCCTGCGCGTCGATGCACGAGAGCGGACAGCCCGCCGAAGGCGCCGCCACCGCCGCCCGCGCACCCTCACGCGCCGCGTTCGAGATCGTGACGTAGCTGAAAAACAGCAGGCTTATTTCGATAAATCCGATGACCAGAAATAGAAAGAGGGGCAGGATCAGGGCGTACTCGACCAAATCCTGTCCTCTTTCCTGGCCAGCGCGAGGTTTCATAATTCCACCTCGAGGCCTAAAATCAGAAACGCGTTACGACTTGTCTGTCGCAAAATCCATCGTTTTCTTCAAACGGTTGTTTATTGTCCGCCACTAGCAGCTTGCTGAACCCTGCCCGCAAGTGTCTCCCACATTTCTCGAAGTGATCCGCCTAACAGCGTCAAGGCTGCGACAGCCGCCAATGCCAGCAGACCGGCGATCAGCGCATACTCGATGAGGTCCTGCCCTTCCTCCCTCTTGAGATACGACTTCATGTCCTCTACATAGCTCTGAAGAATCAGATAATAGTACGTAATCATTTGTGCTCCTCCTGTTGAGCGATTGACTGAGATTGACCCACTGACTGTTTATTCTGCGAAGCGCCTTTGCACCGGAGGCGCATCACATACATTCCGCTCGGCGTCCGGCGGCGGCTCGATGCAGGAGTGCGATGGTGAAGCAGGAGTGCGGGGGATCGGTCTGCGTGCGCCGGAACGTCCATCTACGTTCTAGCCAAGATGGTACTGGGTTCGGCTGCAAAAGCCATCGGCCTATTGGTCGAAGTTGTTGGGGAAGGGCGTCGGTCAATTGCTGGCAAAAATGGGGGGGTGGAGTTGGCGGTCAGTCGTAGGGTGCGTCACTTGTCAGAGGAAGATCGGAATGGGGGCGGGCGCCCTCAAATCCTGGACATTGAGCTGAAGGCGTCGGACGCCCTGCCATTCGTTGACCTCAAGCTGAAAGGCGACGTCGACGCGGCTGCCTTCGCCGAGGTGTTGCGCCCACTCGCCCTGATGGAAGGCGACGGCGTCGTAGACGACCCCGTTGCTCCCGTCGTCGAGCACCAGGCGTAGATGTTTGTCGCCGCCCACCGTGCGCGCGCTGCGCACGCGCACCGAAGGCGCCATCAACGTCGGCGGCGGGTTCTCCTGCCCGGTCGGCTCGAGGCGGGCGAGCTGCTCGGCCAGCCCCCAGGTGATCTGCGAAAGCGGCGCCACCGCGTCGATCCAAAGCGTGGGGCGCAGCAGGCTCCGATCGGAGAGGCGTTCCGCCGCCAGCGCCTCCAAGGCCTCGCGCAGGGCCGGCTCGTGCATGCGCTTGACGGTGAAGCCGGCGGCGAGCGGATGGCCGCCGTGCCGCACGAGGAGATGCGCCACTTCGTCGAGCGCCTGGCTGACGTCGAACTCCGGGATGCTGCGCGCGCTGCCGCGCACCTCCTCGGCGTCGCGACGCATCACCACCGCCGGACGATAGTAGCGTTCGGTCAGTCGGCCGGCCACCAGCCCGACGACGCCGTGCTCGAACGCCTCGCCGCCCACAATCAGGATGGGCGGGTCCTGCGCCAGGCGTTCGGCGAGCTGCTGCTCCGCTTCCGCCTGGGCGGCCTCGGTGAGCGCGCGTCGGCGTTCGTTGAGGGCGTTGAGCGCGTCGGCCAGCTGATGCGCCTCGTTGGGGTCGCGGGTGCGCAGCAGGCGATAGGCCAGGCGGGCGTCGCCCAGCCGGCCGGCGGCGTTGAGACGCGGGGCCAACCGAAAGGAAATCGCCGTTGCATCCACCAGCCCTTTGCGCAAGCCGGCCTGCAACATCAGAGCCTCCAGGCCGGGGCGCGGGGCGGCGTTGATGCTCTCCAGCCCGCGGCGCACCAGGCTGCGATTTTCGTCCAGCAGCGGCATCATGTCCGCCACCGTGCCGAGCGCCACGAGATCGAGCAGGCTGGCCTCCACCTCGGGAATCTGATCGGGCGAAAGGGGCGACCACCGTTCATGCGCGGCGGCGCGCAGCACGGCCTGCGCCAGACGAAAGGCGACGCCGGCGCCCGCCAGCCGTTTGAAGGACGTGGGGCAGTCGGGCCGTCGCGGGTTGATCACCGCCAGCGCGGGCGGCAGCTCTTTGCCCACCGAGTGGTGATCGCTCACGATCACGTCCAGGCCGCGCTCGACGGCGCAGGCCACCTCGGCGAGGGAGCGAACGCCGCAGTCGACCGTGATCAAGAGCTGCGCCTGCCCGGCGATGCGCATGACGGCGTCGCGGTTGAGGCCATAGCCCTCGTCGACGCGGTCGGGGATGTAGGGGCCGACGCGGCCGCCCAGCGCCTGCAAGGCAGTGACAAGCAGCGCAGTGGAGGCGACGCCGTCCACGTCGAAGTCGCCGTAGACGCAGATGGTCTCTTGTTTCTCCAGCGCCCTCAGAATGCGTTGCACGGCTTTGGGCATGTCGCGCAACTTGTAGGGGTTTTCCACTGCAGCCTGCCCACCGTTGAGGAAGGCGTTCACCTCGGCGGGAGTGCGCAAGCCGCGGTTGTAGAGCGCCTGCGCCAGGATCGGGTGCTCCGGCGTGGCGTTCAAAAAGGCGTCGGGCGCTGCAGGCGCAATCTTCCAATGAGCTTCTCGCCGCGGCATGGTATGATTATACTGTTGCGAGGAATTTGCCCCAAGCGGAGGGCTTTTCAGGAGCCGCCCATGTCAGCGTTCGCCGTCCATCCTTCCTATCTTGCCGATCAATACGCCGGGCCGGACAAGTTGCGCATCCGCCAGGAGGCGCATGCGCTCTACAGCGAACGCCCGAACGATTTTTTCGACTGGGCGTTGGCGCAGTTCGAGCTTCGCCCTGGTCTGACCGTGGCCGACGTCGGCTGTGGGCCGGGCGCCTATCATGGCCGACTTCACGCTGCAGGCTGCCGCGTGATTGCGCTCGATAGCTCCTACGGCATGGTGGAGGCGGCGCGCCGCCAGGCGATGCAGGAGAGGCTCGACGTGTTGGCGCTCCAGGCGGATGCACAGGCGCTGCCACTGGCCGATGCGAGTGTAGACCGCGTGATGGCGAACCATATGCTCTATCACGTTCCGGATCAGGCGGCGGCGTTGGCGGAAATGCGCCGCGTGCTCAAGCCAGGCGGCCTTGTGATGTTGGCGACCAGTGCTGCGGACGCCGGCGCTCTGTTTCACAAGGCGCATTGCGAGGCTGCGCTTGCGCTCGGCTACACGCCTGCTCCCCACGCGACGGAGCGCTTTCATCTGGGGCATTGGGAGCTGGTGCGCCAATTTTTTCCAGATGCAGAGGCGCACGTGCGCAGCGACGCCTTTCTCTTTCCCTCGTTGAGCGCGGCGTTGCGCTACTATGCAAGCGCCCATATCGACGCGCTGGAAGATCGCCCTGCGGACGGCAGCCATGCTGCGCGCTTGTTGCCGATGGTGGCGGAGCGGCTGCGTCGCCATTTGGATGCACAGGGTCGGCTGCGCGTGCCCAAGGACGCCGGCTGTTTTATCGGCAGGAAAAACCTGTGAAAGGGAGACGAAGAAAGATAGGCGGATCATGAGCGATGCACTGGAGCGCTTGCGTCGGCTGGCGGGATTGCGCCCTCAAAAGAGCCGGACAGAGCTAACCTACGTTCCGGTCGATGCGGACGGCAAGCCGCGCTCCACCCTGTCTTCGGCCGCGCAAGGGCGGCTGGAGGAGTTGACGCCCGGTCAGGAGGTCGAAACCGCCGCCGGTCGCTGCTATGTGGTGACGACCGCCTTTCCGCTTGACGCAGAGCGAGGGCGCGAGCGGCTGGCGAACGCGCTCGATGCGCCCCCCGCCGCGTTGGCGCTCTTGCATCCGGAATTTCGACTCAGCGGCGACCTGCGCTTTGCCGACGCCGCCTTTCTCGACGCCGAAACGACGGGGTTGGGCGCGGGCGTCTATGCGTTCATGGTGGGGGTCGGGACCTTTGAATCCTGGAATCATAAAGCGAGCGTGGAAGACGACCGCCGTGAAGGCGCAGCGTCGTCTGCGCCCACGCACTTTGTGGTTCGGCAATTCTTTATGCGTCATCCTGGAGAAGAAGCAGCATTGCTTGCTGCTTTGGCCGAACGGGTCGAGCCAAAACGATGGGTGGTGACCTTCAACGGCCGCAGTTTTGACCTGCCCTTGCTGCGCAGCCGCTATCGTCAGCATCTGGCCTTCTTGCCCGCGCACGCTCATTGCGCCTCTCGGCTGGGGGAGGGGCAGCCGCATCTCGACCTTCTGCCTCCGGCGCGGCGTCTCTGGCGGCGGCGGTTGCAGAGCTGCCGTCTTATCCATCTAGAGCAGCGCATTCTGGGCGTCGAACGCAGCGAGGAGGATGTGCCGGGCGCGTTGATTCCGGCGCTTTACCTGGAGTATCTGCGCAGTGGGCAGGCGGGCGAGATGCGCCGCGTCTTTTATCACAATCGGGAGGACATTGTTTCGATGGCGGCGTTAGCGAGCCATCTTGCGCGGGCGTACGCCTCGCAGCTCGTGCACCCTGAAGCGTTGGCGGCGGAGGATTTGTTCTCGCTGGCGCTTTGCCACGAACGTCAGGGGGCGACGTCGCTGGCCGAGCGCGCCTATCGTCTCGCCCTGGACATGGCGGCCACGGATTCCCTGCGCAGCGAGGTCTTTGCGCATTGGTCTGCGTTGCTGAAGCGTCAGGCGCGCTGGGAAGAGGCGGCGGAGCTGTGGCAGCGCTGGCTGGCCACCGTCAACGGCGCGGACGCTACGCCGTTTATTGAGCTGGCCAAATATCACGAATGGCGAACGCGCGACCTGGAGCAGGCCGAGATGTGGGCGGGCTGGGGCTTGCACACGGTGGAGGCGCTGCCGGCGCACCGAAGGTTGCCGGGGCAGCGCGCCGACCTGGAGCGTCGGCTCCGGCGCATTCAAAGCAAACGAAAGATGCGAAGTAAATGAAAAGATGCAAAGCCGACGCATCTGTGACAGAATGGCAACATCATCAACACTTCGTCCACCCACAATGATTTTCATCAGCCTTTTCATCATGACATGGAGGATCAATCGATGAGCTACAAGTTCCCCAGCCCAGAATGGGTGAAAGCGTTCGAGGAGCAGATCAACAGCAGCGACGCCTACGCCAATGCCGCCAAAACCTGGGAAGGCGACATCACGCTGATCATCGACGGCGGTCCGGGCATCTATCTTGACCTGTGGCATGGCAAGTGTCGCGCCGCCGAATATTTGACCGACCCACACAGCAAGAATCCGGAGTTCAAGATCACCGGAGACCTCGAAAAGTGGAAGAAGGTGCTCGCCGGCAAACTCGATCCGGTGCAGGGCATGGTGACGCGGCAGCTCAAGCTGGATGGGAACCTGGTCAAGATCATGAAGAACGTCAAGGCTGCGCAGGAGCTGGTGCGTTGCGCCACGCGCGTCCCGACCACGTTCGAGTAGCGTATTTCGTGGGGCAATCACATTCCCGGAAATCAGGAAAAGACTATGTGGTATTTTTCCTCTCCCTTTGTGGTTTTCGGCGAAGAGGCGCTCAGCCATCTGGAGCAGTTGAGCGGTGAGCGGGCGTTGATCGTGACCGACGCCACGCTCACCCGCCTTGGCATTGTGGCGCGCGTCGAGGAGGCGCTGCACAAGGCGGGCATGCAGACGCGCGTCTTCGACGAGGTGGAGCCGGAGCCTAGCCTGCAGACGACCCAACGGGGGGCGCAGGTGGCCGCCGACTTTCAGCCGGACTGGATCGTCGGTCTGGGCGGTGGCAGCCCGATGGACGCCTCCAAGGCGATCTGGGCCATGTATGAGCGACCTGACCTGGAGCCGACCGAGATCAACCCGATGATCACCCTGGGATTGCACAAGGCGAAGTTGATTGCGATCCCCACCACCGCCGGCACCGGCAGCGAGGCGACCTGGGCGCTGGTGTTGACCGACACCGAGGAGCGGCGTAAGTTCAGCACCGGCAGCCGCGAGCTGGTGCCGACGCTGGCGATCGTCGATCCGTCGCTGACGCAGGGGCTTCCTCCGCGCATCACCGCCGACACCGGCCTCGACGCGCTGACGCACGCCATCGAAGGCTACGTGACCGTGTGGCGCAACGATTTCACCGATGGCCTCTGCCTCAAGGCGGCGCAGCTTGTGCTCACGTATCTGGAGCGGGCGGTGCGCGATGGCGACGACATGGAGGCGCGCGAACACATGGCGAACGCCGCCACGATCGCGGGGCTGGGCTTCGGCAACGCCAACCTGGGATTGGGGCATGCCATGGGGCACAGCTTCGGCGCACTCTTCAAGCAGCCGCACGGCCGCGCAGTGGCGCTTTTCCTTCCCTATACGATCGACTACACCACCAACGGCGGCCTGGGTCGCTACGGTGACATCGCCCGCTTCGCCGGCCTCACCGACAGCCGCAACGAGGAAGAAGCGGCGCGCGTCCTGGCGGCGCGCGTGCGCGAGCTGGAGCAGGCGGTCGGTCAGCCGATGTGCATTGCGGAGTTCGGGATCGATCGCGCCGCGTTTCGGGAGATGCTGCCCAAACTGGTCGAATACGCCGAGCAGGACACGCAGTTCTTCACCGCCCCGCGCATTCCCGATTCCGAAGAGCTGGCGCAGATGTTTGAGTATGTGTACGAGGGGCGCCCGATCGATTTTTAGGACGTGACGAGCCGCAGCGACGGCGCTCCCTTCACCCCCTCTCCCAGCCTTTGGGAGAGGGGGGCGGGGGGTGAGGGCCTTCCCCCGGCTTCTGGAGCTGTCGAGGGTCTGCGGCTGCGAGCCGCAGCTACGGTGAATCCTGCCTCCTCTCCCAGCCTTGGGAGAGGGGATGGGGGGTGAGGGCCTTCCCCCG
>FWPV01001118.1_pt1 | contig 57673 bp, 38 predicted proteins | sample 2228371 | NCBI WGS metagenome assembly FWPV01 (sample SAMEA103939776, study PRJEB20133) | metagenome
GGGTGAGCGGCTGGGAGGCGACGACGTTGCCGTTTTGGATGAACTCGGCGACGTAGGCTCCGCTCTGACTGACCGTAGCCGTCCAGATGCGGGCGCCGTTGATGCAGACGCTGGTCAAGGTTCCAGTTGGAATATTGACGACGACGTGCCGGCAATCGTCATCGGGATTCGTCGGAGGTCCCTCTTCAAAAGCGAAATTGCAATATTGCCCATAGGCGGCGGTGAACGTTCCCACGCCCGCTGCGGGCTGCCATCCGGCCGGCAAACCGCTCTCAGAAACTGTGTAAGCCTGACCATAGGCAACGACTAGCCCTGTTCCGCTCAAAGGGACGCCCTGATATACGACCGTAGTCTGGTAATTGCAGGTCAGATTGGCGCCGATGTACTGACAGGTGGCCGTGCTCGACTGTGGATTGCCGTTGCCATCGATCCAGTTCGCCGTGGCTGTGATCTGAAAATTCCCGACGCCTGCAGGCGGACCGGTGCGCCCCACCCATTCCTTGTCCAGAAAAATATGCACAAACTCTGGGGTCGCCGGTGGATTCTGCTGCGCGCTGACGGTTGCGCCGAAGAGGAGCAGCAATGCAAAAAGCAACAGGATGCCCCCACCGACGCGACGCCACTTTTCTCTGCTCAACATGTGTTCCCTTGGACTGTACATATGATTCCTTTCCCCTCTGGCTGACAAATGGATCTCTCACAGATAGACTTCTGGTCGGGATGGTCTCAACAATGTCGTAGTGGGCGCTCAGTCGGCTACAGCTTTAGGGAAAGAAAGCCGTGGACTCAACAACTGATCCCGAGCCAGACGTAGTGAGTACACCTATACTATGCCAGGTTGGACGTGGCGCAGCTTGCAGTTTGCTTACAGAGTGGTTCGTAAGGAAGCGTCTGCTCAAGTATATAGCAGGATTTATTAGAAATGCAACCGGTGTAAAATCGACCTCTTATCGGTGTGATTGGATGCAGAAGAGAAAGGAGGGAGGAGAGGTGGTTGATGACCCAAGTTAAGCAATCATCTTCCAGGAAGCTTCAAGCTTCCTGGAAGATGGCGGTGCGCAATCCCCGTTCGCCTGGCAGCCACCAGGAATGTTTAGCGGAACACTGTCGGCAGGAAGATGCGATTCGTCAAGAGCGCCGGCTCTTCCACTGGATCGAGCGCAGTCGGAGCGCCGCCGCCTCCGCTTACATCGATGGCGGTGTTGGTGATGGTGTGCTCACTTGTCGTGTTGGCATAGACGGCGACAACCTCGCCGCTTCCATCGACCGTCCAGCGATCGGCGTCGATGTTGATTTCGATTACCCGATAATCACCTGGCGTCAATCCGCTCCAGATATGGACGCCGCCCTCTCGGCCAAAGATATGGCAGGCGCCGTCTTCAGCGCCGTTGGGAAAGGAGGGCCCCTGGATGCAGATGGTGAAGGTTGCCTCTGTCACCGCAACGGCGCCCCAAACCACTCGTTTGGTGACGGCCAGGCTGCCGACCGGCGCAACGGGCGTCGGCTCGGGCGTGACCGGCGTCGGCTCAGGCGTGACGGGCGTCGGCTCGGGCGTGACCGGAGTCGGCTCGGGCGTGACCGGCGTCGGCTCGGGCGTGACGGGCGTCGGCTCAGGCGTGACCGGCGTCGGCTCGGGCGTGACGGGCGTCGGCTCGGGCGTGACAGGCGTCGGCTCGGGCGTGACCGGCGTCGGCTCAGGCGTGACCGGAGTCGGCTCAGGCGTGACGGGAGTCGGCTCAGGCGTGACGGGCGTCGGCTCGGGCGTGACGGGAGTCGGCTCAGGCGTGACCGGAGTCGGCTCGGGCGTGACGGGCGTCGGCTCAGGCGTGACGGGAGTCGGCTCAGGCGTGACCGGAGTCGGCTCGCCGCCGCAGTGCAAACCCGGCCAGCTATCGTGCTGGTTTGCCTGGAGGAAGATGACTTCAAAAGGGGCGCCGTTGAGCGCCACGATGCGGGCGTGCGTCGGATACGCCCAGTCAATCACTCCTGCCTGAATTTCCGCTTGAGTCAGTGGACGCGTGGAGCCATCGCTGAAGCGCAATCCCATGCCGTTATACCCGCCGGCAATATTCAAGTCGACGTAGGCGTTGACCTGAAACTCGCCTGCGGCGCTGCGAATCGTCATATTGATGTGATCACCATTGGTGAGCGGACGATGATAGTTGACGATGATCCGCTCGCACGTCAGCGTCGGCTCCGGTGCACCTGGGGTTGGCGCGGGAGTCGCCGGCGTCGGCTCGGGCGTGACCGGCGTCGGCTCCGGGGTGGCGGGAACCGTGCAAGCCCCTGGCTTGAATTCAAAACGATCGATCTGCTGACCACCCTTGGCCTGCACTCTCATCACCGCATTCGGGTCAAAAGTTCCTGCGATCGTATACACGAACAGGTCTGACTCACCGTTGGCAATGCCTGCGCCGACCGTCTCAAACTTAATGCTATAGAAGGGATTGTTGGTCGGGTTTTCGACCTTATACTGGCGGCCTGTCGCCGATGTGTAGATAGCTCCATTTGCCGGCGCGATTGCTTTCGATTCTTTCGACAGATCAAAAGCCACGTGGCTCAGGCCGAATTTGCATCGATTGGTCACGCGCCAGGTCAGCGTCGTCGTGTTCTCCGAGGCGTTGTATAGGACGCTGACCAACTCGACTGTGTAGCATTCCCCCTGGCATCCCGCTGCATCGGGGACGAGGGCCTTTAGCTCAGCTGAGGACGCGGTTTGCACTAAACTGAAAGCTGTCGAGGCCCCGGCGTTTACGAGCGGCAAAAAGACATTTGTCGTCGCCGCAGCCTCGCGCACCGCTGTATCGGCGGTAGACGCCGGAGCATTTGTCACCGCCTGCGCTGCAGCAGGCGTCAGCATTGCCCACACAGCGACAAAGAATAATACTATAACCAGAACAAATGTTCTAATCATTTTTTCAGACACGCGCATACCTAAACCCTCCTGCCCTTTCATTCCAGCAGCCTGGACTAAAACTTACTTATTGTTTTGTTTGTGAGTATGGATGGAATTGTCGCGATGAACGGGCTACAGGGGCGGCGATGAACTCGGCGATGTTTTCCCGCAAATGGTTGGACTGAGTCGTTTCTTCACCATAACTTGACCGTTTACCACCTTACTCAAAATTTATCTACTGCCAGTTTACAAAAGAATTGGGTGAAGATAACTTTCAGCTCCCTGTCACGTTTTCTATTAATTTTTGCATTCTGTGCATTATCGGCGTCGCCACTCGAACCATTTTTTGAAGAGTTTTGCCACCAGCGGCGTCAGCCGCGTGCGATTGTAAGCGTCGGCCACTTTGCGGATGGCTTCCGCTTCGGTGGGATAAGGATGGATCACCGTTGCAAGATGGCGCAGGCCTAGCCTCCCGTGCATGGCGACGGTGATTTCGCTGATCAGCTCGCCGGCATGACGACCGACGATCGTGGCGCCCACAATGGCGTCACTCCCTTTCTTCACATGGACCTTGACGAAGCCCTCGACCTCGCCGTCGGTGCGGCTACGGTCGGTCTCTGCGAAGGCGTGCGCAAAAGTCTGCACGCGGGCGCCGGCTTTTTCAGCCTCCCAGTCGTACATGCCTACGTGGGCCACCTCGGGATCGGTGTAGATCGCCCAGGGAATGATGAGATCGCTCAACTTTTGCTTGGGGCCGGGGAAAAGGGCGTTCCGCAACGCCATGCGCGCAGTGGCGTCCGCCATGTGCGTGAATCGATGCGGGGAAGCTACATCGCCCGCTGCATAGATGTCTGGATTGGTGGTGCACAGCGCGTCGTCCACTTCAATGCCTTGTTCGGTGTAGGCTATATTGGCCGCCTCCAGGTTCAGCCCTTCCAGGTTGGGCGTTCGTCCCGTCGCCACCAGGATTTCATCGACAACCTTCACGCGCGTTTCTCCATCGAGTCGATACACCAGCTGCTTGCCATCATCGATGGGGGCGACCTGGAGGATTTCAGCGCCCAATGCCAGCGCAATTCCTTCGCGCTCGAAAACGCGACGGATCAACGCGGCGACGTCCTTGTCTTCGTAGCCTGACAGTCTCGGTAGCGCGTCGAAGAGCGTCACTTCGCTGCCGAAGCGACGGAAGGCCTGCGCCAGCTCCGCACCGACTGCGCCTGCGCCGATGACAGCAAGGCGCGATGGCAGGTCGGCGAGGTTCCAGATCGTTTCGTTGGTGAGATAGCCGGTTTCGGCCAGCCCTGAGATGGGCGGCGCGGTCGGTCGCGAGCCGGTGGCGAGCAAGGCTTTGCTGAAGGTCAATGTCTGCCCACTCACCTCGACGGCATGCGCTCCTGTAAAATGCGCTTCGCCGAAGAAGACGTCGACGCCTAGCCTGGCCAGGCGATGCGCCGAATCATGTTCACCGATCTCGGCGCGCACGCGACGCATCCGCGCCATCACCTGGGAAAAATCGACGCGCACTTCTCCCACCTGCACGCCAAAGCGAGGAGCGCGTGCGATCTCTCCCGCCACCCTGGCCGACCGGATCACCGCCTTGGAGGGCACGCAACCGACGTTGAGACAATCGCCGCCCAGAAAACGCCGCTCGATCAGCGCCACTTTGGCGCCTAGCCCCGCTGCGCCGACGGCGGCCACCAGCCCCGCCGATCCACCGCCGATGACGACGAGATTGTATTTGCCAAAAGGTTTGGGGTTTTTCCAGTCGGGCGGACGAACGTTGGCGAGCAGCCGGCGATCGGCGTCGGCTGTTGCAGCTCCATCAGGAGGCTCGCTGTAAGTATGTGGGATGTGATGCATGAAATGCTCCGCGCCAGTCAATATGGATGACGATGTCTGCGTCAACCTGGTCTGCGTAAACGTGAGGGGGCATGGTTTCACCCGTTCAAACGATACGTTAGTTGTTGGATGTGCTCTGTGGGGGAGTCTACGGAGCGGGCAGTGGAAGGGAAGCAAGGGGCCGGGGGCAAAAGCGAGCGTCTCGAAGAAGCCGCCCTCAGAGGAAATCAACTGCTCCACCATCCCTGTTTGCGCCCCTGGAAAAGAGATGCGTGCTTGGCAAAGGGACGGGAAGGCGATACGATATAGGCAGTCCGTGTTTTGGCGCAAAGGGGGAAAAGATGAAAGACAGATGCGCGCATCGCAGGTTGCTCTTGTGGGCTTTTATCGTCTCTATCTTGCTGCCCGGCTTTGCGTCGGCGTTCTCTTTCTCGAGGTCGAACAGCCCGATGTCGTCCGATGACTTGATCTTGCCGAATCCGCTCGATCCCGCCCCAACGCCTGTCCCACATCCGTTGCGCGATGGAATGATCAATCTTGCGCATCTGCAACACCTGACCGAGATCGTGGAGTGGAACGGTGAGCCGATCGCGCTTGTGCACATTTACTCCGAGGCGCCGAACTACGGCTGGGTGGACGCATCCGGCGAGGGGATCGCCTGCGTGGACGACGTCGCCCGCGCGGCGTTGGTCTATCTCTTGCACTACCGGCGCACCGGGGATGCCCATGCGCTCGAGCTGGCGCGTGCGGCGCTCAACTTCGTGCTCTACATGCAGGCTGAAGATGGAGAGTACTACAACTTTGTGCTGGATCGCAGCGGCGCCATCAACCGCGACGGCCCCACCAGCTTCAAATCCTGGAGCTGGTGGGCGGCCAGGGCGCAGTGGGCGCTGGCGAGCGCCATCCCCGTCTTTCGAGCGCTTGACCCTGACTACGCCTCGCGCTTGGAAGAGGCCTACCTGCGCGGGGAGGCTGCGCTGGCTCGCGCCATCGGGCCGGTCGGCGCCTATAATCAACTGCACGGCGTTCCCGTCCCCGCCTGGTTGATCGGCAACGGCTCTGACCTGAGCGCGCTGGCGGTGATCGGGCTGGCGACCTATTACGAAGTCAACCCGAACATTCGCACCCGCCACCTGATGACCAACCTGGCCAACGGCATCGCCAACTATCGTCTGGGCGACAACCGGCGCTACCCATTCGGCGCGTTTCCCTCCACGACCACCTCCACTGCGCTTTGGCACGCCTGGGGAAGCCATCAGGTGCATGCGCTGGCGCTGGCCGGTCGCCTGCTCGGTCGCCAGGATTGGATCAAGAGCGCCCAGGCGTCGGCGGATGGCTTTTATGTGCGCCTGCTCGCCACCGATTTTCTCAACGAGATGCTGCCGCTGCCGATGCGCCGCGGCCAGATCGCCTATGGCGTGGAGGTAATACCGCCGGCTTCTGGGAGCTGTTCCAGGCCACAGGCGATGAAAAATATCTGCGATACGCCGGCTTGAGCAACGCCTGGTTTTTTGGCAACAACATGGCCGGCGTCGCCATGTATGACCCGGAGACGGGACGAACGTTCGATGGCATCGACGGGCCGACGCCCTTCCGCGTCAATCGCAACGCCGGCGCCGAGTCCACCATCGAGGCGCTGCTTGCGCTGCTCATGGTGGAGGATCATCCATTGGTCACGCGCTATTATCAGGCCAGACCGCAGCATTCGCACGTCGGCCAGATTGTAGAGGCAGAAAACGCGCGTCGCGTTGCCGGCGCCCCCGTCTACGGGCGTCGAGGCTGGACCGGAGAGGCGCGCTTTTCCAACGACCGCTTCTATGCGCTGCGCCGCGGGGATGCGATTTCGGCCACGCTTGAAATCGAGGAGGAAGGGCCGTACATCTTCTACGCATCACACCTCGTGCGCGCTGCGCCCAAACCAGAGCGAGTCGTGCAGGCAGCCCACACCGTCCAGCCCATCCAGATCGATGGCGACCTCGCCGAGTGGTCGGAGGCGCAGTGGGTGAGCGTCGACCGTCCGGAGAACATCCTGCGCGGCGCGAGCGCCTGGCCCGGAGCGGAAAAGGCCAGTTTTCGGCTCGCTTTTCTCTGGGACGAGGCGAATCTGTACGTGGCCGCCCAGGTGTTCGACGAGCAGCACGTCCAGCCGGAGGTCGGCCCTTCGGTGTGGCGAGGGGATGCGCTCTGGCTCTATTTCAACCTGCTCGGCGACCGTCGCAGCCTCGACGCCAAGCTGACGCTGGCGCAGACGCCGATGGGGCCGCAGGTCTGGAACTGGCGGGCGCAGGCGTTTCAGCCGCAAGCCAGGCTGGCCTGGGCGGAAACGGAGCACGGCTATCGCTACGAAGCCGCCATCTCCTGGAAGAGCCTGAACAACTTCGATCCTGCAAAGCGCTCCCGGCTCTATTTCGACGCTGGCATGGGATTTGGCCTCAGCGGTTTTATCAACTGGTCTGGGCTTGACCCCGATACGCCGTCCAACCTCCTGCCGCTGGAGCTTGTGACGAAGGTCGATCCGCTTCAGGCGGAAGCAAGCGCCCGAACTGTTTCTCCGCTGGACGTCGCCTTTTCAGTCGCTCTGACGCCGGCGGGGGAGGCGTCAGCGCAACCGCTTCATCAGGCCATCGTCGCTCAGGCCACCTCGCCCGATCGCGACTACCTCTGGCTTGACCTGGTGTTCGATGCGCCTGTGGACTTGAAGGCGGGCAAATATGACCTGCGAGCGGCGTACGCCGGCCTCAGAGACGAGATGGAGGCCGTGATCGACGCCTTCTGGGTGCTGCCTCGCCGCGCATGCAAGGTCTTTGATTTCCCCGCCGAACACGATCTCCACACTTTGCGCCTCTGTCATGACTTGTGGGACGGCGAGACGCAGTGGGAGGAGCAGTAGGCGCCCTTACAGCGCAAAACAGGCAAAGCCTGGATAATCCAGGCGATGATGCGTTCCTCTTGGTGGGTCAAGCACCGACGAAAAGTGGCGGTTGCAGCCATTTGGGGCGGCGCGCTGGCTGCGTTGCTTTTTGTCCTGCGCGCAAACGATCTGAAGCTTGCCGAATTGGCGCTGAGCGTCGTCCTGTGGGGACAGGTCAGCCCGTTGGCGCCGTGGGTGTATCTTCTCCTCTACGCTCTGCGTCCGTTGACGTTGTTTTCTTCGGTGGCGCTGACGCTTGCAGGCGGCTTTCTTTTCGGCCCGCTGTGGGGCGTCTTCTGGACGGTGATCGCCGCCAATCTTTCTGCGACCGTAGCCTTTTTTATCGGGCGCGCCTTGGGGCAGGAACTCCTGACCGAGGCCGCCGCGGAGGGGATGATGCAGCGCTATGCGTCGCGCATGCGCCAGAGCAGCTTTGAAACAGTGTTGATCATGCGCTGCATCTTTCTTCCCTATGATCTGGTGAGCTATCTGGCCGGGTTTTTGCGCATTCGCTACGGGCCTTTTTTGCTGGCCACGGCGCTCGGCTCGATTCCAGGCACCCTCGTTTTTGTGTGGATGGGCGCTTCGCTTGCGCCGGAGGACCTGTCTCGTCTTTTCTTGAACGGCGAGCTGCCTGGCCTCGACTGGCGAATGTTGGCGCTCTCCGCTGCGATGTTTGTCGTCAGCGTGGGCGTTTCTCGTTATTTGAAACGACGCGAGCGAGAAAGTGCATCCCTTATTGCGGAGGATGTTGTCTCCGAAACCATTTGAAAAGACAGCCCGTTCTGAGGTGGAGAAGCAAAGAATGCATCTCCTAGGCGGCGATCACGCATTGAGTCGGGCGAGAGATGCGAGGTTAATTAGACAAAATTGTTTCAGCCTATTATTATGGAGAAGTGGTCGATTTTCGTAAGCACTGGCTTCTGTGGGTTGCATTCGCCATCTTCCTGACGTTTGCAACCGGTCTGTTCTGGATGCAACAACGCGCCGCACGCGTGGCGATCGGCCCCCCACAGACGGTGCAAACCGTCAATCCCAAAGCAGGCGTTCATACACGGCTGACCGACGAAGTAGAGGAGTGGAAGATCAAACGCACGTTCGAGATGGTGCGCGAAATGGGCGCTCCCTGGATCGTCGAGTATTTTCCCTGGGCCTACATTGAAAGTGAACGCGGCCGCTACCACTGGGCGCACGCCGATATGGTGGTGAGACACGCGCGTCAGCAAGGGCTGCGCATCATCGCCAGGCTGGGGTTTGTGCCGGAATGGGCGCGACCGAAAGACACGACGCCGCTCTATCTGGATGAAGAGCGTTTCGTCGATTTCGGGAACTTTGCTGCGAAGTTTGTCGAGCGCTATCGCGGCGACATCGAGCATGTCATTCTCTGGAACGAGCCAAACCTGGCGCTGGAGTGGGGCTATGCTGCGCCGGATGCGGTAAAATACACGCAATTGTTGCGCACCGTCTACCCGATGATCAAAGCAGTGGCCCCGGAAGTTCAGGTGTTGGGAGGCGCGCTGGCGCCCACGCTGGCGCCGCCGGGCAGCGAATTCGGCGTCAACGACCTGTTTTTCTTGCAGGCGATGTATGACGCCGGCGCCAGAGACTATTTCGATATTCTGGCGGTTCACGCCTATGGGTGGCACTTCGATCCAGACAGCCCACCTCATCCGGAGGTGGTCAATTTCCGCCGCACCGAGCTGTTGCGCGCCATCATGGTCGAAAATGGCGACGGCGAGAAACCGGTCATGATCACAGAAGGGGGCTGGAACGACCATCCGCGCTGGACGCGCGCGGTTCGACCCGGGGAGCGGATCGCATACACATTGCGCGCCTATGAGATCGCGCAAGAAGAGTGGCCCTGGCTGGAGGCGCTCTGTTTTTGGGTCTTTCGATTTCCCTGGGATCAAAATTCCTATCAAGATTATTTCACCTTCGTGCGCACCGATTTTGAACCCAAACCTATTTATCGGGAGGTGCAACAATATCTGCGCGCATTCGCCCCTTGATGCAGCGAGGGCGCATCCTGTTCGTCGTGGCGGGCGTCGTCCTGGCGCTCGCGCTTGGCGGCGTTTGGTTGAATCAAGGCGTGCAAGAGGCGTTGCTCTTTTCTTTCTGGCGCAGCGACGGAACCTGGGAAGCGATTCAGCAGCGCGGCGCCTGGCGGGTCGGGCTGGATCCCAGTTTTCCGCCGTTTGAAATGTTGGACGCCTCCGGAACGCCCATCGGCTATGACGTGGAGCTGGCGCATGCGTTGGCGGCCAGCTGGGGCGTGCGCGCCGACATCGTCGCCGTTGGCTTCGACAGCCTGCCCGACGCCCTGAAAGCCGGCAAAATTGACAGCATCGTGAGCGCTTATCCCTACGACGAGCGACTGACTCAGGATTTCCTCTTTTCCACGCCTTACTTTGACGCAGGCCTACGAATTGCCGTGCACAATCGTTCAACAATCAACGAATTGTCCGATTTATCGGGAACTCGCGTGGGGGTAGAATGGGGAGGACTGGGTGATATGGTCGGGCGGCGTCTTCAGCGCGATGGGCTTGAGCTGACGCTGCACCCCTTCGAGACGCCGGAGGAGATGATCGCAGCGCTGGTCGAGGCGCACAGCGTGGAAGCGATTCTGATCGACAACGTGATGCTGCGGAAGGTGCAGGCTGCCGGCCTGCCGCTGCGCGCTGTGAATGCACCTCTGGAGAGCATCCCCTATGTGATCGTGATGCCCCGCAGAGCCTATGAATTGCAACGGCAGCTCGAAAACTCTCTCCACCAATTCAAGACCGATGGCAAACTAGACGAACTGGAGCGTCGCTGGTTTGCCGATCATGCGACGGAGGACGTTGCACCATGAGCAATGGCGCAGAAGTAAAGATTGGACTCGTCACCGACACTCATTACTGGCAACGCGACACGCCATATGTCACTTCTGAAGGGGCCGTACAACTTCAACCCTGGTCGGAGCAAATTTTGAACGCCTTGTTGGACGCTTTGCGCGCAGCGCAACTGGATCTGGTTGTGCACCTGGGCGATCTCGTCTGCGGCGGCGGAGGCTATAAGATGCCAGGCGAGGAATATGAGCAGGCGATGCGTTACGTTCACCGGCGTCTCCATGAACTCGACGTCCCCGTCGTCGCCCTGCCCGGCAACCATGATCTTTATCCAGGCAAGGGCGATCTGCACGAATTTTACGGCTTATGGCAATATCAGGAAGGTCTCGGCAAAACGATCGATCTGCCGCAGGCGCAGCTCATTTTGCTCAACACCATGGGGCACTCGCCGGAGCAGATTCAAAGCGCCCCGGACGGCGACCCGGTCTACGGGATGGTCTCACAGAGGGAGCTAAGACGTCTTGAGGAGCTACTGTTTTCATCTGACAGCCGACCGGCGCTGCTCTTCACGCATCAGGTGCTGTTGCCCTGGAACCATCGGAAGAGCTGGAAAGACTATTACGGCGTGCACAATGCGCAAGACGTGTTGAGCCTCATTGGCCGCTCGAAGCGCGTACGCGCCGTTTTTCAGGGACACGCGCATCGTCTGAACATTCAGGAATATGCGTGGCATTCAGGTCGCCGTTGCGTTTTTGCAACGTTGCCTGGAACCATCGAGTACCCGGTGGCGTGGATGTTGCTCTCGCTTCGGGACGCAGAGGCGCGCCTTCAGCTTCAACGCCTTCCGCTTCCCGAGATTTGCGCCATCTCCGCCCGCAGCGGTGACGGTCAGTACTGGCGTGAAGGAGAGCCCGGCTGGTGGGACTATCACTTTGCACTGTCGGTTTGATCGATAGTGATATAATAATATGAGCAAAGAGAAATCGCCGGACGCCTTCCAGAAAGTTCCAGACTTTCTGGAAGGTTGTGTTTCACAATTAAAAATTATCCATTCACTGCCACCTTGCATGATGGAGAGGAGCAACCATTGTCTCCCATAAATCCTTTGTCTCCCGAAGCCTTGAGTCGTCGTTGCAACCCGGAGGAATTTCCTTTTGAAACAACGGAGGATCTGGACGGCGTCGTCGCCTTGATCGGGCAGGAGCGCCCGGTCAGCGCCTTGCGTTTTGGCGTCAAGATGCGCCGCCAAGGGTACAACATCTATGCACTGGGCCCTTCTGGGGTGGGCAAACACACGCTGGTGCGCCGCATTATCGAAGAGCGCGCCGCTCAGGAGCCGCCCCCTTCGGACTGGTGTTACGTCAACAATTTCAGCCAGCCCTATCGACCTCGCATCCTGCGGTTGCCGCAGGGGCGCGGGCGAGAGTTCAAGCGCGACATGGCGCGCCTCGTCGAGGATATGCAGACTGCGCTCTCCGCGGCTTTCGAGAGCGAAGAATATCAGGCGCGGCGGCGCGCGATCGAAAGCGAATTTCAGGATCGACAACAGGCCACGCTCATGCAGCTTCAGGAACAGGCGCGCCAACGCGGCTTGACCCTTCTGCGCACGCCCGCCGGACTGGCCTTTGCGCCGTTGAAGGGCGACGAAGTGTTGACGCCGGATGAGTTCGAGAAGTTGCCTGAAGAGGAGCAAAAACGCATTCGCGCCGACGTCGAGGTGATGCAGGAGGAGCTGCAGAAAGTCATCTCGCAGGCCCCGCGTTGGGAGCGCGAGCTGCGCAATCAGGTGCGCGCGCTCAATCAAGAGATCGCCAGCATTGTGCTCAACGATCTGATCTCTGAACTTGCCGGCTCATACGCCGACATGCCTGCAGTGCTGGAATATCTTCAGGAGGTGCGGCGAGATGTTCAGGAGCATCTGAGCGACTTCTTGATGGCGGGCGAAAAACAGCGTCAGGCCTCCGACGGCGAAAATCCGCTGGCCCTCCTCGATAGCGTCTCCCCGCTGCGTCGCTATCAGGTCAATCTTCTGGTGGACTCCGCCGACGTCAAGGGGGCGCCTGTCGTCTATGAGAGCAATCCCACCTACACCAATCTCAACGGTCGCATCGAGCAGATGGCGCAGATGGGCGCGCTGGTCACCGACTTCATGTTGATCAAGCCAGGCGCCTTGCATCGCGCCAACGGCGGCTACCTCATCCTGGACGCGCTGAAGGTGCTTTCCAACGCTTACGCCTGGGAAGGGCTGAAGCGCGCGCTGGAATTCGGTGAAGTGCGCATCGAATCCGTCCTCCAAATCCTCAGCCTCACCAGCACCGTTTCGCTGGAACCTGAGCCCATGCCCTTGGATGTCAAAGTCGTTCTTTTGGGCGATCGGCTGTTGTACTATCTGCTCTCCCAGTACGACCCGGATTTCAACGAGCTTTTCAAGGTGGCGGCTGATTTCGCCGACGAGGTGGAGCGCACGCCGGAGATGCACCTGGCCTATGCGCAGTTGATCAGCTCTATCGTACGCAAAGAGGGGTTGCGGCCGCTGAACCGCTACGCCGTCGGCGCCGTCATCGACCACGCTGCGCGCCTCGTCAGCGACAGCGAGCGGTTGACGGCGCAGATTCAGGCCATCGTCGATCTGCTGCAAGAGGCCAACTACTGGGCGGCGGAGGCCAACGTCCCAGTGATCAACGCCGAACATGTGCAACAGGCCATCGACGCCCAGATCTTTCGCCTCGACCGCGTGGCAAAATTGATTCAAAGCGAAATCCTGCGCCGCACCATCCACATCGACACCACCGGCGAGGTCATCGGGCAGATCAACGGCCTTTCCGTGCTGCAGCTGGGCAACTTCACGTTCGGCCAACCTTCGCGCATCACCGCCACCGTGCGGATGGGGCGCGGGGATGTCGTCAACATCGAACGCGAAGTCAACCTGAGCGGGCCAATTCATTCTAAAGGCGTGCTCATTCTGGCCAGTTTTCTCAACGCCCGCTATGCGAGCGAACAGCCGCTGGCGCTTTCCGCCAGCATTGTCTTCGAGCAATCATATGGCGCCGTCGAAGGCGACAGCGCTTCTTCGACCGAACTGTACGCATTGCTCTCCGCCATCGGCCGCATTCCGATCCGGCAGGGGCTTGCGGTCACCGGCTCGGTCGACCAATACGGACGCGTGCAGGCGATCGGAGGCGTCAACGAAAAGATCGAAGGCTTTTTCGATCTCTGCAAGGCGCGCGGCCTGACCGGCGATCAGGGGGTGTTGATTCCGGAGACCAACGTTAAGAACCTGATGCTGCGCAACGACGTGATCGAAGCCGTCGCCGCCGGCAAGTTTCACATCTACCCGGTTTCGCACATCGATGAAGGCATCGAGCTGTTGACCGGCATGCCCGCGGGCGTTCCCAACAAGCAGGGCAAGTATCCAAAGGGAACGGTCAACCGCGCCGTCATCGATCGCCTGGAGAAAATGGCGAAAAAACGCCGCGCGCTCGAAAGCAAAGAACAGGCGCAAAAGGAAGCCAAATCCGGCGCCAACGAGGAGACGCCCAAGTTGGAGTGAGAGGTGCTCAAGTGAGCTCTGGTCATTTTTTAGGAGTATACTGGATGAGCGGGCAAGAACGCGGCGAAACATCGTCGCCGGGATATATACTCGTGGCGTTGGACGCCTCGCCCTACAGCGCAGCGGCGCTCGCCGCCGCCGCCGAAATTGCAGCCGCGTTGAACCTGGAACTGCGCGGCATTTACGTGGAGGACACCGATCTCCTGCATCTGTGTGGGTTGCCGTTTGGTTTTGAAATCGGCTCTTTCACCGCCAGGCCCCGCCGATTGGTGCAGTCTCATATCGAGCGCGAATTCCAGCTGCGGGCGGCGCAGTTGCGCAAGATTATGGCCGAGATCGCCGGCCGCCAGCGACTCTCCTGGTCTTTTAAAGTCGTGCGCGGCAGGGTGACCTCGGAGCTGCTCTCCGCCAGCTCCGAGGCGCACATGGTCAGCCTCGGACGCGTCGGCACGACGCCGGGCAAACGCATCGGCTCGACGGCGCAGGCCGTGGCGCGCAACACGCAGCGGCCCGTGCTCGTGCACGCACAGCAGCCGCTGAGCGGCCCATTCACAGTAGTTTACTTAGGAGATGCAGCTTCCGACCATGCCGTTCAGCTGGCTGCGCAGCTGGCGAGACCACGCGGGACGAGCATTCGCATCCTGGCGTTGCCTCAATTTCGTCCGCAGGCCGACGAGTTCGCCCAAGAAGCGACTGCCGGCGGGCTTGAATGCAGCGTCACCACCGCGCCTTCGGCCGAAGCAATGATGACGTTGCTGGCGCAGCTCGAAAGCGGCGCCGTCATCCTGCCCGTTTCGGTTGCGCCGTGGCTGGACTCGCTTGCAGTGACCGCCATCGTGACGCCCTGAAGGAAACTTGTCACTCGGGCGCAAACGTCGCAACTCGCACCTGGCCGTCTCCTGCGAGAACAAGCCCGGCTGAAGTCACCGGCAAACGCAGCGCGCCCGCGCTCGCCGATTCATACAATCCGACCCAGACCTCATAGTCGCCCGCAGAGAGCGAGGCGGGCAGTGCGATTTCAAATCGGCTCAGGACGCGGTCCCCTGCGCGCCAGCGATGCGTCGGAAAGCGGTCGCCTGCGGGCGCCTGATCATATCCGCCCACGCGCTCTCCTTTAGCGTCGACCACATGGACGAACGCCGTGTAGTCTGTCGCCGGCTGCCCCAGCGCCTCCCAGAGCAATTCCACGATCAACGTGCGGGTCTCGTCCTTCCACTGCACGGCGACTTGATCCAGTCGGATCACGCCGCCGAACTCGCTGCCCACCTCCTCCGCCGGCAGGCCGAGCTCCGGCGCGGTCGGCGGCTCCACCGTTACGACGCCGATGAAAGGCGTGATCTCCTCACCGGCAGAGTTGTATGCAGGCAGCGGCAGATAGGTTCCCTCCGCTTCAGTCGCCGGGTCGATGAAGCCTACGTAGAGCCGCGCCGCCAGCGGCGCCCACGAGTCGATGCGCCTGGTCACGCGCAGCAGATAGGCGTCGGCGTAGATGGCGCCGGGCGTCCAGAAGGTGGTGGGATTGCGCCCCCAGCCCGGGTGGGTGGTCAGGTTGGCGATTTCAACGCCGTTTTCATCCAAAAGCTGCAAAAAAAGCTGATAATCCTGCTCTAACGGCGCAGTGGTTTGCAAATAGAGCATTACAGGCAGGCTCTCGCCGACGCGCACCCGCTCGGCGTCGAGGCGTAGGGCCAGCAGGCGCAGCCTTTCCTCGTCGCCGTAGCGCACGTCGAGCTGCGTTGCGCGGGCGTCGATGGTTGTCACAGGCGGCGGTGCGTAGTAGGCGTTGGGGAGCAGCCAGCCCAGCGCGTAGATCGACATCGCCCCCAGCACGCCCGTCACGCCGATGAGCGGCGGGCGTCGCCACAGCGCAGGCAGCCAACGCAGCCAGAACTCGATCCCGACGACCAGGAGAATGGCGACGGAAGGCAGCGCCGGAAAGAGCAACCGCCCCTGGCTGCCGGTCGCCTGCAGAGTCCAGTAGAGCAACAGGACGGCCATCATGCCCAGCCACAGCCAGAGGAGAAGCAAGAGGCGGGGACTGAAGGGCGAAGAATGAGAAGCTGCGTTGCGCAGCGATGCGACGGTCGCCAGCGCCGCGCCGCTCAGACCGATGACCGTCACGACGTCCATTGTCCTGTAGAACCAATCCGGCAGCAGGATGTTGAACCAGCCGAAGACGCCCCAGGCCGAGTAGCGCAGGCCGTCGAACTCGGGCCAAAAGTTTTTCCAGGTCAGCGGCTCTTGACGTCGGCCGTTGATCTCCATCAGGTGCGAAAGCCCGCTCCAGTCGCCGTAAAGCGCAATGTTGCGCGCATACCACCAGCCTGCGATCAAGAGCGCCGGCAGGCCGGTGAAGAGCAGCGCCTCGAGCGCAAGGCGCGGCGTCCTGCGTCGCCAGGCCAAAAAGAGCGCGACCAGGCCACTCAGCGGGATCAACCCTAGCCCCTGCAACTTGCTCAGCGCAGCGGCGCCCAGCGCAACGCCGAGCACAACCCACTCCCATCGTCGGATCGGCTCCTTCTCCGCCTTTACGAGCAGTCGCGCCAGCCAGAAGAGGGTGAAGGCGCTGGCGGCAATCACGGCGTTGTCGTTGGAAAAGGAGGCGCTCAGAAAGAGAAACTGGGGGATCAGGGCGGCCAGCGCCGTCGCGCCTAGCGCCAGCGTCTTGTTGTGGGCGAAGGTTAAGGTCGCCAGACGATACAGGCACCACAGCGTCAACGCGCCCATGAGCAGCGACAGCCAGCGACCCACATGCAGCGCAAGATTGGCTCCCGTCAACGCACGCCAGCGGCCGGAATGGAGCATGAAGTTTTTGTTGCCAGGATAGAGCGGGTCGCCGATGTTGGCGCGCGGGTTGGGGATGGCGATCGCCTCGAAGTCGCTCTGGTCGATGGGCGCCGTCGCTGCGCCGGTGATCAGATAGTAGAGCGGCGCCTGGCTGCCCTCCTGCGCCCAGGGGCCGGGCGAACGAGGGTCCTGCACCGGCAGGCCGTTCCCCTGGGCGATGTGGCGGGCGAAGGCGTAGTGAAATGGTTCGTCCGGCGTCTCGAAGGCAGGGACGACCAGGCTATAGGCGACGCCCAGGAGCAGAAAGAGCGCAAAAATGAATCCGGTTGTTTTCATGGCGCCTCCGCCGGAAAGCGCGCCGTCACGCCATCCGCGCCGATTTCCCCGCCTTCGATGCGGGTGATCGGCAATTTCTCCCACGTTTCAGCGTCATAGACCTGTAAGGTGTAAAAGCGACGGACTTCTCCCGCGCCCGGTTTAGAGGGCGGGAACTCGACAAACTCCATGATCGTCTTGCCCGGGTCCCAATAGAGCGTTGGGATGTCGCCTTCGTATGGCTCTCGTTCCACCATGGCCAGCGTCTGCTCGGCGCCGGAGGCGTCCTCCTCGACCAGCCGCCAGATGTAACGGTAGCGGCGGTCGGGCTTTTCCAACACCTGCCAATAGAGGCGCACTTGCCAGGGCAGCCCCACCGCCGCCGGGTCGACGTTGACGTCATAGCCGGCCAGCCGGATCAGGTCGCCAAACTCGGCGGTGACGGGGTGTTGCACGGTTTCGGGCAGCGCCTCGAACACCGGAATTTTGGGCAGATAGAGATGGATGCGCAGCGAGGACTGGCTGAAGAGCTCGACGTCGCGCACGCGCAGGAAGTGCTCCAGCAGCCAGCGCTCGACGTCGCCCTCCAGGTCGAAATAGGGATGTGTGGTCGACTTGATCACCCAGATGCGGTCGAATTGCTCGCCCAGCTCCGCCAGCCAGGCGAAGGTGTCTTCCATGGGGCGGTTGAGCAGCGGCGCGCCGTAAACGCCCAGGCGCGCCCCGCGCGCAATCGCTTCGTGCACCGGCGCCATCGGCAGGTAATACTCGAAGATGCGCCACGAAGAGGGCGGGTAATAGAGCACCGCGTCGCCGGGCATGATGCGTCCGTCCATGATCTCGCCCAGCCGCGTATAGTCGTCTTTGTCATATCGTTCGAGTGTGTGGTAGCTGAGCGTGCTCCAGCCGACGCCGGCAAACAGGAGCAGCGCCAGCGGCCAGGGCGCCCATAGGCGCAGGCGACCGAGCGCCGCCAGCCCGGCGCCGACCAGCAACGTGTACGGCCCGACCAACATGCCCAGATGGCGCGAGTTCATGTACAGCGGTTGAAAGCGGCTCAGCGTTAAAATCAAAAACACCGGCGTCATGAGCACGACCGGCGTCACCCACCCGCCGCGACGCAGAGACTCCCACGAGCGCAGCCCCCATCCTGCGCCGATGACGGCGAGCGCTGCGAAGAGCAGGTCGAGCGGCCAGGCCAGCGCCAAATCGGCGCTCGGCCCCAGGCTGAAGGCGTTGACCAGGTCAGGGACGACGATGCGCGCCGTGATTTTGGGGAAGTTTTCGCCTGCGCCTTGACGCACGGCGTTCCACAGCGCGTAGCCGCCCACGACTGCACTGGCGAACGCAACGACGGCGACCGCAATCATCCCGGAGCGCACGCGATGGCGGAAAGACCAGGCCGCCAGGATGAGGAGATGGATGGCGATCAAAAAGACGGCGTAATAGTGCGTGAGTGTAAAAAGCAGCTCGACCAGAAGAAAGCCGAAAAGATGGGGGCGGCTCAATCTCTCCTGCTCCGTCGCCCTCAGCAGCAGATAGGTGGCGAGCAGCGCCAGCGCCGCCCACAGCGCGTAGGGCCGCGCCTCCTGTCCGTACCAGAGCAGGAAAGGATTGACCGCCGCCAGCGCCGTCGCCCACAGGGCCGTGGCCGCGGGCGCAAGCGCGCGGCGCTCCATCCAGCGCGCCCAGAGGTAGACGCCTGCCGTGAAGAGCGTCGCCGCCAGCGCCGAGCCGTAGCGCAGGACGAAGACGCTCTCTCCCGCCGTGCGGATCAACAGCGCCTGCAGCGCGAAATAGAAAAACGGATGTTGGTCAATGGTTCGCAGCTCGCTGAAGCCGTCCTTGATCACCAGCACGCCGAGCAGCAGATTGGGCAGGCTTTCTTCCGCGCGCTGCAGGCTGAGGCTTTCATCCCACCACAGGTCTTTGGCGTCGAGAAGAATCACAGCATGCGCAAAGCTGAGCATCAACAACGCCAGGAGGAAAAGACGTCGCCAACCGGCGGCGCTCCTGTTCGCCGATCCGACGCCCATCTGATCCGATGAAGCGGGCTTCCCCGCCGACGTTTGCGCCATCACAAGCATATGAGCTTACATCGAAACCGTGGCTGCCGAAAATTTCACGCTTCACCGGAACGAAGATGTCTGCGCTGCCCCATCGACGTCTATGGCAAGCCTGGCGCGGTGAACCTGGCCGCATCCCCGGGCAAGCGGGCGCCCTCAACATAGGCCGGTAGGCGCGTCAGGCTGTGCGGATCGTAGAGACCTACCAGGAGGTTGCGGGCCGATGCGAGCGGCTCTGCGAAGAGGCGCTCATCTCGAATCACATCCCCTGGCGCCCAGAGCCGGGTCGGGCTAAGCCCAAAATTCGGAGGGCCGTCGTTTTGCGCAAGCAGCGCGGCGTTCGCGTCCGTCGCGTGGACAAAGATCGTGTAGTCGGTTGCCATTGCGTCGAGCGCCTGCCACCAGAGGACCACGCCGGCGATCTCGCTTTGCGCTGACGCGGCGGGCAGCCATTCGACCCCGATCAGCGCAGCGACGTCTCCGAATCGGATAGGCTCGGCCAGCAAATGTTCGGCGGGAGGCTGCAGAGGCGCCTGCGGGCGAATCACGACTTCGGATGCGATCGGTGGATCGTAAATTTGACCGGCGCGCAGGACCGTCAGCGGAGCCTCATTCTCACCGACGTCCTCGAGCAACCAGACGCCGAGCAGCGCACGCGTGGGGCCGTTCAAATCTGCGGCGGGCAACAGCCGGTACCGGTCGGCATACCAATCCCCCGCCCGCCAGCGTTGCGTCGGCGAAAGCCCCGCTCCAGGATAACTGTGTTGTTGATCGCTCACCGTCCAGGAAGGAGAGGTTGGGATCAACAACTGAAGAGAGACGGTGTAGTTTCGCTCAACCCGGCGCAGCGCCTCCCAGTACAGCGTGACCTCGGCGATTTTGCCGTGATACAGAGGCTGGCTCTCGACGCCGTGCAGGGCGATGGCGTCGCCGTAGAGGAGCGGCTCCTCGAAGCGGTTGAGGGCGGCGACCGCTGAATGGGTCAGCCGTTGCGCCTGCGGATAGTGGTCGGGAAGCCAGAAGAACGCAAAGGCAACGCCGAGCAGCGCCGGAGCCAGCGCGCTGAGGAGGGCGACGGACTGTCGCCGGCGCGCGCTCCACCAGCAGAGCCAGCCGCAAGCCGTCAACCAGGCCAGGCTTGGAACGATCGGCAGCAGCAGTCGGCCCTCTGGAATGACGCCGCCCAGGGGACGGATCGCCAGCGTGCGCGTTAGCAGGTAGACGCCCACCAGCGCAGCAGCCCAGATCGCATGCATCACCGGCAGCGCAGGCGTCCATGTCGATATCGTTGCGTTGCGACGATAGAAGAGCCAGCCGGCGAAACCTGCCACGACGCCGGCCGCCGAAAGCGTATAGAGCCAGTCGGGCGCAAAACCGACGCCTCCGATGCTCCAGTCGAACCAAAAGGTGCGAAAGATCACCTCCAGATGGGGCGGCAGAAGAAGCAGGTCGGTGAGCGGCGCAGCAAGGATGGCCTGGATGGGCACGCTGCGCGAGACGCCGAACACGTCCTCCCCGCGCAAGGCGTTGGCCGCCAGCCACAGCCCCCACAACGGCGCAAAGCCGGCGACGGCCCACGTTGCAGCCAGGATCGGCTTTCGCCACCGGCGCGTTTTCATCCAGAGAAAAAAGGCGGAGAGAGGAATCAACAGCAACAAGAAAACGGTGTTCGCCTTCGAGAGCATTGCGAGCCCCAGCAACACGCCGATCGCCGCAAACGAGCGAGGCGGGGCGTCCTGGAGCGTCAGGACTACGCTCCAGGTGACCACAAGGGCGGAAAAGGCGGTTGCGGCCAGGTCGTTGTTGACGGTTCCGCTTAGAAACAGAACCATGGGCTGAAACGCCGTCAGGCTGACGATGAGCAGCGCGTATGCGTCGGGCAGGATGCGCCGGGCGCCGATGTACATCCCGACCAGCCCCAGCAACCCCAGCGCAGTGGACGCCAATCGCGCCGCGTACAACGCAGGCAATTCGGAAGGCGTCACCGGAACGATGGGATTGAGGTTCCCGATGCGCGTCGCCAGAAAGTGAGGGTTGGGCGGCAGCTCTGTGTCGAGCGGAGGATCGGGAAAAGGCCAGCTGAACAAAGCAGCCAGCGCGTAGTACAGGGGCGGCTGATGACGCTCATCGGCGCGCGTTGAGCTGTGTAAATCCGGCAGGCGCCCTGTCTTGCGGATCAAGACGAGATGTTCGTAGTGCAGCGCCTCATTGGGGCTGGCGAAGGCGGGCAACCGAAAGGCGATCTGTACGGCGCAGGCGCTGTAGATGAGCAGAACGATGAGGAGTGGCAGATGCCGTCGAGCCTCCCGGAGGGGGAAAGCAGGGGTTGGAACATCTGGCAAGTTATGCTTGAACGGAGCTGACGCCATATTGGTATCTCTCCAGGTGACGTCGGGCGATCTCCTCCCAACTGAACTGCGCGCTGGCGCGGCGCGCGTAATTTTGAAGTCGGGCGCGCAGGACAGGATCGTGGGCGAGGCGCAGCACAGCCTCCGCCATGGCGTCCGCATCGCCGATTTCGGTGTAAAGCACCTCGCGCTCATGCTGCAATTCAGGCAAGGGGGCGAGCGGTCGCGTTGTGACGATGGCGCAGCCGTTGGCAAGCGCCGCCATCAGCGTGCCGCGGCGCAGGCTGGCGCCGTCGGCGAAAGGCAAAAGCACGACGTCGCAAGCATTGAGGTCGGCGGCCACTTCGCTGTCGGGCTCGGCGCCTGTCCATTGCACCAGCTCCGATAATTGATATTTGCGAATCAGAGTTTCCACCTTGCGAAAGTAAGTCTGATTGGTCTGGTCGCTGGCGCCGATCTTGTCGCCGATCATGAGCAGTCGCACGTCGTTGCGCTTCCCGCGTAGACGGCGCAGCGTTTCGACCAGCTCCACGCCGCCTTTGCTCTGATTGAGGAAGCCAAAAAAGCCGATGACTAGGTGGTGATCGGCGTAGCCGCGCCGGCGACGGCGGGCGCGGCGCTCTGCTTCGGAAAGCTGCACGCTGACGATGTTGCTGCCGATCGGAATGGCGACGGCTTCGATGCGATGTTGGAGCAGCGCCAGGCGATCGGTCTCTGTGGTTGTGATGACCAGTTCCGCGCAACGCGCCGGAACTTCCGTCACCCAACGTCGCAAAAAGCGACCCGCCTTGGGAAAGAGGTACATCGGCAGCAGGTCATGATAGGTCCATGCCGTGCGCACGCCCTTGCGTTTCCAGAGACAGGGAGCGAAGTTGACGGCGGGATGCATGCCGTAGGCTGCCGTCTGATATTGCACGTGCACCCAATCGGCGCGCAGCTCATGCGCCAGTTCGGGCGCAATTTGCAGGATGCGCCAGTCCCATCGCTCGATGGCCGGCAACACCCGCACACACTCATCAAAGTCGGCGCAGTGGGGCTGGACAGCGCGTTGCGAAGTCAGCACGCTGACGCGCGCGCCGAGATCATGCAGCGCCAGCGCCAGAGCACGCGTGTAATCGCCAACGCCGCCTCGCATGGGAGGGTATTCGCCGGTCACGAAGAGAATGTGCATCGTCTACGCCTGCAATGTTTTCGTCAATACGTAGCCGCGGTAGGGATGTTCGACAAAACCATGCTGCGCCAACAGGTTGATGGCGGCGGCCTGATGGATGCGCACAAAGACGATCGCTTGATCGAGCGATTGGTGGACGGCGTCATTGAGAATTCTGCGCAACATCCAGCGACCGATATGGTGATTGCGCCAGGGAGGATCGACCTCCCAGTGCACAAGATGCGCAACTTGTAGCGAACGTCCCTCCACCTCGACGGTGCACCGGACGACGCGCGCCTCGCCGATCAACTCGGTGCGTCGAAAGAAGACCTGATAGCGTCGGTCCGCGGAGGTTCCTCGAAAGACCAACGTCAGACCTGATTGCGGGACGCCCTCTTCAAAAAGCTCCTGGCGGAGGGTGCAGAAAAAACAGTAAAAGCGGTCCGTGTATCGAAAATCTTCGGCGGTCAACAGTCGCACCTGGTCCGTCCAGTCGGACGGCAGCAGCCCAAACCCTCCTTGCCAGGAGGGGTAGCCGGTGCTGGGGTGATACGCCTTGATCGCGGCGACTCCATGGCTTCGCCAGTAGGCATAGGCGGCGGCGAGCAGACGACGTCCCACTTCGTCGCGCAGGGTTTCATCAGCGGGCAGCGCCAAAAAGCGCAGCAGCCCGAGCGGCTGGTAATTGGGGCGCTCCTGGCTTTCACTGTCCAGGCCGACGGCTGCATCGAGCAAGCCCACCGTCTCCCCAACGCGCAGTGCAATGAAAACGGCGTGACTGCGCCAGCGCACCGGCAGAAGGGTCGGCGGCGCTTCGTTCAGAAGTTGGTCGGCGGCTTCGGCGGGCGTCATAGGCCGAGTGTAAATGGAGCCTGAAAACGTAGAATGAAGCAGGTCAAGCGCACGCTCGACGTCTTCCGACGTCAGTTCTCTGATCACCAGGGTGGGCGCAAACGGCAACGTCATGGCGTCTGTCTGGAAGACGGATGAGATTTTTGGGCTTGCAGCGTCGCCAGCAACTCGCCCTGTCGTTCAACGGCGGGCAGCGCAGTTGCATGCAGCGTTTCCAGGTCAAGTAGACCGTTCTCTTGCAGAGGATGATAGGTGACCACGAGCCGTCGAGCGATCCGGCCACTTTCGTGCACAGCGTCAATCTGTCGAAATTCGATGCGAAGCCTCTGGATGGGCGAGTGCAGCGAAAGCCCCTGGTCGTCGAGCGTCACATGAGAGCGCCACTGCACGCCGAACGTCCACGCCGCATACAGGCAGCCGACCAAAAAAACCAACACGACCCAGTCGAATTGGCGCCACAGCGACCACGCGCACAAAGCGACGGCCAGCGCGCTGGCGCCGACGAGCGCAATATACAGCGAAGTCGCCCGATAGGTCAGGCTGGATTCTGGCGTCTGTCTCATCAAGGGTTCGATGCTGGAACAGGACCGGATGTTTTGGTTTTTTGCCGACGTACAGCTTTCCTCATCGCAATGTATTCTACCCGATCATGTCTTGAAGCGCCTGCCAGAAGAGACGCAGACTAAAAAACGCCAGCAGCAGCGCGCTGGCGAAGAGGAGTCGTCGATACCAATCATCGTTCAGATAGCGCCGTCCACCCGCGACGGCGAAGGCGGCCAACGCTTTGCTGCCAACCAACAGGGTGTAAAAACTGGCCAGAAAAACGATCGCCAGGGCGGGTTTGTTTTGCCAGGCGCGCGTGAAGAGCGGTGCGCCGACGCCGATCCAGAAGAGCCAGGGATTCGGACTTAGAAAATTCACCATCACCCCGCGCCAGAGGTCGGCGACGGCGGAAGCCTGCGCAGCGGAGCCGGTTCGGAGAAGTGTTGCACTGCGTGCGTCGCGGGCGATCTCCCAGGCCAGGTAGAGGAGAAAGGCGGCGCCGGCCAGCGTCAGCGCTGTCTCTACGCCAGAGGGCAACGCCGAAACAAACAGCACCGTGAGCACGACGATCGGTGCATCGGTGATCAAGGGCGCCACGGCCACGCGCAGCCCGGCGGCCAGGCCATATTCCAACGTGCGCGTGATCACAAGCGTCATCAGTGGACCTGGGCTGACGCCGGCGGCGAAGCCCAGCGTCAGGCCGGCGAGGAGGTGGCTCATGGGCGATTCTCCAGGATTTCTCGATAGATGGATTCAATCCGATCGACGTGTTGTTCAAACGGCGAAAAATCCACGCTTTGGCTTCGCATCGCTTCCAGCGTTTGAGGATGGTCCACGAGGCGCTGAAGCGCGTCGCTCCATGCCCTCACATCGCCCGCCGGCAACAGCAGACCGTTGACGCCATCTTGAATCGCTTCCGGCAGAGCGCCCATTGCTGAAGCCAATACCGGCGTTCCGACTGCCAGCGCCTCATGCGCGACCAGACAGAAGGTCTCGTGCCAGAGGCTGGGAACGGCCACGGCGTCGGCGTCAGCCATGGCCCGCCAGACCTCTTGTCGGCTCAGCCTGCCTAAAAATGTCACTCGCGTGTCCGCCATCTGGCGCAGCAGTTGGGTGTAGTGTGGATGCGACGAAAGATCGCCGACGATCGAGAGGCGAAGATTGCCCTTCACATTGCGGAAGGCTTCCAACAGGATATGGACGCCTTTGTTGGGCGCCAGCCCGCCGACGTAGAGAAGGGCGAGTTCGTCTTGTTTGGGCCTGCGCTGCAGGAGCGTCGCGTCTGGCGACGGAATTCCAAGTTTGACGGTCCGCAGCTGTCTGTCAGGAATGCCGTGCTCGCTGTGCCAGCGACGCACGAAGTCGGACGGCGTCAACAACACAGCAGCCTGGCGGAGCAGTTTCTTGAGCCTGCGATTGCGATCTACAAGGAGCCCCCACAGCAGCGGCGCTCCTGCCCAGGCTGAACGCTTCCCCGTTCGCGCCACGGCGCAATGCGTGCAGTTGAAATGCCCGCGTGGGCCATCGCAAGAGACATGGCTGTAATTGGTCAGCAAATTGGCGTTGGCGCAGATCCACCAGTAATCGTGCAGGGTGACGAGATAGGGAATGCCGACCCGGTTCAAATGTTCAAGCAGGGCGACCGGCAAGCCCATCAGATGTTGAACGTGCACGACGTCGGGTCTGAACTGCTTCACCGCCGTTTTCCAGAAGTTGAAAATGTCCGGCTGTCGCCATGTCGATAAAAAGCGCAATGAAGGGGAGAAGGCGCCGGCGGAAGCGCGAAAGAGGGTGACGGCGTCCTGTTGTTCTATTCTGAGCGCTTCTTTTCCAGAATAGGAGCGATGAAATACGGCGCTCTGCCAGCCTCGCCGCGAAATAGCCTGCGCCAGCGCTTGGGTGTAAAGCTCGACGCCGCCGACGAATTCCGGCGGATACTGGTGAACCAGGTGGAGCACCTTCATTGCGTCGGAGCTCCTTCGTTCGCAAGTCGGCTGTAAATATCTCGAATGAGCGGATATTTATAGTCCCACGTATGCTGGCGGAGCACTTTGGCGCGACCTGCTTCCCCCATCCGTCGCCGAAGCGGAGGATTTTCGGCAAGCGTCTGAATGGCTTCCATCAGCGCCTGCACGTCTCCAAAGGGGACTAACAAGCCATCTCGACCATGATCGACGACGGTGCGCACGCCCCAGGCCTGCGCTGCAATCACCGGTTTGGCGTAGGTCCAAGCCTCTAAAAAGACCATGCCAAAGGAATCGGTGCGAGAAGGCAGCGCCAGGATGTCCATGGCGTCGAGCAGATCGAGTTTGGTCGCATGGTCGACGCTGCCGAGCACGACCAGTCGATCGCGGTCCGCCGCCGACAGATCGTCTAAATAGCGACGAAATTGCTCGAGGATGGCGCCGGCGAGAGCCAGGTGGATGTGGACGCCTTTGCGCCACAGTGCGCGCACCGCTTCAACGACGTGCATCACGCCCTTGTCGTAGGCCATCGTGGAAAGCACGCCGACAATCGGCCCTTCCAGCCCATAGCGACGACGGAAGCGGGCGCCATCGCCTCCCTGGAGTTCGGCGAGAGTCACGCCCGGCCCGACCACGGCGATACGCTCGGCGGGCATCCCCCGGCGTTGGTAAAAAGCGGCCTCATCCTCGTTGTTCGCAAGAAGGAAGGCGCTGTTGACCACCAATTCCACCTGATGGCGCATGGTGTAGAACCGGCTCACGGCGTCTTCGCCCGGCTCTGAGCCGACGCCAAGATGCGTGAGAGGATAAATTACGAAAGGTGTTCGATTTTGATGGGCAAAGTGTTGCGCGGCGGCGATCAACGGCTCAAAGACGATCGTCATGCCGGCCACCAGATCGAAGCGCTCCTGGGTTGTGGCAAACCAGCGAAAAAGCTCGGGCGTCCACGGCGTGAAGCGCGCCAACCGATGCAGCCACGGAGACGGCAGCGCTGGCGCGCGCGCCAAAGTCCAAAGCAAGCGCCGCATCGCAGGATAGCTTAACCGGGGCGCCGGAAGATGGCGCACCGGAAAGCGCAGGACGCGCACCCCCTCGACCACAGATTCCGCCTCTGGAATCCGACGCGCACTCGGATGCCAGAACAGCTCAAAGTCCCATGCGTCGGTGGTGACGACAGTGACCTCATGACCCTCGGCGACCAGGCGCTTGGATATGGCGGCCAGATGCAGTTCGGCGCCGCCCACGGCGGGAAGATAGCGCTGGGTTACATGCAGAATGCGCATGAGGTCGGTTCAAGGCGACGAATTAGAGAAGGGTGCATCGTCTATGAACATCGCCGATGGCATAATCGTTGCGCCCAGAATTTTATCCGTTCGAAGCTTGATCGTTTTGCGCTCCGGGAGCGGTCAGGCGCTGGAGATGCCAACGCAGCTGCGCAATTTCTTGCGCCTGCGCCCGGTTGAGAGCGACCAGTTCCTGCAGGACAACGTTGTACGCATCGTTGACTTGCGCCTGTCTGCGGACGACTTTGTTCGTGTAGAACAGCACCAGTTCGTGCAAGGCTCTGCGGATGCGATTCAACAGGCCGCCGATGATGGGAAGATGGCTCTGGCGCACCTCCATCTCAACGGCGGTGGATGCGTCCTGGATCGATTCGGCGAGCGCCTCCAGGGCATGGGTTCTATCGGGCAAGTCTGCGCTCGCTGCAGGGGCGAAATCGAACGCGTAGAAATGGGCGCCACTCGAACCAAACGGCTGATCGGGAAGAGCTCCCCAGTCTGGCGGCGAGTCCGCCGTCGAGGGTGTATGTTGCTTGAGATGCGCCGCCTGCCGCACTTCTTGTCGCAACGCTTCCAGGCGCTCATTCAGCACCTGAATTAACGTCATCATCATTTCGTTGGCGTTAAACTGGGCGCTCACGACATCCTCAAAGGCTGGAGACTTCCCTTGCCCGAACAACTCGACGCGCGTGCGAGCCTGATACGCGCGCAGGCGTTGAATGCCTTCAGAGACGTCATCTTGCATCAGCGAATGTTGGAGCAATTCAAACTCTACAGAGTTCAGAATATCGGCGACCGTGACAGGACGTTTCATGATGTGCTCTCTGCTTTCTGGACAGGCGTTGGCTGGCTTTGCGCCATCGCAGCAGTTTCGGCAAGCACGCGGCGATAGACCTGTTCAAAGCCGCGCGCCATATGGATGTGTGTAAAACGATCCAGCAGTCGCTGTCGGCCGGCGACGCCATACTCATATAGCGTGCGCGGCGATTGCAACAGCGCCGCCATCGCTTCTGCAAGTTGCTCTGGGCTTTCCGGATCGACCAGGCGGCCGGTGACGCCGTCGTCAACCACTTCCGGAATTCCGCCGGCGCGACATCCGATCACCGGTTTGGCGTAGTTCATGGCTTCCAGATAGATCAGGCCGAACGACTCGTAGAGCGAAGGCGCCACGAAAAGATGGCAGCTTTGATAGAGCGTCTGCAATCTCTCCTCGGAGACTTCCCCCAAGAACTGGACGCTTGCAGTGCATTCCGGATAACGCTTTCGGAAATAGGCGGGGTAGCTAAGGCCGGTTTTGCGCTTGAAGCCGTCAGCTTCGCTGTTGTCGGCGCCCGCAATGATAAATTCAACGTGCGGTAGCCGACGCAGCACTTTTGGAATCGCAGTAAAAAGGTCTTGAATGCCTTTGCGCTTTTCGAGCCGCCCTACATAGAGCACGGTTAATTTGGCGGGCAAACGATCCAGTGGAAAAGGACGCGTCGCCTCATCGGCGACAGCTTCAATTCCATGAGGAATGATTTGAATCGGGGCGGATTGATCGGACACTCGATAGACCTTTTGCAAAGCTATCGTGGTGGCAAACGAGTTGGCAGCAATGAGCGCCGCGCGTCGGAGCAACGTCTCTTCGATTTCTCCCACCAACCGTGTATCGTCAGAAAAATCTCGTTCAATTTGACCGATCTGACGCTGCGCAGTTTGTGGACGCACCACCACCGGCAACATGCCGGAGACGGCGGTCACGAACCCATCCGCCTGCCAGACCGGTGTGTCAACGATCTGAATGTCATCGTTCAAGAGGAGGCGCTCCAGTCGCTCGTGCACAGCGTGGCTGTAGTTCAGCAAGTGGTGCACCTTGGGCAGATGGCGCAGATGAAGGTAACGGTTGAGGCGATACGGCACGCGATGCACATAGGCGCCGTCGTAGAAGCTGACGCCTTCCTGTTTGCCGTGCGTAAGCACATGGACGGTGTGCCCCAACTCGAACAGCCCTTTCGCCATTAAGTTGGTGTGTCTGCCAACCCCCTCATAGCGCTCCGGCGGATAATTAAAGCTCAACAACGCAATGCGTAGGGGCGGGTCCACCAGCGTCACGGTGGAGCGTCTTCCACTGACCGGGTCGACGGAAGGCTGGAGGGCGGAGTCCTGATTGAGATAGGGCTGGATGGGTTCTGAGCTTGTGTTTTCTTCGTGGTGCATTGATTGCGACAACAGCGTAGGGGGCCGAAACAAGGCGTTGGTTGCGCCGAGAAAAGCCCCTTTCGCTTCTAGCATGCTTGCTTTGAGCAATTGTCCTGAAGAGATTTTCTTGTGACGGTGCAAATCGACATTCCAGAGCCAATGACCATGGACAAAGTAGCCGATGCGCCGCAAAATGTCTCGGGGCGGCACGCCCAGACTCCGTCCGTTGCGAATAGAGAAATAGACGGCGGCCTTGGTTTGAATCCACCATCTTCCCTGGAACGTAAACGCGACGCGATTGCGGCTCGATGCAGGCACGTGATAGACGGGCGCTTCTGCTGTGGGCTGTACGAGGAAACCGGCGCTGGCCAGCCGCACTGCCGCATCGGTGTCGTCGTACACCCATTCATAGAATTCATCGAACCCGCCGATAGCCATCAATGCGCTGCGGCGATAGGCCATATTAGCGCCCATCATTCGCATCGTCCAAAAACGCCCCAGCCCTTCAGGCGGCAATTTGTCGAGCAGTCCTGCGCGGACGTCATATTGCTCCGCCAGCGCAGAAATGATTCCCAGCCTATGTTGGATCGCAGAATGCGCAGGATGGACGAGATAAACTACGCCGCCGGTTGCGGCTATCAGAGGATTGGCGAATATCCGATTCAATTGCAAGAGCCAGTTGCGAGAGGGCACGGCGTCGTCATCGATATAGGCGACAATCTCGCCGCGCGCAGCCCGCAGGCCAATGTTGCGCGAGACGCTCAAATTCGCCACCGGACAATGAAGGACGCGGAGCCGGCCTTCGTACTCTTTCAAAATATCAAGCGTGTGGTCGCGTGTCGGCCCAACCACAACGATGACCTCAAAATGAGGGTAGGACTGATGTTCGAGCGCCTGCAACAAAATTTTTAACGAAGCAGCGCGGTCGGTTGTATTGACAATCACCGAAAATGTATGTTCAACGTTGGGCATGGGCAAGCAATAGCTCGGACAATCGTCGGCGATACTCTTGCAACGTAATTTGAGTTTCTAGTAAATTCAGTCGATGGTCGAGCACGCGGGCGAGATCTTCCAGGTTTTGGGCCTGAGCATCTTGTAAGGACCTCAATTGCACAAACTGATGAAGGTTGGCAAGGCCGAGGAATCGGTATAAAGCGTATTGAATCCTTTTGTAGAGAGAGAGAGACGGATTGCTCCATAAGGGTTGATATAGCTTTTCGATTTCTCGGCGTTGCGCTGCAAGCGCCTTGAAACTGGCCTGGATTTGCTCGTGAATTCGTGCAAGCTCTTGCTGCCATTGCTCAAATTCCAACGTTGAAGAGCCATCATTGTCCGTTTGGGGCAAGGTCAATTGCTCGCTGCGTCGATACGCTGCGCGGTAGATTTCCGCCATGCCTGTTCGCAGCAAACGCTTCAGCGGTGGAGGGAGAGCGCTGTTCCCGTCCACGATCCGTTGTTGGAAAATCTCCTCTAGATGTTGGCGAATGGATGCCGAAGCCAGGGCGCGGCCGATCGACTCGTGAAACGAGGGTTCCGCTGCGGCGGCCTTGATCTCTGCGTCGACGAATTCAATCAGCTCCGCCTCTGAAAACTGTTTGCAGATGAAGCGATAGCGAGATTGGTGTTGATTGGTGGTGTGACGAATCGGCTCGCGAAGCCATTCCCGGCTGCTGAAAAGATGGCGTCCACGAGTGCGCACGGAGAGATAGGTTTCGAGCCCTCGACGCCGCGCGCGATAGCAATAGTCGCTCTCTTCGTAATAGGCGGGATAAAACTCTTCGTCCATGCCGCCGATCGTTTCCCAGGTGGCGCGACGGATGGCGAAGAGCGCCCCGGTCACATAGTCAACCGCTATATCGTTCGTCGGCGTCTCGGTGCGGTGACGGCCGTAGCCGAGAGGGCGCGTGATAAACGCGCCGGCGTGGTTGATGGCGCCGTTTGCATCTTCGAGTACGGCGCCGACGATGCCGCAATTGGCCTGCTCTCGGAGGGTGGCGTGCAACCCATCCAACCAGCCGGGAGCAACCAGACAATCCTGGTTCAACAGGACAAATACCTCGCCGCTGGCAGCCGCCATGCCGACGTTGACGCCGCCGGCGAACCCTAAATTGACAGGTTGGGGGAGCAGTTTCACCTCTGGAAACTGAGAGCGGATGAGCGCTGCGCTGCCATCGATGGAGGCGTTGTCGACGCAAATCACCTCCAGCGCATGTTCGCCTGCATGCATGAAAACGGCGCGTAAACACTCCGCTAGCACAGCCTCCCCGTTCCAGACCGGGATAATGACGCTGGTTAACATAGCATCGGATTATATCACACAAGAATTTTTGACCGCGTTTCCGAAAGCGGTCAATTCTACATTGCGTTGCAGAGGCAGACAATGGACAGCAACCCAAGGGCGAGGCTTTCGAACTCCCCTTGGGCTGCTGTGTCGCATTTAGCGGTTGATCAGGGGAGCGTAAACGAAGAGATCGGTGGCAAACGCTGTAGTTTCGGCGGAGAGAATGACATTGCCATTTCCATCAAGCCCGCTGACAAGCACTGTGTAGGCTGCATAATTCGTCAGGCCGGTTAAAAGCGCGCCATCAGCATCGCCTTTGAGACGAACAGGCTGATTGCAGGCGAAACCATCCGGAGGATTCGCCGACGGCGGGCATCTCACCGTCATCTGATAGCTTGACACCCCGATCTGCGCACCCCAGTGCACTCGAACGCTGTTGGACGCCGTCGGAAAAGCTGTCAGGCGGAAAGGCGCCGCTTCGTAGGCGCCGATGTCCGGAACGCCGTGGCGTGGACTGTTCTCCACATCCGTTGTTTCGTCGCTCCCTTTTGCCCGATCCACCGCCGGCGAGGTTGCAGGAATGCGGAATGGATTTTCGCCTGTAGGATCGTTCAGGAACAGCGGATCTTGCAGGATGGAGGTTTCCATGCCGTTGATCGAACCGACCTGAGAGGTGTTGATGTTGCCGGCGTTTCCGAAGAAGAGATTATTGGACAGATTGGCCGTGTTGGAAGGCTTGACGTGCAGCGCAGCGAAACCGGCATCTGCGTGATTGGCGATAATGTTGTAGCGGATGTCGGCCGGTTTCGGTCCTCCGGTCGCTCCGTCGCTCATGACCAGGATAGCTGCACCCTGAAGGGGATTGGTCAACATACGGTTGCCGACGATCGTATTGTGGCGGAGCGTCGCCGTCACGCCTTGAAGCCACACGCCGCCGCCTCCGCCTCCCATTGCGGCTCCCTGGCCTGCTGCAACTTTGTTGAAGGCGATCACCGAATTTTTGACCGTGGCGGTCGGTTCGCCGTAGAAAATATTCTGCAGATACAGTCCGCCGCCGCCGGCAGGCCCCTGCGCGTTGCTTCCGTTTCCGCCCTGTGAAGTGTTATTGAGAATCTTGCAGCCTTCGAGCCAGAGCGTGCTATGAATGGTCTCGATCGCCCCGCCGGCCGACATGCCGCCGTTGGCGGCGTCGCCTCCTTGGGCGAGATTATCCGACAAGCGACAGCCGATAATGCGGACGGTCGCCGTTTCATAGACGCCGTCGCCGTTGAGGTCCTCGCCAGGAGCTCCTTCAATCTTGATCGCGCCGCCGAATGCGCCGCCGGCGTTGACCGCTGCGTTGCCGCCGATGCTGCGGTTGCGTTGGGCCGTTATGTTCCACAGGGTCACATCTGCATAGCCCATGATGGTGGCGCCTGCGCCGAAGGCGTCGGCTGTCTGCGAATCGGAGGTGCGGCCATTTCCTGAAGTGCTTCCTGCCTGGGAGACGTTGTCATAGAACTCAAGCGCAGAGCCCTCTGCTCCTGACCAGAGGATATACAGGCCGGCGCCAAGAGCGTATCCTCCACGCACGCGGCCGGAGCCGCCTTCCGCCCGGTTATGGACGAAGACAAGGCGCTCGAGCTGGGCGCGCGTGGGCGCAGTCCGAATGGCCAGGCCGCCCCCGGATGCACTGCCGCCATATTCGTTCTGAGCGCCGCCGCCTTTGGCGACGTTGTTCTCAAAACGCAGGTTGCGAAGCACGACGGTCGCCCGGTCTGTCAACATGCCGCCGCCAAATGCAAATGTCTGGGCGTCGCCTCCGCTGGGCGTTCCTTGAATGTACCCTCGACGAATGGTGAATCCCTCCATCTCGACGCCGGCCGCCAGAGGGTTCTTCGGCTCGGTTCCCTGCACCCAGATCCCGCGCACCCGATTTTCGCCGTCGATCACGGTTAGATTGGCGGCAGGGTTCGCCAAGGACCAGTCGCCGTTGGCGTATCCTCCACGCAGCTTCACCTGTTTGTTGACGATGCATACGACTGCCTTTTGCCCGCCCAAATAACGTTCACAGGGGTTGTCGACGCCGGTGTGGGTGTAGACGCCGGCGGCAACCAGAATGGCGTCGCCGCTATTGGCCTGGTTGACGGCATGTTGCAAGGTGCGGCAGGGCGCCGTCGGGTTTAAGCAGTTATTGCCGCTGTCGTTGCCCGTTTGCGCATCTACATAGAGCACTCTAGCGTGGGGTTCGTAACCTGGCTGTGCATAGGAAGAGATGGGCGCAAGAGCCAAAGCGATGGCGAATGTGCAGAATGCAGCGATGCGCTTCTTGTGAAATGATAATGATCCTGTCATGTCACTCTCCATTCACGTGCAGTCTCCACTCCACAGGATATTGCGATTTGTTCCTCAAGTCTTGAGGCGGCTGGCTGAATTCCTCCTCCCGATATTTGACCGATTCGGTATGAGGACGGTTCAGGCGTCGCTCGCAATTCATAGAAGGCGGAGTGAATTTGCATTGCCTCGGAAGCAAGACGAGCCAAGGGGGCAGACATTACGTAATTCGAAAGATGGACTGCGGTTGCTGCGTAGCAACCACCAGCATGCGCGTCTCGCCGAGATAGCGAGGTTGTGAGAAGTATTTGAACCCCGCTGTGCGCAGCATGCCGAGCACGCACGCCTCGTCTGGAACCCACCAGTTTGAACTGTCGCCGTTTAACTCATCCTTTTCGATAAATTTCATGAAGCCTGAGGTGCAGGGCGTGACGACCGTGCGTCCAAAGGGCCCTTGACGCACGTGGACGATGTTCCTGTGAGCAGGTGAAATCACTTCCGTCTCGACGACGATGGCGTCATTGCACAGGTCGGCCACCTGCTCCAGCACGCCGAGTGGATTTTTTAGATGGTATAAGATGCCGGTGAAGAGCACGACGTCGAAGCGTTGCCCCAGCGTGTGGAGTTGAAGCTGGTCAATGTCGGCCTGCCGATAGTCTATATCGAGCTTCCAAATGGCTCGACAGGCTTCTGCCTGTTTCAAGTACCTGTCGTCGAAGTCGACGCCGACCACCCGACCTGCGCCTTTAAGCTTGGTCTGGATGCAGAAGTAGCCTGCATTGGTTCCGACGTCAAGCACCGAGGCGCCCTGAAAGCCCTCCGGCAACATCGTCTCCACCGCGCGCCAGACGTAGTTGTGAAGCTGCAAGGTGGGTAAGGTGTAAACCCCCTGGCCCAGATAAATGCGCTGATACCAGTAGGGAAAGGAGTTGACCAGCGCAATCAAGGACTCCTGATCCGGTGGATGCGGCGGCTCGACCTCTGGCGCTGGAGAAAGGAGCGGCGGCGCTCCATCTGGGCGTCGAACCGCCCCTCTTTTGAATGCATTGCCGATTGCGTGCAGAAGTCTCATGGCGCTCTCCTGAATAAATAAGACTTGCGGCGGGCTTCGACCTTGAACCCAACATCATTAATAACCTTATAATGTAGTGCAAATCGGTCGAACCAACTCCACCTGAAGGAGGCGAATCGCCGCTTTTCGCCCTACGAATTTCAGCCTGGATCTTTGCGCTGCAGCAGATGAACGGTGCGTCCTTGCCAGACAAAGCTGGACGTTTCTACGTATCGATCGAAAAGAAAGGGGCGAATTTCCGGCCCGGTCGAAGAGAGGTCTTGCAGGTCGTCAATCCACACTACAAAGTCGGGCGGATGCTTGTCCAGTTCGGCAAGCCAGCGCTCGCGGATGTGGGGCTGCATGAACCAGGGATAGTGCATCATCCAGAAACGAGGAGGAGTCCGTTGGAGGACATAGTAGGCGTTGCTGACCGCCTCGTTGTCCGGAACGAACACCAGCGTACTTTCTGGAGGGAGTGCAGGTTTCAGCAATTCCGCCAGTTCACGCGGGTCATCGAATTTCAAGAGTCTGGGCTGGCCGGCGCCGACCATGCCGGGCCACGACAGGAAGGCGCCATAGATTCCCCAAAAGACCAGAAGCGAGGCGGCGAAAGTGCGGAAAAGACGCGCGGCGGAGGACGGCGCTGCTGCGCTTGCCCTGACAATATCTGCGCTCACAATCGCTGACATCGCAGCCACAAACCCAAACGCCGCCGCCCAGTGCGGAGGAGAATAGCGAGGATATAAAAAGATCAGGCTGCTCAAGGCGCAAATCAGCAGCCAGAGCCGCAGCCGTCGCTCCTGAGCGGAAAAAAAGTCGGACATCGCAAGCGATGCGACAAATGGAACAACCAACAAGAACGCCGGCCAGATGGCGAGCATATCAAAATGCGTGGGGAGCAGAAAGCCTAAGCGAGCATAGCCGCTTGTCAGGTTGAACAGGACAGTCCACTCCACCAGGGCGGCCAGATTGCCGCCGATCGCCAGATAAAAGGCGATGTATGAGAGGACAGGCGTCGTGATCCCTGTAAGAAAAAGGAAAAGCGCCCTGAGCACGGAACGCCGATCGCCCTGAAGACGCCAGAAAATCAGACCCAGCCAGATCAGAAAAACAGGGACGAGGATAGCAGCCTGCTGTTTGAACAACAGGCCGATTCCGACCAACGCACCGCTGAAGGCGACTCGCCAGAGATGGCGTCGCTCCAGGGAAAAGGCGCTCAACGAAAGGAAAAATCCAAAAAACACCGGCGCCAGCGCCAGGTTATACCAGAATGTCGTCAATCCGAATCGAACCGCAAACGCCCAAAAAAAGGCAACCCCCGCTGCAGCCGCCCAAATTCCATAGCGCATCCACAGCCAGCTGCTCACCAGAACGAATAAAAGCGTCAACGTCGTCCCATGCGCCAGTCGAAGCGCCAGAATGCCATCATTCCCAACCAGGCTCTGCACCCACGCCAGCAGATGCGGCAACAGAGGACTATGTTCATCGGCAATGTGAAGATAAGGGATGAATCCTTGATTGAGCAGCCATGGCTGAAGCACCATGCGAGGGTCTGCCGTAATGGGAAGGCGCGTGGTGAAAAAAATGGCCAGTGGGGCGCACACGCCGATGAGCAGGAAAATGCGATGCATGGATTGCGCTGTGTTCGTTGTTGGACTAATGCGCAGGAAGAATCTTCACCCAGTCGAGTAGAAAACCCAACGCCCGGTTATCGCCGCTTAGCCCCAGTTCAGCCGGTGTAAAAGTCTCTGTGGAAAATCGAATCTGAATCGAATCCGTCGCCGGAAGTGCAGAGTACGGCGCGTGAAAAACAAAGGTTGTCCACTCTTCGGTCGGTGTGAACGCGCCCAGCTCATACTCGCCAATCTTGACGGTGACCGGAGCAGGGGCCACCATTTCAGGTCGATAGATCATGGCCCGCACCTGAATCTCCAGGAGGGGTTCTTCCCCTGCCTTGCCATTGAGGCGCGGGAGCGGCGTCGTCAACTTTGCCACATCCTTGGTCCAACGCATGGTGGGCGCGCCGGGCATGTATTCCTTGCTCCAAAAGCCTTCATCCAGGTATGCTCCATCCACCGAGCCGACGTCCACCTCGATGCTATCCAGCCCCTCTCTTGCACTCTCCGGCGACAGCACGTCGTAGATCTCGATCCCATAATGGACCGTTTGCGTCACCGATGGAAAGTCATCGTATGTGTTCATCAACATCTGCGTGGTGAAAGCGTAACTGCCGGCTGGTCGCAACGCCAGATGGTTGCGCACCGTCGCCGGAATGGGGTCGACCGCCAACAGTTGGATCGACCGCCCCTGCGCCTCGGCGCGCCCCAGAAGGGCGTCCAAAAATTGGATGACTTCCTGCTCGTGTTGCGACAAAGCGGTCGGGTCATCTTCCTTTGCAGAGGGATCGCCGGTGCGCACCGTCGCCACCGGATGGGCGAAAATCGAGTGCAATGGAATGCCAAAGGCGTCGGAGAAAAGACTCTGGCCTGGCTCGGCGAACAACACGATGGCGTCCTCTTTGATCTGCTGGCGAAGTTCATACAGCTGCGCCAGGGATCCCGCATAATCGCGCGCTCTGACAACATAGCGATCCTGGTAGACAAGGCCGCCGACCAGCGCCGCCACCAGAATTCCGCGCACGGCGAGCGTCGCCCATGGCCTGGAGAATCGCGGAAGCGCAACGATGGCGTAGGCGGCGAAGATCCACAGCATCGGGATCACGATCGGCACGTAGCGGCGCATGGCGTAAATGTGATAAGGCGTGTTCATGATGTTGTAAACGTACTGGAACGTAGTGAGCACGCCGATGCCGAGCACGACCGCCAGTCGCGCCAGCCGCTCGCGCACGACGATCATCGCCAACCCCATTGTCGCCAGCGCAATGCCCAGCGGAGTCAGATACCAACCCATGCGCAGCCAGTTCTGCCCGTTCAAAATTGGGAATTCAACATTGCCGGGCCAGGCGACGGCAGTGCGCGGCGGTTCCAGAATCGGACGCAGGAAGTAGGCGTAAGCGCTCAGGGCGACGATCAGGATCGCCAGCGTCCAACGCACGGAAGTCGAACGCTCCAGCTGCCGAAGTTGGAAACGGAATCGCTCCGGTCCCAGCGCAAGCGCCAGACCGAGGACGCCGAGGAGGCCGAGCGCCGCTCCGGCGACGAGCCAGGGCGCGCGAACGAGCAGCCCGTACACCGAGAGGTAGGTGTTCCAAAAGTAGGGCCAGGTAAAGAGCCAGACGACCAGAATCATCTGCACAACGAAGATCGAAAGCGTGAGCGCAAAGGCGCTCCATCCTGCATGCCAGCGCCGTTGCCAGGCGATCCAAACGAGGCCGGCCACGACGATCGCCAACACCAACGGAAGGTCGATGCGCGTCAGCAGTGCAGCGCCCAGGGCGGCGCCGCCGAACACACCCCACAGCGGCGACGCCTGTGCGTCATCCCAGAGCGCCTGAAAGGCCAGGAAAGCTGCAAACAGCAACAAGAGAGTGAGCGGTTCGGTGGTGGGGTAGCGGGCGAAAAAGATTTGGGTGCTGGTGATGGTCAAAAAAAGCGCCGCCAGCAGGGCGACCGATCGCCCGAACAGCCGCCGCGCCAAAAGGTAGAGCGCGGCGATTCCTAACACGGCGACGAGCGGAGTGACGTAGAAGCCTGCTCGCACGCCGCCGACGCTCATGGCGACGCTCAAAAGAACGGGATGATACGGGAAAAACTGAGGTCTGGAGATCGCCGCATCCTCGTCGTCGATGTACCAGCCGACGAACTGCAGATGACGCGTGAGCATTGGCTGCGGCTGAGTGCGCAGCGTCACTTCTTTGTGCTCCGCCAGGAACCGGTTCCATTCGTCCTTTTGCAAATAAGCGCCGGTGCGCGCCGTCGCCGCAGCAATGTTGATATAGCTGCCTGCATCGCTGCCTCCCAACACGTACTCATGAGGCCGCAGATACAACGCCGCGCCGATCAACATCAACCCGAGAAGACCTATCTCGCTCCATCCACCCCATGCACATCGAAGCCGAGGCGCCTGTCGTCGCAAAAAGACCACGCCGAGCAATACGCCGTCGAGCGCCAGCAAAAGCAGCGCCACCCACCTCAATGCATACGCTCCAATCAATGCCAGCGTCGTGGCGAACCACCCCACCACGACCAGAACGCTCACTGCAGAGACGAACAGCCGCAAAACGCAGTCCGGCTCCTGCTTGTTCACCCTCAATTGTGGCGTCAGATAAAAGAACGCCACCAGCAGAAATCCGGCGACGCTCAACGCAAAGAGAAGAATTTCGACGAACGGGGCCTGGATCGATGTCATAGTTTTTCCGCCACAATGGTGGGCTCTATGGTCGGCGTGTGACGCCAGGTGGCCGGGATGTGGACGACGCCCTCCTCGGCGCGCCCGCGTGGGCGCAGAACGTCGAAGGGGTACATGCGGTGGTGATGGTCGATGGCGATCGTGGAGTTGCGATTGTAAATCGCCACGGTTAGCTCATAGCGGCCGGGATTGAGCGGCAGAGAGTCGATGCGATATTCCATCACGCCGCTGCCCTCGATGGCGTCGATATGGTAGCCTTCGTCGACCGAGTTTGGCCCGTTCACATGGGCGCCGTCCTGGCGATAGATGGCCAGGCCAAACGTGGGGCGCAGGATGCGCTCGCGGCACTTGTAATGCATGCGCACGCACAACGTCGATCCCTGTCGGAATTGATCGACCACTTCGCCTTTTTCGTTGCACAGCTCGACGCGCACGATTTCGGCCTGATGCGTCCCCCAGCGCCGCTGCTCGCTCGGTGCTGGATGCTCTGGAGCCCTTTCTTCGGCGGCAGCCTGCTCGGCGCGGCGTTTGGCGTAGTAGAGTTCATTGGTGTAGGCCAGATAATCGTCGACGACGTCGGCCGCCGGCCCGTCGGCGCGGACGACGCCGTTCTGCAGCCAGATGGCCCGGTCGCACAGCCGTCGAATGTCCTCCAGGTTGTGCGACACGAGGACAATGGCGACGCCGGCCGCCTTCATCTCGTAGATGCGCTGCAGACATTTTTGTTGGAAAATCTGATCGCCGACCGTGAGCACCTCGTCGACGATCAGGACGTCCGGCGAGGTGTGAATCGCCACGGAAAAGCCCAGCCGCACGTACATGCCGGAGGAGTAGTGTTTGACCGGCGTGTCGATGAAGTCCCCGATCTCGGCGAATTCGACGATCTGATCCAGTTTCCGGCGAATCGTGGCGTTGTCCATGCCGTAGATCGAGCCGTTCAGGAAGACGTTTTCGCGTCCGGTCAGGTCGGGATGGAAGCCTGCGCCAAGCTCCAGCAAGGAGGCGATGCGCCCGTTGATGCGCACGTAGCCGCTGGTGGGCGGCAACACGCCGGTGATCACCTTCAACAATGTGCTCTTGCCGGAGCCATTCTGCCCGAGAATGCCGATGCTGTCGCCCGGATAGACCTGCAACGACAGATTGCGCAGCGGCCAGAAATATTCGGGCTGCGAACGGCGGCGTTTCCACAGCCGAATGAACACGTCCTGAAGGGAGCGCTCGTGCTCGCGTTGCAGACGAAAACGTTTGGAGACGTTGACGACCTCGATCAACGGTCGGTCGGATTCTGTAGTCTGGCGCTTTGCGTTCATGCCGTCCAGCATTATCGATCTGCACCACATCTCGTCATGGATGGTGCACCAGCGGCAGGTGAATCAGGTCTGTGGCGAAAAAAAACAGGCGCGACAGCCGATTGTTCAAGGAATGCACGTCTGTGATGCCGGCGCCCGGCGCGATGACCGCCACAATTTCATACGTTCCTGGGGCGACGTTGGGCCATACGTATTCAAAGGTGCGGCTATCTCCACAGCCCTTCAGCGCGCCGGAAAATTCGGCGCCTGTCAAGAGCGCGCCGCCTTGGTCGGGATCGCCCAGATAGAGGCGCAGCGTGAAATCCTTGGCGGAGATCGTATTGCCGGCGTTGCCGACGTCGACCTGAATCGTCACCGTGACCGGCCCGTTGCTTGCAAGTGGAGCCGGGGGCGTAAAACGCATATCCGTGATGAGCAAGTCTGTCTTGCTCGTCAGTTGGGCGGTGTAATTCGCATAGGCGTCGCCCATCGGGGAGCGTTGATTGGCCAGATCGGGGTCGAACAGGTAGCCGTTAAACCCTTGCCATTGACCGTTCACCAGTTTAGCTTTGTCGTTGACGCTGTACCATGAAAAATGCTGCACCAGGCGATAGCCGTCGGCGGGATACCCAATCTTCAGGTCGGTTGCGTTGAGCAGATAGTCAAAGGTGCGCGTCATGTAGGCGCTCACCTCTGCAGGAGAAAATGGTCCATAGCCGGGATAGTCCGGCATTAACACTCCGTACTCCGTGATGTACAGCGGCTTATTGCGATAGCCGTTGCGATACATCCAGTTGCGGAAGGCGACAATTTGTTGCCGAAACAGGTCAAAATCGGCGTTTCGGTCTGTTGTTAGCGCCCACGCCCCTTCAGAGGACACGCCGCGAGGGATGTCGGCGCCCCACTGCCCAGGCTGCTCATTCAAAATAAACGCATGAATGCCCCAGGCGTCCACCTCCATCTCGGCGCCATAGGCTTCTCGATGCGCCGCCAACACCTGGTCGAGATATCTCAGGCGCAGCGGGCTGGCCTGCACGATGTTGCCCGCCACCAGGAGAGCGGTTGGATCCGCCGCCTTGATGGTCTGACGCAGCTCTCGATAGGCGCGCGCGTATGCTGCAGGCGTCAAGTCGTCCTGATAGACAATGCGGTCTGGCTCGTTGCCGATCAACCAGAATGAACCGGGGTTGGCCTGCGCGATAGCCGTGATGGTGGAAAGGCTGGGGCTGACCGTGTAGTTCGTGTTGTTTTTATCAGGTTGCTTGAGACGCACCATGCGCAACTGCTGCATGCCCGCGGGCTTGGCTGCTGCGTCTGCGGTGTAGTCGATGAAATAGCCGGCGTTCAGTGACCCGATACCACTGATGGACATGAGGTTGGGCTGACCGTGATGATTGACGCCAAACCGGCACAGCGGCTCCGTCGGCGTGGCCTGAGCCGGCGCCGCCGTAGAAAACATCAACGCAATCGCCAAACAGAAAGCGATGAGCGACGTCTGGGCGCTCCTGATTTTGGATCGCTCGTGAAGGGGGATCATGGTGCATTCCTCCTGACTCTGAGACGCTGCCTTTACTGGCTGCTTCCGGCAACAAAAGCAGGCTGTATCGTCATACAGCCTGCTTTGCATCTGTTTTTCAACCCTGCTTAGAACCCAACATGCGTCCTATATTACCACAGGATTCCCTCTCAAGGTAGAAATCTTGAAAAGAGGACGCAAGATCAGGCGCAGTTATCGCTGCAGCATCGGCAAGAAGAGCCGTTCGGGGTCGACGATGACGACCGAGCTTCCCGTCTTGCTTGCGCCGATTGTCCCTTCGCTGTCCACAGACACCCAGTAGCGATAGACGCCCGGGTTCAGGTTCTCCCATGCGACCTCGACGACGGTGTCGTTGACGGCGCAGCCCTCTAACCCGGCCGGCACCGTCGCCTGGCCGATCAGTTGCGTCATGCCGGCGTCTCGATAGAACTTGACCTGGAAGGGGGCGGCCGTCGGCGTGTTGCCGTTGTTGCGAATGCTGACGCGCAGGATCGCCGTCCCGACGCCGCTTTGCGCGTCGGCGTCCACCAGATCGGCGAAGACCCGATCGATCACCAGGTTCGGCTGCGTGGTTGTGGCGGCGATCAAATCACGGTACTTTCGGCCCATTTGCGTAAGATTGTTGCTGACCGGGTCGATCAACAGGCTCGGATTGCCGTCGATGAAGGCGCCCAGGTCGCCGTCATCCAACAAGAACCACGCCCACTGCTGCACCAGTCGATAGTTGTCCAACGGATAACCGAGATTCGCGTCCGTGGCGTTTTCTAGGTAGCGGATCGAATCCTCCATGAACTTGGTCACCCGCTGCGGCGTGAAGCAGTTGCCGTATTCATCCTTGGTGGCGATGCACTGTCCGTTTGCATCCACTTTGTACTGATGCAACAACGACCATTCCGTCAGCAGCAACGGCGTGTTCTGGTAGCCGCGCGCTTTCATCCAGCTGCGCATGGCGACCACTTGTTGCGCAAACAGATCGAGGCTGTCATGTTCATAGATGCAGTAGTAGTCATCGCGCTGGCACAGTTCCAGTTGTTCCGAGAGGGGGCGCCACCAATGAGGCAGTTTCATGGCGATGGCGGGATCTGTGCCGTTGGCGACCGATGCAAAGACCGGTTTGCCTGAGTCCGGCGGAACAACGCCGTCCCCCGGTCGCACATAATCTTCGATGCGCTCCGGGAAGATATAAGCGTGGAAGGTCCAGACGTCCACCGGCATCGGTGTGCCGTATTTGGCGCGATAGGCGTCCAGCACCTTGTCGAGATATTGCAGGCGACCCGGCGTGACCAGAACCAACCCCGACACTGCAACCTTGGCGGTCGGGTCTTTCTGCTTGATGAAGTGATAGGCGTCATGATAGGCGTCGGCGTAGACTTCCGGCATGAGGTCATCCTGCCAGAAGACGCGATCCACCTCGTTGCCGACGATCCAGACGGCGCCGGGATTCGCCTGAATCTGCTGCCCCAAACCGCTGTTTGTCAAGGAGGGTCTTGCCGTATAGGTGGGAAGCCGATTGCCATTTGCATCTCGACTCTGCTTCAGCCGGATCATCGGCGTATGCGAGACATTGGAGGGCACCCAGCTCGGTTTACTCGGCCCGAAGGTGACGACCCATCCGATCTTCATCGGGGCAATCTGCGAGGCGCCCTTCTGCGAGGCGGTGACGCCGTAGCGACAGTTGGGCGCTGTGGCGCTGGCTTCGAGGATTGGCTCCGGATCATCTGCATCCAGGTCGCCGCGCAGGTCGATGCAGACGTCGGAGGCTGCGCTTGCCGTGCTCGGGATCAGCAAAAGGCCCGCCGCCAATAACAAGAGGGCCAAAGCCAGGGACGAAAGGTGGGGTGTGCGATTTTTGGTTAGGATTTTCTTCATTGCAATACTCCTTTGCATTTCTACAGTGCGAAAGCAACGCGCTCACGGACCGTCTTGATCATCCTTTAGATCGATAATCCATAGCGGGGCATGACGATTCCCCAGATGATCACAACATTGATGATGACAGCAACAACGATCAAGGCTCCGCTAAGCAGGATCTGAGGACGCAGACGCCGCGGCGTCATGCAGAGGAGACCGCCCGCAACCAGTGCGCTTAGAATGGGCAGAAGACTTTGGAGAAATCGAAATTGCGGCTGGAAGACCGCTGTGTTGATGCGCACGTAAGAGGCCATGGCGCCAAGAAACCAGATGAGTAAAACCATCGCCAGCAAATTGCGTTCAGGCTGGGCGCTTCGCCACCAACATACAGAGCCGATCAGCGCCAGGCCAAATACAATGCTCCACCATCCATAGGCCGTTGCATCCGGCGCCGCCACATTCATCCAGCCGAACCTGACCCAACCCGAGCTCAGGGTCAATCGCCCGACTTCCAACCAGTATTCTATTTGAAAGACCCGCTCGTTAATTGCGCTAAATGTTCGGGCGCTCGACCAGAAATTGGCTCGAATTGTCGGCGTCAGATGCACCAATGTCGCGGTCGCAGTCCACACAATCAGCGTAGCGATTGCGCCTCGCACCAGTGCGCGACGTTGTAGCGAAAATCGAACAAATTCCAATATCCAGACTGCTGCAACTGCGCCGACCACAAAGAGCATCGTCACTTTTGTCAGCGCCGCCAGGGCTGAAAGCGCCGCCAACGCCAGGTAGCGGTCCGGTTGTCCAACGCGCAGCAACACCGCCAATGTGATGGCGGCGAGGGCTGTGGCCAGCACATCGTTGTTGATCGCCCGGCTCAGAAACAGAAACTGCGGCCAGCCCGCAATCCAAACGCCTGCAACCAGGGCAATCATCGGAAATTGGGGAAACAGGAGATGCGACGTCGCCATCGTCGCCCACACGACCGTCAGCCCCAGCAGAACCGAGACGACGCGCACGCCGGACACGACAGCCGGCTCCTCGCTCTGCAGCAGCCGCTGTTTGTTCGGATGCAGGAACATCACCCCGGTTTCTCCGAATGCTTCGTTGTATTCTGGAAAGTCCACAGCCAGTGGGCTCCCCGTCGCCGCGCCGATGACCTTTTGCAACAATCCCGCCCCTACGTAATAAAGGGGCATGTGGTAGCACATGCGGCCGGACAAAGTGACGCCCGGTTTCCACCACTCCCCCTGCGGCTTCGGATCGACGATCGGCAAGCGGTCGTATAACGCCACCTGCTGGATGCATTGGATATGTCCCGGCTCATCGGGGCTCTCCCCCAGCGGAATCGCCAGGAAATAGAGCGTCGCCAGCATCAGATAGAGAATCGATGGCGGCGCCGCCAACAGCAGCCAGCGCTTGCGAGGCAAGAACGATGTCCTTTCGTGAGCTAACGCGCCACTACAGGCAAATAGGTCTTAAGCGCATAAGGTGGCGCTATCGCATGGAGTGCAGATGCGCCTGCGTCCGCCACCCAGACGATTTTGTTTACAGGCTCCAGCGCCAATGAAGTCAACACGCTGTTACTTGCACCAACCCCAACTCTATGGATCAGCTGCATGTTGGAGCTGTCAATCTGTACAACCTCCCGATTGGCTCCATCGAGCGCCCACAGGAAGGTTTGGCTTGATTCAACCATCAGAAGAATGTCAACCAAATCGGCGGATTCTAGAGGATAGGACTGCCAGATCCATGTCGCCAGTGTGCCATACATGTAGACTGCTAATTTAGGCAGCTCTTTCGTAGAGATCCAAGGCACCCCGCTGCTTGTGGCCGCCAGTCCTCTCACTGCGCCAGCCCCGGCGCCGGGCCGATGATCGACGATCGAAATAGGAACGATGTCGTTGAAGGCAGGCCGATACCCGAGCAACATTTCGACGCCGGGAGCCGTCATCCAGATAACCGAAGTCGAGGTGGCGTCGATTCTGTCGAGGCCGGCGTTGGCGTAGCCGACATCGATTTCCTGAATGACGCCGCTGGAAGGCGTCAAGAAGGCAACCTTGTCCGTTTTGCTTTGGACAAACCAGACGCGGCCATCGAGCGCCACATCGATTCCGCTTGGCTCGCTCGCCGGGGTCGGGACTTCATATTCGGTGATCACGCCGTCGGCAATCGAAAGGCGGCCGATGCGATTTCCCCTTCTTTGCGTAAACCAGACGTTGTCGCTGTCTACGGCGAGGCGATAAGGTTCGCTGTTCGGCGTCGGAGGCGAGTAAAAGGTGTATAGATATTGTTCGATGGGCCCCGAAGCAAGGATTTCCAAAGAACCTATCTTATTGGCGTCAGGCAAGGTGAACCATATTTTTCCGCCGCCAACTTTTACGTCGAAAGGGGCTGCAGGAAGAGGAAACGTCTTCACCGTCGACGTTACTGCGTTGGCTCCCTGCGGGAAGAGCAGCGCACCGCCTGCGATTGCGGCCCCACACAGGAGCGCCAGCGATTTCCACAGCCAAAGCCGCAGGAATTTTCTAAATCTTTCTGAACGTTGCGCTCTCGATGCAAATGCCAACTTCAACATGTCAAACCTCTTCGCTGAAGTTGCTGCTGTATCGAACAAAGAACCAGTAACCGCTCACCAGAACGAAAAGGGCGGTGATCGAAGTGCGCAGGAAGAAATCAATATCCGTTCGATATCCCCAATACAAGAGGTCTCGATACATGTTGATCAGAGAGGCCATCGGATTCAGAATATACATCAGGCGTTGAACCTCGAGGGTGACGCCGAACGCCTCGTAAGCCACCGGAAGCATCGACGCCGAGTAGAACACCGGCGTCAAGAAAAACCAGGCCAGCATGATGACATCCATGATGAGCAACGTGTCGTGGTAGTAGACCTGCAACGTGCTCAAAAAGAAGACGAGCCCCAGTGTAAAGGTCGTTTGAATCAAGATCACGACCGGCAAAAGCCAGATCCAGGGGCTTAATTGAATACCGAAGATGAAGATCAGTGCGAATAAAACGAGCAAGGCGAGCAAAAAGTTGATCAGATTGGCCAGGATTGTGGCGATCGGAAGCACTTCTGTCGGGAAGTAGACCTTCTTGATCAGATGACCATTGGCGACGACGCTGTTCGTCCCCGTCATGATGCTGGCGGAGAAGAAATTCCAGGGCAAAATGCCGCTCAACAGGAAGACCGGATAATTCACAATGGCGTGGTCGCGAAATAACAGCGGCGAGATGATCGTAAAAACCAGCATCATGCCCAAAGGATTCAGCAGGCTCCACAAAAATCCAAGCACGCTGTTGCGATAGCGCGCCTTCAGATCGCGCACGACCAGGTTGTAGATGAGAAAGCGGTAGTGCGCAAGGAGCGCAATTCGCTTCCCGAAGGAATGCATAAATGGAGCGGCTCCGGCCGACTCTGTTGGCGGATGTGCGAACTGCCTGTTCATATGCTTCGCCCTGAACTTCGATTTAGCGTTGGTCAACGGATCGGATTTGGGGAGAGGAGGTTGCGCTTCGCCTGTAGCCTCCCAGGGCTTCCATGTAGACGTCTACAATCTGATGCGCTGCGTGGTTCCAGTCATACAGCTCGGCGGCGCGCTGGCGGAGTTGGCCGCCTAAATGCTCTTGTCGCTCCCTATCCGCCAACACGCTCAACAGCTTCTCCGCCAGGCTTTCCGCGTTGCCGCGTTCGGCGTACACGCCCCAGGCGCCCAGGTATTCGCGCGCCACCGGCGTGTCGAACGCCACGGTCGGCAACCCTAGCGCCATGTAGTTGAGCAGCTTGCCGGCGCCTTCGGTCAGGCTCAACTTCGGGGCGACGGCGACGTCGCCCAGCTTGAGATAGGCGGGCGCCTGTTCGTAGGGGATGCGCCCTGTGAAAACAACTCGATCGGCGACTCCGAGTTGTTCCGCCTGGCTGCGATACATCTCGATGCCCGGAAAACCCATCAGCAACAAATACACGTCCGCGCGCCGATCTCTGATATGTCGCATCGCCTGCAACAACAGATCGGTGCCTTGATAGGGGGCGAGAAGCCCCAAATAGACGATCACGGGCGCGTCCGCAGGGATGCCCAGCCGTTGACGTTCGGCGCTGCGCTGTGTTCGCTCCGCTTCCGTCAGCGGCGCAAAGGTCGTTACGTCCACGCAGTCCGGCAAGGGACGGATGCGGTCAGGATCGCAGCCGAATTCCTCGACCAGAATCCGTTCCGCATTGTTGGAGCTGGTCAGAATCAGCGGGACCGTGTGGTCGATCCAGGTCTCCAGCTTGCGCAGCGGTGCATAAAATAATCCGTCCCGCCGCAAGAAACGATGGTCGATCATCTCCTCGGTGAGGCTGCCCTGAAAATCGAAAACCACCGGCAGCCCAAACATCCGCCCAAGCACCAGACCGATCAACGCCCCCTCGTGCAGGTGGGCGTGAATGACGTCGAAGCGCCCCTGCAGCAAAATCTGCAGGGTTTTGGCCCCCAACAAAGCATCGAAAGCAATTTTATGGCGACTCGATCCCACTTCGTAGTGCTGCCGCCAGGGGATAGGCAGCGTGCGCCGGATGTCCAGATCCGGCAGATTGCGGCCGTTGCGGTAAGTCACGATCGTGACGCGATGACCCAGCCGCTGCAACGCCCGCGCCTCTTCGAGGATGCGCACATGACATCCATAGTCGGCGAAGAAGCTGGTCGGCGCAATCATCAACACCCGGAAGGTGCGTTCATTCACTGGCGTTTCCGTCTCCATGCTGATACAGCGACTTTTCACCCAAATTCTTTATCGCACAGTTCGCCGCAGACCGATTGTAGCGCACCGGCCGAAGCGCGCCCAAATCATTCCGAAGGTTTATTCAGGAGAATGCGCCGCAGCGTCATGAAATCGCCAGCCGTTAGTACGCCTGTCACCCAACAGAGCGTCGCATAGGCGACGGCTGAGAGCACGACGTTCACCATCCACGAAAACGGTGAAATGGCCGCCAGCACTCCCGATAGGAACGTTGCAATGAGCATGCCCCCCTTTTTATCGACAGGGCTGGCAAACTGATGCGCATGCAACCCCCACACACCGAGCAGCGCACCGGTTGCGCCCGCCAGGACGACGGCCAGACCGGCGCCCGCTGCGCCCGCCAGCAGCGTCAAGCCGGGCAGAAAAATCAGCGTGGCGATAATGTGGGCGCCGCTGATCCACAGGCTGGCGCGCAGACGGCGCTCGATCATGAAGACTGTGATTGCATACACTTCCAGCAGGAACAAAGGCGCCGCCCAGATCAACCACCGATACACCTCCGCCGATGCGCCGTAATCGGCCCCGAAAAGCGTCTGCAGAATGCCTGCGGCTGCTCCGAAGCTGATCGAAGCGGCCGGCAAGACGATCAACAGGCCAAAGCGCAAGCTCAGGGTGCGCAGTCGCAGGTAGCGCTCCTGGGAGTGACGGTGCAGCCGACTGAGCGTCGGATAGAGCGCGCGCCAGAAGCTCTGGATGAGTTTCATCAGCACGCGCACAATGTTGTAGGCCGCGCTGTAAATGCCGGTCACCGCAGGACCGACGATGACGCCCAACAACAGAATGTCCAGCCGTTGCAGGAGGACATCCGAGAGCGCCAGACCAAAAAAGGGCGTTGTCTGACGCAAGAGCGCGCGCAGATTGACGGAAATGGGCTCTTGAGGAAGCGCCAGCAACCGACTGCGGGCGAGCAGCGCCAGGCAGAGGAGCGCCGAGATCGCCTGGGTGACGATGATGACCCCGATCAGCGCCAGCTCATCGCCGCCCAGCCAGAGCACGCCCAGGCTGATCAGCAGGATCAGCGTGTTGATGGTCACCTCAACGCCCATCACCAGCTCCATGCGCTCCCCCGCCTGAAAGAGCGTCTGCGTGGCCGACGTGACGGCGTACAAAGGCAGGGACGCTCCGACGAGCCACAGCGCAGCCGCCGTCACCGGGCCAAACGGCAAGGCGAAACTCAGCCCGATCAAAGCCAGCCAGACAAGGAGGCTGGTCAGAAACTGGATGCCAAGCAACCAGCGGAAATAGGCGCGGCGATGGGTCGGGTTTTGCGCCAGATCGCGCACGAGCAGCGTGGGAAGACCAAGCTCGGAGATGACCTGACTGACGTTGAGATAGGCCAGCGCAATGGTGTAGTGTCCCAAGCCCTCGACGCCGAGCCGCCGCGCAATCAACACCTGCAGCACAAAGCTGATGAGGATGCGCCAGAGGCTGGCTGCGGTGAGCGCGCCGGTGTTGATCAAGACGCGCCGTCCGGTGTGCATGACGCCAGAGCCGGGCGACGTCGAGGAGGCCGGTTGAACCATATTTCGGATTGTAGCACTGCGGGCGCAAACCGAAGAATCGCCGATGCGTTCGGTGCAAAACGGCTACTTCATGTGGAAAATGTGGAAACGTCAACTTTTGGGCGGCCGGCCGGTCAGCAGAAACGTGCGCAAATTCTCCCAACGATACAGGCGTCGACGCCAAACGAAGAGCGCCAACGCCAGCAGGCCGCCCAATTCCCATCCCCACAACTCAGGCCGCCGCGTGAAAGCGTACCAGTACGCCTTGCCGATCTCGGTCTGTTCGGAGCCGCGCTTGCCCCACACATGGAAGCGCCACCCGCGCAGCGGCCAGTAGAAAGTGTCCGGAAACATCCACAGACGATCCAGCAGGGCGTGCCCCAAAAACGCTGCGGCGTAGACGGCCAGGCGCCGAAAGCGTCCCACCGTCAACCAGAGCACGGCCAGGTTGAAGAGCAAGGTGTGTGCGAAGAGCACTGCGGATTTATAACGCCGGTAGAAATGGGCTGCGGCCATCGGCTTGTCGATCAGGTCCGGGCCGGTTGCAGCGACGGCGACCAGCCGGTAATCGGCCTCTTGCGCAACGCCAAGCCAGTCCTGCGCCAGGTCGAGGGCGAGCCAGGTGTATGCAATGTGCGAGGTGGGCAACATCGGGTGCTGTCTCTTCGTTGTTGGTGGTTTTCAGACGCCGCGCTCCTCGCGGACGTATGGCTGCCCCAATGCCGCCGGCGCACCGATGCGTCGGCGCATCTCGCTGCGCGCGCTGATCAGCATCAGGAGGATGACGAACAGATAGGGCAGCATGTTCATGAAGTAGCCCAACTGAGGATAGGCCAGGAAGAAAGGCAGGTTTTGCGAATCAAGCGGCAGGCGACGGATGGCGCCAAACAGATAGGAGCCTAACGCCGCACGCAGTGGATCCCAACTGGCGAAGATCACAAGCCCCACCGCAATCCACCCCTGACCGGCGGTCATATCTTCGATCCAGAGCGGCGTGATCGCCAGGCTCAGCGACGCGCCGCCTAGCCCGGCCATCATGCCGCCGAAGACGACGTATGCGTAGCGCTGGCGGTTGACGTTGATGCCCAACACGTCGGCGGCGGCGGGATATTCGCCGATGGCGCGCAGCTCCATGCCGGGACGCGTGCGATGGATATACCACCACGCCAGCGGCGCCATCAGCAAGCCGATGTAGACGATCACATTGTGGTTGAAAAAGATCGGCCCCAGGATCGGAAGATCGGCCAGCACCGGAATCGGGAAGACCGGCAGTCGCGGCGCATTGCGCACTTCAACCAGCGGCGCGCCGAGCACCGCACTCAGGCCGGAGCCGAGAAAGGTGAGCGCCAGCCCGCTCACCACCTGATCCGCGCGCAACGAAATGGTCACCATCCCATGCAACAGCGCCATCAAGCCCCCGACCCCCATGGCGACGCTCAGTCCCAGCCAGGGGTTGCCCGTGGCGAAGGCGACGCCATAGGCGCTGACCGCACCCATCAGCATCATTCCCTCGATGCCAAGGTTGAGCACGCCTGATCGTTCGGCGAAAATTTCGCCGATCGTCGCAAAAAGAATCGCCGTGCCGGAGCGGATGCCCGCCGCCAGCAAAGTGACCAGAAAGGCTAGTTCCATGATTCAACTCGATGCACTTCGTCCCACTTTGATGCGATATTGCAGCAACAGCTCGCCGCCGACGACGACGAACAACACCACGCCCTGGAGCATCTTGGCGATGCCGGCTGGTTGGATCGCATCGCTGCCCACCAGGAGGCCGCCGAACAGGTAGGCGACCGGCACGATCGCCAGCGGGTTTAGCTTGGCGAGCCAGGCGACGATGATGGCGGTGAAGCCGTAGCCAGGGGAGAAACGCTCCTGCAGGCGATGGACGACGCCGGACACTTCCGCCATCCCCGCCAGACCGGCCAGTCCGCCGCTCAGCAACATCACGGCGATGATCTTGCGCGCCAGATGCATCCCGGCATATTGTCCGGCGCGCGGGTTGTCGCCGATCACCTTGACTTCATAGCCCCACTTGGTGCGCTTCCAGACGACCCAGAGGAAGACGGCCACCGCCAGCGCTAGAAAGATGCCGGCGTGCGCCGTTATGCCGCGCAAGAAAGGAAAGTCGCCGGAATAGTCGGTGAAGCGAGGCAGCCAGGCGTTGCGAGGAAACTGCGGCGTCAACCCGAAACCGCGGTCGCTCCATGGCCCATAGATCCAGTAGTTGTTCCACAAAATCGCCACATAGGTCAGCATCAACGAAGTAATGATCTCGTTGATGTTCAACTTCGCCTTGAGCACGCCGGGGACGAACGCCCACAGCGCACCGCCCACAAAGCCGCCGATGGCCATCACCAACAACATGATGGCCTGCGGCGCATCGCGCGGCAGCCAGAAGAGCGCAAAGCCGGTCGCCACCCAGGCGCCGATGAAGAGCTGCCCCTCGGCGCCAATGTTCCACAGCCGCATCCGAAAAGCGATGGAGACGCCCAGCCCGGCCAGGATCAGGGGCGTCGCCTTGATCGTCGTGTCAGACCAGCCGTGCGCGCTGCCGAAGGCGATGCTCGCCATCTTGTTGTAAACCACCCATGGATTGGCGCCGACCAGCCACAGCAGCAAGGCGCCGATCAGTAACGCCGCTGCAATCAAGATGAAAGGCGTCAACGCCCGCAGCCAGAGGGGCTGCTCCAGCCGGCGCTCGATGCGCAATCCCAGCCGGCGTTGTTGAGGCAACGTCGTCGTTTGCGATGCCATCTTCATCCCTTGTCTTGCGTTGTAAGGCCCGCCGAGGGTGCGCGCCCGCCCGCCATCAATAAACCCACCTCGGTCAGCTCTGCGTCCGCTGTTTCAAATTCGCCCATGATGCATCCTTCGTAGAGCACGACGATGCGGTCGGAAATGGCGAAAATTTCGTCGAGGTCCTCGGAGATCAACAGGATAGCTGCCCCCTGGCTGCGTTCTTGCAGCAAGAGGCTGCGCACGCTTTCGGTGGCGCCGATGTCCAACCCGCGTGTCGGAGAGGCGGCGATCAACACCTTCGGTTGGCTGGAGATTTCGCGCGCCAGGATGACCTTTTGTAAATTGCCGCCGCTCAATTTGCGCACCGGCGTCTTGATGCTCGGCGTGAGGATGTTGAAGGCTTTCACCAGAGACGCAGCGGTGCGCTCCACTGCAGTTAGATCGAGAAATGGCCCTGCGCCCATTTCCGCTTTGCGGTAGCTTTTCAGAATCAGGTTTTCGGCGACGCTGAGATTGGGTGCACTGCCGGTCGTATTGCGATCTTCCGGAACATAGGCGACGCCGGCGTCGATCATGCGCCGCGCCGTCAGGTGCGTCATGCGTTCGCCTGCCACTTCGATGGTTCCTGCCGTGAGCGGACGCAGCCCGCAGATCACCTCCGCCAGCTCGCGTTGCCCGTTGCCTGCCACGCCGGCGACGCCGACGATCTCGCCGCTGTGCACGGTCAACGACACATTGCGCAGCGCCGGCAACAGTTTATCGTCCAGTGCGCAGACGCCGTCAAGCCGGAGGCGCACCTCCCCGCGGTGAGCGGGAGGTTTCTCCAGTTGAAAGAGCACCTGTCGCCCCACCATTAGGTTGGCCAGTTCAGTTTTGGTGACGCCTTGCGCCGACAAGGTGGCCACGACTCGGCCGCTGCGCAGCACCGTGATGCGATCGGCGATGGACAACACTTCCTCCAGTTTGTGGCTGATGAAGATGATCGTTTTGTTGTCCGCCGCCATCGACCGCAGGGTGACAAAGAGATTTTCCGCTTCCTGTGGAGTGAGCACGGCGGTCGGCTCGTCCAAGATCAGGATTTCGGCGCCCCGATATAAAATTTTAATGATCTCCACGCGCTGCTGCTCGCCCACGGAAAGCTGCCAGATTTTGGCATTCGGATCGACCGGCAGTCGATATTGCTCCGCAATGCGGCGCACCTCTGCCGCCATGCGATGCGGGTTCAGCACGAATCCAATTTCGCGCGCGCCCAGAAAGACGTTCTCGGCCACGCTTTGCGAAGGCGTCAACATAAAATGCTGGTGCACCATGCCTACGCCGTGACGAATCGCATCGCGCGGAGAATGAAACTCCACGACCCGTCCGTGGATGGCGATCTCTCCCTCATCCGGGCGATAGAGGCCGGAGAGGATGTTCATCAGGGTGGATTTGCCCGCGCCGTTTTCACCGAGCAGGGCGTGAATCTCCCCTTTGCGCACCTGGAAATCGATGCGGTCGTTCGCCAGCACGCCTGGAAAGCGCTTGGTGATGCCGCGCATCTCGACAGCGTAGGGTGAAGTGGTCATGATTTGCGTCAAAAGCAGTGTTGGAATTGCGAGGTCGACGCCCACCGTGCATTGGGGGAGAAGGAGGGCGGGGCGCGAGGTTTCCCCAGCGCCCCGACGCCCCCTAAGACCCAATTTATTGCGGAATCTCTGCGTCCGGCACAATGCCTTCGGCGAGCCAATTCATGCAGATCGTGCAATCCTCGCGGCCCGGGATGCCCTGCAGGCCTTCCAGGTCAGACTGCGTCAGGGTGACGCCGGCCGGCACGATCTCGTTGCCCTTGTTGTCGCGGATCGGGCCGGTGAAGATGGTGAAGCGATTGACCTCGCCGCTCAACATTTTGGCCAGCAGCTCCTCGACCGCTGGAACCACCTCCGCCGGCACGCCGGGCAGAGGCGTCTGTCCTTCCATGAAGCCGAGCAACCCAAGGCTGCCGCTGTCCACATCGAAGTAAATATCTGCGCCGACAAAGGTGCCGTCGAGCATGCTCTGGACAAGACGGGTGTACTCCGGCCCCCATTCCCAGTAGGGGACGGTCAGACAATGCTCGGGGTCTACATCGCATGCATTGCGGCTGTCATAGCCGATGCCCCATTTGCCGCGCTCACCGGCCACCTGGACAGGACCGGGCGTATCGGCGCCGGTAATCACGACGTCGGCGCCGGCGTCGAATAGGGATTCCGCCGCCTGGCGCTCTTTGTCTGGGTCAAACCACGTGAAGATCCAGCGCACATCCATCAGACAGTCCGGGCAGGTCTGGCGCATGCCCATAGCCGTGGCGTTGAGGTGGCGGATCACTTCCGGGATTGGGAAGGGCGCAATATAGCCGATGCGGTTGCCGCCGTCCGCCTGCGCTCGGGCGCCCGCAATCATCCCGGCCAGATATTTCATACTTTCCATGGCGCCGAAGAGATTGGCGAAGTTGGTGTCGTTGCGCTTGAAGCCAGAAATGTGCACAAAGTAGACGTCAGGAAATTCCTCTGCGACGGTTGCCGTCGGATCCATGAACCCGAACGAGGTGGTGAAGATGGCGTCGAATCCGGCGCGAGCCAGGTTGCGAATCACGCGCTCTGCGTCGGCTCCCTCAGGCACGCTCTCCAGATAGGCGGTGTGCACCACATCGCCTAGCGCTTGCTCGAGATAGAGGCGCCCTTCGTTGTGGGCGTACGTCCACCCTCCATCGCCGATCGGCCCTACGTACACAAACGCCACGTTAAATTTCCCATCGACAGGCTCAGGAATTTGCACGCCGCCGACGGCTGGAGCCGGAGCGGGCGCTTCCGCCTGGGGCGCTGCGGGCGCCATCCCCGGCTGAGGGGCGACGCAGGCGCTAAAAACTAGTGCAACGATCAACAGCACACCCACTGCAGACCATTTTTGCGTCCTCATCGATCCTTGTCCTCCTTCCAGAACGTTTTGTAAAGGTTTATCATCTCCTGTTCAAGCCGGAGTGCAGAAATCCTCACACTGGCAAACACCGACTCAAACGGGCGCTATCTTCTCCGCTCGCTCATTCCTGGCGACGACGCGTGATGAAAGCGCCCAGGAACAGGGCGGCCAGAACAAGCCCTACGACCGGCAACGTGCTTGCGCCCGATGAAAGGGCTATGCCGGTGCCGGGCAGGTCGCCCGGCGTCGACGGCGGAAGCGCCTCCTCGACCGGCTCCTCGGTGGCGGTGGGCGTCGCCTCTTCCGTCGGCGCCTCGGTCGCCTCAGCTGTGACCTCCTCAGCCGGTTCCTCGGTGGCGGCGGGCGTCGCCTCTTCCAGCGGCTCTTCGGTCGCCTCGGGCGTCGGGGTGGGCGCCGGCGTTTCCGTCGGAGTATGCGTGGCGGTCGGCGTGTGGGTCGCAGTCGCCGTGTAGGTCGGCGTCGGCGTATTGGTTGGAACCGGCGTCGCCGTGGGGGTGGCTGTAGGCGTATGCGTTGCAGTCGCCGTATGGGTCGGCGTCGGCGTCGCCGTCGGCGTATTGGTTGGAACCGGCGTCGCCGTAGGCGTAGCCGTCGCAGTCGGCGTGTCGGTTGCAGTCGCCGTGTAGGTGGGCGTGCTGGTCGGGGTTGGAATCTCGATGACCACCGGCGGGGCGGCGGCGCGCACCCTGCCGTCCAGCGTCACGCTTTCCACCGTGAGCGTGTAACGCCCGCTCTCCGGCAGCGTGATGGTTGTTTGCCAGCGCCCCTGGGCGTCCACGATCGCTGCGCCCGCAATGGCGCCGTTCACCAGCACGCGGAGAATGTCGCCTGGTGCGCCGGAGCCGGTGAGCACGGTCGCTCCCGGCGCATCGAAGCGGCGCTCGTCCAGGGTCGGCGCAACGGCGGTGGGCGTTGCGGTGTCGGTCGGCGTGGCGGTGGCAGTCGCCGTTGGCGTGGCGGTTGGAATCGGCGTCTCCGTCGGGGTCGCCGTGGGCGTCGGCGTCGGAACCGGCGTGAACGTCGGCGTGTGAGTCGCTGTCGCCGTGGGTGTGGCGGTCGCCGTAGGCGTGGCGGTGGGCGTCGCCGTGTCAGTCGGCGTCGCTGTGGGCGTGTCGGTGGCCGTCGCGGTCGGCGTGTCGGTTGCGGTCGCCGTGTGGGTGGGCGTGCTGGTCGGGGTCGGAATCTCGATGACCACCGGCGGGGCGGCGGCGCGCACCTTGCCGTCCAGCGTCACGCTTTCCACCGTGAGCGTGTAACGCCCACTCTCCGGCAGTTCCACCGTCGTCCGCCAGCGGCCCTGGGCGTCCACGATCGCTGCGCCTGCAATCGTCCCATTGATTGTGACGCGGATAATATCGCCCGGTGCGCCGGAGCCGGTGAGCACGGTCGCTCCCGGCGCATCGAAGCGGCGCTCGTCCAGGGTCGGCGCAGCCGTGGAGGGCGTTTCTGTTGCAGTCGCCGTGGCCGTGTTGGTGGCGGTTGGCGTATCGGTCGGCGCCGCCGTATGGGTTGGGGTGGCGGTGTGAGTCGCCGTTGCCGTTGCCGTCGCAGTGGCCGT
>FWPV01001748.1_pt1 | contig 57616 bp, 43 predicted proteins | sample 2228371 | NCBI WGS metagenome assembly FWPV01 (sample SAMEA103939776, study PRJEB20133) | metagenome
TAATAATACATTATACGATAAATAATAATAATGATAAAAAATATGCTCAGCGAAAAAAAGGCAAAGCAGACAGATTTGATAGTCAAGCTGGTGATTTTTAGTGTCAGTCGAGATAGTCTCCAAATATTTTATCCCGCTGAAAAATTACCAACTGGAAAAGTTTGGGAAAGAGAAAATCTTGACAATATTGCTAAAAGAGTTTTCAAACAGAAATTAAATGTACCGCTAGCAAGCTGTTATTTTGAACAACTTTACACTTATTCTGTCTTGCAAAATCAGGCTTTGACCGTTTCAATCGTTTACTATGTATTACTGCCCTTTTACCTTATTCCTGCTAAAAGTAGGGAAAACTTGATAAATGTAGAAAAAGTTGAAAAAAAAGCCAAAGATAAGCAAGCGATTCAGTATGCTGTTCAAAGATTGAGATGGAAAGTGGAGTATACCAATGTTGTTTATAGTTTGCTGCCGAGGGAATTTACCTTTTCGCAACTGCAGACAGTTTATGAAGCTGTTTTAGGCAGGAGTCTTGATAAAAGAAATTTTAGAAAAAAAATACTTTCTCTCAATATCCTTATTCCAACCGGAGAAAAAATACAAAAAGGCAGAGCCAGACCAGCCCAGCTTTATTCCTTCTCAGAGCGGGAATTAAAATATGTAGAGATCCTTTGATATTTTTTTCCTCTTGATTAACATTTCTGATTATAGTATTATTTTTATTATTTAGTGTAAAAATTACACGATATGCGAAGAAGCATTACGCATAAAGTAGCAGGTATTAAGCATTATTTAAACATAATAAGGAAATACCTAATACCTAATACCTAATACCTAATACTTAATTCGATGAAATTTTTCGATTCTTATACCATTGACAGAATCCGAAGAGGCTATTATACGGCTGTCTATTTCAACAGAACGAAATATATACTGGAACGGGAAAAGAATTTCAAAGTCGCCACCATGCAGGTTTTCCAGAAACACGAGGGAAGTATTCTTTGCGGAGTAGAGGAGGTGGTGGAGCTTTTAAAAGTAGGAGTAGGGTACTGCAAAGACAAACAGCAAATAACAAATAACAAACAACAAAAATCAGAAAAGGAGTTTAAGGATTGGAATTCAAGCTGGGTAGATAAATTCGATACGCTGAAAATCGAAGCGTTAAAAGACGGAGATAGGATTTCTGCCGGGGAAACAGTGATGCATATTACCGGTCCTTATGTTTATTTTGCACATTTAGAGTCATTGTACCTAGGAATTTTGGCCAGAAGAACTACAGTTGCGACAAATGTCAGGAAAACAGTTGAGGCTGCCAACGGCAAGCCGGTAATTTTTTTCGCCGATCGCTTTGATTATTTTCTAAATCAGGAAGGAGACGGATACGCGGCGCATATTGGCGGAGCTAGTGGTGTTTGTACATTAGCCCATACTGCCTGGTGGGGTGCTGATCCTTCGGGCACTATCCCGCATTCGTTAATTGCCCTAAATGACGGAGATACTGTTAAGGCCACCGAGCTATTTGATAAATATTATGGAAAAGAGGCAAAAGTGATAGCGTTGGTTGATTTTGACAACGATTGTGTCAAAACCTCGCTTGAAGTAGCCAGAAAATTAGGCAGGAAGCTTTGGGGAGTAAGACTGGATACAGCGCAGAATCTGATAGACAGATCATTGCGAAAAAATATTTCGAATATAAAATATCAAAAAGAAAACAGGCAAATAATCGATAATAGAGAGAAACTATATGGAGTAAATCCTAGTTTGGTGAGATTGGTTCGTAAAGCTTTGGATGAGAACGGTTGCCGTCAGGTAAAAATTGTGGTCTCTGGAGGTTTCCATAAAGAGAAAATTCAACTTTTTGAGAAAGAAAAGGCGCCGGTGGATGTTTATGGGGTAGGTTCGGCTTTGGTCCATGGAGAAAATGACTTTACGGCGGATATTGTCGAGGTAGAGGGAAAGGAGGTGGCGAAAGCAGGAAGAAAAAAAAGAGAAAATCCGAGAATGAAAACTATCAGTCATTAAAAGAAAGTTATCTATACCAAATATAAGATTTGCTGATTATTTTATTTCTTAAATAAGATTTATTTATTGAAGGAGATATTTATGGAAACAGCTGATAAAAAGAAAGCGATCATTGTCATCGACATGCTTGAAGATTTTGTCTATGGCGCTTTGAAAAATGAAAGAGCCAAAAGGATTATTCCCAATATTGCCAAGTTACTTAGTTACGCTAGGCAACAAGGCTGGCTGATTGTTTATTCCAATGACGCCCATTTTCCGAAAGATCCAGAAGAAAGAGTTTGGGGGAAACACGCTTTAGCTGGAAGTGAAGGAGCTAAGGTAATCAGAGAGTTATCTCCTCAAAAAGGAGATTTTGTTCTTCCAAAAAGAACTTACAGCGCTTTTCATGAGACTGGACTGGATTTGCTGCTTCGGCAGAATAATATTCAAGAGCTGATTATCACCGGTCAACATACGCATATTTGCGTTCGTCATACATCAGCGGATGCCTTTTTCAGAAATTATTTAATTATTATTCCAGAAGATTGCGTAGAGTCTTTTACAGATAAAGATCATCAGCAGGGGCTTGAATATTTAATAATGGCCTACAAAGCAACTATTATGAAGACAGATGATTTGATGAAAAAATGATTTTTTTCTATTGGCAAATTAGACAAAGATAGCTATACTAAAATTACAAACATGGCTAAAAAAAGAAAAAAAAACATTATCGATACACTGGAAAAGGAAAGGACTATTTTAGCTGATGAGAGAACTCTTTTATCCTATATCAGGACTGCCTTAAGCATATTTATTTTTGCCATTTTCCTGATAAAATTTTTTCCGGAATTTCCCAATATTTTTTTGTTATTTTTAGCCGTAAATGGATTGGGAGTAGTGCTTCTGCTAATTGGTTTCGCGCAATTTTTTTTCTACCGCCGGCAGGCGGACGAAGAGTGAATGCGGCTGTTTGGATTGTAATAAGTTACGTAATCTGGTGTATAAAACTAAACAAATAATTCGTCTATAATAACCAATATTGCGTCAGAGTGCATAAACAATACGACTAGAAGATAGTTAGGCGACATATGGGGGAAAAATTTGCGACATCTTTTACAATGCAGTGGGTTAATGGAGAATTTGTTCCAGCACAAGAAGTTTGTCTGGTTCACGCAGAAGGCACTTTTCAAAGAAGGTGTAAAGAAGACACTAATCCTCGAGTAGTTCAAATGATATTGCGGGGCGAGAAAATCCCCCATTTCTATTACCGATCTGAAGAGTGGGTAGATCAACCATATTACGACCCAAGAGCATTTATAACTCCCTATGTTGGTCCCGCAAAACTAGCTACTCCAGGATTATACGATAGTGGTACCTATGTGGTTGATCGCGAAATGACCGAAATGTTGAGGCGAAGATATTGTAAATAGTCTCTTTTTTTTGGTCATATATTTTTTCATGTTGCACTTTTACTTCATTTGTTTTATTCAGGTAGCTTAATATTGTATTTGCTGTTTGCTTGTTGTACTTCTGGATTTGCATTTAGGAAGAGCATAGTATATACTTTCTTTTAGTTAAGGTCTCTTAAATAAGTTCCACGGTATCCTCTGGTATTTTTCCTTAGGCATCCTGGAATAAAAAGGACCATAGAAATAAAAGGGGGTGAATCCAGGATGCAAACATCAAGTTTTCAAGACCAAAATCTTACTTGTAAAGATTGCGGCAAATCTTTTGCTTGGACTGCCGGCGAGCAGGAATTTTATCAACAGAAGGGTTTTAACAATCCGCCATTTCGCTGTCCAGAATGCCGAGCAAAGAGAAAAGCAGAGAGAATGGCTAATCGGACGATGACAAAAATAACTTGTGCTAAATGCGGTCAAGAAGATGAAGTGCCTTTTGTACCCAAGAAGGGAACACCGGTGCTTTGTCGAAATTGTTTCAGGAGTGAAAAGCAGAACGCTTAAAAAGCAGATAAAAAAGAAATACTGCCGCGATAAAGAGTTCTCCGGCAAGCAGAATCACTTTTAAGGTGCTTGGCTGATAGTAAAACTGAATTTCATGGGTGCCGGCAGAAGCATATGTGGCTAAATAAAAAGGAAAGACAGCATATTTATCCGCCTTTTTGCCATCAATTTTTACTCTCCAGTTTGGATGATAGCTCATTTTAAACATCACCAGACATGAATTGCATTCGCTTGGCACTTGGACCGTGGCGGTATACTTTTGCTTTTCTACTTTTTCTTTTATTATTTTTCCGGAAGGGGTAGACTCTGGAAAGACGAGTGGAAAATCAGCAAATATGTTTTTCATCTGGCCATTTTCTGCGTAGGTCACCTCATTATCCATCGCAATTGATCTCTGCAGGGGAAAAGGAGTATTTACTTTTTTCTCAACACTGATTAACGGATGCATTTTCCATCGCCTGGGATAAGTTCTATGCCAATAGTGAACCAGATTTATAAAGTTGGTTTTATCTGTTTTTACCAGCATGGGTGAAGTGACCACATCAAACCAACCAGTGGTTGGAACGAAATATAGTTCAAAAGGACCGAATTTTTTGTCCATTTTCGCTTGAGTTGGAAACTCATGGTTTTTTTCTGCCACAATATAGCGGATATTTAGAAGATCATAATCCTCCAGAATTCTTTCATCGAAGTTTTGCTCATTTTCAGATAAAGGAGACCAGGTTTCAGGCAAAAATTGACTGGTGTCCAAGCCGGTTATGCCAAAAAGCATATACATTTCTGTAGAGCCGAGACGGAATTGTTTTCCCCAATTACCGGGACGTCCTGCATAAATACGTCCTTTGGGTTGCTGTTTAAGATAAGCCACTAGATTGTTGAAATTTTTTTCATCGTAAAGGTAAGCTCTATTTGCTTCTCCAATCCAGCGATTGTTAAATGAGGCATAGTTGACTGTCTGTTTGGCTGTCTGATAGCCTAAAAATATTATTAAAATTAAAAATAAAACAGCTGAAGCTGTATTTGGCAAAACGGAGAAGATTTTTTTTATTGATCCGCAGCGGTGTATTTTCCAATAGGAAGAAGGGGATATAAAGTAGGGAGTATTGGCGGTTTGGTTAGATTTTTGCCGATGGCGGTTAAGCAAAGCAGATACAATTGCAGAGATAAAAATGAAAACAGAGGAGAGAATTTTAGCTATTTCTTCCAACAGCCGATAGCCAAATTCCATTGCGGCGGGGAGAAGAAAAATTGCGCTGCAGTGTACTCCGACAATAAAGCGGTGTTGATGGAAATCTTTCATTGCGGGAATCAAATCAATCAGTCCTCCCCAGAAACTGCGGCCAAAATAGGCCAGCATCCACATGGCAAAAAGAACAGAAAAAGAAAAAAGCCGGCTATTGGCAAGCAAGGCAAAAAAACCAATCGTAACCATTGCCGTAATAATCGGCGCTCTTAGCCAATCAAAGATTTCGCCTTGAAAAAACTGACGGACAACTTCATACCAGCCGTAAGAATCAAATTTCCAGATAGGATCCCAGAAGGAAATCATATGGTAGTTATTGCTTAGAAGAAGCGGAAAAATCCAGTAAGAAAGAAGAATAATTGTCAGAGTGTTTATTAAAAGCAGTTTTTTGATTCTGGCAAGAATATGTTTGAAATTGGCATCCAAAAACAGGAAAGGGATAGTAGAAAGAAGCGCGATAATTCCAATCCCCAGATGACCAGCTGTGGTAAGAGTAAGAAACAGAACTGCCAGTAAGAGATCATCTTTAATTAGATATTTAAGAATAGAAAATAAAAATGACAATCTAAAGTAAAAAAAAGATGATTTTTTTTGGTTTTGACTTTTTGTTGGATTTCCTTTTTGATTTTTTGCCTTTTGATCGATGTTTTTTAGCGCGCGAAAGACAAAAGCCAGAGCCAGCGGCATAAATGTAACGGCGTAAAGTTGCGAAGTCAGACCCCAGCCGCGCCAGAGATAGCTGGGCGGATCAATTCCGTATAATCCATCGGTTGAGAAATGCGAAGAAAAAAAGGCTCCAAGAGCTGAAAAAAGCGGAGAAAAGCCTACAAGACGGAGGGCGATAAAAACAGGTATCGGGAAAAGATTCATGAGTAAATATTTGGTCAGATTATAATACTGATAAAGCGAATATGAAGGATTAAAGAGAGAAACAATAGGTTTTATCAATAAATGATACGAAGAAACTGTCAGAATCTGCGGCACATGACTGTAATAGATTGGTAAAGGATAACCTTCTGCCCAGGCAGTAACAACATGGTCTGTCAGATTTGGCAAACAGGATAGCGACAGCGGACAACCATAATTTTTCCACACCCACTCCGTTCTGGCTATTAGGGAGTATTGGAAAATATTATCATTGGGATCAGCCAGTATCTTTGTCTCGGGAAAATTAAGCCACAGGTTAAAAATAATAGAGAATAATAGTATTAGATAACCCAAAATGTTACTAATTTTTTTCATTTTTTATTACTTTCCTTGATAACTAATTTTCTTATTTGTCGAAGGGCTTGCGCCACCCGCAATTATTATTTCCGGTAATTTATTCTTCGTGATTTGTGATTCTTGATTCATAATTCGCACTTCTTAATATTTACTGCCTAAAATTTATTACTGAATACGTAATACTTAATATTTTACCTATCAGTTAATTTTTAATTCGACATAAGATGTTTGATCCTCAAAGACAGATTTCTCCTTTGCGTTTTATCTATTTATATAGTACTGGATTCAGCCAGTCGGCATGGTCATTATTGATGCCATCGCCGGCATCTGTAACTTCCAGTCCTAGATACTTGATGCCGGTAATATCTACCTCAACGTGTCCAGGAAAATCAAAACGCCCCATTTTAGGACTGGAAAAGAGTTTTTTCCCGTCGCCGTAAATTTCAAAAACAACTGATGCATCTGTACTTGCCTCTGTATCAACCCCGTAATCGGTAGAAAATTTGGAAAATTTTCTGTTAATGTCAAAGACTAACTTGGAATAAGCATGAGTGCCGAAACCTTTACGGTAGAAAAAATAATTATTGGACAGCCTATTCCACGATTTCCAGCCGGAGAATGAATTGACAGATTTATTTTTCTGCAAAGAAGCATAATCTTGTCTGACTATAACCGGCTTAAAGCTCGTTAGAAAGACGCGCCCTTTTACCAGATAGGAAAAGTGCAGACCAAGAAAAGAGGCGATGATTAAAAGAACGGAAGGCAGCAAATATAATATGGATATTTGGGAGAAAACATAAGCCAGCAGAGGAAAAAAAAGAAAAATTAAAAAGTACGAGTTAACAATGGAAACTGTAGGTGTAGCGATACGAGTCAGAAAGCCGATGCCGTTTTGAGGATAATTATAGATTAGACCGGTATGGATATTGAAAAAGATGCCGGCAGTAAGAAGAAAATATAACAGCCAAAAAATCTGTCTAGGGGAGAGAGAAGATTTTGCCTTTTTTTCTGCAATAAAAGGATAGAAAAAAAGAAGCAGCACCAACACAGGATAACTATATCTTTCATGGCTTTCGGTGGTAAAGAGGAAAAAAGAATAGATGGCTAAAGTTAGTGACAGGACAAAATTTCTCGCAGAAGGTTTGATATAGACCAACAAAAACAAAACCAGATAGCAGGAAGAAAATAAAATCAGCCCTACTGTTTTGGCATTTAAAATACCCAAGAAGGTAATTTTGTCGCTAGTCTGCATCCCTTTGGCTTTGGCGACAATCCACCATAAATTATGGGCATTTAAGGAGAGCCAGGGAAAATAATCGTTGTTGACAGTCATAAGAAAGAGCACTCTTTCCATTTTGCCCTGAAGAAGAAAAGGCAGATTGATGAGAAAAAAAGCCAATGCAGCCATACCCAAAGCTTTAGCAGTGGTTTTGAAACCAAAATAACGGAAGATGAAAAGGAAAAAAAGGGGAATAAAAATAATATTCTGCAGTTTCATCAGCGTTCCTATGATAAAGAGGAATGAGGCCAGCAATGGACGGCGGTAGAAAAGAAGAACGCTAGATGCGAGAGTAAAAAAAATACCGTAAGATTCTACCTGTCCCCATTGCGCCGAATCAAGAATGACCACCGGATTTAAGAAAAAAATTGATGACAGCAGCAAAGGCAGCGGCAATTTCCAATTTCCAATTTTTAATTTCCAATTGTTAATATTGGCTCCAAGCTGACTAAGTTTTTCTTTTTGAGAAATAAACCAGTAAATAAGAACAGCCACAATGATATCCGCTATGATTCCGATAGATTTAGAAGCAAAAAGAAAAAGAAAATTATTTTCTCTCCAAAAAGAGTTATAATCAAGCGTTCCTCCCAAGAAAGTATAGATTTTACCCATAAGATATAAGATATAAATAAAACCCGGAGGATAATTGATATTGGTGTTAAAAGAAGTCCAAACCACCCCATGGTTAATAGCGGCTAACCCCCAAGACTTCCAGAAGGAAATATCAGCTACAAAACCAGTATTGCCAACAAGCAGGAGTCGAATTACCAAACCAATGAATATAATAACAATCAGGGAGAACATCTTAAGATTATTATAAAGTCTTTTATATCATTTTCAGCACATTTTTTTGGCAATAAGTGTTTATTAAAAAAGTATAACAGATAATACTGGTTTATTAAATAAAAGAAGATTTATCTTATTTCGGAGTTGGTGAGGCAGTTGGCGTTGCAGCTGAAGCGGAAGTTGATTTTTCAGTTGGTTCCCATTTGACGCTGTCGACAATCCGGTTGAAAACATCAGAATCCAAAATACCACTTCCTAGATGAATCATAATGTCTGTCCGCTTGGGTACTTCAAAAAAGACATCTAAATTGGGAGCGACATTTGCGTGGTTAAGATATTTAGCTTTGTAGCCTACTAAACCATTGGAGTTGGTGAATTTTTCGACACTTTGCACCCCTTTTAAACCGGGAAAAAATTTATACCAATTGTTGACATATTCTGTCTTATTCTTTTTCAGATATGAAGGATCTCTGATATCTATCAGTTCAATATTTAAAAGCACATTCTGCTGAGGCTTGATGTTTCCCCAATCTATGGCCACACTGTCGCTTTTGTCTCCGCCGAAAATTACCAGAGGCAAGGTTGAGGGATAGGAAAAAGAGTATGGATAAATATTGCCGGAGAAAGTTTTCCAACTGACGCTGGAATCTACGCTGAATTTGATCGGAGTGATTGTCGGTTCGGCTTTGTCAATTCTTGGCGCCGGTGAGGGAGTTTCACCAAGATAGGTTACGCCTCCCGGCAGAATAATTCCTCCAGACTGCTTTTGCGAATAGCGAAAAGCCAAATAGACGGCTGTGCCGAGAATAAATACAGCGCAGACTGTAATAATGACTAATTTTGCCAGATTTATTTCTTCTCTATCTTTTTCCTTCTTCATTTATGTTAAAATTTTATCATTAAAAAGCGGAGAATTGTCAAGAGGAAAATGAAGTTTTTTCTTGTTTTATTGAGCTTTTTTTTTGTATTTTTTTCTTTCAGTCCGTCTCTTTACGAAATATACCATATCAAAGATCTTCCCAAAGAGCGTAGTTTTGTTTTGGAGCATAATTATATGTTTGACTATAATTTTTATCTGTCGAGAATAAGACAGGGGCAGGAGGGGAGGTGGCTGGTAGTAGAAAAATATTTCAATAAGCCTCATCGCGGATCACTTTTTCAGGAATTATACCTGATTTTAGGTAAAATCGGTCAACTGTTTAATTTTGATCCGCCGCTTACATATCACTCCAGCCGTCTGATTTTTGGTTTGATTTTTCTTTTAATTATAGCGAAATATCTAACCAAGTTATTTCCCGGCTGGTGGCAGGTGATTGCCTTTCTTTTTGTTGTTACCTGCGGCAGCTGGCCGATAGCAGTTAAAGGCAGTTGGCGTTTTGCTACCTATATGGGCTGGTGGTCAGCGGTTGACAGCCTGCAGCGGATTACTTTTATGCCTCATATTTTATTGGGACAGATATTTATTTTGATATTCATATGCCGCTTTAGCGGCAGTTTTTCAGTTGTTAAAAAAAACTGCTGGTTAAAGTCGATCATCTGGGGTTTGGTAGGATTTGTTTCGGGGATTGTCTTCCCGCCGACTTTGCTAGTTGTTTATACCAGTTTGGTCCTGTTGTCGCTTTTTGAGCTTATTTGGCATCTTGAGAAGAAATCGGATAGGAATAAAAAAACGATGGAAATGAAAAGATGGATATGGCAAGCGGTAATGCCTAGGCTGATATTTATACTTTTATCTCTGCCTTCTTTTATCTATATTCAGCTAATGTTTTCTGTTTGGCCTTGGAGGGCTTTAGCTCTTTTTGATATACAGCATCGGTTTATTATGCCATATAGAGAATATGCTTTAGCATTAGGACCAATACTGCCTTTAGGATTATTAGGTGGAATTTTAGCCATGATAAAAAAAGAAAAAAGACTTATCCCTCTAATTTCATGGATAGTTTCTCTGGCAATCCTTTTTCTTCTTTTTGAAAATATTCCTCAGCAGTCCCCGCTTCGTTTTACTGAAGCCGCCATCAATATTCCTCTTGGTATTCTGGCAACATATTTATTGTTTTTTTTCTGGTCAAGGGCGGAAAAATTTAGCTTCTTTTTAGCAAAAGGCATAAAATTCGCAATACAAGCTGTTTGTCTGGGTGTAATAGTAATGGGTCTTTTGATTATGGTTTCTATGGTAAGCTGGTTGACTGATCAAGCCTATGCCAAGCGGGTGGGGACATTTCTGGTGCCCACCGGAACTCAGCTTATCTATCCTTTAAAAGACTTTATGGAGGGGATCTACTTTATCAAAAATAGCACAAAGGAGGAAGAGATTATTTTAGCTTTTGAGACAGCTGGAAATTATATTCCTGCTTATGCCGGAAATTTTGTATACTTTGGTCATGCCAATACCCCTTTTGAATCAGAAAAAAAGGCAAAAGCAGCTGAATTTTTTAGCGGCAAGATGACTCTTTTTCAGGTTGAAGAATTTCTTAAAAAAGAAAATATATCCTATGTTTATTTTGGTGTGCAGGAGAAAGAACTTGGACATATTCAAGACTTGAGTTTGATATATCCAATACTAAAACCGATTTACACCAACAATAGGGTGGTGATTTATAAAGTTGTCTTAAAGAATCTTTAGTTACCAAAACTATTTTGCTCTAAACTATTTATTATTTTCACTTTAAAATATAAATCGTCACTTCCTCTTTATCATAGATAGGTTTAAGTAGCTGAGGATAAAGATAATTATTATATATAGGTTTTTCTTCCGGTCCTTGAAAAATTAGATCAATTTTATTACTCAAAAGAAAGTCTTTAGCTTCTTTTTCTGTCATTTTATTAGCAAAAAAATTTCCAACAGCTTTTTCTTTCTCCGTAATATTATATGTATAACCTGTATGACCTATAAAACTTATCGTATGAGTGAAAGCAGGAAGGTAATTGCCGGTATAAAAAGTGGCCAAAGCGTGACTTTTTGCAGGAAAGTAGCTGTTGATGAAACTAAATGCGTGATAAAGTCTATTATCCAAATAAATATTTCCAAAAATTGGCCAATATTCTCTGATTTGGTCTTTGACAGACCATTTTATATTAGGAAAAGTAAAGACGGTAAAGATAATTATTATAGATATTTTCGTTATCCAGATTATGAAAGCTTCAGAGTTAAAATTCTTCGCTTCTTTTTTAAACGGCCTGCTGTTAAAAAACTGGATCAAGCATTTTGAAAAAAGTGTGCCGGACAACTTATTTGGGTTGAAATTATGCTTTGAATTTGTTTCTTTCAGCTTTGTTTCTTGACTACTTTTACTTTGATTCCTGATAGTTTTAGGTAAAAGAAAAGGAAGAGGCAAGATTTTAATTGCGATATTTTCGATCTTTTTTATTCCCATTACCGCCAGTATTGCTAAAGGCAAATAAGGAACTCCCTGAATCAGACGGATATTAGAGATACTTAATCTAGCAGCAAAAGGGATAAGGAGAAAAGGAACAACAAACCAGCAGGCGATTAATATATAGCTAAATCTTCTTGAAAATAGAGCTCTGAAAAAGCCGATAAATGCAAGAGGAAAAAGGATGCCAAAGGCTCCAATCAGTTCTTTTGCAAGAGGAAATTGAAGTTTTTTTTCCCATGATAAATATTGACTCCAGGGGAAACCGCGATTGGTTTGAGAAACCATAAAGGTTAGAAAAAGAAAGCCAATAATCCAAAAGACGATAAATCCAGCCAGTGAATTTCGTAAGAAATTGTTCTTTTTCAAGTCATCTAATTTAGTGAAGATTTTATTTGATACTAAATCTGGTATCAGAAAAATAAATATTGTGGCTGTGAGAAAAAGAAGAATAATAAATAAGCTCGGGGTATGGAAAAAAGCCAGCAGGAAGCTAACAAATATTAATCCGATAAGACAGCACTTTTTTTGAGAATAATAATATCTGATGATCAATAAAATTGAAATAATTAAAAACAAACCGCCAAACATATGATGCGGAAGATAGGCGGCGCGCCGGACAGGATCCATACCTGTCCACCAGTACATATAGGGAACAGTTCTTATCTGCCCCCATTCAACAATCTGGTGCATAAAAGGAGCGGCAAAGACAAAAAAAAGAAAAGCCAGGCGGGGATAGGGGAGATTAAGGGAGAGAATTAAGATATAAGAGGCGAGAAGAAAAAAAACGCTCAGAATAATACGAATCAGATGATAGCTGATGCTGTAGGGCAAACCGAGCAGATGACTTAACTTGCCCAACCAGACAAAGTAGGCAAAGATAATCGAAGGTTTATGAACTTCGGTAGTATATGGATCAGTAGTAAGCCAAGATCTATTTGCTCCTTCATTCATCAAAGCCTGATAAAAAAAGAAATCCTGAGCGTTATTGTGGACAAGCACAAAGGTGCGTCCGGCTGGCGAATGATTCCAGAGCGTGATAAGCGGGGTAAGATTGAGAGAAAGAATAATAACTGAACAGAGCAAAAAGAAAAATATTTTTGAATGGAGGAGAAAAAACAATATTTTTTTCATGTTGTTCTATTTGCAACGATATATTCTGATAGAAATATATGGATTATCAGTAAAGTTAATAGTGTTCAGTGCAAAGACAAAGCGCAAAGTGTAAAGCTACAGCGTCAAGTAAAGCTTCTTTAATTTCTAGAAAGAAGTGTTTTTATTTAGTCTTTAGTTTTGCGTTTTGCCTTTTTTAAGCATTGCGCTTATTCAAACTTGCTTGTTTTCTTATAGTACTATCTTACAATAATTTTAGAAATTTGTTATGATCTGAAATTAAACTATGGCAAATAAAAATCCGTCCATCTCTATCTTTTTCCCCTTTTTAAATGACTGGGGAACAGTAGGCAGTTTGGTATCACTAGCAATTGCTACTGTGAAAAAAATTACCGATGATTGGGAAATAATTTTAATAAACGACGGCAGCACCGAAGAAAACAGAGAAGCTCTGGAGATGGTGGTCGAGGAAATGAATCGGGCGGAAAAAGTGTCAAACAGAGGAAAAAAGAGGATCAGAATCATTAATCATGAGAAAAACAAGGGTTATGGCGGAGCACTCCGCAGCGGATTTAGTCAGTCAAGCAAAGAATTGATTTTTTATACTGATGGTGACGCCCAGTATGACCCAAGAGAACTGATCAAGCTTTTTCAAGCGATCACTGCGGAGGTGGATATGGTAAACGGTTATAAGATAAAACGCAGTGATCCTTTTCATCGGATAGTGGCTGGACGAGTGTACCATCATCTGGTTAAGTTTCTTTTTCGGTTGCCGATAAGAGACACTGATTGCGATTTCAGGCTTATTCGAAGAAGAGTGTTTGAGAAAGTAAAGCTTTTTGAATCAACAGGAACTATCTGTGTAGAGCTGGTGAAAAAGATTGATCATTTCGGCTATAAAATCATCGAGGTGCCGGTGCATCATTATTGGCGAACCAGCGGCAAAAGCCAGTTTTTTAACTTCCCCAGATTATTTAAAACCGGCACCAATCTATTAAGGTTATGGTGGAAGCTGATGGTGATAAAAAAATATTATTAGCGTTTTAAAAGTGATAAAGCCACTTCAGAAAAAAAATATTGTCCAAAGACAATTTTACAACTCGCACGATCCAAAATACTTAGATTATTTCAGAAATAAACCATATGCCAAATATTTGGTAGCGATAATGACGGAAAATTTGGGCGTTATTGGAAAAAGGATCCTTGAGCTTGGGTGCGGAAAAGGCAGATTCACTTTTGAATTGGCAAGATATGCAGAAGAGCTTTTTGCCATTGATATTTCCAAAGTAGAGATAGATTTTCTACTGAAAGCCAAAAAAATAATTAAAGCGGAAAATATTCGAGCAAAGGCTGAAGATGTTTTTAATCTTCATGAGACGTTGAAGGGAAAAACTTTTGATAATATTGTCGGGTTTTTCATACTCCATCATTTATTGAAGGAAAAATATGATTTGCTGATCCGAAATTTAACTAGGCTGATCAAAAAAAGAGGCAAGCTTTGTTTTATTGAACCGAACAATCTTTACCCTTTTCATCTGGTAGAAATGTTAATTATGAAAGATATGACTTGGGAGATAGAGAAGGGTATCTATACCAACTATTTAGGCTGTTTTAAAAAAGCTTGCCAGCAAAATGGATTTAGATTGAAATTAATAAAAAAGTTTGGTTTTGTTCCGCCTCCTCTTATCAATTTTTTTCCAACCCTTACCATTTTTGATAAAATAATAGAAAGAATTCCTCTTTTATCACAAGTTTTTTGCCCTTTCGTTTTGATAATAGCAGAGAAGAAATAGGGTTTTTTATTTTCTCAATTTATATTCTGAAACAGCTCTTAATAAAACCCTAACATAACTAGGAGCGACTTGTAACAGCTGGAATTTGGACGAGCCCATGTTTCTGTCTCTGGCATACCAGGTTACAGGCAGTTCTCCAATTTTATACCCGGAAAGAATCGGATAAAGACCGGTTTCTGCGTTTATGGAATAATCGGCTGCAGTCAGTTTGATAGATTGAAAAATCTCTTTTTTGTATAGCTTAAAATTATTGGTAAGATCTTTGTTTTTTATCTGGAATAATATCCGTACTAAAAAATGAAACAGGCGGTTAAAAATTTTTTTTAAGGTAGGATAGCGTATTAGCGAGTTTTTCTCCATATATCTTGATCCTATTAAGCCATCATATTTATCTATCTTTTGGAAAAAATCTTCTAAATCGGGAATATTTCTGATAAAGTCCGCATCTAAAGTAAAAATGTAATCACATGAAGGGTTGACGTGTTTTAAGCCTTCCTTCAGGGCTAATCCTACTCCATGAGGATTTTTTATTCGATTGACAAGCAAGACTCGTTTATCTTCGGCGGCGATTGAAGCAACAATTTTTTTGGTGTGGTCGACGCTGCCGTCGTTGACAACAATTACCTGTTTGACATATTGGGGATAAACAGCCAAGATCATTTTTACCATCCTGCCGATGACTTGCTGTTCGTTCCTAGCTGGTATGATGACGCTGACCTTCATAATTGCTATAAAACTTTAAAGATAACTACCTGACTATTCTGATAGATTTTTTCCAAAAAAGTGTAATTTAAGTTTCCCAAAGATTGAAAATATTCATCCGGACCATAGTAGATGTAGCGGATATTTCCATTTGTCAGAAATTTTTTTGCTTGCTCTTCACTCATTTTATTTGAATAAAAGCTGCTTATTTGTTGCGCCTTGCTGAAAAAATTTTTGGTGTGGACAAAATGCCCATAAAAGCTTATAACCGGAGCAAAAGCAGGTATGATATTACCCATATATTCATTGCTTAGGATGACGGAATTTTTAGGAATATTTTTTTCGATAAACCGAAGAGCTTGAAAAGCTGGCAGGGGATAAAAAATGTTGGTGTACAAAGGAGAATTGAGTCTATTTTGTATTTCTAAAACAGACATTTGATAACTAACCGGAATGAAAGTGGCAAAAAGAGCGGCGATGAGAAGATATTTGACCATTATCTTTTTTCTCCACAGGTTGAATTCAAGTAAAGCGATACTTGTTAGGCCAGCAAGCGGAATAAAAGGAGCGGTAGAGACAAGTCTAAGCTTAGAAATGCCCAAGATTTTTATGAAAGGAAGAAGAAGAAAAGGAAAATATGCCCAGATAGCCAAAAAAAGCCTTTCCCATTTACGTGACTGAAATATTTGATAAACAGCTAATAGAGAAAATATCGGCAATATTCCAAAAGCAAATAGGAGAGCATGGTTAAAATTTGGTTCATTGTAATTCCACTTATCTATTTCCCACTTATTCCAGAAATCCCAAGGAAAACCATTTTGATTTTCTCTCCAGATTAAGGCAAGAGAAATAATGGAACAAGAGATAATCAGACTAAGACCTAAAAAATGTGTCGGATTGACGCTTAGCTTTTTTTGGCTAATAAGCCTTGTCAGCTGACAAATAAGATAGGATATTGGAAAACCAAATATTATAGGTAGGATACTGGGAGGAAAAACAATCCCTGCCAGAAAGATAGTGATAATAGCTGGCAATAAATATTTTAGTTTATTTTCCTTAATAAATCGTACTATAGCTGCAGATGAGATCAATCCAAGAGCAAATCCAAAAAGATAATGGGGCATAATATTGAGACGTTTTGTGGCTTCAAGATTCTCCCACCAAGGAGTATAGCTAAGAAGAGCTTGAGGTTCATTAAAAAAGCGAAAAGGGGATATAGTGGCAGAAATAGAAATAAGAGAGGCCAAAAAACCTGTTTGTTTTCCTAAAGCTGTAGTTAAAAACAGATAGACAGAGATAATAAATACTTCTACAGAGATAATTCGTCCCAGATGATAAACATAGTGGGAGTAAAGATGAAGCGGAGCAAAGATTTTTCCAAGCGCAAGATAGTAAAAATAAAACAAAGTAGGTCTAGTAGCCTCTGATGTATAAGGATCAGTCATTAGCCAGGCTCCGTTTTTCCCTTGGGTGATGGCAGATAAATACATGTGATAATCATATGGAGTTTTAGTGTGATCCAGCGAGTAAAAAACTCCGTTTGGAGTGCGTTTAATCATAATAAAAAGCGGAATCAGCGAGAGTAAAAAGTATAAATTAGCAAAGAGGAAATAGAATAAGAATTTTTTATCTAAGCAAACTTTTGTAAATATTTTTTTCATTAGCTTACACTCTGTACATCTGTTTAATTAGGATTATTTTATCTTATTTATATTGGGAAAGAAATGCTTGGAGAATATTTTTGATGTAATTTAGCGCATTATTATCTATGCCGGGATAGACTCCCAGCCAAAAACCGTTGTTCATCACTTGATCGGCATTGGCAAGCGCTTTTTCCTTTTTATGTCTTATTTTTAGATAGGCTGGATGTTTAAGCAGATTTCCGGAAAAAATATTTCTGGTGCCGATTTTTCTACTTTCTAAAAATTTAGTTAGCTGATTGCGGGAAAAGGGAGCATTTTTTTTAATAATTAGCGGAAAGCCGAACCAGCAAGGGTTTTCTTTTTCTGATATTTTTGGCAGAATGAAAAATTTATCATATTTGAGGAAAAAATTATACAGAATTTGAAAATTTTTTCTCCTTTTTTTGATAAATTTTGGCAATTTTTGCAATTGGGCCACGCCTATAGCTGCTTGGAAGTCAGTTAATTTCAAATTATATCCAATTTGAGAATAAATATATTTATGGTCGTATCCAAAAGGGAGTTGGCCAAGTTTCCAAGAATACCTTTTTTTACAGGCATTGTCTTCTCCTGTATTACACCAGCAGTCTCTGCCCCAATCGCGAAGCTGTCTGATAGACCGATAAAGCAGGGGATTATTTGTGACAATAGCCCCGCCTTCTCCCATAGTGATTTGGTGAGCCGGATAGAAACTAAAAGTAGCAATATCTCCAAATGTACCCACTAATCTGTTTTGATATTCTGAACCCAGTGCATCACAGCAGTCCTCAATGAGCCAAAGATTATATTTCTTAGCAATTTTGACTATTTTTTCCAGCTGAAATGGTTTTCCCAGAGTGTGGGCAATCATGATTAGCTTTGTTTTCTTGCTAATCATCTTTTCAACTTTTTCCTCATCGATGTTTAAAGTATCCAGTTTTACATCGACAAAAACAGGTATTAAGCCGTATATAATTCCTGGATTTACGGTGGTGGGAAAAGCCACTGGAGAGGTGATAAATTCATCTTCAGGAGAGAGTTTCTTTTTCCCCAAGCTAGAGCTTGTTAAGCAGGCGAGAGCGAGTAGGTTGGCAGATGAGCCGGAATTTACCAAAGTGACATATTTCACTCCAAGCAGCTGGGAAAATTTTTTTTCAAACTTTTGGCTCCACTTTCCTTCTGTCCACCAGCCTTCTTTAACTGCGGCAATTGCATTTGTTATTTCAGCTTGATCAAATACTTTGCCGGCGGCAGGAATATAAGTTTTACCGGGAAAGAATTTTTTCATTTTTTTAGATTGCCCAAGCCAGAAATTAAAGTGTTACTTAATCATAAATAACTAAGATTTCCGCTTTGGAAATTGGCTATGATTTTATAACATTTATATCAGGTATTTACAGATGAAGATGGTTTTATCAATTAGAGCTTAAATTAACTTAGCACAGAAACAATCATGTTTTGCTTAAATTCTTTTCTAGACAGAGGAGGAGAAAGATCTTCGATCGGTTTGCCAAATTCCAGTTTTGGAATAATAGAGGCATCATCAGGAATAATCACATCGCAAACAATGGCTTTTTTAGATCTTATGACCTGACTTATTTTTGATTTTAACTGCCGGTGATTTCTGATTGTTACTGTTTTTAATCCATAAGCTTTGGCGATTTTAATAAAATCAGGCACACTATAGCCTGATTTTGGACAGCTGGCTTCATAAACTCCGTCAAAATACATATCTTGAAATTGTTTGATAATGCCGTAAGAGTGGTTATTGAGGATAAAAATTTTCACAGGCAGTTTATAATAAACAATAGTCTGCAGATCTTGAATATTAAGCTGAAAGCCTCCGTCTCCGATTATAGAATAGACCTTTTTTTTACCTAAAGCAACTGATGCGCCAATACCTGCTGATACAGCATAGCCCATAGGTGAATTACCCATCGCAGAGAAAAGTCTTTGCCCTTTTTTTATTTGAAAAGCTTGTATGGTCCAGGTGAGATTTGCGCCGCAATCAGCAATAACTACCGCCTGAGAGTTTAACATTTGAGACAATTGTTTAATAAAAACATAAGGATTGACCTTATCTTTTCTTTTCTCCCATTGCGGTAAGACAGCCGGATATTTTTCTTTCCACTTTTTTGTAATTTCCAGCCATTTGTCAAATTTGGGCATTTTTTTTCCTGTGAGAATTGAGATAAAAGCTGGCAGTACTTTTTTGATGTTTTGGCAAATGCCAATATCCGGATCTAGACCTCTTCGTTTATAAAGTTCGTTTTTGTCAATGTCGATAACGACTTTTTTCGCTTCTCTGGCAAAAGTGTTAGGTTTGCCTCCAGTAATGCGAGTGTCTAGTCTAGAACCGAAACTAATTATCAGATCGCTGTTTTGAACCGCAAAATTAGCTGCTCTGGAGCCATAGACTCCTATCTGTCCGATATAGAGAGGATGGTTGTGAAAAATAACATCGATTCCGCTCCAGGTAGCCACCACTGGCATCCGCAGTATTTCTATAAGTCTGATGAAGTCAGTTACCATATCGGCATAGCGTATTCCTCCGCCGGCAATCACAATAGGACGTTGAGAGATTGGAATAAGTTTTAAAACCTGATAGATCTTTTGTTTAAGTTCCTCCGTCGAGTCTGTTTCTGAAGGAATTTCCTGCGGATCAAATCGTTTAAGCGAGCTTGGATTAATCTCTGCTCTTTGTATATCCATAGGAATATCCAGAAGCACTGGTCCGCCTCTACCATGTTTAGCAAGGTAAACTGCCTTTTCCAAGTAGTATCTGACATCTTTGGCATTGTCTATTCTGGCGGAAAATTTGGTAATAGGTTTGACCATGGAGACGATATCCGTTTCCTGAAAACCAATCTGTCGGACAGATCTTCCCTGTTTTGATTCAAAGGTATTGACTTGGCCGGTAATATATAAAGCGGGAGTTGAGTCGAAGTAGGCACAGGCAATACCTGTAATAAGATTAGTCATGCCTGGTCCGCTGGTGGCCATAGCGCAGCCCAAATTTTTTGTCATTCTGGAGTAAGCATCGGCTGCCATGGCAGCCACTTGTTCGTGCTGGACGCAGATATATTTTATTTTTTTTTGTTGAGCTAGCGAATGAACCAAATGAACCGCCGCTCCACCGGTAATTAAGAATACGTGATTGATTCTTTCTTTAACCAAAAAACTAGCTAGATAGTCGGATAATTTCATAATATTTGGCTGCAAAAACAATGACAGAGAAGGGAAAAAACTTGGAAAAATTATACTAAATAATAAAAGATTTTAATAGCTGGAGAAAGAAAAAGAAGCTTCAGAGTGAAACATTAATTTATCTTTTTTTATGTAAATTTGCTTGTTGAGTTTAATAAAATACATTTTGGGGAGAAGTTGCAAAGCGCGGCAAGGAAGATATATGATTCAGATAGTTTATTTATTTAGTTATATTATTATTCTATCTATTCTATTTCTCTTTAAATAGCTGATGATATTCGAATTTAGATGATGAATACAATTATCGCTGAAGACATTAGTCAAATTCTAGATTCAGATTTGCCTTGGCAAAAGCTTTTTTCTAAAAATATTCTGATAACAGGAGCAAACGGATTTTTATCTTCTTATATTGTCAGAACTTTATTGTCTTTGAATGATTTGAAGAAAGGAAGGATAAAGATATTTGCTCTGGTGAGGAATATAAACAAGGCAAAAAAAGTTCTAGCTGATATTTTAAGCAGAGATGACTTGAAGATTATTATTCAAGATGTTTCAGAAAAGATAAAAGTAAGAGAAAAAATCGATTACATTATTCATGCCGCCAGTCAAGCCAGTCCTAAATATTTTGGCATAGATCCGGTGGGAACTCTGCTTCCAAATATAATAGGCACGTATCGTCTTTTAAAGTTAGCCAGAAAAAAGAAGGTTAAGGGCTTTTTATTTTTTTCAAGCGGAGAAGTTTATGGAGCGGTAGAGCAGAACAAACAACCTATAGATGAAAAAACCTTTGGTTATTTAGATCCTGTTCAACTCCGATCCTGTTATGCGGAAAGTAAAAGAATGGGCGAAAGCATGTGTTCTAGCTGGTTTCATCAATATCAGGTGCCGGTAAAAATCGTTCGTCTTTTTCACACTTATGGACCCGGAATGGATTTAGCTGATGGTCGGGTGCAGGCCGATTTTGTAGCCAATATTATCTCCAAGAAAAATATTATTATTAAAAGTCTGGGTAAGGATAAAAGAAATTTTTGCTATTTATCAGACGCGATTAAAGGCTTTTTTTATGTTTGGCTAAAAGGACAGGATGGGCAAGTGTATAACATAGGCAACAGTAATGAAGAAATATCTATAAGAGATTTAGCCAAATTGTTAATTGGACTTTTTCCTGATTTAAAGCTAAAAGCAGTATTTCAAAAAAGGAAAACAGGCAATAGTTATCTGACTAGTAAGATATCACGGGCTTATCCTGACACTACTAAACTTAGCTTACTTGGATGGAATCCTACAGTGTCTCTGAAGGAAGGTTTAAAAAGAACAATAAAAAGTTATCTTATTATATAGACAAAAATGAATCCAATAATCTTGAAAAATAAATTTAATAAGGGGGAATTGACAAAAGCTGATTATATAGACAAAATGCACAATTTTCATAAGTATTTTTTTATTTACTCTCAATTTCTTAAAAAAACGGATATTGCCAAAATTGAAATAACAGATAATCAGGTGATAGTAACTACTAAAGAAAAAGGAGTAAAGTTGATTGCTGATAAGGATGATAAGAGAGCGATTCCATTTGAGATATTAAATTTTGATTATTATGAGAAAGATTGCTTGAAAATGATAAAAAAATTAGTTAAAGGAAATTGGGTAATATTTGATATCGGCGCCAATATCGGCTGGTACAGTCTTGTTTTGGCAAAGGAATTTCCAAAGATGAAAATATTTGCTTTCGAACCTATTCCCGAAACATACAGATATTTGCGGATGAATATAAAACTAAATAAACTTGCCCAAGTAAAAGCTTATAAATTCGGCTTCTATCACCAAAAAGGAAAAGTCGATTTTTATTATTATAAAGAAGGAAGCGGAAATGCTTCATTGCAGAATCTAAGTCAGACAAAAGACGTCAGGAAGATATCTTGTGATGTTAAAAAAATAGATGATTTTATTAAGGAGAAAGGTATAAATGTAGATTTTGTCAAATGCGATGTCGAAGGCGCAGAGCTTTTTGTTATTAAGGGGGGATTAAATTCTATAGATAAGCAAAAGCCTATTATTCTAGCAGAAATGCTTAGAAAATGGAGCGCTTTTTTTGGCTATGATCCCAATGAGATTATTAAGCTTCTTGCAGTGCTTGGATATAATTGTTATGTAGTAAAACGGAATAAGCTCAAGCGATTTTTTCTGATGGATGATAAAACGCTGGAGACTAATTTTTTCTTTCTGCATAAAATTAAGCATCAAGCAATGATTAAACAAAATTGCTGCTAGCTGAAAAAATGAAATTGATCAGTATCGTTACTCCATGTTACAACGAGGAAGAAAATATAGGCCTCCTTTATCGTGAAGTAAAAGAGATTTTTAGAGGATTAAAGAAATATAAATACGAGCATATTTTTATCGATAATGCTTCGAACGATAAGACAGTTCCCATCCTTAAAGAAATAGCGAAAAAAGACAAACGAGTGAAGATAATTGTCAATGCCAGAAATTTTGGCTGGATTCGTTCGCCTTATTATGCCATGTTGCAGACAAAAGGAGACGCGGTGGTGCTTCTAGTGGCAGATCTTCAAGATCCGCCTCAATTAATAAATCAATTTATTAAAGAATGGGAAAAGGGTAATAAAATAATAGTTGGGATAAAGGAAAAAAGCGAGGAAAATTTTATTATTTTTGCCTTAAGGAGCTTTTTCTACCGATTTCTTAACAGCATCTCTGAAGTTGAATTAATAAATAATTTTATGGGATATGGTTTGTATGACAAAAAAGTAATCGAAATACTAAAAAGAATGGATGATCGCTTTCCTTATTTCCGCGGAATCGTTTCCGAGATTGGTTTTGCACCAGTAAAAATCAAGTACAAACATGCGGTCAGGAAGAGAGGAAAAACAAGCAGTGATTTTTATAAACTTGTGGATCTGGCAATTTTAGGAATTATCAGTTATTCTCGGCTACCATTGAGATTGATGACTTTACTTGGTTTTGTTCTCTCTATTATTAGTCTGCTATTTGCTGTAGTTTATTTAATTTATAAGTTAATTTTTTGGACTTGGTTTTCTGCAGGAATAGCTCCTCTGGTGATTGGATTATTCTTTTTTTCTTCTGTGCAGATGCTTTTCATCGGCATTATCGGAGAATATATTGGAATAATACACACGCGCATTCTAAAAAGACCTTTAGTGGTAGAAAAAGAAAGGATTAATTTCGATTAGAAAAGGTTTTTGATAAGACAAGCAGGCTATTTCTTTCCGGATAAAAATTTTTGATACCAAAGATAAATGTTGCGGACAGTATGAGTTAGATTATATTTTGGTTTCCAGCCAAGAGTTTTTTTAGCTCTAGACCAATCGAGAGATTGATGGCGAATTTCATTTTTAGCAATATTGAGAATTTTATATTTGAGTTTTTTTCCTAAAGATTTTTGCACCAGTGAAATAATTTCCTCTACAAAATAAGACTTGTTTGAGCCGAAATTATAAGCTGACCCCTTGGTTTTTTCGATATTTTTCATGATTAGATGATAGCCTTTGATTAGATCTTTAATATATAGATAATCACGCACATATTGACCGTCACTTCTGATCTTTAGCTCTTTTTGCAATACTAACGCTTTCATAATCCCAGGAATGATTCGGCTAAAATTGAGATCTCCTTCTCCAAACACATTACAGCTACGGACGATAACGACAGGCAGATTATAAGTCCGATAGTATGATTGAGCGATAAGATCGGCCGATGATTTCGAGGCCTCATAAGGATGATCGCCGGCAAGCGGATCTGATTCATAATATTTCTTTTTACTTCTGGAGGTGATTATTTTTCCGTAAGCTTTATCAGAAGAAGCGATAATTACTCCTTTGATATTAGCGTATTTTCTTGCCGCTTCTAAAATATTGACTGTTCCGATAATGTTGGTTTGATAGGTAAGGCGGGGATTGATATATGATTTTTCCACCAGAGTCTTGGCTGCTAGATGAAAAATAAAATCTGGTTTGGTTTTGAAAATGATCTTTTTCAAATTGAGAAAATTTAAAATATTTGCTTTGATAAAGTTTGTCTTTTTGTGCAGTTTTTGTAAAAAGAAATAAGATTTCGGATTGGCAGAAATATCAATAGACGTCAGTTGATAATTTTGGGCCAATTCTTGCGCCAAATGAGAACCGATAAAACCGGAGGTACCTGTAATTAGTATTTTCATTTTTTATTGTGTTACCGCCACACTTTCCAAGGTACGTTGCCTTTTTGCCACATTTTGTTAAGATAATCCAGCTCTTTATATGTATCAACAGAAAACCAAAAGCCGTCATGCAGGAAAACTGAAAGTTGGTTGTTATGAGCTAATCTTTTTAAAGCTGGATGTTCTGTTTCCCCAATCTTTAGGAAATCGAAAAATCTTTTGTCGAAAATCATAAATCCTCCGTTGACCCAGTCAGACAATACTGGTTTCTCACTAAATCCTTTTATGCGATTATTGCGGCCGATTTTAATAAGGCCGTACCTTGAAATGGGGTGGACGGCAGTGATTGTCCCTACTGTTTTTTGTCTTTTATGAAATTTAACTAACTGACTGATATTTAGGTTTGTCACCCCGTCTCCATAGGTCACCATAAAGTATTTATCTTTTTTAGGGATATACTTTTGACAGCGAAGTATTCTTTCGCCAGGAAGCGTATCGACTCCTGTGTCTACAAAAGTTATTTTAAAGTTATCCACGCATTTGGGATCAATATCATAATAAATTGTTTTATAGTTCTTAGTTGTCAGAGTAAAATCTGAGATAAAGGCTTTTTGATTGAGAAAAAAACTTTTTATATAATCCGCTTTATAACCGAGAGCTAAAATAAATTCGTTGTAACCGTGATAAGCATAGATTTTCATAATATGCCAGATAATAGGTTTGTCTCCGACATAAACCATTGGTTTTGGTTTGAATTCAGTTTCTTCTTTAAGTCTGGTGCCTGTTCCGCCGCAGAGAATAATAGTTTTCATATCGCTAAAACTATTCTATAATTTTAGACTTTTTTTACCAGAGCATTAGATTTAGACCAAATGATTTTTTTACCAGATAAAACAGAAATATCTCACCGGCTTTATTAAAACAGTCTTATTCTACTATTATCGTAAGAGATAAACAATTATATTTTTTGGCTCTAGAATTATAAAGATCTATTTAATAAACTTCTATTTTCCAGCACAATTTTTGACTTTTGTCATCAGAAAATCAGCTCGGATATAAGTAAATTAGCGGGCTAACAAGTAAGTGAAGTCGGTGAAGAGATTTATACTAGTTGGATAATAGAAAAGTGATAGAATAGTAAAATAAAGGATAGCTTTTTTTTATGAAATTAGACTTTTTCCGAGGAAAGAAAATTCTTATCACCGGCGGTCTCGGCTTTATCGGCAGCAGTCTGGCAATAAAGCTAATTGAAGCGCGTTCAGAGGTGATTTTGGTAGATTCAATGATTTCGGGATATGGAGGCAATCTGTTCAATATAGAACCGATTAAAGGGAAAGTCAAAGTAGATTTTTCAGATGTCAGAAATAGTAAAAGAATAAACCAGCTGGTGAAAGATAAGGAGATAATTTTTAATCTGGCCGGTACTTTATCTCATATTGACAGTATGACAGATCCAATGACTGATTTGGAGATAAATTGCCGGGCTCAGCTGTCACTGCTTGAGTCGGTAAGAAAATACAACCCAAAAGCTAGAATTATTTTCGCCGGTACAAGAAACCAGTATGGCAAAGCCAGATATCTGCCGGTTGATGAAGATCATCCTCAAGAGCCAACCGATATTAACGGAATAAACAATATTGCCGCAGAGAAATATCACCTGATGTATGCCAAAGTATATGGAATAAAAACTGTTTCGCTTCGGATGACTAATACCTATGGACCAAGACACCAGATGAGGCACTCTCGTCAGGGAGTCCTAAACTGGTTTATAAGGCAAATAATGGATGGAAAAACAATAGAGCTTTATGGAGACGGGAAACAGATTCGGGATGTAAACTATGTTGATGATGTGGTTTCGGCGATGATGATGGTCGCCTCAAGCGAAAAAGGCTGGGGTGAGGCGTATAATCTAGGCGGAATCCCGGCTTCCCTGCTTGATTTTGTGAAGATAATCATCAAAATTGCTAAAAAAGGAAGATATGTTTTCCATTCTTTTCCGAAAGAAAGAAAAGTGATAGAGGTCGGAGATTACATCGCCTGTGTTGATAAAATAAGAAAAACATACGGCTGGAGAGCAAAGACATCGCTTGAAGAAGGCATCCAAAAAACAATAGATTATTATCAAAAATACAAAAAGTATTATTGGTAATAAAAAAAGCTACCCTTTTTCTCTTGTTGGAATAATGTTTTGTCTGCTTCCTGTTAAAACTTTGCCCAAGCGTTTATTTTTTGTCAAAGAAAAAAATGAGGAAGATTTTGCTGTGTTGAGGAAAAAATCAACTGGATATATCAGAGGCACATTTGAAAAAAGGTGGTTAAATTGACACACGAGAAAAAAGAGATTGAGAAAAAAAACAGTTCAATTTAGCTTTTCAAGGTCTATCACTTGATAAATTAGGATATCGTCTTGGTTATAGACAGGTTTTAAGAAATGATAGCGGGGCGGATTTAAGGTTAGTTTTTTTTCATCTTCACCAAAATAAACAAAGGAAATTTTATTTGATTTTAAAAAGAGAGCACTTTCTTGCGTATCATTTCCGCCGGAATAAAATTCTTTAACTTTTTTTTCCTTCAACTCAAGATCCATAGTTTGATTTTGATGACCATAGTAACTTACTACCGGTGCGAAACCAGGCAGAATCTGGCCCATTTTCATATTAGTTAGTATTTTTGAATTTTTAGGAACGGATTGCTGAACAAACTTTATTGCTGAATAAACAGATTGATTTAAGTACATATGGTCATACCAGCTGTTATTTTTTGCTAAATTAATTTTCCAAAAGAGTAGCCAGATGCTGGTGGTCAGGTTGAGGGTAAGAAAAATAGTGATAAATACTTTGCGGTACAAACAGGCGCTTATCCTTTTTAGCGTCAAATAATAACTATCAGCTATCAATAATCCCAGAGGAACAAAAGGAGCGCTTTGGACCAGTCTTATTTTTGGGATATGTAAGATATTTGCAAAAGGAAGAATAAGAAAAGGCTGTAGTGCCCAAAAAAGGATAAAAAAGTCTTTAAAAGTCCCGGATTTGAAAATTGAAATGATTGCCGGCAGGCAGAAAAAAAATAACGCAATAAAAATTAGAATTAGACAAAAATCAAAGTATGGTTCGGCGAAATTCCATCTGTCTATTTCTTTCCTAATCCAAATATTCCAGGGAAACCCTCTATTTTCCTGCAGTTTGATAATAATAAATGAAAGCAGAGAAAAAAAGATAATAGCCGTAAGACCTAAAGTAATGGTTTTGAAATCCCCGCTTTTTTTCTTGATCAGATAGTTTTTAATTGTCTGAAAAAAATATGCCATTGGTAAAGCTATTACAATAGTAGTGATAACCGCTGGGAAAATTATTCCTCCGATAAAAATAATGAATAGACAAGCAAAAAGAGCAGACAATTTTTTACTGCGGAAAAAATAGAAAAGAAGCGATAGGGATAAAAGAAGCATAGCTTGGCCGAAGATATGGTGGGGAACGCTGTTTAATCTTGTAAAAGCATCAAGGTCTGTCCACCAGTGTATAGTTGGGGGAGGAAAAGGTTTAGTCATTTTGACGATCCAGACTATTGGCGAAGCTGTGGCTAAAAGAGAAAAAATAAAAGCGAGAAGAGCTTTTTTCTTGTCTGTTAAGAGATTAGAAAGCAGAAAAAGAAAAGCAAAAAATAATTCTACCGAAATTACTCTTGCGAGATGATAGGCAATTTGGGGTTCAAGATTAAAAATAGCTGCGAATTTGCCAATAAAAATATAAAAAATATAATAGATGCCCGGCGAGATTGATTCGGTAGTAAAAGCAGGTCTGTTCAGCCAAAAACCTGCTTTTCCTTGGGTGATCACAGCCAGATAAGCATAATAGTCGTGTATCCAGTCAATATGAGAAAGAGGAAAAAAATATTTTGGCGAAGTTCTTAAAATCAGTGTGAGAAAAGGTATTTGGGAAAGAAAAAAGATAAAATTAGCAAAAATAAGAGCCGGAATCAAATGAAAAAAAGCAATAAATTTGTTTATTGGATGATTTTTCATTGATATTGGTAGTCACAAATAGTATAACAATATAAAAGCAATAAAAGAAATAAAGACAATATAGACTATACTTTTTAGATAAAATTAAAAACAGCGGCAAATATTTTCCCTTTAGAAGTATTAGAAAAAAAATAAAGAGCGAAGCAAAAAAAATAGCCTTTTAAGCGGAAGCTTTGATTATGATATCAAGAATCAATCAAAAAACACTTGTCGCATTATTGTTTATCTTTGCTGTTGTTACTTCTTTTAACCTGACAAAAGCAGTTCATATAGACGATACCGCTTATTTAGAATTTGCTCAGCAGATTTTAAAAGATCCACTGCATCCTTATTCCGGAACAATAAATTGGTACGACACACAAATGCAGAATTCCTCAACCTATGCGCCGCTTTTGCTTCCTTATCTTTTTGCTTTTAGCATCGCAATTTTTGCTGAATCTGAAATTATCTTCCATCTGATAATCTCAATCTTTTCTTTTATAGGAATAGTCTCTTTTTATTTATTGGTAAAACATTTCGTAAAAAAATATTATTTTCTGCTAACGGCAATTTTTGCTATAAGCCCTTTTTTTATTCCTTCACAAAATCTGATGACCGATATTCCAGCAGTTTCTTTATGGTTGGCTTTTTTTGCTTTGATAATCTGTTCAGCTGAAGAAAAAAAATCTTCCAAATATCTAGTGTTGGCTGCTTTTGTTATTGGCGCCGCTTCGCTGATAAAATATGCCAGTTTAATACTTATTCCTTTGCTTTTGGTATTTATGCTTTTTAAAAAAGAATGGGTAAAGCTGTGGATTATTTTGATTCCCATTTTTATTTTGGTATTTTGGTCGGTATTTAATTATTATGACTATGGAGGCATTCATCTTTTAAGCTCACCAAAGGGTGAAGTAAATTTACTCGCCGTGAGTAAGCGGATACTTTTATGGATGATTGCTCTCGGATCCGTGACTCCGTTTTCAATTATTTTCATACCCCAATTATTAAAAAATAAATTAGGATCAATATATGTAGTATTTTGTTTACTAGCGGCACATCTAATTTCGTTAAGATTTTGGCGGGTTCTTGGAGAAACAGCCCTCTATTACTATCTGCGGGAATATTTTTTGGCCAATGGACTTTTATTGTTTGGACTGGTATTGATTATTATCTGCCGAAATATCTGGCAAAGGAGGAAGCAATTGTTCGAGAAAGAAAATATAGCCGAGTTAATGGTTAGCGGTTGGACCATCGGAGGATTTTTATATTTAGTGATTTTTGTTCCATTTATGGCAGTAAGACATCTAATTTTTATTATTCCAGCAATAATACTGATTTTAGGGAACAAATATAAGGACATAATTAGCTATTATTTTTGGCTGGCAGGATTGACTGTAACCGTCATTCTGGCAGTAATACTTGGTGTATCAGATTGGATATATGCAGATGTTTACCGCCGCGGGGCAAAGCAAATAGAGCAGATGATAGCCGCAGAACAAATAAAAAAAGGCACAAGAACAGCTGTTTGGTTTGGCGGACACTGGGGATGGCAATGGTATGCCAAAAAAGCAGGAATGAAACAATATGACACTTGGAATTCTATCTTTGAAGATGGCGATTATTTAGTAATGCCCACCGTTGAAAAACAGTATATTAATCCTTTTCATACTCTATATCTGCAGCCAGTAGGAAAAATCACCGTTTCAGCCGATCTTTTTACCTATTTTAGATTGATGACAAATTACCCTTGGTTTCCGACAGGCTATTATGCCATGAGCGGTCCTGAACATCTGCCATGGGCTTTTTCAAAATTGCCTATTGAAGAGTTTAATATTTATCAATATTTTAATCCATCTGAGAGACAAACTTAATCTTCGTGACGCTTTAGTAAAAATAGTGATTGACTTTTTATCCCTGATATAAGCAGTCTAATGAAAAATAACTCAATAACAACCACTCGCTTTTTAAAATAAAAAGAAATGTAAGACAGGTCAAAATCAGATCGTCGGTAAAGAATTTTTTTGAGCGGAGGTTGTTATTTATTCTTATTTAGACGAGATTTGTTTATTGGGAAATTAGCGGAGATAATCATCTTAATTTCAGAAAAAAACAATAAGTAGTAGTAAAAACAAAAAAGATAGAGTTCAGGCAAGATAGGGCTTCTTAGTCTGATATAATCGGATTGAGTAAAAAAAGCATTTAGAATTATTTGATAAGCGACAATATTTCCCAGAGTAATAATGATAGCGTTTTTAGAAGATGGCTGACGGATAAATCGATATAGAGAGAAGGGATAGAAAAGATAAAAAGCGAGAGTGAATTGATGAATAAAGATATAAAAATTATTTATCTTTTCCCAAAAATTCTCTAAAGATGGAATGTTGGCATAGGTGGAGATCCAGTAGAAAGGATCTGGACGATTATCGATTAAGACTTGTGGCAAAATCATGATTGTTTTAAGCAGAAATTCCCATGGGTGCTTCATAATTAATTTTTTGGCAAAAGAACCGGCGATGGTAGCAGAATGGAGGAACCAAGCATCATTGGGAAGATTAAGAGTGCTTAAGCAGTCATCTGTTCCGATCCAAGTACCTTGGACGTGTTGTTGTATACAGTCATTGAAGTGACTAGAATAGACAGAGTCAAAATCTATATTTTTGCCGTCAAGACGATATTGGATTGTTTTTGCTAACAAATCCTGCTGGATAATATTAGTCAAGCCAAAATAACCGTAAAGGCGTTTGTTTTGCAATGAATAGTAGAAAGGGATAATTAAAAACAAAATGCACATCAGTATTGCAATTTGACTTTGGAAATAAATTTTTTTCTTGCGCATATAATAAACAAAAAAAGGAGCAAGTGTGATGGGGAGAGAAAAAAATACAGGACGGATAAGAAAAAGTATAATCGAGAACAGATAGGAACATAAAAGATAAAAAACATTTTTACTTTTTAGAAATAAGACTAGAAAACAGACTAAAATAAGAATCGTGTTTAAAGTTATTGATTCGGTAAGAATATTTTTTTCCCAAGCAAAAATGCGGATATTAAAGGCAAAAAGAAGACAGATGATCAATAATTTTATATTTATATTAAAAGTAAAGCAAGCCAGAAATAAAAAAGCAATTGCGCCGATTATTCCATAATCTGATTGAAATTTGACCACTTTTTGATAATTGAAATAATTGATAGTTTGGATATTAACTTCCGGATATCCGGAAAGCGGCAGTAAGTATTTGAGAAGGAGCGGATATAAAGGAGTTCGATAAAAATGGATTATCGGTTCACCTCTGGCAATTGCTTGACCTCGATTGAGATATTGGTAGGTATCTGGAAACCAGAAATAAAGAGGGTTATGACGATGATAAATATATTTGACTAGAAAGATAGAACAGAAGCTAATAAGGATGATAATAATGCTTTTTATTACCTTCCAAGAGACTATTTGAGACATATTTATATTATCAATAATCTTTGATTTTTTTTCTACCGATTCTATAATACTTGTTATTTAACTTAACTGATAAGGAAAAATAATATTTCAATATTATGGACTTTATCATTTTTTGCTTTGGCTCATTTCTTTATACTTGTACATTTTAATTTTTAATAAATTAAGTTAACATACTAAATATGATTAAATTATTCAGTTTAGAAAAACAGAATAAATCACTGGCAAACAGGCTGGACAAAGCAATCGCGCAGGTAATTAAAAGCGGCGTTTTTATTCTGGGGAAAAAAGTGGCCGAATTTGAGAATGCGTTTGCTAAATATCTAGGAGTTAAATACGCAATAGGATTAGCCTCCGGGACAGATGCCTTGCTGCTTTCCTTGTTGGCATTTGACATAGGCAGAGGAGATGAAGTGATAATGCCGGCAAATGCCTATCCGACAGCTTTTGCTGTGGCGGCAGCCGGAGCGGTTCCCAAACTTGTCGATATTGATCCGTCTACCTATAACATTGACGCCAAAAAAATTGAAAAGACAATCTCAAACAGGACAAAAGCTATTGTCGCAGTTCATCTTTATGGGCAGATAGCGGATATGGTTGCTATCGGAAAGCTGAGCAAGAAATATAGCATTCCGATAATAGAAGATTGCAGTCAAGCGCATGGAGCAGAGATACGAGTCGCAAATTACAAGTCACAAGGAGAAAACGACAAATGGGTTAAGGCAGGCAGTATTGGGGATATTGGTTGCTTTTCTTTTTACCCGACAAAAAATCTCAGCTGTTTTGGCGATGGAGGAATGGCGGTGACAAACAACAGCAAGTTGGCCAGAAAAATCAGACTTCTGCGTATGTACGGAGAAGAAAGTCGCTATCAAAGCTTAATAGTTGGAAGAAACAGCAGACTTGATGAACTGCAGGCCGCAATTTTACTGGTTAAATTGAGCTATCTGGACAGGTGGAACAAAAAAAGAAGGGAGATCGCCAAACAATATCGGTCTCAATATTTCTGCTTTTTTCATAGGTTGAACCCCAATCTAAAAATACAGGCAAAAAACAGAACATTAGATAATAATTTACAATTTCCTTTGGAAATGGAATATGCGAGACACATTTTTCATCTTTTTGTTATCAGAACTAAAAAAAGAGATGAGCTAAAAAGTTATTTGGCCAAAAAAGGAGTCCAGACGGCGATTCATTATCCCAGCCCAGTTCATCTGCAGCCTTCTTTCAGCTATCTTGGCTATAAAAAGGGGGATTTTCCGCAAGCAGAAAGTGCTTGCAGGGAGATATTGTCACTGCCGATGTACCCGGAGTTGACCAGAAAACAGATCAGTTATGTGGCAAAAACAACAGCAGAATTTTTTGGCAAATCAAGATAAATTGATAACACATTAAGTTTCAGATGATCAGAAAACTTACTTTTGAAGATATCGATCAGGTAGCTTTGATTCATCAGCGTGAGCTGACCGGTTTTTTATCAGAGATTGGAGTGGATTTTTTAAGGAAATTCTACCAAGCAAGTCTTTCTAATGAGGAAATGTTTACATTAGTTGAGGAAAAAAGAGAAGAAATAAGAGGTTTTGTATGCGCTACAATTAACACTGCCAATCTCTATAAAAAGATCTTAAGAAAAGATTTGTTTGGATTTACTATTTTTTTTATCAAATTATTACTAACTTCTCCTTCAAAAATTATCAAAATTGTCAAAATGCTTAACTATCCCGGCTTTTCCAGTAGCGATCCGGAGCTGTTGGCGATAGCCGTGGCCAAAAATTTCCAAAAACAGGGCATAGGAAAAAAGCTCTTTAAAGCAACAATAAAAGAGTTTCAGAAAAAAAGAGTAAAAAGTTTTAAAGTCAGCGTCTACGACAGACTGCCAGCCAACGGTTTCTATCTGAAAATGGGCTGCCGAAAAATAATCTCTTTTCCTTTTTTGTCTGAAAAGATGAATTATTATATTTATAAAATAGATCAAAAAAAACTGGGCGTAATTTTGTTAGTTTACGATAGTCTATATGCCAATCCGATTTTTTTGCCGCTGTTTGACAATAGCAAAGCAGAAATATCGGCCATTGTTGTTTCTGACTGCATCCTTCATCATAAAGACGATTGGGAAAGTTTAGTATTTCTCTATAAAAGACACGGATTGGCTTATTTTATCTTTAAAATCTTGGATCAGTTAATTTACCTAGTGACAGATTTGAAGAGATATTTTCCGCTAAGAAAGAAGGCAAGACTTCTCTGGCTGGCAAGTAAATACAAGATACCAATAATCAAAATTAGAGATATCAATCAAAAGAAATCTTTGCAGATTTTAGCCGGTTTTGCTCCAGATTTATTGATTTCCTATTTTAATCAGATACTCAAATCAGAAGCTCTATCTCTGCCAAGAATTGGCTGTATCAATGTCCATCCGGGCTATCTGCCAAACTACCGAGGAGTGGCCTCATCGTTTTGGGCGATGCTGGAAAATAATAAGTTTGGCGGCGCTACAGTGCATTATATGGAGAGCAAGCTGGATAAAGGAGATATTATTAAGCGGGAAAAAGTGCCAATATCAAAAGAAATAAGTCTGCACCGACATAACTTTCTCTGCTGCCAGACGGGAGGCAGATTGCTCATTGAAGCAATAAATAAAATCTATTTTAAAAAAATAAAAGGAAAAAAGCAGGGAAAAGGAAATTATTATTCTTGGCCAAAATCAGAAGAGGTGAGAAGATTTATTAATCTTGGCTATAAACTGATGAAGCTGGAGGACCTAAATTTATATTAGTGATTATCAGTGATCGGAATCTATTCGGGAATTTAGGAATTCTTGTTGGAATTGTTGTCTAGTATTACTATAGATTTATGAAGCCTGTCTCGATAAAAAAGACAATAGACACAATAGTTTTAGCTGTCTGTATCATATTAATTGTATATGTATTCCAGTGGCGATTCAGACTGGCTTTGAGTAAGTATTTTGATGCCGATGAATTCGCCCACCTTCACTGGGGGTATAGTTTTTTTATCGGAGAAAGGCCCTTTGCTGATTTTTTTTATTTTTTTCCGCCTTTTTTTCTTTATACAATCTCGCCTATTTTTTCTTTTTTTGGTCGAAGCATCCAAGCTCTGCTGGCTGCTAGAACGATGATGTTTGCTTTTTTTTCCGCCTGCGCTTTGTCGGTTTTCCTTTTGGCAAAAAAAATAAAAAATATCCAAACAGCTTTTTTATCCTTGCTGGTTTTTCTTCTTTTGCCTCTTCCTTCAGACAAATTGATAGAGGTCAGACCTGACATTCCCGCCTCTTTTTTTTCCTTAATTGGTCTTTATATCTTTCTTTTGTCGATAGAGAAGAATCATAATAGATATTTTTTTTGGTCAGGATTTTTCTTTTGTTTAAGTTTTGCTTTTGTACCAAAAACATTCTTTTTTCTCATTCCAACAGCTTTATATTTTACTTTAAGAGTTTACCGGAAAATTTCAGAAACTGCAGTTGACAATAGCAAAAAAAAGCAGTCAGTTATCCCTTTGATAAAAAATTTCTTTTTCTTTTTATCAGGATTTTTTCCTGTTGCGGCAGTGGTGTCTTTAATGCTAGTTTCTTATGGAAATTTGAATTTCTCTGTATATAGCATATTGATTATGTCTCCAAAAATAGCCAAAGTGCTGGCTTCTAAATTTTATATGCGGCCGGATATTTTTTTCTACCCAAATGATACTTATTATGGAATTGGGGGATATAGTTTGCCTTTTATCTCAAACCTGATTATTTACAGCTTAGCAGGCAATTTTGTCGTTTTCAAAGTCTTTTCTTATGCGATCTATTATTTAGCCGAAAGAGTTTCTTTTCTACAGAGATTTCTCAATCCAAAAGTAACAGCTTTATGGCTTTCTATAGCCAGCTTTCTTATCAATATCTACTTATATTTCTTTTGGGGTAACTTGGAAAAGGTATGGCTGGCGGTGCCGGTAGTGCCTTATGTCTGGTGGCTTACTCCTGTTATCCCGCTGGTAGTTTATCTAGCAGTAGTAACAGATCGAAAAAGCTGGAGCGAGATTATTTTAGCAGTATCGGCATTTGCCAGCTGTTATGCTTTTATCAATTTTTATCCATTAAAACACGCCCAGTACTTGATACCGGTGGCGCCATTTATCTCTATTTATTTTGCCGTGATGCTAAATAATCTTTTTGAAATAGGTTTTCTGGTTCGGATAAAACCTGTTTTAACTTTATTTATTATAGTTTTATTATCATATATTGGAGTGAAGATGTTTCAAATAAAAATCAGATGGTCAAACAAAAATAACTTTGCCAGACTTGAAGCAATACTAAAGACAATTCCAAAAGAAGAGCCGGTGCTTGATCTAACCGGCGAAACTATTTTTTATCCTGACGGATATTATTTCTGCTGTTTGCCCTATGGTCAATATGAAGAGATGCTATTATTCAATTATCCTGATATAGGAAAAGCTATGGAAAGAAAACAGACGAAATATGTCTATACCGGAGGTCAAAACAGGCTAACAGCGCTTCCTTTTCGCCATGCCAGATATATCGAAGAAAACTTTCAATATTTCTGGTCCGACAAAACGCTTTGGATAAAAAAGCCAAAATAATTTTTTTATTTGATTTTTAGTCTTTTTGGGATTTAAGATTAGTATATTGTGCTTAAAAATTATTTGCTTATCTTACTGACTATTATCATTTCAGTTGTGGCTCAGACACTTTTAAAAAGCGGCATGAAACAGATAGGAGAGGTGGGCAGACTAGAATTATCGATTGTTTTGCCGCTCATCTGGCAGATCGGAACCAATATTTTTATCATCATCGGTTTGTCCATGTATGTGGTGGGGACATTTTTCTGGCTGGTACTTTTGTCAAGACTGGATTTGTCTTTTCTTTATCCTTTTGGAGCATTGCAGTATTTTTTTATCTTTTTGATTTCCTATTATTTTCTGGGAGAAGAGATAAAACTGGCAAGAATTATCGGAGTATTGGTAATACTGGTTGGGATATTTATTATATCTAAATTTGGCTGACACAAGTGATCTATAAAATTTGAAGCCCAGCACGATTTTTTTTGATAGTTTCAGGTTTAATAATATAAAGCTTCAGTTTTTCCACCAGAAGTTCTTTTACCAGATTAACTCCATCAGAAAGCAGAGAAAACTTCGATCCTCCTTTTTTCTTTACATAACTTACAGGCACCTCAGCGATATTAAGATTGTTCAAATAGGCATAAAGAGCCAGTTGGGTTTGGCAGAAAGCCCCAGCGCTGGTGCAGTAGGGAAGAAGAGGTAGAATTTTTTCTTTTTTCCCCAGAAATGTGGCTTGGGTATCGGTTAAGGGAAGCGAAAAAAAAAGATGGATAAGAAAGGAGAGAAATTTTGAAGCAAATCTACGCCCGAGAGAGCTGATATAGACGGAATTTGGATGATTTTTTGAAGCAAAAACAATATCATAACGGTTGATTTTTTGCTTAAATTGACAAAAGTCAAAAAAGTTAAAAGGATTATCGATAGCGTTGAAGTAAATATAAGGATATTTCGCTTTTCTAATTCCGGCAGATAAGGCTAAGCCGATGCCTTTATGTTTAACTGATAATAAAGCGAGCTTCTTGTTTCTTCTCACTAATTTTTGAGCCACTGACAAAGTTTTGTCAGTACTGCCGTTTTCGCAAAGTAATATTTCGAAATTAGAGATGCCTTTCTGTTTCTGAAAAAAAGCCAGAAACTTTTTGATTCTTCTTGGCAATAAAACCGCCTCGTTATAGATAGGAACAACAATAGTCAGATCCATATCACTTGTCTGCTGTTTTATAAATGGCTGCTTTTTCGTTTTCATAGATTTTACGCAAGTTTAATTTTGAAATGAAATCTGCTTTTGGCCAGTCTGTGTCCAGACTATAAAACACATAAGCCACTTGATATTGTTTGAGAATGGCTGCGGCCACATCTGTATCAGTTTGGGAAAAAAACTGGTTGATTTGTTGGTTTTTATGCCAGCTGTCATAAGTATTGGCCGGATGTCCGAAAACCACCCGGTTATGAGAAAAAGCTGGAATAATGGTGCCGAAATAACCTCCAGAAAGGACGACTGATTGATAAGGGGTATTTTTCTCCAGCCAGCTTACCGCCTCTATCACTTTTTCAGGGATAAAGATATTGTACCTATTGAAAGGAAAAGCCAGAAATTCTACATATTGTGAGTAGGCAATCGAAGGCAGGAAATACAAACAAAGAAGCAGCATGGCAATTAGCGGTAATTTTTTAAGGCGGGGAAAAAAAGAAGCAAGTGTTTTAATGCCATAGACAGAAAGAAGGCCAAGAGGAATATAGCTTGTTGCTTCAAGATAATAGGCATTGCCTATGGCAGGAAAAAGGTGAACTATCAAAAATAAGCCGATAAAAGGAAAAAGTCCCCAAGAGAAAAGCAGGGCGGAAATTGGCAGTTGAGAAAAAAGCAGTCTTGGCAGAACAATAAGACTAAGCAAAAGAGCCGGGCCTAAAGATTTCAGATAGTCGATAAAAGAAATTGAGAAAGTAAAATTTTCACCCACTTTTTTGTAGGCTGACCAAGGAAAAACCGTACCTGACAGATAATAGACATAAAAAAGAGATATAGAAGAAATAAAGATATAAAAAAAGATATAAGATAATATTGATATATATTTTGATATATTAAATCTATTTTTGATATTAAATAAAAGGAGAAAAAACAAAGCCAGCGGCATGCTTCCCAAAATATTGATCATAGTGGCAAAATAGATAAATCCCGCTAAAAGACCGCAAGTTGAAGCCAAAAGCAACCAGTAAAAATTGTTTCGAGACAGAGCAGAAGCAAGAGCTAAAAGGGAAACAAGACCAAAAATGGTGCTTAGAAGATGATGGGGTAAATAGGTAGTTCGAAGAATCGGATTAAATCTTGTCCAGAATGTAAGAAACTGATTAATAATTACAGCTCCATTTTTGAGAGTAATTGTCCAAAAACCAGTGCCAAAAAAAACCATTATTTGGGCAAAAATGACATCCTTTTTGTCTGCATAGATCACTTTGGCCGCCGCCACAGAAGCGATCATCAGTCCAATTCCCAAAAAAATGCGGGAAAGAAAATAAGTCATAGGCAGGCTAATTGAGGTTATTTTGGAGATATATCCTAAAAGAGCAAAGAAAGTTTGGGCAAAAACCGGAGGAAAATGTTCCGGAGTCATCCGTGAGGTAAGAAAAAAATTGCCTTCGTATCCCTGCCGCATTAAAGAAAGATAGTAATAATAATCTTGAAGGTTGTTATGGATAAGAGGGTAGTTGGTGTTTGAAGGAGCAGAAGCGATCCGATAGATGTCGGGAGCAAGACTAAAAGACAAGGCAAGAAGGATAAAAATCAGCGGGGCAAAGCGAATAAGCAGACGGCCAATCATAGAAAGATTATATAATTCAATTGCTTGAATTTAAAATATAGCAGTTGGGCATAGAATTAAAAATAGACGCTTTGTTTTGTTTGGTTAAAGCCATTTTTCTTCACAAGTTGCAACCCAAAGCAGAATGTGTATAGTATAATGCTAGTGTCATTATAACTTAGTTTAAATAAAAGAAGTAAGTTTAGCGGCCTCTTTTTTATGAAAAAAATTTCTATCGCTGTTATTGGTGTTGGCGCTATGGGAAAACATCACGCCCGCAACTTGGCCGATCTTGAGGGAGTAAATTTATGTGCGGTAGCAGATTTAGATGAGAAAAGAGGCAAACAAATAGCCGATAAGTATCATTGTCGCTATTATTCCGATTATCGTAAATTGCTTTTGGGTGAAAAAATTGATGCAGCTACCATAGCTGTGCCGACAAAATATCATTTTCAGGTTGCCTCTGATTTTCTTTCGGCAGGCAAGCATATTTTGATTGAGAAACCAATAACCGATGATAGCAGTAAGGCAGAAAAGTTGATTAAAGAAGCGGAGAAGAGGAAATTAATTCTTTCTGTTGGTCATATTGAGAGATTTAATCCGGCAGTTATAGAACTCAAGAAATATCTCAGGCGGAGAGAATTGGGCAAAATAGTCTGTTTATCAGCCAAAAGAGTGGGACTTTTTCCACCGAAGATCAAAGAGACTAATTTGATTGTCGATCTAGCTATTCATGATATTGATATTTTTACTTTTTTACTTGACAGACTCCCGGATAAAGTTTGGGCCCTTGCCGGTAAAGCTTTAAATTCGGAGAGAAACGATTATGCAGAGATTCTTCTGTCATATGGAAGCTTTATCCATGGAATAATACAAGTAAACTGGATTACGCCGATAAAAATCAGACAGCTGGCGATCACAGGCACAAGAGGTTATTTGGAGCTTGATTATATCAGTCAGAAGTTGAAAATTTACAAAAGTCTAACCGGTCATCAGTTTGAAAGCTTTGGCGAATTTTTATTTAAATTCAGCTCTCCTAATATTATTGAAATCAGCACCACCTCAGAAGAGCCGTTAAAAAAAGAGCTAGCCTCATTTGTTTACTGCGTCAGAAATAAAAAAAAACCAGTTGTAGATGGAAAGGTAGGACTTTCAGCACTGCTGATTGCTGAAAAAATAATAAGATCGATAGGAAAAGAGTATGAGTAGAAAAAGTGTTTTTATTCATAAAACTGCGGAGGTGGAAAAAGGGGTTAAACTAGGAAAAAATGTCAAAATCTGGCATCAGGCGCAAATTAGAAAAGGAGCAGTTGTAGGAGAAAATTGTATTATTGGCAAAGGAGTATATATTGACCATGATGTAAAAATTGGCAGTAATGTCAAAATTCAAAATTACGCCAGTATTTATCATTGGGCTATTGTTGAAGATGGGGTTTTTATCGGTCCTTATGTATGTCTGACAAATGATAAATATCCAAAAGCAGTGGGAGAAAACGGTCGGTTATTAAAGGAAGGCAAATGGAAATGCGGCAAAATCGTAATCAAAAAAGGCGCATCAATCGGAGCCGGAGCCATAATTTTGCCAGATGTTGTAATAGGAGAAAAAGCCATGGTAGCAGCAGGAAGCGTGGTGACAAGAAATGTTCCTCCGAATAGTTTAGTAATGGGAGTGCCGGCCAGAATAATATCTGGAAAAAATAATTAGATAAACTATGAGTGTAAAGCGCAAAGTTACAGCGAAAAGCGAAAAGCTTTTTAATTAGTTTTGAGTTAGAAGCTTTAGTATTGCGCTTTGAATTTCAAGGGCCAGTATCTTGATTAGTTATTTTACTAACACAAATGGAAGCAGTTGCAATTTTTAGCTAAATATCACCCGTTTTCTTCCAGCGAAGATTCTTCCTCATTGATAGACCAGACATCATATTTATTCTTTTCTGACAAAATATTATCGGCCACATAATAACCCGAAAGAATAGAGTGATCCATATTGTTATAGCGAAATAATCCTCCGCGGCCTGCAAGATAAACATTGGAAAACTGTTCAAGAAATTTCTTAACCACTGATAAATGGATTTCATAACCAAGATTATAGATAGGATAAGCGTCTTTTACACGATAGATTAGTCCGTCTATTACCTGATTTTGTTTGAATAAAGCAATTTTTTCCGCCTCCTTTTTAGCCAAAATTAACAAATTTTCATCTTTTATTTTCCACAGCTGATCATCTAAAGTGGCAAAGTATTCGAGAGAAATTGGAGAAAAGCCCTTTTTGGCACTCATAAATTTAGACCAATTAGAAAAATTTTGCACCCTGGCAACTTTAACATCAGGATTGTGGATATAAATCCAGTTATCGGGGAATGGGTTGCCGTTGATGATAAGATTCACGCAGATAAAACCTCGAAAATTTAACCTTTTAGCAGAAAATCTGATTTTTGCCGGTGGTTGCAAAAGATAAATCAGCTGGTTCAAAGGCATGGTGGAGACAAAGATATCAACCGGATAGATGGTATTTTTGCCGTTTTTATTCGCTATTACCGCCACAACTTTATTTTCTTTTATTTTCAGCTTTATGATAGAAGTAGATAGAATTACTTTTCCTTTTTCCTCGATCTTTTTTTGGAATTGTTCAAAAAACATTCCCGGACCGTATTTGGGGTAAAGAAATTTTTTAATCATAGTTTTCACCTGAAACGGATCAAGATGAAAAAAAGCGGAAATTGCAGCCTTGAAAAGTGAGAAATTCTGGATTCGCTGTTTGGCCCAGAGAGAAGACAGCTGATCGCAGGATACACCCCAGACTTTTTCTGTATATGATTTGAAAAACATCTTAAATAGTTCATCGCCAAACCGATTTGATACCCATTTGCGGAAATTTTCTTCGGGTTGGTAGGGGAAAAGCTGTCTGTTGAGATAGCTTGCAAAAACCTGCCAGCTTTTAATTAAGCCGATTTTTTTTATAATATCTTGTCCAGTCAAAGGATAATTAAAGAATTTTTTTTGGTAATAGATGCGAGAAAGACGTCGGCGCTCCAGCATATTTCTTCCTAAAAGATTTTTGTATAAACGCTGGATTGATTTTATTTTGGAATAAAAGCGGTGTCCACCGACATCAAATCTAAAGCCTTTATAATTAATTGTTTTAGCCAATCCGCCTGCTTGATTGTCTTTTTCAATTACTGTCACCTGATAATTTTCGCATTTGTCTTTTAAAACGAGACGATAGGCGCAGGCAAGTCCAGCCGGACCGGCACCAGCGATAACTACCTGTTTTGGCATAATAAAAATTATACACGATAAAATTATTTTTTGATGATTACTTTCTTGTTATCAAACTCATCGCTAAATAATATAATTGAGTTATGAGGCAAAATTTAATTGGAATTTTGACCGTAATTATTTTTTCTCTGCCGGTGGTGCTGCCGATATTCAGGCCATATGTATCCGGCACAGCTGATGGGCTGGGACATAGGTTTAGGCTGGTTTCTTTTTTTCACTCTCTGCAAGAAGGCAATATTAAACCCCGTTGGGCTAGCGAAGCTGCATTAGGGTATGGAGCGCCGACATTTCTTTTTAATTATCCTTTGCCGTATTACCTTGCCAGTGTATTTGTATTTTTAGGTTTTTCGATAAATGAATCAGGACAGCTATTGGCGGCCTTTGCTTTAATTATCTCAGCTGTATTGATGTTTTTGGCAGTAAAAAATATCGCCGGGAGAATAGCCGGTTTGACAGCTGCGGCCGTTTATCTTTACGCTCCATATCATCTGTTAATTACTTATCTCTATGATGCTTGGGGAGAGATGCTGGCTTTTGTTTTTCCTCCGCTGCTTCTTTTATTATTGGTGAAGTTGCATCAGGCTTATCAAGCAAAAACAGCTGATCTTAAGCGATATTTTATCTTGCTGACTCTCTGTTGGATATTTTTTGTCATCGGACACAATTTATCCATGATTATGCTTTCTCCTATTATTCTTGCGGCTTCGTTTCTCGTTGGTAGAAATAATTGGCGCTTTGTGTTGCTGGTGATAAACATTTTTGTTTTAGTAATCGGCATATCGACCTTTTTCTTACTGCCGGCAATTTCACTGCAACACGAAATAAAATATCCCAAGTTTCTGGAAAGTGAAATGATATATTTGGGGAATTTTGCCAAGTCAGTCAGATTTCAGCTTCAAACAGCAGCAAAGTTATATATCAAAGACAAGGCTACATATTGGGATTTCACTGTTGGTGCTCCAGTGATGCTGGGATTTTTATTTTCTCTTAAAAACATTATTTTCTCCAAAAAAACAAAAATGTTGCTTGACAGATTTAAGCCTAATAAAAACAAATCCAAACTAAGAAAAGAAGATTTAAATGACAGTCAGAAAAAAAACGATTTTTTTCACTGGCAGGTCGTAATGGTAATAATTTTTTTGCTGTGTCTATACCTAACCAACTACGCTTCCCGTTTTTTCTGGCGGTTTCCGCCGTTTACCCATATTCTTGAACCCTACCGCTTCATTTTTCCAGCTAGTTTTGTCGGAGCACTGCTTTTGGGAATATTGGCAAGAAAAAATGTTATTTTTGCCTGTGTTGTCGTTTTGCTGTCATTTTTTCAGGCGAGACCTTTTGCAAATCCCGCAGTTGATACTTTTCCTTTTCCGAAAAATTATTTTTACCAAACCCAGACCGTTTCCAGCGCGCCGCAAACAAGAAAAAATATGATCATAAAGGAATTTCTGCCGGTTTTGGCTTCTTATAGTTTTTTAGCCAAAGAAGAAGATAAATATTATCAATATTTATTTCAGGGCAAAAAATATTCCAAAGCTGAACTTTTTCTATCATCAGGCGAGGGAGAAGTCGCAAATATTAGGAGCCAATCGGAAAAGTTAACCGCAGATATTCTGGCTAAAACAGCGGTTATTGTCACTATCAACCGTTTTTATTTTCCTAATTGGCAAATAACCGTAAATGGAAAAAAACTATATTTGAGAAAAGATTTAGATGGCAGAATGTTAATAGATTTACCGCCCGGAAATTTTCATCTTTCTTTAGTTTTTGGTTTAACACCAGTGGAGAAAACAGCCAATCTGTTGTCAATATGTTCGATCATCATTTTTTTTACAGAGACAATCTATTTTCATCCCGACATTTTTTTTGATTTTTTTATCAAAAGTAAAGCATTTCTTCTTTTGAAGAGAAAATATTTTATTTAAAAAAAGAGCTTAACACAAATAATGTTTGAATATCTGCTGGTTTCCGGGATTATTGTTTTTTTTATTTTTTTAAATAGTTTGATCTATCTTTCGGGAGCTTTGGCTGCCCCAGCTGAGAGCATATATCTGGGCATTGTCCATTGGCCGCCGGATTATTTCTATTATCTGTCTCAGTTTGTTCAGGGTAAAAACAGCTGGTTTGCCTCATTTGATCTTTATACTAATGATTTTAGATCAAAGACGCTTGTCGGCTGGGTCAATGTTTTTTTAGGAAGGATTTATTATCTTATTGGGATAGATAATTTTTGGGCTTATCGGATATCAATTTTAGTTTTTTCTTTTACTTTTCTTTTTTTCTCTTATTTATTGATTAAAAATATTTTTACAGATGCAGTCAAAGATGAAGGAAATTTAAGCAAGAGATTGACGGCTTTTATTTTGTTTGTCTGCAGCAATGCTTTTCCCAAGCTGGTGACAGACAGCGGCAAGATCACTTTTTCTTTTTATGATTTCTGGTATAACACCGGCATACCTTTCAACCGCCTAGGCGGAGTACCACATCATCTTTTAGCACGAAGCATGCTCAGCCTAAATTTACTTTTGTCTTTACTTTTTTGGCAAAGCAACAGGCGGGATAAAAATGAGCAAACTGCTTGCTTTTTTGGGGCAGGAAAGAAAAAGGCGACAATCGTTGCTGGAGTAGTTCTGTCGGGATTTATTTTAGCCAGCATTGATCCGCTCCACTGGCTGATAAATTGTCTGGCCGTTACACTGACGCCGCTTCTATATTTTTTGATAATAAAAGACCGGTCAAAAATCAGCAAAGAACGTCTCTTGCGGCTTTGGACTGATCTCTCCTGCGGATTTTTTGTCTTTATCGGCGGATTTCCCATCGCAGTTTATTTAAAGAAAATATTCTCTTTCCCTCCATATATTCAGCTGGCCAATTGGGAAAAAACACAAAAGCTTTCAATAAATTTTGTCGGTTTTATTTTAGGAAACGGCCCTGTTTTCCTTTTGGCTGTCCTGGGCTTATTATTATTTTTGAAGAATCTGCGCTACAGCCGTATATTGACAGCTGTTTTTACAATTCTGACGGTCGGATTATATTTCCTGCCTACCGAAGCATGGTTTGGCATTTCTCATGTGCGCTTTTTGCCTCCCGCCAGCACTATTTTTTATGGTTGTTTGGCCGCGTATGCAATAGAAATATTTGTCAGCCGGTTGAAAAAAAGAAGATCTTTGGTAAGGGCTGTAGTCATGGCGGTTATTCTTATAACAATTTTGCCGACATATTTGATACAAATAAAGAATATGATCAGCGTTAATCCAAACGACATCAGCAATTATTTGTCCAAAAAAAGTTATGAGACTTTTGTTTTAGCCGAGAAAATATCAAGCGAAAAAGATACCTTTTTGATGAATTGGCCTTTAAACTGGTATTTTCCGGCCATAACCGGCAGACGCGTTTATTTTGGACATGAATTGTTAACCATTAATTACCAGCTGAAAAATAATCTGGTAAAGAAGTTTTTTTCAGCTGAAGAGAGTGAAAAAGAGAAAATTGAATTTTTGCGTCAAAACAAGATAGATTATTTGATTACTTATTCGACCGACAAAAGAGCAGAGGATCTGAAAGTATTGGAAAAAATAAATGATAATGGTTATTTGGCCCTCTATAAGGTGATAAATAATTAGTACTTTTTTGGATATAAACTGTCGCAAGAGAAAAAATAATGAAGAAAGAAATAAAAATAAAAGCCAGCAAAAAAATATTAGTAATCGCAGCAGTCATTTCTTTTTGTTATGCTCTATTTTTAATTTCGCCTGTTTTATCTACCATTTTCAAGACACCGGCAAGAACAGTCAATCTGTTGGTCGGCCATTATTTTGAGGATTATTTTGAGTATTTATCATTTATCAAGCAGGGACAGAAAGGAAGCCTGCTTTTGGAGAATGTGTTTTCTAGCGAGGAGAAAGCCAAATTTTTAATTCCTTGGTGGCCGTACCTTTTAATTGGTTTAACAACTTTTGTGACGGGGATTAATGTTGAAGCACAGCATCTGTACTGGTTTTCATCATTTGTTTTCGCTTTTATTTTTCTGCTGTTAAATTTTTGGGCGGTGTCATTGCTTTTACCAGACAAACCGAGGATGCAACAAGTATGCGCTTTTTTATTTATTATTCTTTCCGCACCGCTATTTTCGATTGATAAAGCGAAAAATGAAATAGTTCCTTATGATTTTTGGTACGGTCAAGGGTCGCCTTTTAGCAGATTTTCAGTGGCAGTTCCTCATCATCAGCTGACCAATATTATTTTTCTTCTAGCGATAATTTTATTGGCTTTGTGGACTAGAAATGAAATCGGCTGGAGAAAAAGAGCAGCGGCAGTGATAGTTTCTTGTCTACTTTTGCTTGTCAGTTCGCCGCCAATGCTGATTCTTTTTTTTATGTCCTACTTTTCTTCTTGGCTGATTGCTTCAATGATAGTTTCTTCTAGATTTTTGCCCCATTTGTCATTTTTGAAAAAATATTATCTTCATTTTAAAAAAAATTTGGAAAAAGATAATTGCTTTAGATTTTCGGAAAGCCTTGGGATTTTTGTTGTCAGTGTATTGACGTTATTGCCTTCATATTTGATTTTAAAGAAATTATTTTTATCCAATTCGACGATTATTTTTGGCAGGGAATTTGACAGATTGAATTATATTTACTATCCGCCTGTCAAGTCATTTATTTATAATTACGGTTTGTTGTTATTATCTGCTCCATTTGCGGTTTTGGTCTCTTTCTCAAGAATCACTTTCGCTAAATTATTATTTTTCTGCCTTACTTTGTTATCGATTTCTTTTTCTATGATAAATATTGTTGGATTAACAGATAAAATTTACCTTTTTTTAGGATTTCATAATTTGAGAATGCTTTCTCCAACTGCTTATATCTTTTTAGGAACAGCATTACTGGAGCTGATAGATAAAATTTTCAAAAAGAAGACCCTATTTTTCTTAGCCGTAATTATTATACTAGCGTTTAATCTGCCGTCAGCTATAGTCATGTGGCAGAGAAACAGTTTGATTCCTTTTAAAGCTTCTTATCTGCAGTCAATGCCGCAAGATATTTATCTAGGGATAAAATTTCTGGAAAAACAGAAATCTGAAGGCATTATTTTGACCTCGCCTAATTCTCTTTTGGGAGTGGCGATACCGGCAATTGCCGGAAAAAAAGTGTATCTGGGCAGATCTATTTTTACATTTGATTTAGTGAAAAAGCAAGAGGTGAGCAATAGATTTTACAGCTTGAAAATGACACAAGAGGAGGCTCAATCCTTTTTAAAAAAGGAAAATATTTCTCTGGTTGTATTGGTGAAGGGATATGATTTGGATAAAGATATATTTAGCAAACAATATCCTTTTTTGAAAACAATATTAGCCAGCGATAATTTGACGATATTTCAAGTTAGATAAAAAATGAATTTTATCATCTTGACAATTGGAAGAAACTCTAGAAAGTGTAGATTTTGACCAGACTGTTTTCAAAGACTGTTTTTAGAAAGGGATAAAAGAAGGTTAGTTCTTTTCCGCCAGCTAGCTCTTTTTCCTGAACACTAAAAAAAATATATTTTATTCTGCCTCTCTGCAGGAATGATTTTGCTTGATCAGCGGTCATTTTTCCCTGAAAAAAAAGTATCAGCTCCGACTGCTTTTTTTCGTATTCGACGGTATTTGACTGACCAAAATAGACGGTGTTGCCGGCATAAGCAGGAATATAGCTGCCGGCTGTAATTTGCGCCAAAACCACCTCATCGCGCATGGTGTTGTACTTAAGCCACCTGATCCCGTTCATCCACTCTTTTAATGGATACATGGTTTGAGGAGGATAGGGAACAAGAGGAATATTGGCCCTAATCCGCTGGCTGATCCAAGTAATTTGCCAATCAAGACTTGATTTTATTACCAGCAGATTTTCGAGAAGATAAAGGCAGATGATAGAGACAATTGCTGTTTTCCAAAAGGTTCCTCTGTAAGTTTGGCAACATTTTAGGGAAAAGAGCCGGTAAAAAAAATATGCTCCCAAAATTCCCAGAGGAATAAACAGTCCAGTTTGAGTAAAGCGCAGCGGACTTTGCTCTTTGAGGTGAGTAAAAAGGATAGCAAATGCAAAAGTGACGATTACCCAGAAAATAAGAGGCTGAAATTGGCGATCTCTCCTGATGATTGAGACAATAGCTCCCAACAATCCTAGAAAAAAAATAGGACCAGTGCCTAAGAGATATTCCCAAAAAGGAATCATCATCGGATGGGTGCGGTGAAACTCGATTAGCGAGGACCAAGGAGGAAATCGGGTAGTAATAAAAATATAAAGAAGAGATAGAAAAGAGAAAAGAATAAAAAAAAGATAAGCAGTAACTTTGTTTAGGCATCCTTCAGGGGCAGATGTTTTTATTTGTCTGGTATTATTTTTGGATTTAATCTCTTGGATCAAATATTTAAAAACCCTTAAATTAAACATCTTTGGATGTTTTTGGCGCTCTGAAATTGTTTTCTTGCCGGTCGCCCATATTTTTATCAAATTTTTTATTTGAAGAAGTGAGATTATTTTTACCAGAATAATTAAAGACAAAATACCTATCAGAGTTATTAAGCTGGGTGGAAAAACTAATCCAACAACATTTCCCAAAACTATATAAGCAATAAGGTTTTTAGAAGTTATCCGTTTCTTATTTAAAGTTAACTGATAAAGAAGAAAGAAGGAAACCACCTGTCCAAACAGAATATGGGGGATAAAAGTAATTCTTTGCAGTTCATCGATATTAGACCACCATTCCATATATCGGCCAAGCCGAAGACTGCCGTTTTGATCAGTAAAAAATCTGGGAAAACTGCCGGAAACGAGAACGATCAGAAAAGAGACTATTTGCCAAATAAAGTTTTTGAAGTAAAAGCGCACCAGAGTCAAAATAACAAGAAGCAGAAGCGGAGAAAGCACCAATCGACCCAACTGATAAGAAAAATTAGGATCAAGTCCTAAAAATTTGCCGACGAAACCTAAAATGACATAGAATTCCTGTATCAGCGAGCCATGATGTTTTTCACTGGTATAACGCTCCAAAGCAGTCAGTCGTCCCTCATAGCCCTGTCTGATTTTGGAAAGGTACAAGTTGAAATCAGGCCAGTAGTAATTGTGTTCCAGAATGAATTCGCGGTTGGGATCGCCGAGGGCATTTGACTTTGACAGTTCAAAAATAGTCGGGTAGAAGGAAAAAGTAAGAAACAGGAGAATCAATACCACAAAAATTATTTCTTTGTACTTGACCATGAAATTATTATAACGTATTATGAAGAAAATTTTTTTAATAATGAGTAAATTAAAATGACAAATCACGGTGGTTAAGAAAGAAAAGATATCCATGTTGTTGATTCTTGCTCCTTGATTTCAATATGATTTTTCTCTCTATTGTCATTCCTGTTTATAATGCCCAAAAGACGATACTGCCTCTTTTAACTTCGATAGCCACATCAGGCAGAGTCAGGCTGAAGGAAACAGAAGTTATAATTGTAGATGACAAATCAACCGATAAAAGCCTGATGCTGATTGACAAGTTTTTTTTGTCAAAAAAAAATAATCGACTGAAAAAACTAAAAATCATCAGACTGAAAAAAAACAGCGGCCCAGCAAAAGCAAGAAATATCGGCGTAAAATATGCCAAAGGGAAAGTAGTGCTTTTTCTCGATTCTGATGTAGTGTTATATAAAAATACACTATTTGAGGTAATACGATCTTTTAAGAATGATCCAGATTTATATGCCTTGACCGGAGTCTGGGATAAGAAACAAAAGAGTCAAAAATATTTTCCCAAGTTTAAAGCGCTTCGTGATTGGAGCTATTGGATCAATGAAAGGGATCCAAAAAACTATTATTACCTTTTTTCTACCAGAATCGCGGCTATTGACAGAAAATTATTTTTGCGGCTTGGAGGATTTGATGACACCTATAAATCTGCTTTGGTTGAGGATATCGAGCTGACTTACAGAATTGCCCGTCGCTATGCGGTTGTTTTTAATCCAAAGGTGATAGTGTCTCATGAATTTGAAGACTTTTTTCCCATTGCCAAAAAATACTTCTGGAGAAGTTATTATTGGAGCAGGATTTATCGGGAAAGGAAAAAATTTGATCCGGTGGCGACTACTTCAAAAGAGGCAGTGACCACTATTTCCGCGGCAGGAATTGTAGGAATGGGAATTTTATCTATCGTATCTTATCTAGGCAAGTTTGTTTGCTTAAATAAAATTGCTTTAGGAATATGGTTGGGATTTATTGCCATTCATCTTATGGGAGTGAGAAAGTTTTTATTTTTTGTTTTTCGGGAAGAAGGCATTGTGTTTGCGGTGAAATCATTTTTTACCGGAATTGTCCTTTATCTGACTATCCTTGCCGGAGCGGTTTTTTCCTTTCTTTCCGCTCCCCGAAAAAAATTAGAGAGAAATAGTCGGCAGAGGTGTGGGTAGATTTTCAAATACATAAGGGGAAGGCAAATTGGTATCAAGATTTTGAAGCTGACTGGGAGTAAACTGGCTAGATGGGGTGGCGGCCTCTTTTTCCGATAGCAATTTTGACAATTCCGCCAATTCCTTTTCCACTTTATTGGCATCGTCTGATCCTTGGGGCAAAAGCGTCAGGGTAGAGGAAAGCTGGCGGTAAGCTTCCTGATAATTTTTCTGCTCCCGAAGCGCAAAAGAAAGATAATATCTGGCATTGGCAAAATCTGGCTTTAGCTCCAAAGCTTTATTAAAAAGCTTTTCTGCCTCCTGATATTCTTTTAGATTGAGATAAAACCTGCCGTAAGCAAAATATGAAAGGGGACTGACCGGATCCAGAACAATTTTTTGTTCATAGCTTTTTTTAGCCCAATCTTTTGCTCCTTCGGCAAAATTTATCAACGAGGCATAAATATTGGCCAAATTATCCCAGTTGAGAATATTAGTCCGATACAAAGAAACAGCAGTTCTTCCTTCATCGATACCCTGTTGAATAAGGCGAGGAATTGTTTGTTTGTCGTTGTCGCTTAATTCTTTTTTGGCGGCAAGAGAGTTGGCAATGCCTAAATTTGTCTGAGAGAAAGCGCGGTGGTAGCGGTCAAGATAAGGATTAAGGCGAATTGCTGACAGCTGCAGGTTGTAAACTTCTCTGCCGTTGTTTTTTGCCAATGCATCAAGCGATTTTTTGTAAGACACTTCAGCCAGATAAAATCTGCCGCCAAAATAAAAAATAGGAGCAATAAAAATTAGGCTAAAAACAGGCAAAAGAAAGAAGGAATAGCTGATTTTCTCAAGATTGATAGCGAAAGAGGGTTTTTCCTCTGCGGCAAAAGAAAGAAAAATCACTGTCAAAATAAAGACGGACATACCAGAGGGAAATAAAGTCTGGGCAATCAAAAGAAAAAAAAGAGGTAAAAGGTAGGGAAGTTTTGTCTGAAGAATATTGATTTTTTTATCAAAAGAAGAAAAAATCATCTTGAAAGTCTTTAAAATAATGCTTAAGAAGATTAAGCCAGCAGCAAGACCTGTTTCAGTGGCAAGGGTGAGCAGAAAAGAAGAGGAAGTGATAAAAAAGACATTCCAAAAAGAGGTGGAATTAATGCCGGCAGGTTTGGCCAAGGTAAAAGCAGTCAAAAAATTGGCCGGACCAATACCAAAAAGGAGAGTTTTGAAATTTGGTAAAGTTTCGATAAAGATCAGCCAGCCGTAATACCAAGGAAGAATCACTGGCTTTTGGCTGGAGATAAGCTTAAGAGCAAGAATTATTGTGGCGCTTGATATTAAAAGGAAAGAAAAAGAATAAATGACAAGATACGGCCGGTGAAGATTGAATTTGTGGGACAGAAAAGAAAGAGTGATTTTTGAACCTAGATAAAGGGAGATCGCGGCTAAAAATATTGCGCAAGAAAGGGTCGTGCCTGCCGGTGTGAGAAGATTTTGAGGAAGAATCTGAAATAGCGAAAGAAAGACAGACAAGGAAAGAAGATCGGCAGAAAAAACAAGAATGTTGGTCGGCCACTGCATTTGAATAAAATGAAGCGCCCTACTGGTATTATTTTTTTCCGCGTAATCAGGGCTCCAAGCTTTTTTCAAAATATACAAGTGATCTGTCTTTGGCAGAAGAGAGAAAGTTTTGGTACTGTTTAGCAAAAAAAGATAGAGGAAAAAGCCGGCAATAATCGTGGAGCTGGCCAAGGGAGTGATGAAAGAGACAGCAAGGTTAGGGCTTTGGAGAAAAGTAGAACCAAGAACAAAAAAAATTAGAAGAAGATAAGGAATACCAAAAGAACCCAGAGAAAAGAGGAGTTTTTTGCTTTTGGCGATTTTTATTGAAGAGAAGAAAAGAAGCAAAATAGTGATAAGAATAAGAAGGGCCAGTTTATTAAATTCATGAGTATCAGAGGTGACAGGAAGGAAAAAAATGGGGAAAAGAAGAAAGAAAAAAGAGATGATGAGTAATATTATTACTTCAAGCATTTTTGATTATTGATCCGTAAAATATGTAAATTCAGTAAAAATATTTAATATTTTAGCCTATATTCAAGGACAGGCCGGTTCGCTTGCGCAGCCCCAACTACCAAAAAAAGGATCATACATACATTTTTCCCTGCTGACACAAAATGACCCGCCTTCTTCTATGGTATATGCTCCGCACCAATTTATTTTGCAGCACTGATTGTGAGCGCATAATTCTCCGCCGGTTGGCGGATTTGGATTAAATTCTGGCGTTGGAGAAGGAGCAAGAGTTATGGTAGGAATTGGTGTGCTGGTCGGCTGTATTCCTCCGCCTTCATCTTCACCGCCGCCGGCAGAGGGTAATTGTCCCGGATCATAACCTTCGGGAACTCCCGCGATAAGGTGCAGATTAGTACTTGTCACTAAATAATTAAAAACTCGCTTTCCTTGTTCATTAGTTGGACCGCAGCCTTCGCTGCATCCTACCCTGACAATGTCATCATCGGAGGTATTTTCCAGCTTAGCGTAAATAACATAGAAATTTTGGTTCGGGCCTGTTTGATAATAATAATCCTGATTTGGAGAAAGCGGATCTTTGGGCAGGTTTGGTGCAAAAGGAGGAAATGACTTTCCCCAGGAAGCCCCAGCTATTCTTCCATCTGGAGGATCATTGCCGGGCGGATAATGGCCATATTCAGCGTAATAATCTTCCAGGACTCTGACCATTTTATTTAGGTCCATTTTCCTTTTGCTGTCTCTGGCTTTCTGGTAAGTGCTTTTGATGCTGGCGGCCATGACAATGCCGGCAATGATAGCGATGATGGATACTACAATCAATACTTCTACCAAAGTAAAAGCAGAAGCTGGATTGATCATCTTTTTTTTCATAGCTTTAATTATGATTATGAATCAAAAAAAGAAGTTTTTAAAGAGGGGAAAGAAATCAGTAGAAAGCAGCAGGAATTGTAGGTAGTATGTAAGTGGTAGGTGGTAAGTGGTAAGTGGTGGGTTGTGAGTTGTATGTTGTATGTTGTATGTTGTAGGTTGTGGGTAGATTAACTTAAAGTTTTTTTAATCGCCGAAGTCGGCACAAAGAGCTCTTCCGTAAGTTAAGGCTGTAGCGCATGTTGAAGCGGTTCCACCGCTTTGGAAATAAGCCAGGCAGACAGATTGGGCTGATACAAGAGCACATAGTTGAGAGCCTGTTCTTGATGTTGCATCGCCTACGGCAGGAAATATCTCCACGCTTCCAGCCTCACCAGCCGTTTTTTGTAAACGAATGCTATTTTGGCCAGATTGAATTATATTTAGTCTTTTTGCCGGATCAGCAGTTCCAATACCTAGATTACCTTGAGGAATAATAGTATCTACACTTTGATTGGCACCAATAATAATAGCAGAATACTCTCTGGATGCAGGAGCAAAAATTAGTTGAGAAGTACTGCCTATTTCTTCACGCATACCTGTCCAACCGGAGCCACCATGATCAAAGATAATATCTTTTTGATATCCGATTATCACATCTCCTCCTATTTTCCCATATCCTACAACGTCAAACTTGCTAGTTGGTCCAGTTGTGCCGATGCCGACATTACCGGTGGTTGAAATGAAAAGATTCGGTGCAGCATTCGGATCTGTATTATCAGCATCTATTCTAACGGCGCAATTTGTTCCGGCTCTCATGTTAAGTATGCTTGAAGATGAATTGACAGAAAGGGTACCAAGTGTAGTGATGTCGTTTTCGAAAAATACAGAAGGAGTATAAGGCGTAAATGTGTCTTTTAATTCTGCCTCTCCATCCCCTTCAACATAAAATATTTTTTCTACAGTAAGATCATCATCAATAACTAGATCTGTTCCCGATGAATAAATGTTTGTATCTCCGCCAAAATCGATTCCTGAAGCGGCACCGCTGCCGACCAGATTTAATCTGCTGACTGGTCCTGTCGTGCCGATACCGACATTACCGCCGGTGGCAGTCAGGGCTCCTGCCAGAGTAACTGCTCCGCCTGAGACGGCATTTAATATAGGTGTTCCTCCCCCCAAGGTTGCTCCAGCTTCAATCTTGAAATTATCATTATCCGAATCATCAACTCCCATGATAAACTTGTTTGCTCCTGCCAGAGTAAAGTTCTGGGCTACATCGCCAGAGGCAGCATGAAGCGTCAGCAGACTGTTTGGACCGGCAGTGCCAATACCGACATTTCCTCCACTTGGTTGAAGAGAAAGACCGCGGTTAGAAGGCGGACTAGACTGGATCTGGAGATAGGTATTGTTTTGGGTGGCGTTGTAGACCCATTCAATATTACCATAAGCAGTATCGGATTGACCAAGACGAAGATTTGAGTTCCCATCGCTATTGCCAAGATGAAGTCTGGTAGTAGAGTCATTTCCGCTCCAGATGCTATCACCGATATGGACTTCATCCTTGCTGTCGTCGCTGGCTATTTTAAGCTTGGCTGACGGGCCGCTTGTGCCAATGCCAACATTGCCGGAGTTATAGCAGATTCCTCCGGTGCAGTCACTCCATTGGTTTTCCGCAGGCCAGCTAGTTCTGGTTACTCCTCCAAGACGGATTCCACCAACAGCGACATCCAAAGCTGCCTGCGGATTGGTGGTGCCAATGCCGATATTTCCGATGACATATAAGTTAGAATTAAAATTATAGACGCCTTCTGGAGTGACTTCTTGACCAAATACTCCAGAGGTTACTCGGGAAGCAGGAATTTGGCCTATGGAGAGTAAACCGTTTTGATCCATTTGAAAAATCGGAGTGGGAGTATTATTAATCCAGATACTGAAATTACCCTGCGGATCAGCTCCCCAGTTGTAATCAGTCGCCTGAACCTGAAAACTATTTTTTAGAAGAAAAAAAGCAAAAAAAGAAATGATAAGGAAAACAAAACAAAATAAGACCGGCCAAATAAACAGATTTATTATTTTTATCTGCTGTTTCATTTTTTTGCTAAAATCAATCATAAAAACAATCATAATAATTAAAATTTATTATATGATTAATCACCGTAATTAACACATAAGGCTCTAACATTTGTATCTATTTTTGGACATTCGCAATATTCTCCGGTTGATTTCCAAGAAGCAAGGCAGACCGAAGGAGAATAGACATTGTTGCAGGCACTGTCCCCTGAAGAGCCTATAGCGACAAAGAGTCCGACACTGCCGGCGGTACCGGAAACTCTAGTGAAGCGGATAGCGTCCTTTTGGTTTGAAATAATATGCAGTGTGCCTGATGGAGTTTCAGAAGGTCCAATAAGTAATTTACCATTAACAATCGCATTGACGGCAGAATTATAGCCAAGAAAAATTTTTGAATATTGGTCTTCATAAGGAGCAAGATAGAGATAAGAGGAATTATCATCTTTGATAGCGGTCCAATTTGATCCGTTATGATAAAAACTGAGATCATTTTTTAGTCTAAGATTGCCGCCGGTTAATTTCAAAGAGCCAACCAGATCGAGTTGGGTAGATGGTCCAGTGGTGCCAATACCTATATTGATGCCGCTGATTTGAGAATTAGATATATATAGATGTTGAGTAAGGCTAACGTTGTAATCTGTATCGCCTAAAATCTTGAATTGATTTCTTTCCGAATCTGCGGTAATTTCACCTATTGATGAGCCTCCCGCCTTGAAAAATATTGCTGGTTTTGGTGTTACATTTGTATCTTTCAAATGTATGGATGGTGGTTCACCTATTAGAGAAAAATTTTTTTCAATAGTCAAAAAAGAGTCTGTTTTTAAATTATTTGGTGCGCTTCGATAAAGTTTTGTATCTCCGCCAAAATCTATTCCGGCGCTGCTTTGTGTTGAGGCAGGAAAGCTTAGTTTGGCTGCCGGAGCGGTAGTACCAACACCGACGTTGCCAGCTGTTAGATAGAGAGCAGGTATTGTATCGACACCGCTTTTTCTTATTGAGACAAGGTCAAAACGGATGGGATTTGAATACGTACTCCAAGTGCCGATTTTTATTTTGACATAAGCGGCATTAGAGGGCAGATCGCAGGTTTTAGTGTAATAATTCCAAGAGGTAGTGCCAATGACATATGAATACCAAGCGCCAAAGCCGGCGCTATAAGAACCACAATTGGAGACGCCGCTAGTTATGGCGTTATAGCTTGAGTCAAATATCTGAATACCCCATATTGATTGAGTAGTGGTGTTGACAGTTTCTATATTCCAGCCTTCCAGAACATAAGTAGTATTTGGAGTAACACTAATATAATTACTTGAGGTGAGATAGCGATTATTACTTTGGAATTCTGCCGAATAGGCGCCGTCGATACTATCATTAGCTTGGGTGATTGATCCTGAATTTGTCCAGCTTGTGGGAACGCCACCAGACCATTGTTCAAAACTGCCGTTTAACTGGAGATTTTCTGCCACACCCAAACTGACATTTGAGAGCGAGTCGGCTTTTAAGACAAGGCGGTTAGAGCCGCCCAAAGAAGAATCATTTCCAATTTCCATCTTGAAATTATCATTATCCGAATCATCAACTCCCATGATAAACTTGTTTGCTCCTGCCAGAGTAAAGTTCTGGGCTACATCGCCAGAG
>FWPV01001751.1_pt1 | contig 57425 bp, 54 predicted proteins | sample 2228371 | NCBI WGS metagenome assembly FWPV01 (sample SAMEA103939776, study PRJEB20133) | metagenome
ACAATAGACCGGGCTAAAACCGGTAGCACCGAAATCGGCGATGGAACAAAAATAGATAATTTGGTTCACATAGCGCATAATGTCAAAATAGGCAGTAACTGCGTAATTGCTGCCCTTACCGGTATATCCGGCAGCGTGAAAATTGACGATAACGTAGTTTTCGGAGGTCAGTCCGGGGTTAAAGACCACGTATCAATCGGCAAGGGATCGACGCTGGCCGCTCGTGCGGGTGTAACCAGCAACATTCCGCCCGGAACAGTTGTTTCCGGCTTCCCTGCGCGTAAACATCAGGAAGAAAAGCGAACTCAAGCTTATCTCCGCATGCTGCCCGAAATGGCACGAAAAATCAAAGAATTAGAGGAAAAATTGGATGAGCTTGGTGGCTAGTTCGCCGGAATTTAACTCATCCCTATTCTTGTTTTGTTTAGGAAGCAACAAACAATAAGTAAAAAGGTTAAACTTTCAGGTTCCGGCCTACATACTGGCAAGGAATGCTCGTTTACTATCGCGCCGGCAGAGGAAAATACCGGAATCGTTTTCAAGAAAGACGGAGTGTCTATAGAAGCCTCCCCTTTTAATGTGTCCGATACTTCACGTAGCACTACACTTTCCAAAAGCGGAGTATCCATACAAACTGTAGAACACCTTCTGGCATCATTGTCAGGGCTCGGCATCGATAATGCGAATATTTTGGTCGAGGGTGACGAAATACCTGCTTTCGACGGCAGCGCCTTGCCAATTTGTAAGGAAATACTGGCTGTCGGAATAGCTCCGCAAAAATTGAATGTCCAGCCCGCAGTCCTTTCGAAACCTATAGTTATTTGTCAAAACGGAACAACCATAGCAGCTTTGCCCTCAAATGAAAGACGTTTGAGATATTTCCTCGACTACAATCATCCTATAATCGGCTTACAACACGCCGATTTTCGACCTGATTGCGATTATTTTCAAGAAACAATTGCTTCAGCAAGGACTTTTGTGCTTTATGAAGAAGTGGAAAAACTAAGGGGTCAAAATCTTGCAAAAGGCGGTAGCTTGGATAATGTAATAGTTGTATGGCCAGACAGGCTGTCTTCGGAATGCCGTATGCCAAACGAATTGGCTTGCCATAAGTTGCTCGATCTTATTGGAGATATATCTTTAGCTGGCGCAGTTTTGGCGGATATCATTGCAATAAGATCAGGTCATAGATTGAATGTAGTATTAGCTATGGAAATAAAAACAATTTGCTATTCGAAAGGGGAACTCCCGGATGCTTGATGTCGAGCAGATCAGAAAAGTTTTGCCCCATAGGTATCCATTCCTTATGGTCGACAGAGTTCTGGAGCTTACTCCCGGTGAGAGCGCCAAAGGGCTCAAAAATGTAACCATTAATGAAGAGTTCTTCGAGGGCCATTTCCCTGGTCACGCCGTTATGCCCGGCGTTCTCGTCGTAGAGTGTATGGCGCAAGTAGGCGGTGTCTTGCTTCTTTCTATGACCGGCAATGAAGGAAAGCTCGCCTATTTCGGTGGAATGGACAAGGTCCGTTTCCGACATCCCGTGCATCCCGGGGATACTTTGATCACTGAAGTAAAATTGAAAGGTCAACGCGGAAGTGTAGGTAAAGTCAGAGCGGTTGCCAGTGTAGATGGCCAGGTGGTTTGTGAAGCGGACTTGGTTTTTGCACTGGTGGATAGAATGTGAGGTCACCGCAGATGAAGACTAAACAATATTTAATCCACCAAACGGCCATTATTGACCCTCGCGCCGAACTCGGTCCTGGTGTCGAAATAGGTCCATACTGCGTAATAGGCCCAGATGTCATAATTGGAGAAGGTACCAAACTGATATCGCACGTTACAATTGAACCATACACGAGTATAGGCTCCAACTGCCGAATACATAGCGGGGCTGTGCTGGGCGGGCCGCCGCAAGACAGCAAGTTTAAAGGCGAAGAAAGTTATCTTATTGTGGGCAATAACAATATAATCCGCGAGTATGTTACCTTGCATAGGGCTAGCGGTGAAGGATGCGCAACAAAAATTGGTGATAATAATATGCTGATGGCTTACTGCCACGTCGGTCATAATGCACAACTTGGTAACAACATAACTATGGCAAACTATGTAGGCTTAAGCGGGCACGTGGTTGTTGAAGACCGGGTTGTTTTTGGCGGATTGGTCGGAGTACACCAGTTCGTTAAAATTGGGCGATTTGCCATGGTTGCCGGATTTTCAGGGGTAACTCAGGACATTCCACCTTTTATGCTGGCAGAAGGCAAACCTTGCAGGGTCAAAGATCTAAATGTTGTAGGGCTCCGCAGGAATGGAGTTAGCCCAAAAACTCGAGCCGAATTAAGGCGCGCCTTTAAACTGCTCTATCGTTCGGATTTGAACTTGTCACAAGCTGTTGAAGCTATAAAACAACAATTGGAACCAAGCCCGGAAATCGATTATTTGCTCGAGTTTGTCACCAATGTAAGGTTCGGATTTGCCGGCCGACAGCTAGATCCGCCACGAAGGTAGGTATAATTCTAGTGCCTACAGTCGCGATTGTCGCAGGTGACGCCTCCGGCGACCTCTACGGTTCGAAGCTCTTATTTGAAATACGCCGATTAATGCCTGAAACTGATTTTTGGGCAGCCGGCGGTCCCCATTTGAAAAACGCGGGAGCGGAAATCGTCGCAGATTTTTCTTCGGTCAGTGCAATAGGCGTAGTTCAATCCCTAAAAGTAGTCCCATTCCTCTGGTTATCATTTATTAGAATTCTGCGTACTCGCATTAAAAAAGATAAGACAGATGTTTTGATACTTATAGATTTCGGCGCATTCAACCGGCGCCTTGGCCCGAAAGCTAGAAAAGCCGGCATCCGCACCATTTATTTTATACCACCGGGTTCTTGGCGAAAAATTGGTTCCATAGATGCCAAGACGATTAAATCAGCGGATCTTTTTTTAACGCCTTTCCAATGGTCGGCCCAAAAACTTTCAGAGGCAGGCGCAAGTGCAAATTATATAGGGCATCCATTGCTTGATATTGTCAAAACCACAGTCCAAACTGAACAGTTTAAGAAGGAAATTGGCTTACCATCCGACGCCCAATATATTGCTTTGCTTCCCGGAAGCCGCAAAGCGGAGATTGAAAATATTCTTCCAACGCTATTGGACGCCGCAGGCATAATCAACAGTTTGCAGCCCGATTTGCATTTTCTAATTGCTGCAGCTCCTTCAGTTTCTAAGTTAATTTCAAAAAAACTGAATAATTGGCGGCGTGGATGGCGTGAAAAAATACCTGTCCAAGTAGTCGAAAATCGCGCTAACGACGTCCTCGCCGGCGCGCTAGCGGCGGCTGTTACCTCCGGGACAGCAACACTAGAGGCCGCAATACTAGAGGTGCCTATGGTTATTGTATATCGAGGCACAATATTGATGCATCTGGAAAAGTTTTTCCGCTCCCGCGTTTTAGGTAAATATATCGGCCTACCCAATATACTCGTCGATGACAAGGTTTGCGAAGAACTGATAGGCAAAGAAGCAACTAGTGAAGCCGTCGCGGCAGAAATAGTCCGGTTGATTAGGAACGAAAAACTCAGAAATAATATGAAAACCAGATTCCAAGAAGTGAAATCTTTGTTAGGTGAACCCGGGGCACTCCAAAGGGCGGCGAAATTGATTGTTGAGTTTGCAGAGCTATCAAATAAATATTAATGCGCTTTTTACCACCGCCATTTAGCATTGATTTTGGCATTAACTCATTTCAGTTAGTATAATAAGACAGTCGGGCTTATGTCACATCGTCATTTTAAACAATGCCATAAAAGAATGAAGTCTCAAGCAAAGAGCGGAAAAAATATAGAGCTGCTGCTTAGGCTTGGCGGATACCTTAAAGGTTACTGGAAAGTTTTCACCGCCGGAGCGCTCTGCACTGGTATGGCTTCGTTGCTAACTCTCGCAGTGGCCCCTTTATTAGGCCGGTGCGTGGATGCTGTAAATGCCCAAAACTACCCCGTCGTCAGGCAAGTAGCTTATTTGGTGATCCTTCTTTATGCTGTAAAAGGTGTTTTTGCGTATGGACAGGCTTATCTTATAGCTTCCGCAGTCCAAGGGTTGTCTGTAAAACTTAGGAAAGACATATTCGCACACGTGCAACGCATGCCGCTAAGTTATTTCCACAAAACGAAAACGGGCGATCTCTTGTCACGAATAATGAATGACGTCAATCTTCTCCAATCCGGCACGGCAAGCGTGATTGAAGTAATATCTTGCCCTCTCACGATGTTAGGGGGCTTGATTTACATGTTTTATCTCAGTTGGCAGCTATCGTTAATTTCATTAGTTTTTGTTGCATTTATGGGCTTCGCTATTGCAAGAGATTCGAAGCGGATGAAATCTCTTCAAATATCCCTACAGTCGAAACTATCCGATGTCTCCGCCAATTTCGAAGAAACCGTTTCGGGTATAAGGGTCGTGAAATGCTTTGGAATGGAAGACCACGAAATCAACAGTTTTGGTATTCGCAATGACCTTACTTTGGCGGCCGCTCTCAAAAATATTCGCCGCAGCGCTTTGGTCTCTCCCGCTGTGGAACTCATTGGAGCCGCGGGAATCGCAGGAGTCCTTGTTATCGGCGTTGCAGGCCTCAATCTCCAATTTGGTGATCTTACGAAGTTTCTATTTTTATGCAATGCAGTAACCGTCTCCGCGAAACACTTGGGCAGGCTGAACGTGGTATACCAACAGACACTTGCCGGGCTCGAACGTATTTTCGAGGTTTTGGACGAACAAGCCGATCTGCAAGAAAGCCCAGACGCGATTGAACTACCTCCGGGACCCGGTAGAGTCGAGTTCAGAAACGTATCATTCGGATACGGGGATGATGACTTTGCCCTTAAAAACATCTCTTTTACTATGGAACCCGGCGAGGTTGTTGCTCTCGTTGGTCAAAGTGGGGCAGGAAAAACCACTATCGCAAACCTTATTCCGCGATTCTATGATGTTAAAAGCGGGTCAGTAATTGTAGATGGTGAGGACGTTCGTAACGTCACGCTAAAATCTCTCAGAGAAAGGATAGGCATAGTGCCGCAAGAAACCATTCTCTTCAGCGGCTCGATACGAGATAATATCGCCTATGGAAAAATAGACGCCACCGATGATGAAATAATCGCCGCTGCAAAAACTGCAAACGCTGACGATTTCATCCGCAGCTTGGAAAATGGCTACGAAACGATAGTTGGAGAACGCGGAGCAAGGCTTTCGGGCGGTGAAAAACAGCGCATATCCATAGCAAGGGCTCTTCTGAAAAACCCAAGAATACTCATTTTGGACGAGGCAACGTCATCGTTGGATGCTAAATCCGAGTCCGCAGTGCAGCGTGCCTTGGATGAGCTAATCACCAGTCGGACAACACTGATCATTGCTCATAGGCTATCCACGATAACCCGAGCCGACAAAATATTAGTGCTTGAAGATGGAAAAATTGCAGAAATGGGAACTTTCCGCGAACTTCTCGATGCCGGAGGTTTGTTCTCGAAACTTTACCATGCGCAATTCCAACTTCAAGAAACCGGCTAGAAGAGGATCACACGCGATTGGATTTGAGTGAAATACGAAAAAAATTGCGCACACAAATTGGATTTCGGCTCATATATCCGATATTCTTGTTCATAAACCGGACCAGCCGCATAATTCCGCTGTGTGAAGATAACATTAGGCCACTCGAAAAAGAAGGCAAGGGTTTTATTCTTGCTAGTTGGCACGGCAAGACTTTCTTGCCAATGTACTACCTTCGCGGACGTGGTTACTATGCAATAATATCACTTTCAAGGGATGGTGAAATCCAAAACTTAATGGTAAGTAAAAACGGATTTCGCACTATCCGTGGTTCCACGGGGCGGCACGGTGCCAAGGCTTTAGCGGAATCGACAAAGAAATTGCGTGAAGGCCACGTGATTACATTGACCCCCGATGGCCCAAAAGGTCCAGTTCGGGTCGTTCAGCCTGGTGCAGTCCATATGGCATATAAATCGGGATGTCCAATAATCCCGGTCGGTGTTGCGGCCAGTCCTTGCAAGCTATTGAAATCTTGGGATAGTTACTTGATTCCCAAGCCATTTGCAACCGGAGTGATTTATTTCAGTTCGCCAATCTATATTCAAAAACCCTCAAATAACGAAGTGACCAATGAATGGATAGATGCTGAATCAAAAAGGATTGGCGAGTCAATTGACTACGCAGACAGAATAGCTGAAACTGAACTTCAGCAAATTATTGCAAAAAAACAATGAAACCTTATTCGCTTATCAAAAATGCATACAATGCTTTAATATATGGGACCATTCCTATCTGGTTTCCATATGCCGTTTTTCACACAGCCAAACGAAGCTGCGGATTCCATAGACTTAAACAAGAGTTTGGTTTCTTGCCAAAAGAAATGGCTGAAAGCTCAAAACCGCGTGTATGGTTTCACGCCGTTTCTGCGGGAGAGACTGTCGCTAGTATGCCGATTGTCAGCCGTTTCTCTCAGGCCGCGCCAGAATGTGAAATAATTTTCAGTAGCACTACGGACTCTGGCAGGGAAGTAGCTGAGGCTAAACTGCCAGAAGTCAACCATCTGGTATATTTTCCATTTGACCTTCCGCCTTTCGTGAATCGCAGCCTTTTGACCATTCATCCTAAGGTATTTGCTTCCATTGAAGCTGAAATTTGGCCTAATTTCCTCTGTCGAGCCCAAAGCCTTGGCATAAAAACCGCAGTGTTGAATGGCGTATTTACTGATAAAACTTATAAACGGGCAAAAAAAGCGCGTCATTTTTATCAATGGGCGTTTGCTTGCATCGATAGGTTTTGCATGCAGACTCAACGTGACGCTGAAAGGGTTGTTTCTCTTGGCGCTGATGAATCAAAAGTATGCGTTGTTGGAAACACAAAGTTCGATGAACCATTTCCCGTTCTCGAAAGCTCAGAAAAAGCCGATCTAATGGCCGAGTTCCGTTTTCCTTTGGATTCTCACGTTTTCGTGGCTGGCAGCACCAATCCAGGGGAAGAAGAAACAATAGTCTCTGCATTCATTCAGGCAAGAAAAGCCCTTCCACGTTTGAGAATGATTATCGCTCCAAGGCACCTCGATAGAGCTGACTACATCGCAAATCTTGTGCGATCCCGCGGGCTGCGGGTCGGTTTTAGGACAAAGCAAGCCGAACTTTCAGGAGCCGAAGATGCCGTTATACTCGATACTATGGGTGAACTAGCTCGCATATACGCTATAGCTTCCGTGAGCTTTGTTGGCGGCACTCTTGTGCCTAAAGGCGGACACAACCTTCTTCAGCCTGTTGCACAGGGTGTACCTGTATTGTTCGGCACGCACGTTTTCAAAACTCGGGACGTCGCTCAGATGATTTTGGATGCAAAGGTAGGTTTTCATGCGGTGAACGCCGAAGAAATTGCCAATTATATTGTTGAGTTTTCTTCTACTCCTTTACGGCTTCTTGAGATTTCCGCTTCAGCAACCCGCCTGATTGAATCCAATAAAGGCGCCGGTGATAGATGCGCAAAAGCGGTTCTCGAGCTTTATGGCGAAACTATTTCAAGTGGCTCTAAAGCTTACAGTATCCCAGCCCAAAACAATTTTAAAATGGCCGGAGATTCAGGTTAGAAATTACTATGTTGAAAGAAAATGCGATTGACACTTCTTACGGCTATAGGATATTCGAACATTCACCTCGGTTTTGGCGGCTCGTAGAGGCCGCAGAAAAACCCGTTGGGCTGATAGCCGCACCGCTGTTGCCGCTGTCTTGGCTTTATTCCGGTGCAATAAATCTATACTTAAAACAATACCAACTTGGCATAAAACGTCAGAGCAGGGTCAATACACCTATTGTGAGCGTCGGAAACCTCGTTTTAGGTGGAACAGGAAAAACATCAGTAGTGCGCTGGATTTGCGAATCGCTTCTCGAAATGGGCGTCAAATCCTGTGTTGTCAGCTATGGATATGGAGGAACGTATTGCCATACACCAAGCATTGTTTCAGATGGCGAGAATATCAAGTTGAGCGCCGCTCAAGCTGGCGATGAACCGGTTATGTTGGCAAAACTAATCCCAGGGGTTCCTGTTGTTATCGGAAAACGAAGGTATCTCGCCGCTCGCCTTGCCGAAACAACCTTCAAGCCAGACGTAATTATCCTCGATGATGGCTTTCAGCATTGGCAGCTTTTCCGCGACTTAGATATTTTAGTAATAGATGCTAGGTCTCCTTTTGGAAATGGGCACACTCTTCCAGCCGGGCCCCTCAGGGAATCCATCAGATCCATCAAACGCGCCGACATCGCAATTCTGACTCACATCGGCGTTGCAGATAATTTCCGCCTGTCGGAAATAGAGAAAAAAATTAAAAGTTTCGCGCCTCATATCTCGATTTTGCACGCTTCAAACTTGGTGGACTCCATAAGATATTTAACCTCCGAAAAAATAATAGAGCATTCTCTTGATGGAAAGCCCTTATGCGCGGTTTCGTCAATTGGAACGCCAAAGAGCTTTGAAGATACACTTATTGAAGCAGGTCTAACTTTGAAATGTACAATTAGATATCCAGATCATCATCCATACACCCAAAGAGATATAAACGATATTATTTCCGTTGCGAAAGTTGTGGGAGCTTCGGAAATTATTACCACCGAGAAAGATGCAGTTCGATGGCCAGGGCTAGCAGATGGAATCCCCGTTTCGGTTCTGGATATTCGCCTTAAAGTTGAACAAGGTGAAAAGCTTTTGCAGTCTATAAAAAACTTGTTGTAAGCAGAATGAACAAAAAGTCTGTTTTTAAATGCCTCTACCTTTATTTATTAAGGTTGGTTCTGTTCCCTTTCATTCGCTTTGCTTCTTTTTTGAAATGGAAGCATGCTGTCATATTTGGCAATGTTTTAGGTGATTTGGCATTTTGCCTATCGAAGAGATACCGCAACATTGCTTTTAGAAACATTTCATCAGCGTTCGGCGATCAAATGAGCGAAAAGCAAATATTGGATATGGTTAGACAGGTCTTTAGGAACTTCTCACGTGTTTCACTCGAGTTTTTCATCGTTCAGAATCTGACCCAGGATGAGATTAAAGACAAAATGCCCATTATAGGCTTGGAACATCTAGCTAAAGCCTTGCTAGAAGAAAAAGGAGCGATATTAGTAACCGCCCATTTAGGAAATTGGGAACTTTTAGCTCGCAGGCTCGTCCTTGAAGGATTTAAAATGAACGTGATAGCTCGCGATAGCGACGATCCAACAGCTAATGGGATTATCAACTCTCTCCGTCAAAAAGGCGGTTATAATGTCTTTTCACGCGATAATGCGGTCGGCCCTGCAATAAAATGTCTAAAAAGAAACGAAGTATTAGGCATTCTTCCGGATCAAAATACATATGGTTCTTGCGTATTCGCAGATTTCTTCGGCCGATTGGCGGCTACATCAGTCGGTCCTGCTGTTTTTAGCTTAAGGACCGGTGCGCCGATTCTGTTGACATTTGCACCAAGAATGCCAGACGGTTCATACCAGGGAATTGTTTATCCTCCCATAAAATTTCAAGCAACCGATGACCGAACGGCTGACATTGAAAAATTAGTCAAGCTTTTCACAGCAGCAATTGAAAGCGAAATAAGGAAATATCCAGACCAGTGGCTTTGGCTCCACGATAGGTGGAAACGCCAACCTACCGAAAACAATAATGGCTCAGAGCTGAACGGGAATACGAATGCGAAATAACTCGATGAAATCGTTCGCTATAATAATCATCCTTGCATCTGCATTATGGATAAATGCCTATGCCGATGTATTGAACGATATAAAGGAATCAGGCAGGGCGTTCAAGGACTTTAGCGCTACGGCTGTAGTTATGTACGCCGATAAGAATGAACTGAAAAAACTCAGCAAAGGCGCCGCTCAAACTTATGATTTTAAAGAAGCGAAGGTTCTTTATAAATATCCAGATAAACTGAAAATGACTGGTAAGGTAGGATTGGTGGGTGTGGAGTTCATAAAAAATGGCGATTTGCAAATAATACGCGTTCCCGCGCTGAAGATAAGCAGAAAAGACGATTTTGACGACGAACCTCAAAGGCGACAGACCCCTTTGGATATAGGCGTCATTTCGGACGCAATGTGGCGAGATTACGATATCTCCTTTGAAGGCGAAAAAACTATTGATGGTGTAAAACAATATGTTTTGCATTTAAAGCGTAAAACGGTCAATAGAACACAAAGAATATGGATAGATGCTGAAACAATGCGCCTTGCAAAAAGAGAAAAATACGATGCCCAAGGCAGATTGAAGGACAGGTTTATTTATAAAGATAGCAAAAAAATAGACGGAATATGGGTTCCTCAACGAATTGAAGCTTACACTCCAAATGGCAAATTGGCAGGAATAACCGAGTATCGTAATATTAGAATCAATACCGGAATTAGTGATTCAGAGTTTAGATAAAACTTCATATGCGAATTCTTATTGTTAAACTAAGTTCTATGGGCGATGTTGTGCTGGCGACACCGGCAGCAAAAGCTCTAAGGTTAGCTTTTCCAGAAGCGGAAATAGACTGGCTTGTCGACAGACGTTTTATTCAAGTCATAAAAGGCAATCCTTTCATCGATAATGTCATTGAATGGGAAAAAGGCCGAAATTCTATTGATGGGGTTAATAAGTGCATCCAGCTTGCCAAACATCTTTTTGAAAAACATTATGATGCAGTTGTGGATCTGCAGGCCAACTTTAGGAGCGCCTTTGCCGTAGCTGCTACTAAAGCACCAAGGCGCATTGGGCATTATCATACGCGTGAATATGCTTTTCTTGCCTATAACGAAAAAGTGCCTTGCAATCATTTTCCCCATAATATTTTTTGCCATCAGCTTCTGGTTAAAAAGCTATCGCCATCTGCAGTTTTCAAATACGAAAATATGTATTTGCCTGTAGCCGAAGCTGACCGTGCTTACGCCAAAAACTTTGTAGATACTTTTATAAAATCATCGAGTTTCATCGTTTGTTTTCCTGCAACAACAGTTCCGCAAAAGCATTGGCCAGAAGAATACTGGTCAAGATTCATAGAAATGGTGATGAATGAAACTGGCTTAATTCCTGTTTTTATGGGATCCAAAGCCGATTATCACCTTGTAGATAGAATAATTTCGAAATCGACCGCCTATGCAATAAATGCCGCTGGAAAAACAACCATTACCCAAGCTGCAGCAGTAATAGAACTCGCCTCGGCGGCAGTAGGGGTCGATACGGGTCTATCGCACATAGCGGCAGCGATGAAACGACCCACGGTAGCATTGTTTGGTGCTTGGGATGCTTGGAAGTCACACGAAAACCGGGATTTGTTTTCCATTGTGCGTGAAGACTTGGAATGCTCGCCTTGTTACCGTAGACCTATTTGCAAGGATTATGCTTGTATGAGGCTCATAACTCCAGAACGCGTTTTGCAAGCCCTTAAATATCAACTGTCTAAATCAGTTGCCAGATTTTCAACTTCCGATATCCCAAGTCCCCACTCCTAAAATAAGCGGGATCTTATAGCGCCATTTTCTCCCCGTTTTCACGTCAATAATATACAAATCAGTTTGTGCGCTTTCTTTAAGAACAACGCGCTTCTTTATTGGAATAGCTAAAAACCTACTGTCAGAAGTCCATTTAGGGAATCCTACAGCACACTGTTTCATATAGCTCAAGCTCGCAAATCTTATTTTTTTGAATATTGTTCCATCCTGATTATATAAGGCCACAGTCGGGCGGCAGCCAGGCATACAATCATTATAAGTGGCGGACAACTTTCCATCGGGAGAGGTAAAGGTCCTTTCGCAATTATCAGGACCGCTTCTGTCGAATGATTCCAAATCCGCCGTGCCTGTTGATTTTGCGTCCCCCTTTAAGATGACCGCACCTATTCCACTCAGAAGAGTGCCGTTGCTTTTCCATTGCAGCGGCGGGAAGATTGCGTCGTGCCTAATTCGCCCATTGCCAAGCAAAAATCGCCTGGACAATCGGAACTCACTAGCCTCGCCATTTTCCATATTGACAATCCATATGCTACTGCCAGCGAAAAAAGCGATACGCTTCCCATTTATATCCCAAACTGTTTCCCACGGCACTCCGTGCAGCCCCGCATTCCATTCAATAATATTTCGTGTGCAGTTATTTTTTAGGTCCATCAAGTTGAGTTTCCAATCTCCCGGCCCGATATCGTTGGAAGAGAAAAAAGCGAGATATTTGCCGTTCCTGCTAATTGAAATGCGGTTTATTCGAAATTGTCCTTGGGGTTCATAAAGTTTTACTGCTGGAGAATCAAACTTCTGGTGATAAATAACTTCTCCGCTTACCGACGTGTGCCTAAGCCCGCTATAGTAAACGACGACTGGGCAAGGTATGTTTTTATTGAACGCCTTTATAAGCACTAAAAAGAAAACCGTTGCGGAAACGAGAATTATCGCTAAATACAAATGCTTTGCTATCATATTGGTTTTTTTAACCTTTAAACGAAACCGAACATTTAGGCGATGAAAAATAAAAAAATCGTCTAAACCCCTTGACACCTTTGCTATGGACAGTTTATATTTACCTAGACAACATTATTATGCGAGCAGGTTCCCCAATTTACGGGGATGAAAAGGGAAGACGGTGCGATTCCGTCACGGGCCCGCCGCTGTTAACGGGGACGAAACCGGCATATGCCACTGGTAAGTTCTTACTGGGAAGGCGCCGTAAGTAGAAAGATCCGTGAGTCAGAAGACCTGCCTGCTATCGCTTTTACGCAGAACGTCTTCGGAGGCAAAGATGTCAGGCGGCGATTATCATTTCGCTATCCATAAAGCTCCGCGGGCAAGTCTGCGGAGCTTTTTTAGTCTCCGCTGGTCCCGTATCAATATAATAACATTTAGAAATAGCGGCTTTTCACTGATAGAACTCCTTGTGGTGATTGCCATTGTTTCTATATTGGCAGGCATACTATTTCCTATTTTTGCCGCATCGAGAAGTAAAGCACTTCAAGCAAAATGCCTGACTAATCTCAAACAAATTGCTTCTGCTTGGATGCTTTATGCCGAAGATAACAACGCACGAGCTTGCCCGTCATATTATTGGAGCAATGGAAATTATTATAGCTGGGATTATTCTTTCATCGATTCTATCCCCAAGTTAGGTCTATTAGGTCCATACACAAAGACTGGTGAACTTAACCGTTGCCCAGCCTTCAAAGGAAATGGTTGGGACCGTCCGTATACAGGTTATGCATACAATGCAACGTATATTGGCGGTGATGCAATGCGCGATGGCGCGAGTTCAGTTTTTATTCGAAAGCCTTGTTTGATTTCCGAGATTTTAAGGCCGTCGCGAACAGTGGTTTTTGCGGATGCAGGGTTCGGAAATCCAGTCAGCGCTTGCAATTATCTTCGCGCTCCAAGCGACCGTGTTTCTGGGACTTTTCGAAATGGAACAGTTCATTTTCGGCACTCAGGTTTCGCAAATGTCGCTTATGCGGACGGCAGTGTTAGGGCTACAAACACAATTTATCGCTATAAACCTAGTTACGCTCCAGAATGCGGTACTTTGTCAGAGGACGATTCCGCATACGATTTGAAATAGTGGAGATCAAAACGCAATGAAGTTTCTAGTAGTTTGTTTTCTTTGTTTATTATTGGCAGTTTTTTCACTCGCCTCGAATTTCGCAGTGAATGTTGTGAGTTATTCCAACTTGGGTTACTATCCGTACAATCTGCCAGAGTCTGTTTTAGGCAAACCCAGCCAATTGGTGCTCGATCCAGGCAGCCCCCCTATATTCGCTGGCGTTTTCCGCCCTTCAATGGTTTATGGAGCTTGGAATGTCGCGCCGGATGGAACTCGTCTAATTACGACAATCCGTTCAAACGGCCATATAATCGTTGAGTTTAACCCTCCTATTTACGACCATCCAAACAATTGGTATGGCAAAGATTTCATCGTTTTCGGCAACAGCGCATTTACAAGCAACCAGGCAATTCAATCCAATACCAATATGGAAATCTGCAAAATAAAAAACGGAATCGAGGGCATTTGGGAACCTATGACTGTTTCCGTCAGCCAAGACGGAATAGTTTGGCATACATATACAAATGGTCCATACGCTGATGATTTCGCTCCAGCCAATCCTTATGCCTGGGATTACGTGGAAGATACTTGGGGACCAGAACTTGATTTCACAAAGCCAATAGCTCCCAATCTATCAAAATCTGACTTCGCCGATAAAACTGTAGCGGAAGGCATCGATATGTATTTGGATTCCGCCGGCGGTACTGCATTCGATATATCACAATTCAATCTGCCGGTTGACCCTTCTTCCGGACTTAAATGGATCAAGTACGTCCGGGTGCAATCTAACATTCAGGATGAAGACGGCTTCATTTACGAAGGCGAAATAGATGGATTTGCCAGGGTTGGGACAACAATCCAGCCAATTTCCATAGGAGAAGCGAAAAAGCTTCCGGACGGATCTAGAGTCATCCTAAAGGAATCCATTGTTTCGGCGTCAACTTTTGAGACAGGTCGCCTATGTTACATTCAGCATCCGGACCGCTCGAACGGCTTGGCGGTTTTAGGCAGGAATCTTGAACGAGGACAAGTCGTCGCCGCACACGGAATAATGGAAACTCTTAACAATCAAAAAGTTCTGCGATGCACGGCTATTGAGCTAATTAGCCAGAATGCCGCTGTTGAACCATTGACCTTACAGATCAAATCGATCGGAAGTGAAGATACAGGTTTGGCTGGTTGTCCGAATGTTGGGCTCCTTGTTCGTTTGGCGGGAAAGGTCTCTTCGAGGTCGGTTCCTGCCAAGACATTCGAAGTCATAGATGGCGGAGGCAGGCCGATTAAATGCATCGCACCTACACTCAAGCCTCAGCCAGAAGAGCCGCTAAATCCGACAAACCCAAATTGGGGAATAATTCCAGACCCTAGTTTTTTGCTTCCTCAGGAAAACGATTTTGTAGTGGTCACCGGAATAGTTTCAACTGAAAACTCTTCAGAAGGCTTGGTACCTGTGATAAGGTTGCGGGGTCAATCTGACCTCGCAATAGTAACGCAATAGAAAGGAGGTGTGTAGATCTTTTAACCAATTTCAACACTACAAAGCCCAAAATCATCCAACACTAATACTTGAAAAGGAAGGAGCAAAATGAAAATTAATTTCTACCGCGTGATTACGATACTTGTTATGCTTGCTGTCTCATCGGCTGCATTTGCTTACATTTTTGACGGCAAGGACGTAAAAATCGAATATTGGACAGGCTCTGGTGAGAACGAAGCAATATGTGTCATTGACTTCGGTCCGGCGTATTTTGCTTTCGGATATCGCTGGGATGGTGCCTCTACAGGCTTTGATATGATTCAAGCTATTGCCAATAATGGAGACGTCGAACTTGACCTTCAAAACTTCGGTTTTGGTGTTTTCGTCAACGGCATCACGTATAATGGATATAGCAAAATTGGTTATGGCGGCGGTGAAGACTGGTGGCACTACTGGACAAGCACTGACGGGTCAGAATGGGAAATTTCCTGGGTTGGAGCTTCCGCTCGCAGTCTCGGCAATGGAGAATGGGATGGCTGGCGTTATGGTTCAGATGAAGCTCCTCGCATTCCTCTCGTGCCGGAGCCGTCAACAATCGCGGCTTGTTTATCTATGTTCGCTGCTGCATTTTCATTGAGGAAAAGGCTTTAATATTTAGGTAAAAAACTAACTGCAAATCAGCCTTGGGAGCCCAGTTACATGGGCTCCTCTTTTTTTGTTTTGCGTTTATGCCGCCTGTCACCGAAAGAGTAAACTCGTATCGCGGAAACGGGATGAACGGGGCAGTTATTTTCACATATTCCACAGCCTACACAAATCTGCTCATTGACCATAGGAACTGGGACTCCGTCTGCCATTTCCGTATAAACGGCGTTATAAGAACATACTTCTTTGCAAACTAAACAACGTTTACCTAATGCCCATACAATGCACTGGCTGCGGTCTATAGCCGCTGTGCCAATGAAGATCTCGGACTTGTCATCGATCTCAAACCTTTCAATCGCTCCAGTTGGGCAAACTTTTGAGCAAAGATTGCATTTTTGTGTGCATTCGCCCACTTTTGGAACGAGAACCGGCGACCAAAAACCTTCAATCCCAGCTTCCGTTACTGCTGGCTGAAGCCCGCCGGTAGGACAAATTTTCATGCATTCGCCGCACCTGATACATTTTGCTAAAAACTTGTCTTCAACTGCAGCTCCCGGCGGCCGTATCAACTGTGGACTCGAGAGCTTTACTTTGCTTGCCCGCGCATATTTCGCGCTAGCGTTCGTTTTTGATAAAAGAGCCCAAGCAATGCCAATTCCAAAACCTTGAATTATTCGCCGCCTGTTCAAGTTCAAATCACGGCAACAACCAGATGTTTGGCCGCCGATTGGTATCTCTAAAACGTGCGCAGGACATATATCCGTGCAATTATAACAATATATGCATTCCGCTGTGTCGTAAATGGCAGGGTTATCGTGGATCGCGCCGGTTTTACATTCCTTAATACAAGCTCCACATTGAATACAGCCTTCTTTGCATATCCTTCTGAGTATTGAAACTCTAGATATTATTCCTAGCAGAGCGCCCAATGGGCATAAGCTTCGGCACCAATGCCGCCGGGCGAATATCCCTAATCCAAGAATCCCTAGAAAAATTGTAAATACAAGTATGTTTTGTCGGTAAAATACTTGAGTTTCGTGAAAAATACCTCCATACGCAATTCCGGGTATCATTGATCCCGCAGCCATTTGCAAGGGTGCATAAATGCTCAAAACAAGCGTCCTTGTAAGCAAAGCGATTGGGTCGAATAAATACACAGCTTGCGCAGAAAAAACTGCGGTAGCCGCGAGTGCCGCGAGCAGATAATACTTCAAACGCTTGTCAATAGGGCGGCAACTTTGCTTGGTTTTCTTGAAAAACACTCTGTCAGAAGCGTCAATGACCACGCCTAAAGGGCACAGCCATCCACAAAATACACGCCCCAAAAGAAGGGTTAATACAATGACCGGAAATGCCCATAATGCCAAAACTACTGAAAAATCTCTCGCAGCTATCATTGTAGTGGCGGTTAAAAGCGGATTGGCGCGAAGATAAGTGTCAACTGGAGCCGGAGAAATGAGTCTCATCATTCCAGTGGCTTTGTCCACGACTCCTGCAGACATCAAGAAAAGGTACAAGAAAAACGCCAAAGAAATAACTTGGACACAGCGCCTGGCTAATCTCACTGTGAAACGTTTTCCTGGGTTTGCCTTTGCCATCAAATTAAACCTTGATTACTTGTCTATCTGACGTGTTTAAAAAACCTATTCCCATCGAACTGGCAATATTGATGTGCTCGATCTCGCTAGGCTCAAGCCCAAAAAGCTGAGAACCAAATGCATCAACCAGAACAGGGTCTGTGCCCAAAACAATCTTGTTCTCTCGTCGTATTTCGCCAGGCCCTTTCGGTCCATTGCTTAAAAGCATAGTTGTGGCATCTAATATTGTAAGAGTAGGGCGTATTGCAGATGCAAAATCGGCAATGCACTGATGAACGCTTTTTGATTGGTGCCAAGCTTGCCGGTCCCAAATTATTCCCATAAGATTTTTCATTCCCAAGCTTAATCTTGTTTCACAGTGATCTTTAGCGACCGGCATGTTTATCAACACGTCTGCATTTAATACCGTTTTCGCAACCAATTCAGAAGAAAGAATTTGTCCTTTTTTGATTTCTATTTCTTCATACGCAGACTCATCATTGGGAACAACAACTTTTACGCCTTTTTTGTCAATAGCTGATGCGATTCCGGTTATCGCGAAAACCATTGCCGCCGGCCTGTCTATGACATGCTCTACAACCAAAACTTGTGAAGCGCCTGCTTTTTTGCAAATGTCAACGACAGCACCAACAATGGATGGATTTGTTGTTGCGCCTTCTCCTGGTCGTCTCGCCCAGGCCGCATTTGGTTTAAGGACAACGACGTCTCCTTTCTTGACAAACTGCTCGATTCCGCCTAGCTTTGCGATGGCGTCAGCAATTTTCGATTCTGCATTAACGCCAGATACAAGCACGAGCTTGTCTTCAAGACCTTTAGGGGGCTTAAACTTTGTTTTGCCAGTCAAAGAAATGTCTTGCTTTTTGCTGCAGCCGCCAAGAGCTGTTAGAATGCAAGTTGCGCTGCCGATTTTCAAAAAATCTCGTCGGGAAAAACGTGAATCCATAACATTTACTCCCAATCAAACCCTAAACCTACACCGCTAGATACTACGTTTTGGGCTACAGTATTCAAATCAATATCACTAGGAATCTTCAGCCTGAATCGGGCTACGTATTTTTCGTCAGCATCTTCTTCAATTGTCAAGCCCGTAATGACTACCCCCAGTTCACCTAACTTGCTTATTAAGGCAGCTATATCTTCATCACGATTCTTGATAGCGACACATAGCCCTTTATAATAATCTTTGCGTGCAATACGCTTTTCGAGAAAATCTACAGATTCCAACACTATTAAAACTAACAATGTGGCTAAACACGCAAGAATATATAGTTCTCCTCCACCGCCTACGCTCAGTCCAATGGCCGCGGTAGTCCAAAGGCTTGCTGCGGTTGTGAGACCTCTAACAGTGTATCCGTAACGAATTATAGTTCCAGCGCCTAGAAAACCAATACCTGTAACAATATTTGCGGCGATTCTGCCTGGATCGCCGTTATCACTAAACAAAATAGACGAGATTGTGAATAAGGTCGCTCCAATACTTACTAATATGTGTGTTCGAAGTCCGGCGGGATGTCCAGTCTTTTCTCGCTGATAACCAATCGCCCCTCCTAAAATAGATGAAGCGACCAGCCTAAGTGAAATCTCCCAAAATCCAGCATCGAGCATGCTTCTCTCCCAAAATTGCAGCGATTGGCGCTAAACAGTAATAATTAAAGCTTCCTCACCGCAGTCCGGAAACTTGGGACATCGAATGCATTCGCTCCATACCTTATGCGGCAGTTCAGATTTCTCGATGGGCATAAATCCATTCTTCTTGAAAAACTCTGGTTTATATGTTAACGCGAATACTTTCGGAACTCCCAACTCTTTTGCGTCCTCCAAGCACTTTTTGAGCAGTTGAGTGCCGTATCCTCTGGATTGCACTTCATCGTCTACTACTAAAGATTTGATTTCCGCAAGGTCGGACCAAGCTATGTGTAAAGCGCAACAGCCCAGTATCCGTCCGCCTTCCTCTATGACAATGTAGTCTCGCAGATTTTCATACAAATCGTTTAGCGAGCGATGCAGCATTTCACCTCTGTCTGCGTGTTCGTTTATTAACTTAAGCATTGACGGGACATCGCTGATTTTGGCTTTACGAATCATTCTCGAACTTCTCCACTTCTCTTATGAGCTCATCAACCAAATCACTTTCCGGAACCCTGCGTAATACTTTTCCTTGGGCAAATATTAGACCGAACCCAACTCCACCAGCAAGCCCTACATCTGCCATAGAGGCCTCTCCGGGACCATTGACTGAACAGCCCATAACGGCAACTTTTATTGGCCGTTTAAGCTGCATTCGTCTCAGCCGACTATCAATTTCTACTGCCACAGCCTCCAAGTTTATGCAGCATCGCCCACAAGTTGGGCACGATATCATTGTATAAGCCGGTTTGTACAAGTTCAATGATGCCAAAATTTGCAGCCCAACTCTTATTTCTTCAACTGGATCGCCGGTAAGAGAGACTCGAAATGTATCGCCGATCCCTTGGGCTAAAAGTGCCCCTATGCCTACTGAAGAACGTATAGTTCCTTCCCACGGCAGCCCTGCTTCCGTAACTCCTAGATGTAAAGGATATTCAGTATTTTCCGCCGCAATTTGGTAAGCCTCTATCATCATAGGAACGTCAAACGCCTTCATAGACAAAACAATGTCCTCGAAACCCGCTTCTTCCAAAATAGTTGCTTGTTCGATTGCGCTGTCCGCCAGCGACTTTGCAGTCGGAGTGCCGTATTTTTTCCTGTCTATGGAACCAGCGTTTGATCCAACTCTTATCGGTATTCCTGCATCCCGGGCTGCGGCTGCGATTTCTTTCACTCGCCTTTTATTCCCGATATTGCCGGGGTTCAAGCGGATTTTGTCGGCGCCGGCTTTGATTGAGGCTAGCGCAAGCCGGTAGTCGAAGTGCACATCGGCGCATATGGGGATTGATATTTGTTGTTTTATTTTCGAAATGGCTTCCGCCGATTCCGTGTTCGGGACAGATACTCTTACAAGTTGGCAGCCTACCGCTTCAAGCTGCTTGATTTGGGCTACAGTCGCCTCTACGTTGGCGGTTTCTGTTGTAGTCATAGATTGAACGGAAATCTCTGCTTGGCCGCCTATCAATAGCCGCCCAGCTTTGACCGCTCTACAAGCCCTTCTGCGTGGTAAACTCATTGTATCGGAGTGTTGTTGATCAGCCGGCTGATATCTGCATACATAATAAGTGCAAAAAGTGCTACTATTACGGCCAATCCGACCGCCGTAATTATTTCAGTCTGCTCTCTGCTTAAACGCCTTCCCCTAATTTTTTCTATCAATAGCAGCATCAGGTGCCCGCCATCCAGTATCGGAATGGGCAACAAGTTTATAATTGCCAGAGTAAGGCTCAAAGCCCCTAGTCGAATTACAACCCAATACCAACCTACTTGCACATCCGAATGTGCAGCTTTGACAATCGATATTGGTCCGCCAACATCCGTTTTTATCCGCTTACTCGTTAAAGTAATAACAAGCTCTCTCGTAATTCCCCAGGCCATATATGAACCTTGCTTGAATGACTTTACTAAACTGGTTCGTTCCAATTTGGCCTCGAGAATTATTCCTATTTGATACCGCTTTTTCTTCGTCTGCGGGTCTATGACTTCCATCGGTTTGCCAGAAAGAACGACTCTGTCTTTACTGTTCCTGCTGACAATCAGGCTTAATTTTTCACCGCCAGACTTGTTTATGGCATTTCTTACTTGCTCGCCATTGCTAACTTTAATCCCGTTAACTTCTAGTATTTTATCACCCCTTAGAAGCCCCATTTTCGCTGCAGGACTCCCTGGCTGAACAAACGATACTACATTTTTACTTGGACCGGTCTGATAACCCCACGTAGCGCCGATCAGCCAAAATATGACACAAGCTAAAACCAAACTCATAAATGGTCCTGCGAATATTATTATTGCCCGCCTGAATAGAGTTTGGCTATTAAAACCATCGGGACCACTTTCCTCGCCTGGTTCCATCCCGGCTATCTTCACGTAACCGCCTAACGGAATTAGATTGATAGCATATATGGTGCCATTTCTTTTTCCAAGAACGATAAGCCGCTTCCAAAAACCAAATGCAAATTCGTCAACCCGCACTCCAAAAAGTTTTGCAGCGGTGAAATGGCCTAGCTCGTGCACATACACAAGCAACCCAAGCATAAATAAAACGGCTAATATGGTTTCGAAATACAAAACTAAACTCCCTCTAAAAGGCTCACAGCGTATTGTTTAGCCCATCGGTCAGCCTTAATTATGTCTGATAGTTCAGGGTTTTGTGTTGGATCGTGAGCCAACATAGTTTTATCGACTAATTCTACTATACCCGTAAAAGGAATTTTCCCTTCCAAAAACAACTGCGCCGCGACTTCGTCTGCCGCATTAAATACCGCTGGCATCGTGCCGCCGACCTCTGCAGCTTTGTAGGCAAGCTTAAGCGCGGGGAACTTCCCGCAATCCGGATCTTCGAAAGTTAAAGGCCCTTTTTTAATTATATCTAGCTTAGGCAAATTTGTATCTATTCTATCCGGATAGGTCAGAGCATATTGTATTGGCAAGCGCATGTCCGGCAAACCGAGTTGCGCCAAAATGGAACCATCTTTTAACATAACCATCGAATGCACAATGCTCTGCGGATGAATAACTACTTGAACTTTATCGGCAGGAATATCAAATAGCCACTGCGCTTCGATAATTTCCAACGCTTTGTTCATCAAAGTTGCTGAATCGATGGTTATTTTTTTTCCCATACTCCAAGTTGGATGGGCTAGAGCGTCTTCCAGTGTTACATTATTAAGTTGTTCCGCAGGCTTGTTTCTAAATGGCCCGCCCGAAGCTGTCAAAATGATCTTTTCCAGATTATCCTTTTTTTCACCATTAAGGCATTGGAAAATGGCGGAATGTTCACTGTCAATGGGAAGGATGTTAATCTTATGCCGATTTGCCAGGCGCCTTACGACTTCACCCGCAGCTACCAAAACTTCTTTGCTTGCCAATGCAATTTGCTTGCCGCTTTCGATTCCGGCGACTGTCGGCTCCAAAGCGGCTGAACCGGCAAGCGAGACTACAAGAACGTCTGCCTCATGCCAGGTAGCTACTTTTATTAAACCTTCCTTCCCCGTGGCTATTCTGCAAGTTTCTCCTTGAAGCCGGAAGGCCAGTTCACCTGCCAAAGAGCTATCAGCGATGGCAACAATCTGGGGCCTTATTTTTTTTGCCTGTTCGGCAAGTAGCGCTGCGTTCTTGTAGGCGGCCAGCGCGGTAATTTGAATCCGGTCTGGCAAACGCTCAGCAACATCGATCACCTGCCGGCCGATTGACCCTGTTGATCCAAGAACTGCTATACGCTTCATTTGTTATGGACCTTCGCTTTTGGGAAGTGCGCCAAACTTCCTGTCGCGCTTTTGATAATCAGCAATGGCTTCTAAAAGAAGTTTTTTGCTGAAATCGGGCCAGTATGTTTGTGTAACCCATATTTCAGAATAAGCAGCTTGCCAAAGAAGAAAGTTGCTTATTCTTAGCTCCCCAGCAGTGCGGATTATTAAATCCGGGTCGGGGATGTCCGGCGTATAAAGTTCGCGGGCAAATAATTCTTCGTTGATATCAGAAGGCGATAACTGGCCTGAAACGCATTTTTCTGCAACTTTTCGGACGGCGTCAATAATCTCTAGCCTCCCGCCATAGTTGATCGCGAGGTTGAGCGTTAGACCAGTATTGTTTTTAAGCGCATCAACATTGTGAAGAAGCTGTTCTTTTGTGTCTTCAGGAAGTTCGTTTATTCGGCCAGAAAGTGAGAGCCTAACATTGTTCCTTTTCAGTTTAGGCAAGTCTCGTTTTGCCGCATATTTGATGAGTTGCATTATCCCGGAGACTTCTTCAGCACTGCGCTTCCAATTCTCCGTAGAAAATGTATAAAGTGTTAGATAAGGTATATTCAATTCCGCAACAGCGCGTACAATACGATGCACTGTTTGGTAGCCGCGTTCGTGCCCCGCCAGCCGTGGCATTCCGCGCTGGGTTGCCCATCGCCCGTTGCCATCCATAATAATAGCAATATGCCTCGGCATCCTTTCTGGATCGAATTGCGGTTTAGAGGGGTTCAGTTTGGTTTTTGGCATTATTTTTGGGGTGTCAATATAAAACAGACCGCCAATAAAGCCAATCGCTCAGCGGTCCGGGTAGTTCTACGCAGACGACCTACACCTCTTTTAATTCAGCTTCTTTTGCTTGGGAAGCCTTGTCGGTTTTCTCGATATATGCATCCGTCAACTTTTGTATTTTATCCATAACGCGCCGCAGTTCGTCTTCGGATATCTCGCTCTTCTTTTGCAGATCTTTGAGCTTTTCATTAGCCTCGCGCCTTATATTGCGGATAACTACTCTGTGCTCTTCTGTCTTCCGATGCAAAAGCTTTATATACTCGTTTCTTCTCTCTTCGGTCAAATAAGGAACCTGAAGCCTAATCATATTACCGTCGTTAGCCGGAGTAAGACCAAGATCGGAATTAATAATAGCGCGCTCTATAGCTGCCATAGCGCCTTTATCCCAAGGCGTAACAACCAAAAGCCGGGGTTCTGGAGCGGTGATTCCAGCCAATTGAATCAGCGGGGTAGGAGTGCCATAGTAGTCTACATTCAGCTTTTCTAATAAAGCCGGGTTAGCCCTGCCGGTCCTTATGCTGCTGAAGTCTTCCTTAGCGGCTTCAACCGCGCGTTCCATTTTAGCCTCAACATCTTTAAGCATTTTTTCTATTTGTTCGGGTGTCATCATTTTCGAATCCCTCCAACCACAGTGCCTATTGGTTCACCTAAAACAGCGCGTTTCATATTGCCGCGCACTCCTGCATCGAATACCACTATCGGGAGATTGTTTTCCATGCACATTGTGAAAGCTGTCATATCCATGACGCCGAGCCCTTTATTTATGGCATCCATATAGTCCAGCTCAGGATATTTCACGGCGTCGGAAAACTTCCTAGGGTCCTTATCGTAAACACCGTCGACATTGGTTGCTTTTAATACTGCTTCTGCGTGGATTTCAACTGCTCTTAACACTGCGGCAGTATCTGTGGTGAAATAAGGGTTTCCTGTACCAGCCGCTAGAATGATTATTCTGCCCTTTTCCAAATGACGTATCGCTCGACGCCGAATAAATGGCTCGGCAATTTCAGCCATATGAATGGCAGTCTGAAGCCGGGTCACGACCCCTAAATCTTCAATCGCTCCCTGGAGCGCCATAGCATTTATAACAGTTGCGAGCATGCCCATATAATCGGCGCTCGCGCGGTCCATTCCTGCTTGCGAGGCTGTCGAGCCGCGGATAATATTGCCGCCGCCTATCACGACTGCTACGTCTACACCGCATTTGTATACTTCGACAATATCCGAAGCCAGAAGTTTTATTGTTTCTGGGTCAAGCCCAAACTCTTTGTCTCCGGCGAAAGCCTGGCCGCTTAGTTTCAGCAGAATCCTCCGCCACTTCGGCTCTTTTTCCATCAGGCATTTTGCCTTTCATTGATTTTACAACTTTATGTGGTTTCGTTCCCGGCAAGCCTCGATTATGCCGGGAACGATTTTTGAATATTTATTTTATTCGGATTCGCCAACTCTTAATCGGACAAAAGGCCCTATACTGACCTTTGCCCCAATCTTGGCTGATACTTCGCCAATTAGCTGGGCTATGCTTTTGTCGGCATCCCTGATGAACGGCAGGTCCATCAAACAGTTTTCAGAATAAAAGCTTTCCATCTTGCCTTCAACAATTTTCGGTATAGCGGCTTCAGGTTTGCCTTCATTGATAGCCCATTCGCGATGTATATTTCGCTCACGATCTAAAACGTCTTGAGGAATCTCCTCTCGAGAAATATACCCAGGATTGCTCCACGCGACTTGCATCGCAATGTCTTTTGCGAGGGCCTGGAAATCTTCGTTGTTGATGGCGGATTCACTATCACTTTGTATTTCGACCATAACACCGATTTTTCCGCCCGTATGAATATAGGTGGATATTATGCCGTAAGCCGGTTTGCCGTCTCCAACAACGTATTTCACGAATCGGCCAATGCTAATCTTTTCCCCCAGTTTGCCCATTACTTCCATCACGGCATCATTCACTGTAGTAGAGCCGATCGTCGCAGAACTCAAAGACTCGGTATCTGCAAAATCATTGTCTGCGACAACCTTGGCAAGTTGCGCCGCCAGTGCTTGAAACTCGTCTGTGCGAGCCACAAAGTCTGTCTCGCAGTTCAGCTCGAGCAATGCACCTACTTTGGCGCATTCTGAAACGTGAGAAACAATGATGCCTTCCGATGCTATTTTAGATTCTCTTTTTGCCGCTACGGCAATGCCTTTTTGGCGCAGAAGGTCTACCGCCTTCTCAAAGTCGCCTTCTGTATCCTGAAGAGCTTTTTTACAGTCCATCATTCCCGCGCCCGTTTTGTCGCGCAGTTCTTTAACCTTTTCGGCAGTAATTTCCATTTATGCAAATCTCCGTGTCATTCGTTTTCGAATACTATTCTTCATCCTCAGGTAAATCGAAGTCATCGTCCAATGGCGATTCATCCAACGAAAATGCAGAGCCCATATCTGCTGCTTCGTCGATTTCATCTACGCCAAACAAGTCGTCTTCTTCCTCTATAATCTCGCCGGCATCGGGTTTCTCTTCCTCGGCGAATTCAACAGCTTCCTGTTCGGCTTCTTCCTTGTCGAAAGGCCGTACTTCCAAAATCGCTTCGCTTATCTTGCCGGCGATAAGCTTGATAGCTCGAATGGCATCGTCATTGCCTGGAATTACATAATCTACTTCGTCCGGATCGCAGTTCGTATCGACAATCGCAACAACCGGAATGTTCAGTTTCCGAGCTTCTGCTAATGCTATTCGTTCTTTCTTGAGATCGACGATGAATACAGCCCCAGGCAGTTTGGGCATATCTTTGATTCCACTTAGGAACCTCTGCAGCCTGTCCCTCTCGTCTCGGAGCTTCATAGCCTCTTTTTTGGGGAGCTGCTCCCATATGCCGTCAGTTTCCATCTTGTCGAGTTCCCGAAGCCTGTTGATTCTACCCTGGATGGTCTTGAAATTTGTCAGCATCCCGCCTAGCCATCTTTGGCTGACGTAGTACATTCCGCAGTTTTTAGCTGCTTCTTCGACCGCTTCCTGCGCTTGCTTTTTCGTGCCAACGAAAAGCACAACTTCACCATCCGCAACTACGTCCTGGATGAATTGGCGGGCTTCTTCAAAAAGACTGAGGGTTTGGTGAAGATCGATGATGTAAATGCCGTTGCGGCCGCCATAGATATAGCGCTTCATTTTGGGGTTCCAGCGTCGAGTCTGATGCCCGAAATGAACCCCCGCTTCCAGAAGCTCTTTCATTGAAAGGGCTGCCATAGATGATTTTCCTCCTTTGGTTACAGCCTCCCGTTTCTTCATTCCAGCGCCGAATCCCGAACTTTAGGGACACCTTGGCGCCGGTCCAAAACGGTGCGTTTTGCTGGGTTCGCAGCTTACCCAACTTTGCGTATCTTACCATATATCAAGTTCGTTTTTCAAGCAATTTAACATCCCTCGTATTAATGCCGGTTTTTTGCAATAACCCTTTTAAAACTGCTTGATATTATTGACTTTTGCAGTCTTGCCTGTCTATCATTACAGGTGAAGCAGGAATACATACAGTTTCGCCGTGGGGGAATAATTTTGCGGAACTTCTCCGCCGGACGTTCATCGAAGTGCGTTCGCAGCCTGCTTGCCTGCAAGGAATGCCACTGATTCTAACCTTGAATTGCACTTTACCTTTTCCGTTTTCCGCGGTTTCAGTGTTTTTAGTTTCTAACACGAGGAAGGTATTCAATATGAAAAGATCTGTACTGGTATCTTTATTTTCGGTAGCTTTGACGACGCTGTTTGCGTTAGCTTCTTGGGCGTCTGAGTTCGGCTTTCTCTATGAAGGAACTTTCCCTCCCGGCACTATAGTATTGCCTATGAATGGCACCCAGCCAAGTGCCGGCAGAGTGCCCGCATTTGGCCTGGCGCACCGTGTGCTTAGGGACGGAGGCGATATTTTCAGAATAATACAAGGTCCCACGGATACAGCTTTTATGAAAACTAACCTCTCTCCGCAGGGTAGGGAATTCTTCGGCGGTCCTATACTAGTATTGCCCCAGCACGCTAACATAATTAAAGCCGCGCAGCTAGCCCAATTCCCTGATGTGCAGATCGAAACTCTAACCGAAGCATTTGCTTCACAAGCTATTTTTCCTTCCTTCCAGCCTCTGAATATTGCGATTATTAAACCCCATGCCGACCAATTTTGGCATGGCAGAACTGATTTGCTTCTCGATAGAATGCGGATACCTTATACTATCATCACGGCGGAAACCGTAGAATCCAACCCTGCCATAATTTTCGGTTACGATTTGGTTGTTGTCGACTGCCCTGGTTGGGATACCAGACCAGAGATTCCAGCCAATGTCAAACAGGCCTTACAAGTTTTTGCATTCGAGGGTGGAGAGCTTATTTTCACACACCGCGGGCTTCGAGACCTAGACCGGTGTTTTCCTGGCAAAGTCACGGTTTTCGGTGATTTCGAAACCATAAAGCCTTTCAATTTCTATAATAACGGGGATTTCCTGACGCAATATTTCGGGCCAACAACAGTTCCTATCTACACATTTGGTGGAGGGCTTCTTGCCGGACCGCCCAAAAGCCCGACTGTAAAACTGGCAGTAGAATGCCCAATTTATTACTGTGATACGCCAGGCGATGAATGCAATGCTTACGGAGCTTTCTATTTCAAACACGGCAAAGGCATAGTTGAATGTTTTGGATATCACCCGCATGAACAAATACCGCTGGGTTTGGATAGTGAATATGCCGCTGCTGCGCTTTACGGAAACAAGTTTATCGAAGGAAAGCCAATACCAAGGATAAACCTTATTCCGCTTACCGCAGTAAATAACATCGGCGAACCTCACACCGTTACCGCTACCGTTTTTGATGTCATTGACCAGCCGCGGCCAAATACAGAAGTTCGGATCAAAATAATTTCAGGTCCAAATGCGGGGCTTTCTTTCGAAGGTGTCACGAATCAATCGGGCAAGCTAAGTTGGACTTACACTAGCAATCAAACTGGCACCGATATCATAGTTGCGGAGTTTTTGGAACCATCCGAGGAGACTTTATACGTCTCCAACGAATGTTCGAAAACTTGGATAGTAAGGCCAAAAAATCCTGGGCAGGCTTATCCCGCCGACTCAAACGGAGCGAATCGCTCATTTAAAGGTTACCTTGGGCTTGGCGATGATGTAATAACTGCGATGGGAGGAGTGTTTTCCTTAGTCCCCGGTCCTAACTGGTCTAATTTTGTTAAAGCCGCTCAACTTGATATACCTTATTCGATTAAAAATGTGGTCCTGGAGAAAAGTACTCCTCAGACCAACCAATGCTCTGATGTTTTTCCTAAAAAGACAATTTACCAGCGCGGTACTCCCAGCATACGGAAGTGGTGGCCATTGTTGTATGAAATACCGGGCACCAAGTGGACTCTAACCATAGTCTATGGCACACAAAACGCAGTCCAACTTAATGATGAACCGTCACCCAGATATGTTCATACAGAAAAATGGGAATGGACGACTGACATCGATTTGGCCGATGTCAGCAGGTTTATTGATGCTGTCCACGAACTTCCTTGGAATACATCTCAGGTGCCGCTAATATCTGATGAAAGCCTATATTTGGATTTGAAAGCTATGCTTGGCAGAATCCAAACCGCAATAGACAGTAACAATATCAATGAAGCGATAATGTTACTCGGCGAGTTCGAGATGTTGGTTATGGATTCTTGCAGGGATGAACCACCAACAAGGCCGTCTCCTTACGGCATTGCGAACGGCATTGCGCAGACCGAATGCCATCCTGTTTGCTGCAAGCTTTTGGTTGACGCGGAATACATCTTGAACAAGCTTTTGAAAAAATAGATTGAAGCTTTGGATCCGCTAAATTGTTATAATTATAAACACTCTTAGCGGAGCAATTAACTAAATGGTATCTGACACCTTAATTAATTTAAAAATTATTTTTAAAAAATAAGCCGATTGTAACGAAATAGACTTGACAACTTTAAGGGCAAGTGGTATACGTGATACAATAAAGGCCTGTCTAAATTACCGGCCTAAAACCCAATCCACGGGAGGAACACGAATATGTTTGGGCGAGTAAACGATCGTCTACTGTGCTGGCAAGCACGCCGCGCAACCGATGAACGCGGCGTCACGCTAATCGAGTACATCTTGATTGCTGCTTTGATTGCCGTGGTCTCGATTGCAATTATGACCACCGCTGGAACAAGCATAAAAGACCTGTGGCAATATATCAGCGATCAGATTTCTGGTGCTAAGCCAGCAGGTGCGTAAACTGACGATTCTGTTACATCTCAGTTTCCGCTGGCTCGATTAGATAGGTTATTGAGCTAAAAGTTATTGTGTTGAGCGAACTGTGGTCCTCGCCCGCCACAGTTCGCAGTTTTCAGTGTGAAAACTAATGACAGCGGATCGCTTTGCGGGCATAACGGGGATGCGATTCATATTGAAAACGCCGAAAACCAAAAAAGGCGTTGCGCTAATTGAGTTCACCATCGTAGCGCTTCTGCTCATAGCTATTCTATTCGGTATAGCTGAAATGGCTTGGATGTTCAGCAGGTATATGCTGGTAAGCGCCGTCGCAAGGCAAGCCTGCAGGCAATACGCTCTCGCTGATTCGGTTTCGAATGTTTCCGCCCTAATCCTGGAAACGTCCGCTGAATTAGGCCTGAAGCCTGGATCCGATGGTTATAATTTAATTCCAGAGTTAACATATAGGACTAGATCCGGCAATTCCTGGGGACCTTGGCTCGAATCAGCTGATTCGGCAGAGCCTGGCGACCAGGTCCGTGTGAAGATCACTTATACCTACCCCGCCCTGGTAGGGGCTTTTATCCTCAAAGATAATACTGCGACCGTCTCGGCTGAATCTATTATGCGCCGGGAAGAAAGTTTTATTGATCAACCGTAGGGTATATTGTTTCCAAAGGTTATGGAGGCACGGATGTTTTCCAATAGCCGTAAGGCTTGCGGCGGAGCTGTTCTTATAACTGCTGCGCTTTGGATGTTGATATTGCTGGCCTTCACAGGCTTCGCTATAAGCGTCGGGCAGATATGCATTGCTAAACAAAGAGCCCAAGACGCAGCAGATGCCGTCGTCTGTGCGGGTGCCTCCGCCTGGGAACCTTATCTTTATGAACCTGCCGATTCCGATCCTACTCACGATGCTGGCTCGTGGCGTAGAAAACACGATAATTCAACAATAGTATCAGTAGCTGAAGCCCTTGAAATGGCAGATTGCGCTGAGGCTAATGAAAACACCTTCGCAGCTTTCCCAGTTGAGTGGGACGGCGCGGATGCCGTTTCAATAGACCGTAACTGTTCTTATAATACTGAAACAGGCGAATGGTTTCTTAGTATTAATATCAGCGCCAAAATGAGAAGCCTTTCAGATGCTTTCTTCCCAGGCTTCGGAAAAGTGATATCGGCCGCCGCAATTTCGAATGCAGTCGTAAATGCAAAATTAATAACTTGGGCCGTTGACCGTCTGGAGCCTGGAACTGGATATCCTGAACTTTTGATAAACCCTACGGGAGGACCAAGAGCGCGCGATGGCATTCACAGCGTTTTACCGCCAGAGGGTTTGGACGATCCCGAATCGCCTCCGAACCGATGGATAAATCGAATGCTTACTTCCCGGCAATGGAATTATAATGACACTGACATATTGTTAAATATTATAAATTCTACTGAGAACGATAACCGGGTAATCGTCCTGCCAATAAGGACTAAAACTCAACCGTCATATATCACTGGCTTTTGTGCCATAAGAATAGATAGTATGACTAGGGATTCAGGTGGAATCCCCTACAGTGTATCAGTTTACTGCCTGGGACGCGATGACAGAAACCCAAACATTTTAAATTACTACAAAAATAAATCTTGGCGCTGGACTTATCGTTTACTGCCATAGGAAGGTGAATGGTTTTATATGGGAAAAAACGGACCAAGAAGAGCAACTTGGCTAATGCCTATGCTGTTGGCGCTTATTGTGGGAGTAGTTACGTTTCTTATTTTTAACAAACGCAATCTTCAAGTTGGCATAGTAGTGGCGAAACAGCCTATTCCAAAAGGCACGGTCATTAACGACTTATCGCTTCCGCGAGATGACTTTTTTGCTATAAAAAAAGTTGATCCCGATAAAACGCCACAAACCGCTTTCAAAAGCCTAGATGAACTATACTCGAATCCTCGTGGGCAGTTGATGGTCGTTGACACTATCTTGAAAGATGATATTCCTGAAATGGAAAAAAACGTCAGGCCGGAAGTGCTGCCCCCAAGTCCAAATATGATGGCTGTAACTGTCCTAACAGACCAAGTTTCCGCTGTAGGCGGATTCCTGCAGCCGAATGACTACGTGGACGTAATTGCCACTACCAGATTCAATCAGGATAAAAGTATACAGTCTAGAACTATTCTCAGCAAAGTACGCGTTTTGGCAGTGGGATTCCAATCTGCGGATACCACCGGCAAAACAGTCAACTTGGATAAAGCCAAGCGCGATTCTGGCCCGAAAGTCCAAGTGCAGCCTACCGCGACCTTGGAGGTTTTTCCAGAAGAAGCCAGGCGATTGTCGCTTTGGGAGGCCGTTGGCAAACTGAGGCTTGCAAAGTTGAACCCTGTAGATGTTCCAAAAAAACCAAGCCGGGATCGCATGAATGTTTATCTCGCTTCCGGTAACGTCGAGCAATGGACCCAGCCCGCAAAGGCTGAAACAGCGAGGGTTTCGGAATCCAGAGTTGTTGAACACAAGCCATCTGCGGCTATTTCCCGACGTCCCGCCATATCAAGAACAGAAGTTCCGCCTGCGCTTCCGCTCCCCGAATTGGGAGCGATTGCGCCTGCGCCGGTGTCGGCAACGTATGAAGTAGTGGTTGAGCAAGGTTCTGAACGTAAAACTGTTCCCGTTTCCATACCATAAGCAGTCAAGGATGGCCAGATATATGCAGCGTATTTGCACTTACATTTTTATATTCATAGCATTTTTGAACAATGTGGCTTGGTCGCAATGGCCGCCAACACACACTTGCGAGGCGGGTACATCAGCCTGTAAATCTATCGAATTAAAAGTCGGGGAATCCATCGTCATACCTGTAACGGAAGGCGCTTGGCAAAGATTGTTGCAAATCACTAATACCGACCCAAAAATCGTAGAAGTAACAGGCATTGCCGCGGGAAACGCTGTTTTAGTTGGTCGGGCCGTGGGCTCGGCGGTAGTGTATGCATGGCACGAAGGCACTAATGGCTTCAGAAAGCAATGCGTGTATCGAGTGAAAGTCACTGAGGAAAGCTTGGAATCTGTTGCAGAAAAGATTAAAAATACACTCGCATCCAGATTCAAACACGTTACCGTGCGAATTGCGGGCAAATCTATCCTTTTGGAGGGTCAAGTCGCCACGGAAGCAGAATCATCCAAAGCGGAAGCTATTGCCAAGGCCTATCACGCAAATGTGCTAAATCAAATTGATGTAGCACCTTCGAAAATATCCGAAAACCTTATAGCATCTCTCAATGAAGCCTTGGCAAATTGGGGGTTAAAAACCAATATCCTGCCTGACGGAACAGTTGCGGTGAGTGGCGCAGTCAAGTCAAAGGAAGACCTCCAAGCCGTCGCGGCCGTTCTTCAACATTGGAACAAAGACCTAAAAATCCTGAACATAGTAGCGCAAGCACCGCAACCGACCAGGCAGGTGATGATTAAAGCCAAAGTCGTTGAAATGAACAGGTCCGATGCCATGAAATTGGGCGTGCTTTACGGCCAGGATAGGGGACCCGGAATTGCCAACCAGCCGTTCGTCGTTGGCGGCATTGGGAAGGGGTTGATCAGTTTAACGAGCGCCATTGAAGCGAACATAGACGCGCTTATACAGGACAACAAAGCAAAATTGCTTTCCGAACCAAGGATGCTCGTAATGGAAGGCGAAAAAGCTCAGATGTTAGTCGGCGGCGAAATTCCTGTTCCTGTTGTTCAAAGCGGTAATGCTACCGGCGGCATCACAGTCGAATGGAAAGAGTTTGGTGTTTCACTGGACGTTGTGCCCAAAATTATGCCCGACGATGTTGTAGACCTGAAGATAGTCCCGAGTGTCTCGAGTTTGGATTTTGCCAATGGAATTAAAATTGAAAATTTCCAGATCCCAGCGCTAAAAACAAGGAAAGCTGAAACATCAGTTCAGGTAAAAAATGGGAATACTATAGTGATAGCGGGCCTCATTCAAAAGGACGAAGTAGCTATACTAAGCAAAATCCCTCTGTTGGGAGACATTCCGATTATTGGGGAGCTATTTAGGCACAGAGACAGAAAAGTTTCAGACACTGACCTAATAATATTCGTGACCCCCGAAATCGCGGGGGCTGGTTAATTGGTATATATATCCGCAAGAATACGATGGCTGATAACAAAACAAAAAAACAACTGAAAATAGTTGTAGCTGTGCCACGAAAAGCGCACGGCGAAGAAATCTTTAACCTTTTGCAAGACCAAGAAGGTATTGCAATTGCTGCCGTCTTTGAAGACGGTATGGACGCCGCGCGTGAAATCATTCAAATGCAGCCGGATATCGCCATCGTTAGTGAGTCGCTTACAGGTTGGGATGGAAAAAAAGTCTGCCAAATTCTCAAGGCAAAATCACCCGGCGTTGGAAAAGTTCTAGTTTCAAGCGACGGCTTGCCCAAAGATATCGACGATGTTCGGCTAAATGTGGCCGAAGCAGTCGTAGAGAGAAATCCTAGTCCTGAAACTTTGCTGAATGCAATTAAAAAAGCCGGTAACCTAATTCCTAAATTGGATTTAGAAGATGAACGGGTTCTCGCAGAGGAGCGAATCAGCGTTGCTGTAACAGCCGGTAAAGGAGGGGTCGGGAAATCTACGATAGCTTGCAACCTTGCGGCAGCATTTGCTTTGGATGCTGATGACGAAGAAAACTCGGCAGCCCTTTTTGACCTTTATCCTCAATTTGGAACAGCTGCTCGCCTTTTGGGAATCAAAGACTTTCAAATCCCGGGTTCAGCGGAAGACCTCAAGGGACGCGAGGATGATCTCGATAAAACTCTTTTGAAAGCTCATATGGCAAAACACTCTTCAGGACTCCATTTATTGACCGGCTCTAAAAAGACCAGCGATCCAGACTCCTTATGCGATTCGGCTGACCGCATAATGACTGAATTGAAACGATGCTTCAAATATGTAGTCTTGGACGTTCCAAATGAAATAACCAAGACTTTTACAAACATACTCCCAAGATGCAATAAGGTAGTATTGGTGGCTAACCTGAATGATATTAACGCCGTTTTGACAATGTCAGCGATGTGCGAAAGCCTCACAGGTGAGTCGTCCTTCCTTGCAAGCCGGAACAAACTAGACAAAAGCCAAATTATCATTGTATTGAACAGAAACACACGGCGAAATAGTATTGACCGAAGAAAAGTAATGGAAAGGTCGGAACTTAAAGGATGCACCTTTATAGATATTCCGGAAGATCCTAAAGTCGGCAGTGACGGGAACTTCGGAATGCTTGCCGTTTGCCATCGCAGAGGATCGCGCTTTTCTAAAGCAATTCACGAACTTAAACGGGCGATTACGGAGACCTCTTAGTTAAGCGCCAATTCAAAACATTTGGCTAAGCGGAAAGGAGAACCGCCAGTTTGAATATATCCCCAACTCAGCCTGGCCACTTTAAAACGCTGATAGAACATTGCGTTCATATTAGGGATAAAATACTGCGCGACTACGACCCGGATGTGCTTGGTCGAGTTCTTGAAGACGAAAACAGCCTTGAAGAGCTTTCCAAGCGTGAAACGGATGCGTTTATTCAAAACAACAGTATACTTCTTAATTCATCTCAGCAACAACAGCTTGCAACGCTTGTTCGCCACGAATTAGCCGGTTACGGGCCCATTCAGGAGTATTTGGATGATCCAGATGTCGAAGAGGTTATGGTGAATGGCCCGGATCAGGTCTATATTGCGCGTTATGGGGAAATCGAGGAAACCGAATGTAAGTTCTACGATAATGAGCACGTAAAACGAATTATCGATCGCATTATAAGGCCCCTTAACCGGCAAATAAACGAAGCTTCGCCAATGGTGGACGGTCGACTTCCAGATGGTTCCCGCGTAAATGCCATAATTCCGCCTTTGGCGCTCAATGGCCCCACACTCACAATCCGCAAGTTTGCTGTTCATCCATTGACAGTCGATGATCTAATAAACTTCGGCACCTTGACTCCCCAAATGGCGGAGTTTCTGCGCGCATGCGTATATGCTCGCATCAATATACTCATCTCAGGAGGTACTGGAAGCGGAAAAACCACCACGCTGAATGTCCTCTCGGGCTTTATTCCCGAAAATGAACGCATAATCACGATTGAAGATGCAGCGGAACTGAAACTTCAGCAGCCACATTGGGTAAGATTAGAGTCTAGGCCGCCTAACATAGAAGGCTTTGGCGAAGTGACCGTTCGCCAATTGGTCAGAAACAGTCTGCGAATGCGGCCGACCAGAATAATAGTCGGTGAAGTCCGTGGCGGTGAAGCGCTCGATATGCTGCAAGCTATGAATACCGGTCACGATGGTTCCGTTACCACGCTTCACGCCAACAATCCCCGCGAGGCGCTCCTGCGGCTCGAAACATTGGTGCTGCTTGCCGGAACGGAACTTCCGTCAATCGCAATCAAAGAACAGATATGCGCAGCAATAGACCTCATTGTTCACCAATCCCTTATGAGGGATGGTTCCAGAAAAATTGACCATATAACCGAAATTCAGCGTATGGAAGGCGAACAAATTATCACACAGGATATTTTTGTCTTTGATCATACTTATACGGCCAAAGATGGTTCAGTCATAGGAATGCATAGGCCCACTGGTTTTCGCCCTAAGTTCCTTGACCGTTTGAAAGCGCACGGCATAGAATTGAGCAGGTCTTTATTCGAAACTGAGGAGGAATATTGATTCGTGCTCTCTGATTTGGGAATAGTAATTGGCGCCGCCTTTGCCGCGCTGATTGTCGCACGTCTGGTGCAATTATCCTTCACAAGGAAACTCGACCCGTGGATACCGGCCGAACAACCTGGCGAATCAAAATTAATAGACGACCAACCGGCAAAACCGATTGAAACCCAAGGCATTGCGCCAAAAATCCTCAATGAACTGCGCCGGGCCGGATGGCGCTTGAGGCCGAGCGATTTCATAATCATTATAGCCTTTTCTACATTTACTGGAGTTCTTATTGGTTACGCAATAACACGTTACTGGCCTTTGGCGGTTTGTTTTGGTCCATTCTTCGGGGCTGTTCCTTATATTGTCTTGAGGTGGAAGCAAAACGCCCGAGTATTGGCTTTTTATAGCCAACTTCCAGATGCACTTTTCTTTATTTCATCGGCTATGAAAGCAGGATCCACTTTCGCCGAATCAGTTTCTGTTGCCGCTAATGAAATGAGCGATCCAATGGGCGAAGAACTTAAACAGATTATTGCTGACCTAAGAATCGGCTTAAGAGAGATGGATGCCATAAAGCGAATGCGTGAACGCATGGGTTTAGTTGAGATCGATTTGCTCGCTGCAGGAGTTGAACTTAGCCTGAGAACAGGGGGCCGCCTTGGGGATATTCTGGAAACCATTGCCAATACAATACGAGCACGTTTTAAAATTGCTTCAGAAATTAGGGCGGTAACTGCCGACGGACGGATTTCGGCAGTCATCCTTATAGCTGTGCCTATTATTATGCTAATAATTCTTTCAATTATTAATCCTCAATATATGAAACCGCTCATCGCTGAACCCATAGGGCACGTTTTGTTATTTGTAATGTTTGTTTTTGAAGCACTTGGAGCTATTGTCATCCGCAGGATGCTCGTCAAGATGATGGGGGATATCTGAATTTATGGACCAATCTCTGCCTTGGATAATTGGCATCGTCGCTGCGGCAATCGTTTTTGTAATTCTTTATTTGCACTTAAAAGCTAAAGAAGAAGAATATCTAAACGATCTGATTCAAAACTATGGTCTTGAAAAACAGGACCTAAAACGATTGGATCCCGGCATAGATGCCCCTATCTATGAAAGGTTGTTCAAACCTTTCACGCAATTGATTGTTAACAGGCTTGATCGAAACTCGCCCAGAGGGTTCTACGCACAAACATCCGCCAGGCTCACTCAAGCTGGACAGCCCGGCGGGTTCAAAGCTCCCGAATTTATCAGCCTGAGATTAGCCTTGACGATTGTTGGTATACTTATTGGCTTGTTGCTCTCTTGGCAAAGCGCTTTTCTACAAAAGATAATCTTCATCTTCGTTTTCGGATTTGGCCTTTGGATTATTCCGGATTTATGGCTGCAGAGCGTAATAAATGACAGGAAATCCAAAATCAAAAAAGCTCTGCCAGATATAATCGACTTGCTTCTAATTACCGTTCAATCCGGCCGGGGCTTCGACCAAGCAATGGCGAATGTGGTGAAAACATTTTCGGGTCCATTATCAGACGAGTTCAAAATAGCCCTTAAAGATATCGAACACGGGGCCACCACTGCAGAAGCTTTGCGTCGGCTTTCATCGCGTGTTGGAGTAATCGAAGTCAACAGTTTTGTTGCGGCAATAAATCAGGCAGAAAAGCAAGGCGCAGGCATCACCAAAGCCCTCCAAGCACAAAGCGAGGATATGCGTGACCGCAGGTTTCAGTCTGCACGTGAGGCGGCTCAAAAGATTCCCATCGCAATGGTTTTCCCTCTGACGTTTTTTATTTTCCCCGCGCTTTTTGTAGTCGTTATGGGCCCGGGCCTTATTCAAATAATGCGCGCTTTCGCAGGCATCAAATAACTATTTTGCCGCGCTGCAGGTGAAACAGGACGCTTTTTATGGCTAAAGTAGTTGTCATTGGCGGCGGAGCTGCGGGGCTCATGGCGAGCGGGCGAGCGGCCGAATGCGGCGCTGAAGTCACTTTGATTGAAAGAGGGCCAATCTGCGGCAGAAAACTCCGCATCGCGGGCAAAGGACGCGCTAATATCACAAACGCTACCGATATGAAGGATTTCATCGCGGCATTTGGAGACAACGGCAAATTCCTCTATGGCGCATTCTCTCGTTTTTCACGTGATGATCTGATTTCGTTGTTCTCAAGATTGGGCGTTCCTGTTAAAACCGAACGAGGTGGCCGTATATTTCCGGTTTCGGACGACGCGAACGAAGTTGCCGATTCTTTGGTGAAATGGATTGCCCGACTGGGAGTCAACATCAGGCTTAATACAAGGGCGAAGCGTATTCTTTTGAAGGATGGAAGAGTTGCGGGGGTGGAAACTTGGTCGGCTCCCGAAGAAGCGGATCGAATAGTTCTTGCTACTGGCGGCATAACGTATCCACGGACTGGTTCGACAGGTGACGGGTATGAAATTGCTCGCTCATTAGGACATACAATTATCCCCATCAGGCCGTCTCTTACAGCTATGGTATCTAAGGAGCCCTGGGTCCGCGATTTGCAGGGACTTAGCTTGCGAAACGTCGAAGTCAAACTATTCTCCATTGAAAACGAAAAAAGAAAATTGGTCAGCAAACAGTTTGGAGAAATGATCTTCACTCATTTCGGTGTTTCTGGGCCTATTATTTTGACTTTGAGCAGAAAAGTGGCAGATCTGCTTGGCAAATCAAAACTCGAACTCTCTATTGATTTGAAACCGGCTCTTTCTGAAGAACAGTTAAACAAACGGCTATTGCGTGATTTCGTTGGCGCAAAACATTTCATAAACTATCTACCTGAACTATTGCCAAGGAAAATGATAAAGGTTTTTATCAGTTTTACAGATGTTACGCCAAATACGCCACTGTGCCGGATAACATCACTCCAACGCAAAAAAATCTTGCAGATTCTAAAGGATTTTAGAATAACCATTGTGGCGCTAAGGCCTCCGGACGAAGCCATAGTTACCGCCGGCGGAGTATCGATCAAGGAAATCGACCCTCGCACTATGCAGTCAATTCTCATTCCCGGGCTCTATTTTGCGGGAGAAGTGGTTGATGTTGATGCAGTCACAGGAGGATTCAACCTTCAGGGGGCATTTTCAATGGGATGGGTCGCTGGTGAAAGCGCCGCTCTTGGAAAGTAAAATGCCGGCCGCTAAACTGCAGCCGGCTTGAAAAAATATATTAACCCTTTCCCAAAGTTGCTTCGCCGGGAACCCATTGCACAGGGCAAAGCTCGCCTGTCTGCAAGGCTTCCAAAACTCGGAGTATTTCGTCAACATTACGGCCGATATTCAAATCATGCACAACCATATATCGTAGTATGCCCTCGGGGTCTATTATAAAAGTTCCTCTAAGGGCTATTCCTGATTCTTCTATCAGAATCCCATAACTTCGGCTAACTTCCTTCGTGATGTCGCTCAACATCGGGAATGTAATTGGGCCAAGTTTTTCCAACCACGCTAAATGCGAAAACTTGCTGTCTGTACTTGCACCTAGAACCTTCGCGTTTAGCCTTTCAAAATCGTCTTTCCTTTTGCTGAACTCCAATATCTCAGTTGGGCAAACAAACGTGAAGTCCAAAGGCCAGAAGAATAGAACAACCCATTGGTTTTTAAAATCCGAAAGGCTCACCGTGCAAAATTCGTGGTCTTGGACGCCTTCCATCGTAAAATCGGGAGCTTTCTGTCCGACTTGTATCATAACAATTAAAAACTCCTTTCTGTGAATTAAAATAAGTTGACTTTGCAATCCTACTGATGAGTTATTTACCAATAAAGAAGTGATTCCAAACGTGTTAAAGCTGGAGAATTATTAAAGAGTAGGGGGAAATAAACTTAAAGAAAAACGCGTAGTGCGTAAATCGTAGCAGAACTTGCTTCTGCCGGCCACCATCTTGTGGCAGTCGAATACGAATTACGCATTACGCGTCCAAAGCCAGTTTCGACTTAGCTGTTAAAGCTGTATATAGCCATACCATTTCGGGTCTAATTTGGTCTAGCTTTTCTAATGCAGTTTTCCAACTGTGTCTTAGACTGTCCGAATATGGTATCAGGATCCCTGTCCTGAGGGAGCATCAACCAAAGGCGTCTCGGGGGATCTTTCCGCGGACCGCACGCCTTAAAAAGCAAAGCAAGTCTTTGAGCGGTGGTCTGGTGCATTTTCATCAAGCGCTGTAGTCCCAACTGGGAAGTTGGGGCGAACGCCGGCGGAAACCACCAGACATCTCCGCATCGGCGAATCGCCCTTCCGCGCTTCGCTTTTTTCGAAGAAGCTGTGTCTATTTTCAAGTCCATCACCTGTATCTGTGCAGCATCAGGCTAGGGCTGTCCCAGGTGCGGCATAAGAGAGCAGAACATGCATAATATTGCAGTCGCAGCCAGGCAGGCTAAGAGTGTGGCGTATTTTAATATGTTGAAAAATCTGCCCAAGTCTCCTCCCATCTGCTAGGCCAATCGGTCTGCGTCTGCGTGCGCTCACATACGGTGCCAAGTGTTGTGCTCAGGCGTGCACTAGGCTGTTTTGGTGCAATGTGGCACCTTGCCGGGGCTGCTTGGGAGCCCTCGTCCGAACTAAGTCTATCAGGCAAATGAACTCGGGTCAATCAGTGTAATTACCGGGATTTGAAGGTGTTTTTTACTTCCCCTATCTCTTACTTGTGTGTAAAATAAGAAGGTAAAATCCTTCAAGCCTTCCTTGGATCGGTTAAATAATGGCTTGGATTCTCTTCCCGGAAAATAAATGATGCACTATAAATATTTGCTATATAAACTAATAATTATTTCCCTACAAGCCATTTTGGTTATATTCCTGTTATCTTATTCAAAACCGGCTTTCTGCGGCAAGTTGCCCTACGTTCTATGGTCAAAGCCTGTAAAGCCTAACGTAAAGATTTTTGCTTCTCCAGATGGAGTCTGTTTTGTGACCATCGATGAAGATGGAAACATCGTCTGCCGAGACTACAAGTCGTCAGTCTTGTGGACAAGGAAACTACCCGCTATTAATGCCATAGCAATTAGCAAACAAGGCGCTGGATTTATCGCATATTCGTTACACGCTCAAAAAAAAGGATACATTTATCTCTTGAACGCTAGAGGCAAAGTAGTATGGCGCTTCAAGCCACGCAAACCAATTCTCTGTGCAGCGATTGAGCCAGGCGGTTTGCACGCCGGGTTTGGAACTTCCGATGGTTACGCATATGTTTGTTCTTTCAAGCGGTCCCGCCCAAGATATCGCCGCTGGAGTGTCCCGGGAACTCCTGTATCAATTTGCTTCGACCCGAAGTCGCCACAGGTAGTATTGGGACTTCAGGGCACCGGCGCTGTTGGCGCATATACTTTGAAGGGCCAGCCTATCTGGTTGGCTGAAGGCGATTCTGAAAAAAGATATACCGCCACATTTTGTGCAAACGGCAGCTATCTCCTTTATCACGGTATCGCAAAAACACAAGATTCATCGCACCTTGGAGTTTTAACGCCGGATGGCAAATTGGTCTGGTCAATTGAGGTAGGTGGAACGGAATCCAAATCGGCAATCTCATATCCCGGAGACTATGTGGCTTATGGCTTCACGATGGTCGTTGAACATCAATCGAAATATACAAGGCGTAGATTTACGCGTCTTTACTCGCTTTCCGGCAAACGCTTGTGGGAGCAAGGCGGCATGCTTTTCAAGCCTTTTCTTGTTACACTGACCCCGTCCGGAAATACTCTTGTGCACGATGGGCAAAAAGCTTTTTCTCTGCTCGACATAAACGGAAGACGTATCGGTCATCTAAGAATGCCTGCAACAATTCGCAGCTGCGCCCCGGCTCCACACTCTGGTAGGGTGCTAGTCTTGACCGGCGATGGATTGCTCAATCTCATTCACGCAGGCGGCTAAATGCCTAATGATTTTGCAAATACTAGGAGGCTGTTTTGTCCAAAGAACATTTTTCAAAAAAGGCAGGCGATGAGTTCGCGAAACTAGTTGAAACCGTAGAAACACTTCGCGGACCAAATGGTTGTCCTTGGGATAAAAAACAAAACCATAATACTCTCAAAAAATATCTAATCGAGGAATGTTACGAAGTCTTGGAAGCTATAGAGCACTCGTCTTCCTCAAAGCTATGTGAAGAACTCGGCGATGTTTTGCTGCAGGTGCTTATCCATTCGGAAATTGCCCGGCAAGACCAAGATTTCGATATAAGCGATGTCTGCCAGCGGCTTAGAGAGAAATTGATAAGAAGGCACCCGCACGTCTTTGGCGATATTGCAGTAAATGGTGTTGATGAGGTCCTAAAAAATTGGGAACAAATTAAATCGGCTGAAGCTGGTTATGAAGATCGCAATTCCATCTTGGACGGCATACCATTTCATCTGCCGGCTCTTATGCGTGCGAATGAAGTTGCTAAGCGCGCCTCAAAATCCGGATTTGATTGGAGCGATATTTCCGGCGTTATAAACAAACTTCAAGAAGAAATAGATGAACTTAAGTCTGAAATGGAATCCGATAACATTGATAGGACTGCCGACGAAATAGGAGATCTTTTATTTACCGTTGCCAACTTAGCTCGATTTTTGAATATCGATCCTGAAGAAGCATTAAGGAAGTCTGTATCAAAGTTTTCGATGCGTTTCAAAACTATGGAGCAAAAAGCCTTTAACGCTGGAATGAGCCTAGAAGAATTGTCTCCTGATGAACTCGACCAAGCTTGGGAAGAAACAAAACAACCTAAAGCCAATAATCTGAAAAATCTGCAAATGTAGTTTTCAATTTCAGTTATATTTAGGCGGCGATGGCCTCGCATCGTAAAAAATGAAACGTTCTTCCATAATCTTTTTGGCGCATAATCTAGTGGCTCGACCGTCAATATATATTAAAGTCGTCCCGTCGAAATGGACATTGTCAGGAATGTCTGAGCCAGCCCAGTTGAAATCACCGTCATTTATAGTCTTTCTGTCTTCGTGAATCAGCATAAGCATCCGCGAGATCTTATGCGGCGGCAAAGTGTCTGGCCTTTTCCAAGACAGCGTCCAATTTGCGCTGTAGCTTAGAGGATAAATCCTCCAGCTTTTTATTTGCGGTGTCGGACGGCTGAAATCTGATGGGCACAAATAGCTCTTCTTAGACCGAACGTAACGAAAAATGGTCCCTTTCTCTACATAAACATCACCGCCCACCTTTTCTGCGCCGCACCAATTATATTCCGCGCCTTCGGGTCCCCCGCCGTCTCTAGTTGAGAATGCTCGAACTCTGGGGAATCTGCCGTCATTGTCATCAGCGTAAAGGCGCCATCCCATCCACAATTGTTTAAGGTTGCTGATGCAAACTGCTTGCTTGCTTTTGTCTTTTGCTCTTACGGTAACTGGCAAGATGACGGCGGCGATTATAATTATGATTGCAATTACGATCAGCAGCTCGATTAGAGTAAATCCTTTCCTGTTCAGCACTGCGCTACTTCCTATTTTTTCTGCATCCTAATGAAAAAAAACTTAATTTGGGGCAATAGAAAATATTTGTCCTAATTTGAAGTATAAAATCCAATATTGAGCCTGTCAACAAAGCTTTCTAATGGATAATTTACTCGTTTATATACTGGTAAGTAGCGAGATCTGGCTCTTTGCGCTTGAGGTTCTCCAAAGATATTGCAACGGAAGTTATTTTGCCTTTTACAATTGCTGTAAACCTGCCGAAGATCGATTTCAACAAAAGTTCGACCGCTTCATCAGCAAATCTAGTCGCGCACTGCATATCGTAAAATGTCGAAGCTCCGCCGCGTTGTGCGTGGCCTAAGCTGGTCGTCCGTATACGATAACCGGTGATTTCCACTAGACTTTTCTCTAATCCTGCGATATCTTTAACGCCTTCGCTCACAATGACAATGCTATATGGCTTCCCGTTATCCATCGATTTCTTTATTTTGTTTCCCACGTGAATTAAATCCGGTGCGATCTCTGGAATGATTACGGCATCGGCCCCTAACGCCTTTGCGGAGGCGAGCGCGATATGCCCGGTATCTCCTCCCAAAGTCACCAAAAGAAAAATCCTTCCGTGAAGCGATGATCCAGTATCCGCGATTTCGTCAGCAGCTCGTATAACCTTGTTGCACGCGCTATCGAAACCTAGCGAATATTCAGAACCTTTAATATCATTGTCTATAGTAGCTGGTATCCCAACTACTGGCAGACCCATTTCTGCAGCGCCAATTAGGGCCGAAAGGGATCCCTCACCGCCAGCCACCATCAATGCGTCGAGTTCATTTTTCTCCAATAGAACAGTAAAATCGCTTTGATGCAGCTTTTCTTTAAGGCCTCCGTCACCTCTGCTAGTTCCTAAAAAACTGCCGCCTTTGGTTGCCCAAAAAATGTGCCGATCGTTAATTTCCTCGGTATCGCTATCCAAAAGGCCGCGGAAACCTCCCTTAATGCCGACCAGCCGAACTGAACGTTTTTTCAATGCTCTATACGCGGATACTACCAGTGCATTCAATCCGGGGCAGTCGCCGCCACTAGTCAGTATTCCAACGGACTTAAAACCCATAAATATGCCTTCTCAAAATGTGTGCATTCAATTTTGAACCAAGCACTTAACCGCTTTATCTGGTTGTTAAAACAATCCAAAAATAGATTGGATTTTATTGTTTTTCTCCATATAACAAAGCGATTTGCGCCTACACAATAAAATCCTGCAAACGATGCCAGTAAATTGAAACTTCATTTTTAGACTTCAAAAAGTCTCTCGATCCAAAGCATTAAATTGCGGCGAGCAAGCTACTTGTAACTTAACACAAGCGATTCTTGAACAAACAGTGCAAGGCGAATAAATAATACGATTAATTCAGCGATTTAATACTTTTTGCGCCGTTTCTCTAAAGATATCGATTTCTTTGTATCCTTCCAAAACGCCTATTTCAATCTCTATTGTTTTGTTCTCACCGGGTTCCAAGCTTTGCAGGAGTCCCATTTCACGTAGCTCTGTGCGGCTGCGGCAGGGCGCATTGCACGGTTCTATCGCGGTAACATATTCTCCTTCCGAAAGCATTTTCCATTCGTTCAGATAAGGCAATTCACGGACATTAAATCGAACATACAAGCCTAAGCCGCCAAGAAGTTCTTGATTGATTACTCCTGCATATGAATAGCCGCTGTTATCGTGAGCCATTATATGGGTAAAGTCTTCTTCCAAAAAATCCCTTTCGGGCGGACCAATTTCATAAATTGAATTGATATTCGCATATTCTTGGAGAGGCTCCGCCTTCTCAGATGTTATCACTACAGTGCTCTTTTCGGAGAGCAAAGGGAATCCGGGATTTATATGATACAGAATTGTAAAGGGTGACGTCCTATATCCAAAGTTTTCTATATGGTCGGTGATGGAAAGGCTCTTAGCTCCAATTTTAGTTTTTATGCTTCTGGTAAGTCGCAAGCAGTTTCCAAAGAGCACTGCATCTTCGACAACACCTTTAATTTCAAGGATATATTCATCGTTTTCCCATCGTGATAAATCACAGACCTTGGATGCCGGAGATGAAGAATGCCTTCCGTGCAAACCTAGTTCTTCATCACCGTCTTCCGTGGGAGCTCCGAAATGCGTCAGCCCGCAAGTAGTGAGCAGTCCCCCAAAAAAGCTCCTAAGCCACCCACTTTTTCTAGGCTCATAATATGCGGGATGGACTTCCCCGTTTGGCGTTAGATAAACAAGGTTTGTTCCTTTGTATGAAGCACAGGATATATCAAGCCCGCGATCTGGAAGCACGGTGAACCTAAATCCAGTTCCCGTATCGAAATCCACAGCTTTAACTCCTTTGGAGCGGCCCTCATCCAATACATAATGCCGCGTGCCTCCAAGTTGTGAAATATTTCCTATATATCGCAGTATTTCTTTTTTGGAATATTCTCGGCCTGCAATGTGCATTCGTATCCTCCATTATCTAATGATGATTGTTATTTTTCTCCTTATAGCATTCAACAATTGATCCATATATTAGTCGTTACATCTCAGTAGGTTACCCTAAAAAATGCAGTTTTTCAAGTTCAAAGGTTCAGCTAGTCAATACGTTTAATTTATTATTAAAATGATAACTTTGTCCGTACCTCGATCCGAACTTAATCTCGATCTGACTCTGCAATCGGGGCAAGCATTCCGCTGGCGTAAACAAGCGGACGGCTCTTGGATAGGCATAGTCCAAAAGCGCTATGTTCGCCTTTGGCAGTTAGATTATGAAATAACAGCGGAAGTTGAGCCAAATGAAAATGCCCGAGATTTCTTGCAGTCATATTTCCGTTTGGATGAAAAACTCGCTGATATAACGAATCAACTCGTGCGTCTAGATCCTCATCTCGAAGACTTATGTGCTCGTTTCAGCGGACTAAGAATACTTGGCCAGGACCCGACCGAGACGATCTTGTCTTTCGTTTGCTCTTCCGCAAATTCCATTCCTCGCATTCAAAACGCAATCGAACGCCTTTCCAATGCTTACGGGCAATTGATATGCGTTAAGGATAGCGTGTGTTATCACGAATTTCCCGATATTGCCATATTTGCGGCGGCCGATGCCAATGAACTCGCTCATATTGGCGGAATCGGTTTCAGGGGCCGCATTCTTAAAGACGTTGCAAATCAATTACTGGAAAGAGGACCTACTTGGCTTGAATCCCTTAAAAATCTGCCATACCAAGCCGCTAAGACTAATTTAATTAGCCTGAGAGGAATAGGAGAAAAAATAGCGGACTGTGTTTGCCTTTTTTCGCTTGGCAAAGACGAAGCCGTGCCTGTTGATACGCATATTAGGCAAATATGTTATCGCCTTTATAAAAACGAAAAAAAATGCAAATCGCTTACGCCCGCAGTTTATCGCGGTATTTCCGAGTTTTTCAGGTCAAAACACGGAACCTACGCCGGTTGGGCGCAGCAATATCTCTTTTATGAGGATCTTACGCGAAGCAGAAAACAAGTCTGAAGCCGTTGCAGATTCGTTGTTTTATTTGGCTATCCGCAATCTCTTTGCTATAATTCCTACCGGCTAAAATGGAGGCGTAATTTGCAAGACAAAAAGATACTGGATCCTGATTTGGTACTGGCGCAAGGTCGCGAAGTTGTGGCTATTGAACTCGAAGCATTGGCTGCGCTTCAGGACCGTTTCGATGAAAACTTCTTAAAGGCAGTCGAAATTATCATCAATTGCACTGGAAAGCTAGTTATAACGGGTATCGGAAAATCCGGATCCATAGGGCAAAAATTAGCAGGCACGTTTTCCAGCACAGGCACTCCATCGCTTTTTTTGCACCCAGCAGAAGGTGTCCACGGAGATCTTGGCGTTCTAAGCGGGCAAGATGTGTTGTTGCTGTTATCCCATAGTGGCGAAACCGATGAGCTGATAAGCATTATGCCAGTCGTTTCCCGCATAGGAGCAAAGGTCATTTCAATGCTCGGCAACGGGCAATCTACCATAGCAAAATATTCGGATGTGGTCCTGGATATTTCAGTGAAAAAAGAAGCCTGCCCTCTAGGGCTCGCCCCAACCGCCAGCACAATCACGATGCTTGCAATGGGAGACGCTTTGGCAATTTCGGTAATGAAAACCCGAAAGTTTTCCCGTGAGGATTTCGCCCTTTTTCATCCAGCAGGCACGCTTGGCCGCAGGCTTCTGTTAAAAGTTTCAGATGTTATGCGAACTGGAGATTCCGTTGCAATAGTCAAAACGGGTTCCTGCTTGAAGGACGCTCTTTTTGCAATCACTCGCGCTGCAGCAGGTGCGGCCTGTGTAATCAATGAAGAAGGCAAGCTCATTGGAATAATCACAGACGGCGATGTCCGAAGGCACCTATTGGATGACGAATCTTGCCTTTCGCGTCCTGTAGAAGAAATTATGACCGCCAATCCAAGAACCATCGCTCCGGACCGACCCGCAGAAGAGGGACTTAGGATTATGGAAGAACTACGGATAGGCGAAATGCCTGTTATCGAAAATGGAGTCCCCATAGGGATGTTGATGCTAAAAGATCTTTTGAAGGCGAGGCTGGTTTGAAAGAAAAGCTATCCGCAATCAAAATTCTGGCAATCGATGTAGATGGAGTTCTGACCGATGGATCACTCCTTTATGATTCCCAACTTCAGCATACAAAGGCTTTTCACGTTCACGATGGGCTCGGCATTAGGCTAGCTATGAATAATGGCCTGAAAGTCGTGATTATTACCGGCCATAACACAAAAGCTGTTGAACATCGCGCAAAAGAATTGGAATTGTCGGCTTTATACCAGGGAGTTAGGGACAAAGGAGCAGTTATTCGCGACCTTCAAGCAGAGTTTGGCGTCAAGCCCCAGGAGATAGCTTATATCGGCGATGACATAAACGATATTCCGGCTTTTGAAACCGGTTGCTTCCGTATAGCAGTGAGAAATGCATCTGAAGATTTAAAGGCAATTTCTGACTACGTAACGAAGAAAGAGGGCGGATTCGGCGCCGTCCGAGAAGTGATTGAACTAATATTTAAGTCAAAAGGCCAGTGGGATAAAATCGTTGCCGATTTCGTGGAATATCTTAAAAACGGCAACGAAGAATTGTTTCTTCAATAAAATCCGGGGGTCCGAATATTTTGCCGCTAATCACTATTCTGCATACCGGTGACATGCATAACCGGCTGACGGAAGAAAAAGCGGAACATTTGAAACAACTGAAACTCGCTAATCATAGTTCACTTTTACTCGATTCTGGCGATGCAATCTGGGCAGGGAATGTGTTCGTGCGGCCGGGTGGCGAACCAGCCCTAAAACTAATGAACCGCGCGGGTTACGATGCAATGGCAATGGGAAACCGCGAGTTCCATTTTCTTGACATAGGATTTCGATCCAAAATCAGGAATGCCGATTTTCCGGTGCTTTCAGCAAATATTCGGGCTAAAAATGGCGGCAGTCTCCCTATATTGCCACATATAGTTAAAACGGTATCCGGATTAAAAGTTGCAATCTTCGGTTTAAGCGTCCCGATGATTATTGAAAAATCATTTGCCGCCAAGGCAAGCAATTTTTTCTTTGTTAAACCGGTTGAAGCGGCTTCCCAAATTGTTCCAACCCTTAAAAAAGAAGCCGATTTGGTCTTTGCATTGACACATATTGGATTGGAAAGAGATATCGAGTTAGCGGAAAAAGTGGCGGGAATAAATCTAATATTCGGCGGGCACACTCACGTCAAAGAAATAGTTCAAATTGGAAATACTGCAATAATTCATAGCGGATGGCACGCAAAGTATATAGGAATGGCTTTATTCGATTCCGAAAAAGGGCTTGTTGAACGGAAACTAATCGATTTATAAAACCCCATAAAGGTTATTCTAAAGCTTGAAGGTAAGCAAATGCCAAATACAAAAATGACTGTTCCAGAGTTTATAAACAAGAAAAAGCGTTCGGAGAAAATAGCCATAGTAACTGCTTACGATTTTCCATCTGCTACAATTGCTGATTCTGCCGGCGTAGATGCGATTCTAGTCGGCGACTCAGTTGGAATGGTTGCCCTAGGATACAAAAATACCATCCCAGTGAATATGGATATAATGCTTCATCACGTTTCTGCTGTAAGCAAAGGCGCAAAAAACGCATTGGTCATAGCCGATATGCCATTCTTGTCATATCAAACTGCCATCTCCGACGCAGTGCGCAATGCTGGAAGGTTTCTTCAAGAAGCAGGAGCTGCAGCTGTGAAACTTGAAGGCGGGATTGAATATGCTGACACAGTTGCCGCGATATCGAAAGCCGGCATACCGATTATGGGTCACATAGGACTTCTCCCTCAATCCATCAACAGGATAGGGGGATATCGTCCGCAGGGTCGAGAGGAATCTTCGGCAGATAAGCTTATTGCCGATGCAGAATCTTTGCAAGACGCGGGAGCTTTCGCCATCGTTTTGGAACTAGTTCCAATGTCCTTATCGGAAAAAATCACCAACACGCTGTCGATACCAACTATTGGCATAGGGTCTGGGCCGGCATGCGATGGGCAGGTATTGGTTTGGCACGACCTTTTAGGAATTTATGAAGGGTTCGCCCCAAAACATGCTAAGCGATATGCTGAAATCGGCAAGCTAATCCATGAAGCCATCAAATCGTATGTTGAAGATGTCCGGTCAGGCGCATTCCCCACAGAAAAAGAAAGCGTAAAATGACCTTTCGATAGTCTAAAATGCCATTTTAAAATATGATCTAGTGTCTTTCTTTGTTTTTACAATGATTAATCAAAGCATTTATGGCAAGGATATCTATAAGCGAGAAACGAAGCTTGGTTTTTGGTTCAGTTGATTCAAGAGGGAAAAATGAAAATTATAAAGCGTATAGATGATATGCGTTCAATCGCAAATATACAACGCGATTTACACAATAAAATCGGATTAGTTCCTACAATGGGCGCATTGCACGAAGGTCATCTAACGCTTATCAGGCGCGCAAGACAGACTTGTGCTTTTGTGGTTGTAAGTGTTTTCGTCAATCCCACTCAGTTTGGGCCATCCGAAGACTTCGAATCCTATCCCCGCAATTTTGAACGAGATTGTGAATTGGCGGAAAAGGAAGGGGTAGACGTAGTATTTGCCCCTGCCATAGAGGAAATGTATCCTAACGGTTTTAGGACATCAGTGAATCCAGGCAAAATAGGTGAAATCTTGGAAGGCGAATCACGCCCAGGGCACTTTCAGGGCGTAGCAACAGTGGTAACGAAATTATTCAACATTGTTTGCCCAGATGATGCCTTTTTTGGCCTTAAGGATTATCAACAATACATTGTCGTTAGAAACTTAGTCCAAGACCTCGATTTGCCAGTCAGAATTGTTCCGATGCCCACTATTCGCGAAGAATCCGGATTGGCTATGTCGTCGCGAAATCAATATCTCAGTGATGAGGAACGCTTGTCCGCTACTATTTTACACAGGACTCTTCAACACGTATTGCAGCTTTATAATAGCGGCGAAAGACGCGCTGCGGCGCTTGAAATGGCTATGAGGGACGTTTTGGATAAAGAGCCCAAAATAAAGGTTGATTATGCAGTGGTGCGGGATAAATCCACCTTGGAACCAATCCATTCCCTGAAAGACGGCGGCGTCGCCTTATTAGCAGTTAAGTTGGGTAGCACTAGGCTTATAGATAACCTGCTTTTGGGAGCTGTCTAAAACCACCCCAAGGATTTAACAGTTAAGTCAGTTAGCGTGATCAAAGGTTGAGGGAAGATCCCAAGTAAAAATGTCAGAGCTGCTGTCAGCCCTACGCCAAAGTTGGTAGCCCAAGATGAATCTATAGGGCTATCATCTTCACTGCGGTCGAAGAACATAACTCGAGCTACATTGAAGTAGTAGTAAACCGATATAACGCTGTTCGCCACTCCTAAAGCCGCCAGCCACCATAGAGTGGGATGCTCCGGACTACCTGCTTGTATTGCCGCGCCAAATACATAAAACTTTGCAATAAACCCCGCAGTTGGTGGTATCCCGGCTAGCGAAAGGAAGAAAAATGCTAGAACCCCACTTAAAAAAGGTGCCCGTCGCACCATTCCGCTAAAAGAGCTTATCTTATCGGAACCGGTCCGTTCGGCTAGATGGATAATAATTGCAAATGTCCCTAAATTCATAAGAACATAAGCCGCCAAGTATATCAATAAGCCTTGAAAACCCCACGTTGGCTGATAAAAATGATATTTCGCTGTAATCCAGCCGAATGCAAGAAATCCTATGGTCATATAACCCATTTGCGCAATGCTCGAATAAGCCATCATTCTCTTGATGTTTGTTTGCCAGATGGCTGCAAGGTTTCCTATCGTCATACTCAAGCCGCACAGCACTGCTACCGGCGCGAACCATATTCCTACTCCAAGCAAAGGTATTACAGTAAAAAGCACTCTGCAGACTACCGCTATCCCGGCAGCTTTTGAGGCGGCGCTTAAAAATGATGTGATAGGAGTAGGCGCGCCTTCATAGGTGTCGGGAGCCCATAAATGGAATGGAACCAATGCCAGCTTAAAACCGATTCCCGCTAAAAACATAAAAATGCCTATCCACATGAGAGGCATTCCCATCACGCCGATGTTCATCATCCGCGATACGTCGAATAGGCTGGTAGATCCTACTATTCCTACAATAATGGACATTCCATAGACCATTATTGCCGAACACACACTCCCAAACAAGAAATATTTAATTCCTGCCTCGCTGGAACGATGATCGGTTTTCAAAAAGGCTGCAAGGGCATAGGAAATAAGACTTAGCATTTCCAATGACAAATAGATCATTATTAAATCTGTCGAAGCGGCTGCTAAACAAATTGCAAATGTCGCAAGAATTAGCAGCGAGCAAAACTCTCCTCTATGGCTGTGGCGATTTCTAAAAAACTCGATAGATTGAATGAAAACAATAACGGTTGAAACGCAGGCTACAAGCGCGAAAAACGCCGCGAAAGCGTCGGCTGTTAGCATTCGCTGAGCGGATGTGCCTTCCTGGAAGCTGAATCCCAAATAAGATTTGCCGCCCAACCGAATAGCCAGATATAACGAAAAACTAATCGGCACAAGACAAGCCGCTAGCAAGCAAGGCGCGAGATATTCAACAGGAAACAGGTGCCGAAGCACGCTTTTGGGGTCACGCTCGGAAATGATGCCCCAAATCAATATAAAAACACCAATGGCAAAAAGCGTGGTAAACTGCGCCGTTCGCAGTGGGTCTAGTGTCCATTCCCAGTCAGCTCGCAATTCTTCGGATAGCCTCCATTTTTACTGAATGAACAGTTTCGCCAACATTTGCGAAGACTGGTCAATTATTCTGAGTATTAATTGCGGATAGATGCCAAATGCAATCATAAATGCGTAAAGAGGCGCAAGGCTTACAATTTCTCGGGTATCCACGTCTGTTATTGTTGCCCATTTGGGATTCAACGGTCCTAACAAAACTCGCTGGATCATCCATAAGAAAAATGCGGCGGTAATGACTACGCCTATGACGGCTAAACCCGTAAACAAAACGCTCGCGCCAAAAGCCCCTTTAAAAACAAAGAACTCGCTTATGAAACCAGATAGTCCCGGCAGCCCCAACGAAGCCAAGCAAGCCGTCACCAACAACCCCCCGTATATTGGCACGCGCAATCCCAATCCGCCGAATTGTGAAAGGTCTCGATTATGGGTGCGTTCATAAACGACTCCAACCAATAGGAATAACGCTCCTGTTATAACTCCGTGGTTAAACATCTGCATCATCGCTCCGTTTAACGCCGTCGCTCTGTCTGTAAGTGTTGCGGAGCCAACGGAAGCTGCCGCCGCAATCCCGAGCATCACGTAGCCCATATGGTTGACGCTTGAATATGCGATTAGCTTTTTCATATCTTTCTGTGCCATTGCGACCAACGCACCATAGATAATGCTTATTAACGCCAAAACTGCAATGTATTTCCAATAATATGCCGAAGCGGATGGGAAAATAGGCAGGATTATTCTTAAAAATCCATAGCAGCCCATCTTCAAAAGGACACCCGCCAGTATAACGCTTCCCGCAGTTGGGGCTTCCACATGTGCGTCAGGCAACCAAGTATGGAACGGCCACACGGGCACTTTTATCGAAAACGCCAGGAATAGCGCCCAAAATGCCAGCGAACTAAGCCCGAAGTTCGCCATAAAAGGTTGAGCCATTGCCAACTCAAGCATATCGAAAGTGTGCGAATTGAAATACATCCCTAGTATCGTCAGTAACATCGCTACACTACCAACTAAGGTATATAGGAAAAACTTGATAGCCGCATACTCTTTGCGAGGTCCACCCCATATCCCTATTAAAAAATACATTGGCACAAGGCTGACTTCCCAAAATACATAGAAGAGTATGAAGTCTAATGAAACAAACGTCCCGAACATTCCCGTCTCGAGCAACAGGAACAGCCAAAAATATTCTTTAGGTCGGTCTTCAATTATTAGCGAATATACCAGTGACAGCGTTGTTAGTAACGCTGTCAGAAAGACCATTGGGACGCTAATTCCATCTACTCCCATATGATAATATGCATTTATTGCCGGAATCCAAGGTACTTTTATCGAAAACTGCATACCGCCGTTAGGGTCATACCAAAGCCACAGCAATATCGATAAAACCAATGGCGGCAAGCTGAGGATTATCGATGCCCATTTGATTGCCGTCGCTTTTGACCGCGGGATAAACATTATAACGAGCGCAGCCAGAAGAGGAAAAAATGTTATTGCACTAAGAATCCATCTGTTTTCCATTTATCTCTTTCACGCAAACCTCAGAATGATTTCTTATCTAAAAACTACATAAGCAAGCAAAATGCATAACAACGAGGCAGAAAGTATCATTAGATATTGCTGGATGACGCCAGTTTGGATAGCCCTTGCAATTCGACCACTGGCTTTGACGGCAACTCCAAAAGCGTTGACTATGCCGTCAATTATCCATTTATCAATCCAAGCTTGAACCGTTGAAATCCCTACAGTCAGCCAGCCTACACCATTCACGATTCCATCTATGACCAGCCGGTCGAAACCTCCCGCGAAACGCGAGATGAACAATACAGGGCGCACGATAGTTAGCCAATAGAGTTCGTCAAAATACCATTTGTTATATAAAAAAGTATAAAGCCAGCCAAACACAGGTCGCAGCCGCTTCAAAGATATCCCGGGCTTCCAATAAATCAGTGATGCCATTATTAGTCCAAGCGCGGCCGCGGCTGTCGAAACTCCTGCCACAAAGAACGAAAAATGGTGTTCGTGGATCCCACGGAATGCTATGTATTCCGCGAAAATGTTCTTTCCGGGAAATCCGGCATATCCAACCGCTATGGAAAGTGCAGCAAGTATCACAAGCGGGCCAACCATAGATTTTGGACTTTCGTGAGGATGTATTCCGTGCATTCTCGGCTGTCCGGCGAAAGTCAAAAAGCACAGCCTTGACATATAAAACGCAGTCAGGAATGCCGTTGCTACGCCTATGTAAAAAATATGCTTATTAGCATAGTATGCGGCCAATAATATTTCATCTTTGCTAAAGAACCCGGCAAATCCTGGGGCGCCAGCCAAAGCAAGAGTGGCAATCAAGAATGTCCAAAAAGTCCAAGGCATGCTCTTCCTTAGCCCGCCCATTTCCCTTATGTCTTGGGTGCCCGTTCCATGAATGACGCTTCCGGAACCTAGGAAAAGGTTCGCTTTGAAAAATGCGTGGGTCATTAAGTGAAACACTCCGGCCGTATATCCACCAACTCCCAGACCAAACATCATAAATCCCAGTTGACTGATGGTGGAGTAGGCAAGCACTCGCTTTATGTCGTTAACCACAGTCCCAATGGTCGCAGCCATAAATGCGGTTATTGTTCCAATAACCGCTACTACCATTAGCGCTTCTCCATTTCCAGCGTGGAAAACGGGATACATCCTTGCAACCAGGTATACTCCCGCTGCAACCATCGTGGCGGCGTGAATGAGCGCGCTGACAGGAGTAGGTCCTTCCATAGCATCGGGAAGCCAGACGTGCAAAGGAAATTGGGCGCTTTTGCCTATCGCTCCAAAAAACATCAAAATACTCGCTACTGCCGAAACCGGTAGCGATAGCCTTCCAATGTCAACAAGGGGTATCTCTGCCAGAGTTGCAGAGTGCTCGAATATTGTATGAAAATCAGCAGATCCCACATATTTGTATATAAGCAACAGCCCAAGGAAAAGCCCAACGTCTCCTACTCGCGTTACCACAAACGCTTTTTTTGCGGCGCGCATTGCGGTCGGGCGCTCAAACCAGAAGCCAATTAGAAAATAAGAACAAACTCCGACCAACTCCCAGCACATATAAAGCATCAGCAGATTATTGGCCAGCACCAACCCTAGCATAGCCGCGGTAAATAGTGAAAGGTAAGCAAAAAATCGAGGATATCGCGGATCTCCGTGCATATAGCCAACAGAATAAATGTGCACTAATAGGCTAACGGTGGTTACAACAAGAAGCATTACGGCGGTTAGGCTGTCAACCGTAAAACCCATATTTATCCAAACGCCGCCCAAACTCGCCCAAGGAAAAATCTTTACTAACGGCTCGGCTTCAGGTCCAAGGTTGATAGTTTCGCCACCAATTAAGGCCGCTAAAATCCACGAAAATCCAACTGCTAGAATTGAAAACCAAGCTGCCTTGGTTTTAAGCTTCCAGCCGAAAAAAATTACGATTATGAAAGAACCAAGCGGAGCGATAGCCGCCAGCCAAGCAAACTCTCGCATTGTTTTATGACCTTAACAGGTTGATATCATCCACATTTATCTTGCGGAAATTGCGATAAAGGCACACTATTATCGCAAGTCCAACAGCTGCCTCTGCAGCGGCTACTGTCATTACAAATATTGCGAATACGTGCCCAATCACGTGATTCTGAAAGGACGAAAGCGCAATAAAATTAATATTAGCCGCATTAAGCATCAATTCGATGCACATTAGCATACCAATTGCGTTTCGGCGAGTGAAGACCCCAATTAATCCAATGGCGAATAAAACCGCCGATAGGCTAAAATACCAACTAGCCTGTGGCATTTTTCTTATCCTCTATTGCAAGCACTACAGCAGCTATAAGCGCTGCCAAAAGCACCACAGATGCGATTTCAAATGGAATTATATATTGGGTTAGCAGACGAGCGGATATTTCCATAGTCCAGCCAATTTTGGGTGGAGATGCGACTTCTTCCAAGAATAAGCTTGCGGCGTCACGGTGAAATGTCCAAATTAGCGCAATTGCAATTCCCAATGCCACAGGAGCACCGATATAGCCTCCCAAGATAGTCTGCCTTGCCCTAGAACTCATAATCCGCTCGGTCAGCATAATTGCCAGCATTATCAAAACTGTGATGGCGCCAACATAAATCAATATTTGGGCTGCGGCAAGGAATTCCGCGTTCAAAAGCACATATAGCCCTGCGACACCAATAAAGCTTGATCCCAAGAACAATCCACAATGGAATAGGTTTCGAAGCGATACAACCATTAATGCGGAACCAATGGTAACTACCGAAAAGACGAAGAACATTATCGCGCTAGGTGTAATATTAAAATCACTGAACCAGGG
>FWPV01001752.1_pt1 | contig 57412 bp, 58 predicted proteins | sample 2228371 | NCBI WGS metagenome assembly FWPV01 (sample SAMEA103939776, study PRJEB20133) | metagenome
CTGCCCAAGAGGCTCGGCAGATTTGTTTGTAGGAGGGTACTCCTCTCGGATTTACCATCGAAACAGCAATGTATGGCGTAGGTGTGGGGGTAGGAGTGGGAGTAGGAGTAGGTGTACGGGTGGGGGTAGGAGTAGGTGTAAAAGTAGGAGTTGGAGGAAGTGCGTCTCTAAAGGCGGTAATCTTTACATCCTGCACAAATAAACCATGAGGTACGCAGGTGCTTCCTAACCACTCTACATCCGCTACCGACTTTATAGCATCACGCGCAAGCGCTGGCAACGGATTGCTATGTGGAAGACCATAAGCATCGATAAGTACCCAATTGGGCTCGCATTCTCCGGCTGTCCAATATACATTTACAGGATCGTATCTACGGAATTCAACGCACCCATAGGGAATATCTATTTTGTCTCCCGGTACACTAATCTGCACTTTGTCACAATTTCCAGTTCCGGGATTAATAGTCACGGATATTGGATCAGTATAAGCTGTAAACGCATAAAAAGGAAAGTCGTTGCCAATATAATAACATGTCCATGGATTTTCCTCGTTGTTTGTTTTACTTGTGGTAATATTTATATTCGGGTCGACGTTAGAGGCTTCAGGACTGCATTGCTCTTTGTATTTTGCCCATATATTATCATAATAGTCTTTTATCTTTATCTCTGCATGGTTCGGTTCAGGAGGTTTAGTATAACCAGCCCCAGGTATTGGTAATATTCCAGCACTACAAGGACAGCAAGAATAGAACGGGAAGCCACCGCAGGTTCCGCCACAGCTGCATCCTGCAAAAACAGATGATGGTTTAATAAAAAATGCAAAAAAAGCTGTAATTAAAAAAAATAAATAGAATTTCATTTTGTAATTCTCCACAAAAGCCAATTATTTATTTTTCATCTCCAATCTGTCAAACAAGATGATAACTCAACAAGTGGTGGCGGAGTCACTGCTAGATTTTCCGACCAGGAAACTCTGACTGTTGTTTTATAGGAAATCGGAGTCGGCGTGATAGTCACCTCAGGCAATGGACAATCGAGGGTAGTAGCAGGAGTAAGTCTCATAGATTGCCCATAGGTCCCGGTAGGAGTAACTGGTACCGGAGTCAAATAACTGTTAATATAACATGGATTAGACAGACAAATAGCCAAAGCATCAATCCCCGCTGAATCCCTAACTATTCTTGCTCGATCTATCTGTTGTCGGGCAAGCCTGGTAGCCAAACTTACATTTTGTGAGTAGTCCATGTTTTTTATTGCCAGAATCTCTATGATTACTATCCCCGATAAAAAAAGAACAATAAGGGATAAAGCTACTACTACCTCCAAAATTGTCTGACCTTGTAAGGATTTTACGGACATGATGACGAAAGATCGCTTCCTGAAATAACACCGGTGCGACTCACATTTATTTCGAAAAACGTATTAGGCAGATTATCTTGTGAAAGACAGATACTTAAATCCTGATTTGGCGTAATGGAGGAGATTCCTGATGGTGAATAGTTAAAAAGTAAACCTGTAGGGGGAGTAATGTATGGGGTAATTTTGATATTTTCCGGGAGTCCGAAAGACTTTTCGGTAAAAATATTATCTCCGCATTTTCCATAGATTTTTTTGGCGACAAAATCCACATACCAGCCGTTGAAATTGGAAGAGGCAGATGGCGTACAACCACCGCAAACCCTACAATCAATTTCAGAAACTGCCGTCCTGCTTTTAGCATCCTCAAGAATGCTTTTTAAGTTTTGTCCGGCAGAAATAAGGTTTTGCCGCTGATTAAACCTACTGTAACCGGCAAGAATTATACCGGTAACCATAGCGATTACTCCCAAACTGACTATAAGTTCGATAAGGGTAAAACCCGTCTGAAATTTCATTATGGATTTGAGACTCTGTAATTACAGACTATTCCGCTACCGCAATCTCCAGCTGTACAAAGTTCTGTAGAATCACCATTCTCAAGATGCGCACACAGATGATAGGAAAGAGTAGTGTCTCTGGTGTAACAGTAACGATACGTGGGTGATTTAGGATCAGTAGGAAGTTTACTTAAATAATTTGGAACCAGTCCAGAAGGATCACAATTGCTACTAGCGGGATAACTGTTATTTTCTGCCTTATATATCTCGAGGGCTGATCTAATCTGTTCTAGATCAGCTTTCCGCACTGCATCCCTACCGCTTTTGGCTACTGACTGATAACCAGAGATACCTATTGTCGATAAAAGTGAAATAAGTGTCGCGGCAACCAGAATCTCAATAAGAGTAAAGCCTGCTTCCGCTGATAGACGATTGATGATTGATAATAAACGACGGACAATATTCATAATTCTTGCCTCTGTTTTTATATTTTACTGTTGATTGGTGACGCAAAAAGTAGAGGGCGTCTCCGATTCCAAATTAGCACAGATTGTGTAACCACTTGAATTACAGGTGCCGCTACAATAATAAGGAGTTGTTCCTCTCGGATCAGTTGGAACTGTCGGCATGATGGCTACACTTATTCCAGGAGTAGTGCAAATTATAGAGGAGTAAAAACCTGTCGTAACGGGATAACTATATCCACAGACGGAATAATATTGTTCCAAAGCCGCTTGAACGTCTTTAATATCTCCTTTCCTTTTGGCATCTCTGCCTTTTTTCTGCGCTGTGGCATAGGAAGACATCCCCATAGTGATAAGAATAACAATGATAGATACCACGACGAGAAGTTCCAAAAGAGTAAAACCGGAAATGAATTTTCTTTTATTTTTAAAAATATTTAATATTTTTCTCATAAGTTTATCCGTAAAATCCTTAAATTTATGGATTTTATGGCTCATGTATTGTATAACTAGCATTAGTCGCGCTGCATGCCGGAATAGTAGTTGGATCCTTCTCTGTATCCGCCGCATTTTCCAAACAGGCGGAAAAAGTGTAGGTCAAAGCACTACTTCTTGTATATATATACGGGCTGGGTACGGTGCTACCCGGATCACAGGGAAATTTACGCATATAAACATTACCCGTACAGTTGGGGTTAGATGACCAACACTGGTTACAAAGCGATGAACCAAAAGCACCAGTAGTGGGATAAACCGGCGGATTTTGGTCCATTTTGTATAGTTCTAGAGCTTTTTGTATCTGGAGAAGATCGCTTTTGCGCTGAGCATCTCTTGCTCTTTGCCTTGCTCCCATGAAATTAGGGAAAAGAAGCGTCGTAACCATCGCCAAGATAGAAATAACAACTAAAAGTTCAACCAGGGTAAAACCGCTGTCATTATAAGGATTAATAACTTGCCCCCAAAAACCACGCAATTCATTTAACCAAAACACGCGGTGTACTCTACCGTATATGATGTTTAAAACGAAATTACTTAAATTACTGTTTCTCATGGACTTGTGTTCGGGCTTGAGATACCATAATTATAATTTACACCTTGGCAAGAAACTAGCGCTGGCAATAACTTGGGATCGCTAGTATTCTGTAAATTGGCATATAGCTTGTAATAACTCCCATCTGAAACATAGCAATAACTGTAAGTTGGGCTCATCGGATCGTTAGGAAGTTTCTGCATATAAATAACAGACGTATTGTTGGGATTGGTAAAAGATGTGCCCCAAGGGGGCAAACCGGTAGGATAGGCTTTCATATCGGTGTAATAAAGCTCCAAAGCTCTTGCAATAGAATCAAGATCCTGTTTTCTTCTGGAATCCCTACCCTTGATAACTGAACTAAAAAAATTTCCCCACAAGGCACCGCTTACAATAGCAATAATCGACATAGCAACAATAAGCTCAATAAGAGAAAAGCCAAACTTATTGGATAATAAACGATAAACCTTAGCCGACTTCATAAAGCAAATAAATTTTTAACCATATCAAAGATTTGATTGCCAAAGAAGAAAGAAATAACTGTCGCACTGACAAGAAAAGGACCAAAAGCAATTTTACTCTTCATGGTTTTTTTACCTCTTATTATGAGTATCAGGGAAATAACTGCTCCTGTCAAGAAAGCAAGATAAAAAGCAACCAAAATTTTGGGAAACCCCAAAAGCAAACCCATAAGAAAAGAGAATTTTACATCTCCCAATCCCATACCCCGGCCTTTTGTCAAAAGAAAAAGCAACAGAAAAAATATAAAGATTGTCACTCCGCTTAGAAAGACAGAAAAAAACTCTTCAAAACTTGTACCTTTTAAAATGAGGTTTATAACAATTAAAATCACCAAGAAAATATTAAGCTGATCTGGTATTATCTTATATTTAAGATCAGTTATAAAAATCACCAAAAACCCTGAAAGAAGAAGGTAGTTGAAAAAAATCATCCACCAGTTGCTGTAATTAAAGAAATAATTGGCTACCAAAATCATTCCCGAAATTGTTTCTACAAGCGGATACTGCCATGATATTTTTTTTCTACAATATCGACACTGACCTTGTAACAGAAAAAAAGAGAGTAGGGGAATAAGATCGTACCAAGAAAGAACCTTATGACAAAAGTCGCATTTTGACCGGCCATGAATCGGACTTATTCCTTTAGGAATCCTGTCAATTAAAACATTCAAAAAAGACCCAATACTTATTCCCAATATAAATAAAAATATAACTTGTAGATAAATCATGTCTTATCTTTTAGAAAAACGAGGCTTAAAAGCAATGTCTGGGCAATAAGATAATAATAATTGATAAACGCCCATTTATTGAAAAAGAAGACAATGAAGAAAATGAAGGAGGTTAAAAAATAGAATCGGGAGATACTGATTTTCTTTTGTAAATAGATAATAACCAAAAGAAAAAAGATAACGACAAAACTATAGATAAAATTATATTCGAAACCAAAAAGATGATAGAGAAAGGAAAAAAAGGAAAGCCCTTCGTATCTCGGTGGAAAATTGTATTGAAGAAGTATTGCGTCATGGATAAAATCTTCTTTGTTCCAGAAAAAAAAGGGAATTATGAAAATTAAAGCGAAAAGGATCGCCTGAAAAGCAAAGACAAATATTTTTGTTGATGACGATATGAGCCTAAGTAAGACGGGCAAAACCAAGAAGAAATATTGTTTTGTTGCCATAGCCAAACCGGTAATAAAACTTGCCAATAATATTTTTTTTTCCGTGAATGCCCAAATCAGCAAAACTAAGTAAAAAAGAAGCAGTGGTTCAGTGTATGACTGTTCAATCATATAAGCTGAAACAGGATTTACCAGAAGAAGAAGAGAAAATATTTCTCTATTACGACTATCTTTTTTTAATCTATAAACTAAGATGGCTGCTAAAATCTCGGCAGCGATAAAAGTATACCTCGGATCATCGAAAAGAAAGACAAAAGGACTGGTTACAATAATCATTCCTGGAAGATAAGAGTAAAAATCAGGCGTCACATCCATATATAACTTCTGATAAGTCATGGAATAGGGATTTTGAAGAGACAGAAATCCCAAAGCTCCTTTTTTAAGATAGTCATAAACATCAATATAAGGTTCGGGCGAGGAACGAACCATAATAACTCTCACTGCACACATAATTATTATGCTGAATAAGAAAAAACTCATTTTCCAATCTCTCCCTTTTCGAACAAACAAAAAATAGAAAGCAATCAAAAAATTCAAAAAAAGCAGAAAGAGAGAGATAATAAATTGAAAATTTCTGGGTTGATATAAGCCTCCGTAGACTACAATCGAAAGAATGGTTAGAATAAGATACATCACATCCGCAGTAATAATAAGTTTTTGGTAATATTTAGAATTAAACAAAATAAGAAAGTAGAGGATTAGAGCAATAAGTAAAATGAAAATACCATTGTAGGAAAAAAATCCATGGGAAAAAATAAAACCCGAGAGTAAAACCAGATATAAAATAGAAAGCATCTTACAAAAACCTTGCTTGAAATGATAACATATTAAACTAAAAACTATTGCTTAAAGTATACCGATCTGTGATAAAAAAATCATTGCCCTTTTTATTTATTTCTATATTAATATTTATATTTTTCAGAAGGCTGTTTTTTCCCCAGAGTTCTCTTTTTATGATTCCAGATTTCGGCGAAAGCGATGTCCTACACCTGAACCTACCACTTAAAGAAATACTTTCAACTTCGCTAAAAAGCGGTCAGTGGCCACTCTGGACACCATACCTTGCTTCCGGTTTTCCTCTTCTTGCGGAAGGACAAATTGGCACATTTTACCTACCTAATCTCCTCTTTTTTAGGTTTATGCCGACAGTAACTGCTTATAACCTAAATTTAGTCTTGGCATTTTTTCTTTCTGCTATCGGCTACTTCATTTTTGCTCAAAGTATAGGCCTATCTTCTGTCCCTGCAACTTTCGCAGCCATAGTCTTTACTTTCTCTGGTTTTCTTTCTGTCCACTTAAATCACTTCAACCTTATTCAGGCTGCCTCACTTTTACCTCTTCTCTTCTGGGCTTCAAATCGCCTCGCCAATAAACCTAGTATAGGAAACACAGTTCTTTTTTCTTTTCTTCTAACCGAGCAGATTTTCACTGGTCATTTTTACATTGTTTTCATCACTCTTATCGGTATTCTCATCTTTTTTGCGATAAACAGGTACCAAATCAGGCGATTAGCTATCGGTCTTTTCCTTACTTTTCTCCTCGGAAGCATCCAGCTTTTCCCAACAATTGAGCTTCAGCAGAAATCAGCAAGAGCAGGCGGCCTAGACTTTGACACAGTCACCTCCTATCCTTACCCTCCAAAACATCTTCTTACCTTTATCAATCCCTATGCTTTCGGGTCACCCGCTAACGGTAGCTACCCTGCCTTTAACGATAATTGGGGAATCTTTTGGGAAAATACCGCCTACATTGGTATTTTGCCTCTTGTCTTTGCCGGATTAAGTCTTATTTATATAAAAGAAAAGTGGGTTAAAACCAGCTTTGTCCTTTTTTTTCTCTCTCTTCTTTTGGTTCTAGGAAAATACTCACCTATATACTTTGTTTTTTCTATCCCACCATTTAGTTTCTTCCGTGTTCCCTCAAAATTTCTGCTTCTAACTGTTTTTTCCTTGACGCTTCTTTCTGCTCTTATGGTCGAAAAAATCATAAGGAAACTAAAGGTACGCTTCGTAGCGGTATTATTTATAGCTTTACTCTTCACCCTGATTATTACCGACGAATTCTACTTCTCATATAATTATCCACCGGTAACACCAAGTAGTTGGTGGACGGATTATCCTCAGACAGCAGAATATCTTTCTGCTAAAGAAGGAAGGATAGTAAGTATTGGCGCCTCAACACTTTGGAATAGTGTTTTTGTTAAAAATGGCTGGCAGGACATGTCTCCCTATGTCTATTTCCGCAATAGTCTTTATCCAAATTATAATGCCATATTTAAGATACCAAACATTGATATAAATACTGGCGGCCTCATCCCTAAAAGAACCTCTTTGATGATGAGTTTAAACCAGGAGATAAAAATTGATGAAAAAGAACAAATTGCCTTGGTAAGTACGGCTTCTGCAAATGCTCTTTCGCTGCAAAATACAAATTATCTTATTTCTGCTTATAGAATTATCAACCCCGTTTTCCAAAAACTTGGAGAGGTAGATTTTATCTATAAAAATTCTCAAAGCTTGCCCCGTGCCTATATTGCCTATAAAAGCAGATTGATAAACACTACCGGAGATTTTTATCGTGAGGTTTCAAAAAATGATTTTCTTAAAGAAACAACGGTACTTGTGGAGAATGATAAATTCCTCATTGAGGAAAAAGGTGATCCTTCCGGAAAGGTCCGGATAACTGATGCTACCTCACTAAAAGTCACTTTGGAAACAGAATCTTCATCTGCCGGAATCTTAGTTTTTACAGACAGTTTTTATCCTGGCTGGAAAGCCTACCTTGATACAAAAGAAACAGAAATCTTTGTAGTCAACTTAAATCAGCGGGGAATTATTATCCCTCCGGGAAAACACGAAGTTAATTTCGTCTTTAAATCTTTCTCTTTTACTCTCGGTAAAATAGTCACGATAATTAGCGCTCTTATAGTTTTTGGAGTTTTGTCTCTTTACTACGTATTTTTTCCTCGTAAAGCCTACGGTAATAAGAAGCCTTGGCACTATCATTGAAACATACAGAGTAGTTAAGCGACATAAGAAAATAACTATCGGCTAAATCTTTGTTTCTTTCTATCATTTTGTTTATTTGCTCTTCTGCTTGTTGGCATTTTTTTTCTGTAATATAGCTCTGAGCGAGTATCGCGTAACTATCAAGATCGTTAGGATAGTATTTTTCCGCCAGTAACAAATGTTTTTCTGCATCAATCGCGTAGTTTCTTCTAGCTAGCCAATAACCGTATTCCTGATGGGATAAACCATAAACCCGAAGCGTATCGGATAAAAGCAGATTATTATATTTTGCCGGGTTACCAGAATAAGGATCATGATAGGTGCTCCATAATTTATTATTAAGATCATAAATTTCCTCATCTTTTGGCAAATCTTTGCGGTCAAAATACCGAAAAAGTAACCCGTTTACCACCCATTCACCATTATCAGCTCCAAAAGGCTGCTTTGAAAAAATCGGAAAGCGGCTGTAATTCTGGTAAACTAGAGAGTAAAACTTTTCTTTAGGTGAAACATCTTCGGATGGTAAAATCAGCTCAGGATAGTATTTTTTTAGTTGACTTGCATAATAAGGAGTGTACAGTTTGGTTAGATGGATAAGTTTAACATCGGGCCATTTTTTCTCTGTGTAATAAACATACTGGGTATTAAAAAGAGGAGTGTCTGTAGAAAGTATAAGAACTGCATCTTTAGGAATAGTATTTAGGATGTCTCGACCCAGATTTTCGGCGGTAAAGTCATTTCTTAGGCTATTTATTTTCGGATAATTAAGGATGAAAAGTCCCGTAGGATAAATAAAAAGCAAAATTAAACTTAGCTTAGCAAAAATTTCTGCTTTATAAGATAAGCTTATGCGATTAAATAGCTGACGCAGAATTTTCCCAAAAGCGATAAATCCAAAAAGCAAGTAAAACGAAAGGAGAATATATAAAGGCTGGACAAAACGCTCAAAAGTCCCCAACATGAAGTTTTCAGCCAGAGGAAAAGAGGCATAGAAAAGGAAAAAAAGGTAAGAAGCTACTCCCAAGCTGATAGCCGTCCAAACAACCCTGTTCCACTTATAAAGAAAGATAAAACCCAAAGCGATAAGAAGCAATCCCAGTATCCGGAAATCCAGATAAACAAATTCTAGAAAACCATAGATATTAATCAAACGAAGGACCGGCTCCCGACCTATAAAAGAACCGGCTTGGAAGGTACCATAACCTGCGCGAGTTACTAAGGCGAAAAAATTAGAAAGAGTAGGTTCCCCCATCCAGTTAACCGGAGGACCATAAAATGAGGAAATAATCACATAAAAATAAGGCAGCAGACCAAGGAAAAATAAAACCACCATCTTAACTATTTTTTCAAATGTCAGTCTAATCCGACTTATCCAAACCAGATAAAAAAGCACTGGGGTCAGAAAAACGATTATATGATGATGGGTTAGAGATAATCCTAAAACATACGAAAGGGCAAAAAAATATTTCCATTTTTTGCACCAATATAGATGAAAAGCCAACCATAATAAGGAAACCGTAAACAGATTGTTGAGAGCAAAAACTTCCACCACTTCGCTGTAAAGCCAGATAGGGTAAAGAAGAGAAAATACAAAAACAACTAAGACAGAAGGGAAAGTTTTTCTCGTAAGAAAATAAAAAAGGTCAAAAAGAATTACTCCAGACAACAAAGAAGATAGGCTCGACAAGAAACCTATCTTCCATGCTGCTTCACCAGTTTTTATTAACTCTGTAAAAACAACGCCTAAAGCCGTGTATAACGGATAACCCGGAGGATGAGCTATGCCTTTTGTTACAATTGCCGAGGCTAAATCTCCTCCGTCTCCGCCGTAAATCGTCCTACATTGCCAATATAAATAAACCGTTCCCAATCCAAGTGCTATACTTACCAACCCTATCCAGTATTTTCCCCTCATCTTACTTTATACACCAATAACAGGCAGTTCCTCCTGCTTGAGTAGCCAAACATCCAGAGCTAACTTCTCCGTCTTTACCGAATTTTGAATTAGCATCATTGGCAAACGACTTTGACTCTGGCAGGAAACAAGCGGCTACATTTTGTATTACACCATTAGCATCTGCCGTTGAGGTAAGCCAAATTTTTGCCAAATTACCTGCTCCGGCAAGTTGGATAAACTCCGGCTTTAACTCTCCTGCGCTGATAATCTGATTCAAATAACCCGTCTGTGCCGCTGTCATGCTTAAAGCATCCAATGATGTTGATATATTAGTAGTCCACGGAAACTGGCTTTTCACTGAATAAAAACGAATAGCTGCGTTGTATACCTCTGTAGTGGTGTTTCTCCTTGAAGTATCTGTACCCTTTTTAAGCTGTTCAAACGGATCGACGGTTGCCAATAATCCCACTGCCAAAGCCCCCAAAAGCGCAATTACAATAAGAAGCTCTATCAGTGTAAAACCGCGATTATTTTTCAATTTATTCTCACCCCCTTTTTCCTGCCATGGTCTTTTTTTGCTGTTTTAAATATGTTTTAAATAAATGACAGACAAAGGCAGGTTTGTCTAAATTAAAATTTACTTGTTAAAGAGTAGATTGGCAAAAGTACTGCCATAACTAAAAATCCTACTCCAAGGCCTAATACAACCATAATAAGTGGTTCAATCATCGTTGTCAAGGAGCGTACCATGCTCTCCGCTTCAGCCTCAAAATAGTTGGATAACTTCATTAAAGCTTCACCCATTTTTCCCGTCTGTTCGCCGATAGCCACCATTTGACCCAAAATGGGGGGGAGAAGTTTACTTTCCGAAAGAGGTTCGGAAAGAGGAAAACCTTTTTCCACTTTACGGGCCGCATCAATAAAGATTTCTTTATAAAGGATGTTTCCGGTTGCGTCTTTTACTATCTCAAGAGAAGTTAAAATTGGCACTCCGCTGTCAACCAGCATTGATAATGTCCTAGTTACATCTGTAAGGGTAGATTGACGAATAAGGTTACCAAAAATGGGCAACCTTAAGGAAACAGCTGCCAAAGCATGCTGTCCAAAATCGCTCTGTTTGAATCTAAAGAACCCCACAAGCAACAAAACTACTGCAATGACAATAATCAACCAATAGCCCACAAGAAAATTAGAAATCGCTATCAGTATCCGAGTTGGCAAGGGAAGCGTCACGCCAAATTCTTTGTAAAGGGAAGTCAGTCTGGGTACAACAACCGTCATGACGATAAACGAAACAATTATCATACCGCTAATAACTATAGAAGGATATATTAGTGCACCGCGAATTTTATTTCTGAAATTGCGAGCTTTTTCAAGATTATCCGCAAGTCTTGCCAAAATCACGTCAAGTTTGCCTGAAGCTTCACCGGCACGCACCAAAGCAATATAAAGCGGCGGAAAAACATCTGGATATTTCTCTAGCACCGAAACCATGGATTTTCCCTCTACTTTTACCTGATCCTCAATTTCAGAAATAAGCTTAATAAGAGACGGTTTAGTTAATTGTTGACGAAGAATCGAGAGGGATTCAACCAGAGTAAGTCCCGCTGTAACCATTGTCGATAACTGACGAGTCAGATAGACTAAATCTACAAAAGAAACACTACCTCTTCCTAAATGGATCTTAAAAACAGGTGAGGGAATAACTTCTTTTATATCTATTATAAAAAAATTTCTTTCGTGCAGTAAGTCAATGGCTAGTTTCAAAGAATTTGCTTCAACTATGCCTTTTTGCGTCTTGCCCGATGGATCTTTAGCTCTATAGCTGAATCTTGCCATCCTATCCTCCCATCAATTGCCCATAGACATCTGGTCTAAGTGCATTTTCAAGCGCTACTTCCGGAGAAATTACATTTTTTTCAACAAGTATTTTCAGGTGTTTCTCAAAAAGCAACATTCCGACATCTTCAGAAGTCTGAATAATATTATCCAAAAGATAAGTTTTACCTTCTCTAATGGTGTTTTTTACACCACTGGTACCAAGCAGGACCTCACAAACCGGCACTCTTCCGCCGGAAGAAGCCGGCAGAAGTCTTTGAGCCACAATTCCTGCCACCACAGCTGCCAATTGCATCCTTATTTGATCTCGAGCTGATGAAGGAAAAGTGTCAATAATCCGATCAATCGTTTGCGGAGCATTATTGGTATGAAGAGTGGAAAAAACTAGATGACCGGTCTCGGCAATAGTTAAAGCCGCCGTCATGCTTTCAAGATCTCTCATTTCTCCGATATAAACCACATCCGGATCCTCACGAAGAATACTTTTTAAAGCTTTGGCAAAAGACAATGTATCATGTTCCACCTCCCGCTGGGAAATAAGCGATTTGCCCTTTTTGTAAACGTATTCAATCGGATCTTCAATAGTAACGATATTTAACGTTCTAGTAGCGTTTATTTCAGAAATTATGGCGGAAAGAGTTGTTGATTTTCCCTGCCCGGAAGGTCCAGTCAAAAGTACAAAACCCTGCTTCAGTTTGGCAAACTCATGAATTACCATTGGCAAATTAAGTTCTTCAATCGTCGGTACTTGAGAAGGAATCAACCTAAAAGAAGCAGCCAAAGTGTTCTGCTGATAATAAGCATTTACTCGAAAACGCGTTATTTCTCCATTTTTATCTTTATAAGCAACCGAAAAATCAAGTTCTCTGTTTCCAATAAGCTTTTCCTTTTGAGAAGGGTTAAGCAGGGAAAAAATCATTTTTTCTATCTCGCCTCCAGAAAGCTCTGGAAAAGTCACCATAAAATGTAAAGTACCATCGATACGGAGAGTGGGTACATAACCGGCTACCAGATGAAGATCTGAAGCTTTACGGACAATGGTTAAACTTAAAAGTTCATTGATATCCATAAATAATTCTATTCTTGAGCGACACGGAGTACTTCTTCAATAGTAGTAATTCCTTTAAGTGCCTTAAGATACCCATCCTGTTTCATGGTAATCATCCCTTCTTTTCTGGCCTGCTGTTCAATTGCTTCGGCAGTAGCCCTTTCCATAATGAGTCTGCTTATAGCAGAGCTAACAAGAATTACTTCAAAAATACCTATTCTTCCCAAAAAACCAGTGTTATTGCATTCTTTACAACCGCGACCGCGGTAAAGTTTAATTTCCCCTTTAATTTGATCTTCAGGCATAAGTGGTCCTAAAACATTTTTTATATCCGCAATAATATCTGGTGGGGGAGTGTAGACTTCTTTACAAACAGTACAAATCCTTCTAGTAATTCTTTGAGCCTGCACCGCATTAAGAACCGAAACAATAAGGAATGGCTCAGCTCCTAAATCAAGTAGTCTCGGAATAGCAGTCGAGGCATTATTAGTGTGGAGAGTGGAAAAAACTAGATGACCGGTCAAAGCCGCCTGTACCGCCAAAGCAGTAGTTTCCTCATCTCTGATTTCTCCGACAAGAATAATATTGGGGTCCTGCCGGAGAAAAGACCGCAATCCTGAAGCAAAAGTGAGTCCGGCCGCTGGATTTACCTGCACTTGATTAAGACCAACAATCTCATACTCAACAGGGTCTTCCAAAGTGACAATATTCACCTTGGTAGTATTTAACCTCGATAAAAGAGAGTATAAAGTCGTTGTTTTTCCCGAACCGGTCGGTCCGGTCACGAGAATAATTCCATGCGGTCTGGTCACTGCCTGCTCCAAATTTTTCAAAGACAACCCGGTTAAACCAAGTTCTGGAAGATCCGGAATCCCGCCGGTTTTTTTAAGAAGCCTCATGACAATTTTTTCACCATGCACGGTAGGAAGTGAAGAAACACGAAGATCTACTTCCTCGTTTCCCAACTTAAAATTAAATCTGCCATCTTGGGGTATACGTCTCTCGTCTATTTTCATGTCGGAAAGAATCTTAATACGGGAGACAACCGCATCATGCACAGATTTTGGAAGAGCCAGTTTCTCATGAAGTATACCGTCAATCCGGTAACGAACACGGGTACGGTTTTCTTGTGGTTCGATATGTATGTCGGAAGCTCGACTTCGTACGGCATACTCCAAAATAGTAGAAACTATTTTGGCAATTGGTGCCTCTTTGATAATTTCCCCGATTTTGGCAGAATCAACAGTTTTAACCGCTGCGACTCCGGTCTCTTTTAGCGCTTCAGAAACTTCAACCGCTAAACCAGCCGAGTATTCTTCCTCAATTTTTTCCTCTATCTCTTTTTCTTTAGCTAAGTAGGGAATGATCGTTTTACCTGATTTCTGTTCCAAAAATTCAATCAGAGGTAAATCGAGAGGATTTTTCATTGCTACTTTAAGTCTGCCTGTGTCTTTTTCTATCTCAAACGGTATAAGCTTATATTTTCTAGCTACTGATTCAGGAATAAGAGACAGAAGCTCAGGAGATATCCCCAAACCTACCAAAGAAATGTAAGGCAAATTATAGATTTCTGCTTTGATAGAAAGCAGGTCATCTTCAGTAATAAGACGCTTTCCAATAAGAATATCAATGATTGACTTGCCGAGGTTTTCGGCAGCAAGCTTAATTTCCGAAGCTTCCTTTTCAGAAATTTTTCCTCGTTTTATAAGTATCGGCAGTATTTTTTGTTCTATTTCCATGGGCAGCTTTATAAATTTTCCAATCAAAAAATTATCCAATTGTTAATCGGCTAAGGAAATAAACCTATTTAGACTAATAATATTCGTTTTATTATTTCTATTATCACTTCCTTAAGTTATAATTGTCAATAAACTAATGCAGACCTATCTTTTTGTTTCCGAGAATCAAAAATTCATTGAAGAGCAAATTGAGGTGATAAAAGGGAAAATTCGACTCTCACCTTTTAACCTTCATGTTTTTGTTTTTGCTCCTTCCATTGGTATAGATGAAGTAAGAAAATTAAGAATTATTCTGAATGAAAAAACTTTTGAAGGAGGAGATCGACTAATAATCATAAAGAATATCGAAAAAGCCACCATAGAGGCAGCAAACGCTCTCCTTAAAATTCTTGAAGAACCACCAGCGCAAACATTTTTGATTCTAACAACAACAAATCCGGAGAGAGTTTTAACTACCATTGTCTCCCGCTGCCAAATAGTGACTGATCCCACCTCATTGGTGAAAAATCAGCCTGATGAGGAAATAAACGAGATGTCAAAACTTCTAAAACAGATCTTAATCTCTAGACCAGGGGAGAGAATCCTTCTCTCTCAAAAAATCTGTAAATCAAAAGAGGAGACTCTAAAGACCCTAGATCTTATGATCTTATTTTTACGATATTTACTTCATCAGGAAAAAAATGAATTTAAGCTTACCTACGGACAAATTGCCAATTTGATCAATAAAACCGCTGCCGCAAAAAATTACCTCGAGATGAATATTAATCACAAAGCAACTCTGGACATCCTTTTCTTGGGATTCCCCACTTTATAAATATCTTGCTAAATAGGCTCATCTCTTTTATAATTATTCTATGGTAGCCCGAGAAAATACCCCCCAAAAGGAAAGCTACACCGGGGAGCAAATTGTCGTCCTCGAAGGACTTGAACCTGTCAGAAAAAGACCGGCAATGTACATCGGTTCAACCGCCCTTGCCGGAGTACACCACTGTATTACTGAAATCATTGACAATTCTGTAGATGAAGCGCTTGCCGGTTTTGCCAAAAATGTCTGGATTATCCTTCATGATGATCTTTCAGTCACTGTCGCCGATGACGGGCGAGGGATACCTGTTGATATTCTTCCTAAATACAAAGTCTCCGCCCTTGAGGTTGTCATGACCAAGCTTCACGCCGGCGGAAAGTTTGACTCAAGAGCTTACAAGGTTTCCGGAGGATTACACGGTGTCGGAGCTTCTGTAGTCAACGCTTTGTCAGAGTGGATGGAAGTCGAAGTGATAAGAGGCGGCAAAAAATATTCCCAAAGTTATAAAAGGGGAGTGCCGGAAAATAAAGTCAGTGAAAAAGAAGAATTATCCATATTAGATAGTAATAAAATACCCAAAAATTTTCGACCGACTATAAACTCAGGCACAATTTCCCATTTTTTACTGGATAGGGAAATCTTCAAACAAGGAATAAGCGCAGACTATGAAGTGATAAAAAAACAGATAAAAGAACGAGCATATCTTGTCTCTCGTCTTTATTTTCATCTCTACGATGAGAGGACAAGAAAGCAGGATCATTTCTACTTTGAAGGTGGCATTGCTTCTCTGGTAGAGTCTTTTAACAGAAATAAGAATGTTCTTCACGATCCCATCTTTATCCGGAAAATTGAAGAACCTTTAGAACTTCAAGTTGCTATCCAGTACAACGATGGTTATAACGAGAACGTAGAAAGCTTCGTCAATGTGATTAACACCACCGAAGGCGGCAGTCACCTAACTGGTTTCCGTATGGCTTTAACCCGAAGCATTAATGATTATGCTAGGAAAATTGGTGCCATAAAAAACGGTGATGAAGCCATAATTGGCGAGGATACTAGAGAAGGGTTAACGGCAGTGATTTTTGTCAAAATGCCTTCACAAAACCTTCAATTTGAGGGACAAACTAAAACAAAACTTGGTAACGCGGAAATTCAACCTTTTGTTCAAACAGCGGTCAATGAAGCCTTGGAGATTTATTTTGAAGAACATCCCCAAGACGCCCGAAGAATCATCGAGAAAGTCTTCCTAGCTGCCAAGGCACGTTTGGCAGCCAAGGCAGCTAAAGAAGCAATTATAAGAAAGGGGGCTCTAGAAGGCGCCTCTCTTCCGGGAAAACTCGCTGATTGTCAAAGCAGAAAACCTGATGAATCCGAATTATATATTGTAGAGGGCGACAGCGCTGGAGGAAGCGCTAAACAGGGAAGAGATAGAAAATTCCAAGCTATCCTTCCTTTGAGAGGAAAAATATTAAATACCGAACGGGCAAGACTTGACCGGATACTGGAATTTGCTGAAATTAAAGATTTGGTTGTCGCTCTAGGTATGGGGATTGCCGAAAGCCTAACACCGGAGAAACTACGCTATCACCGTATTATTATCATGACTGATGCTGATGTAGACGGCGAACATATAAGAACGCTACTTTTGACTTTTTTCTACCGCCATCTTCCTTATGTGATCCAGAATCTTCATCTTTACATCGCTCAACCCCCGCTTTACAAAATCACTATCGGCAAAGAATCGTTTTATGCTTATACTGATGCCCAAAAAGACTCAATTATCGCCGCACACAAAAATGAGAAATTTACTCCAGTCGTTCAGCGCTATAAAGGTTTAGGAGAAATGAATCCCGAACAACTCTGGGAAACCACCATGAACCCGCAAAACAGAATACTTAAACAAGTCACTCTTGAGGATGCAGCCCGTGCTGATGAAGTTTTCAGCATGCTTATGGGTGATGAAGTCTTACCGAGAAAAAGATTTATCCAAACCCATGCTAAATCAGCAAATTTAGATGTATAATTTTAATTATCTTAAATTAACTTAAGTGAATGTTAGACTTGCACTAAACAAAGTCTAACTAAGTCTCACTTAAAGAGAAAAGGAGGGAAAATGGATATCCAAATAATTGCTCTTTATACTGCTCCTACCACAGCCATCGTAGCCTTACTTTATGGTGCATATCTAGTTAAAAAAATTCTTGCGACTGAGGCTGGAGATGAGAAGCTCAAAAAAATTAGCAAAGCTATTTATGATGGGTCGATGGCATATCTTGCCCAGCAATTTCGGGTAGTTTCAATATTTATGGCTGTATTGGCAGTGATTATAGCTTTAAGTCTTGGCGTCGGCATTGCCATCACTTTTGTCATGGGAGCAGTCTTTAGTGCTATTATCGGCTTTATCGGTATGTGGGTAGCTGTCAAGGCAAATGTCCGAACTGCTAATAAAGCTCTGGAAGGTCTTAACCCTGCTTTAAGGGTTGCTTTTGGTGCTGGCACGGTAAACGGTATGCTAGTTGTGGGACTGGGTCTTCTAGGTGTTTCCCTAATCTACATGTGGGCATATTTCACCTATAATTCCATGGGCAACGAAATTGTTGCGGAACGGGCAACGGAGGTTTTGACCGGCTATGGTTTTGGTGCAGCTCTTTTAGCTCTTTTTATGAGAGTGGGAGGCGGTATCTTCACTAAAGCAGCAGATGTGGGAGCAGATCTTGTCGGAAAAGTGGAAAAGGGGATTCCGGAGGATGATCCCAGAAATCCAGCGGTAATTGCTGACAATGTGGGAGATAATGTCGGTGACTGTGCAGGAATGGCAGCTGATGTTTTTGAATCTTACGCTCTTACTATTATTGCCGCCATGATTTTAGGCGGTAGCATGTTTGGTCTAAAGGGTGTAGTTTTCCCTCTTTTAGCCAGATCTGGAGCAATTTTAACTTCAATTCTCGGAACGATGTTCGTTAAGGCAAAAAATGATAAGGAAAACCCTATTTATCCCTTAATCCGTGGCTTTATCATTGCGGCCTTCTCGGCAATTATAATCTTCATGGGATTAGGAACATATCTTTTGGGAGAACCTAAAGCAGGATATGCTGCTATTTCTGGAATATTAGCTATGCTGGCCCTTTTGTACGTCACCAAATACTATACCGGACCAGGGGAAAAACCGGTTGTTGAAATTGCTAAAGCTTCTAAAACTGGAAGTGGCACGACGATTATTACTGGTCTTTCTCTTGGAATGGAATCGACTTTCATCTCCGCCATAATAGTAGCCATCACGGTTTATGTAGGTTATATGCTTTTGGGTTTCTATGGCATCTCTCTTGCCGGTATGGGTATGTTAGCCACCACAGGAATAATCTTGTCTCTTGACACCTTTGGCCCAATCTCTGATAACGCCCAAGGACTGGTGGAAATGGCCGGTCTTAAAGGTAAAGCACCGCTTGTTACTTCTTCTCTTGATGCGGTCGGCAATACCACTAAAGCTTTAACGAAAGGTTTTGCTGTGGGTTCTGCTGCTGTTGCGGCAAGTTCGCTTTTTGCTACTTATTTTGAAGCCACCGGTCTTTCTACCATAGATATTGCCAATCCGAAGGTCTATGTAGGGCTTTTAATTGGTGCAGCCTTGCCTTTCCTTTTTAGCTCTCGTCTCAATGGCTCAGTTGGAAAGGCTGCTTTTCAGGTGGTCGAAGAAGTAAGAAGACAGTTTAGGGAAATAAAAGGTATTATGGAGGGTAAAAAGACACCTGATTATTCTAAAGCGGTTGGGATTGTCACCGCGGCCGCCCAAAAAGAACTGGTAATTCCGGCTCTTATTGTCGTTTCATCGCCTATTATTATCGGCATCTTTGGCGCTCAATCTCTCGGTGGTTTCTTAGGCGGAGTTGTTGTCTCGGGGTTAATGCTGGCCTTTTTTATGTGTAATGCCGGCGGCGCTTGGGATAACGCCAAAAAATATATTGAGGATGGAAATTTTGGTGGTAAAGGAAGCGAAACTCACAAAGCAGCCGTTGTCGGTGATACCGTCGGCGATCCACTTAAGGATACTTCTGGTCCGGCCTTAAATCCGATGATGAAAATTGTCCAGATAGTCGCCTTACTGATTGCTCCATTTGTAATTACTTTCATCGGAAAATAAAATAAAGTGTCAAAAATTGGGAAAAGATAAAAAATGAGTATTGGAAAAATTGAGCCAATTGATATCACCTCGGAAATGAAAAGGAGTTACCTTGATTACGCAATGAGCGTAATTGTTTCCCGTGCTCTTCCTGACGTCCGTGACGGACTCAAACCAGTCCACCGTAGAATTCTCTATGCCATGCATCAGATGGGGCTTCATTTCAATGGCAAACATACTAAATCAGCCAAAGTGGTCGGAGAAGTTCTAGGAAAATATCATCCGCACGGGGATATGCCGGTTTACGATGCATTGGTTCGCTTAGCCCAAGATTTTTCTATGCGTTACCCGCTTATTAGCGGACAAGGCAATTTTGGCTCTATCGACGGTGATCCGCCCGCGGCCATGCGTTATACCGAAGTGAAACTGGCAAAAATCGCTGAAGAAATGCTTACAGATCTTGAAAAGGAAACGGTCAATTTTTCTCCCAATTTTGACGGCACTCTGAATGAACCGGATTGGTTACCAGCTAAGCTACCAAATCTCCTTCTTATGGGATCAGACGGCATCGCTGTAGGGATGGCTACTAAAATCCCGCCACATAATCTCTCTGAGGTGGTTGATGCCATCAATTTTATGCTTGGAAAGGCAAAGTTTATTGAAAAAACCGATCCGGAAACGCAAAAAGTCACCAAACAGCTCCAGTTTGAGGTAACTCTTGATGAGATTTTGAATTTTATTCAAGGACCCGATTTTCCAACAGCCGCGGCTATTTATGATGTGGAGGAAATAAAAAATGCGTATGCCACTGGACGGGGAAAAATCATTATGCGCGCACGGGCAGAAATTGAAGAAATAGGCAACGGAAAATCAGCAATTATCGTTACCGAACTTCCGTATCAGGTAAACAAAGCCCAGTTAGTTGCGCATATCGCCGATCTTGTTAAGAATAAAAGAATTGAAGGTATTTCTGATCTTCGGGACGAATCAGACAGACACGGCATCAGAATAGTCATTGAGCTCAAAAGGGACGCCGTCCCCAAAAAAGTCCTTAATAATCTTTATAAGCATACAGCTATGCAATCAAGTTTTCCGGTTAATATGGTAGCTTTGGTTGACGGGACTCCGCAGACACTTACTCTTAAGATGATTTTGGAAGAATACATCAAACACCGTTATGAGGTGATCAAAAAAAGAAGCGAGTTTGAACTAAAACAGGCAAAAGCAAGGGAGCATATCCTTGAGGGCTTAAAAATTGCCGTAGATCATATTGACGAGGTAATCGAAACGATCAAAAAGGCTCGTGATGTAGAAGATGCCAAAAAATCCCTGATGAACAAATTTTCCCTCTCTGAAATCCAAACACAAGCTATCCTAGACATGCAGCTTAAAAGACTGGCGGCTTTAGAGCGACAAAAGATTGAAGACGAGCTTGAAATGATCCGCGAAACTATAGTCTATCTCACCGATCTTTTAGCACATCCTCAAAAAATACTCACTGTCATTAAAGATGAGCTTACTAAACTTAAGGAAAAATACGGCGATGACCGCAGAACCAAAATCTATAAATCGAAAGTGGGAGAATTCTCCGAAGAACAGCTTATCCCAAACGAGGAAACAGTAATCGTTATCACAAAAAGCGGCTATGTCAAACGTCAGTCTCCCTCCTCATTCAAAACACAGGCGCGTGGCGGAAAAGGTGTCATCGGTATCACTACTAAAGAAGAGGATACCATTGAACATCTCCGCTCGGCATATACCCACGACAACATCCTCTTTTTCACCAATAAAGGAAAAGTCTATCAACTGCGTGTCTGGGATTTACCCGAAGGCACAAGAATAAGTAAAGGTCAAGCGATCGTTAACCTGATCAATATTGACCAAAATGAACTAATCACCTCGGTACTTTCCTATGCCTTAAAAGGAGAAGAAAGCAAAAAATACTCATATATCATTATGGCTACAAAAAAGGGTACAGTTAAAAAAACTAAAATTAAGGAATACGAAAACATTAGGCGAAACGGCCTTGTAGCAATAAAACTTGAAGAGGGAGATGAACTCTGTTGGGCTAAACTATCTTCTGGAGAAGACCAAGTGCTTTTAGTCTCGCATGAGGGCAAATCAATCAAATTCAGCGAAACTGAAGTCAGAAGCACAGGAAGAGACACGCAAGGTGTACGAGGAATTCTTATTGGAAGTAATGATTATGTGGTGGCTATGGAGGTAATCTCTGAAGAACATAAAAAGGCAGATTTCCTTACAGTCATGGAAAGAGGTATCGGTAAAAAAACACCGGTTTCCGATTTCCCAAAACAACACCGAGGTGGACAGGGAGTAAAGGTAGCACAGGTTACTCCAAAAACTGGAAAAATCGCCAGCGCCCAACTTATTCCCAGCGACTGCCAAAATCTGGTACTTACCTCTAATAAGGGGCAAATAGTAAAATTGCCTATTGTCGGAGTACCTAGACTTTCCCGAGCGACGCAAGGCGTCATTCTCATGCGTTTCTCAAATAAATCCGACGCGGTAGCAGCCGCAACATGTCTCAGTTAGCCTTAGAAAGTACACCTTAGAGGTGGATTTCTATAGACACCTCTGGTATTTTGGCAGTTTTTATGAAAATCGACGGTAGCCAAATTGCCTCTGAATTGAAAAGTAGACTTAGAAAAAAAGTGGTTTATCTTCACCGGAAACATATCATTCCGCACCTAGCCGTCATTTTAGTAGGTGATGACCTAAATTCTCTTATTTATGTCCGTCAGAAAGAAAAAACCGCCAAAGAACTTGGAGTAAAATTATCAAAATTTCAAATCGCCAAATCAGCAAATACAAAAAAACAACTAATAGATTTAATTAAAAAATTAAATAAAGATAAAAATATCCACGGCATAATCATCCAACGTCCGCTACCAATTGATATTACCAAAGAGGAATTGGATCAACTAGTAATTCCACAAAAAGATGTCGATGGCTTCCATAAAAAATCAGTCTTTACTCCTCCGATCGCAAAAGCGGTATTGACAATACTGGAATGGGTTTTTAAATCAATCCGTACTGATTATCAAACTTTTCTTGCTTGGTTAAAAAAACAAAAAATTGTCATTATCGGTAGGGGAGTAACAGCTGGAAAGCCGATTGCTGAAACATTTAAAAAAATGGGTATTACTTATCGTGTTGCTCACAGTCAAACAAAAAATTTAAAAGATTTATGCCTATCATCAAATATTATTATAAGTTGCGTAGGAGGAAAACACATTGTGCGACAACAATATATTACCAACAAAAGCATTTTGATTGGAGTGGGACTACACCGTAACCGTAAAGGAAAACTCGAACCTGACTATGATCAAGAAAAAATTAAAACAAGGGTCAAATATTATACGCCGGTACCGAAAGGTGTGGGACCGGTAAACGTAGCCTGCCTGTTTGAAAATCTCATCCAGGCCACCTCTGAATCAATCAAGCAAAATTAAATTATTTCTTTAAAAAAGAACTTACCTCCGGTGAAATTTTTTATGGATCTCACGAAGCTGAGGATTAGTCACATGAGTATAAATCTGTGTTGTAGAAAGATTTTTATGTCCCAACATTTCCTGTATCGCCCGAAGATCAGCGCCATTTGACAGAAGATCTGTCGCAAAGCTATGACGAAGCCCGTGCGGGGTAATTTTGATAGGAAGCTTAGCTTTTTTGACGTATTTTTCCACAATCCGCTGGACTGATCTCACTGTCAGTCTCAATCCGCTACCTGTTTTGTCCGGCGGTGCCTTTTTTCCAGCATATCTTATAAAAAGAGGCTTGTAATCATCATCCCTCATCTCTAAATATCTCTCAAGCCAGACAATAGCTGATTCTGACAAAAATACGACTCTTGTTTTCCCACCTTTGCCAATAACGCCGAATTCTCCTCGATCAAGGTTAATACTGTCTCGGTTAAGCTTAACAAGTTCGCTCACCCGAAGCCCAGTACTAAACAATACCTCTAAGATAGCTTTATCCCGCATACCCTGGGGAGTAGAAATTTCTGGCATATTCATAAGACGATCTATCTCGTTTCTTCCTAAAAATTTAAGAGACCGGCTTTCTGCTTTTCCCAGCTCTACTTTTTCTGGATTGAGAGTGGGAATATCTCTCCTTATAAGGAAACGCAAAAAGGCTCGGAGGGCTATAAGGTGGTAGTTTTGAGTGATTCTTTTTAAAGTTAAACCGTTTTCATCAACATATCTTGATAAAAATAATCTGTATTCTCTAACTACCTCGGACGTAATTTGTGGTGGTTTAGTAAGAGTAGGGAATTGCTTTGAAAGAAACTTTAAAAACCGCTCTAAATAATGTCTGTAGTTTCTAATTGTAAGCTTAGAACAATTTCTCTCTATTTCCAAATATTCTAAAAAATCCGTAACAGCAGAAGAGAGATCCATAATTACATTTTGCGACATTATGTAACTATTTGTCAAGAAGCTCCTAGCATAAAGATTATTTTTATAACTAACCCGCTCGAAAATCATTTAAATTTAACAAGTAGTATTTTCATCATTAATTCCAAATCGATTTCCAACTAGAAAATAAATATTTTCAATAAGTGTCAACGGGTTAAATAATGTTTTAAAAAAGTGCTTTTTTTGTTAATCATCTACAGGAAAAATTAGCCTTAATTTTGAGCCTCTGTAATGCCCTAGGATGACTTTAAAAAATCTTAGACGATACAAAATACGTCCTACAGAAACTTTAACCTTATCTATAATATTTTTTTCTTAAGGTTTTTAATCAATGTTTCGCTATTTTTTGGAAAAATTATCTACGAAGAAAAAGAGTATTCTTAGTAAATCGAAAGACAATAATAAATTGATTAATGATTCTCGCTAAAAAAGCAAATAAAGTTAATTTCGCCAATAAAAAACCTCTTCTCCGGCTAGCTAGCCTTATTTAATGTCGTAAAAGTATTATTGTGCGACTATATAATTATCCACCCTCTTACGTTAATTTCTTTACCAAGAAAACAAGATCTATTTACCGGACCTTTACTTTTATACCGACACTTGGAGAAAGAGAGGTAAGGCAAAACAATTTATCCTAAAGCACGCAGAGAATAAACTACTCTTTTATAACCATTATTAAATATTAAAAGCATTCTATATCGCACTCTTTTTGTAAAATTATTCTTTAAAAAGTAGTCATCATCATAACCTAGTTTCGGTTTTTTTACGCTGTCTTCTATTTAGCGCATAATAACGCTCTAAATTGATAATTTTAAGGCTAAATAAATTAATAAAATAGGCGCATTAGGCAATAAATTTTAGAGCATAATAACGCTCTATAGTTCTAATTTTGATCCGGATAAACTCTTAGCACTCTAGCAGATTTATTGGTAAATTTCGCATATTTTATGGCTCTAGAACGCTCCAAACTATTAATTTTAAAGCTAAAGTTTATCAAAAAAGGAGAAACTTATCTTATTTTAGCGCGTAATAACAATCTAAAATATCAATTTTATGCGTAAATTAATTGTTCAATCGAAGCCAGAGGAGGAAAAAATAGCTTGTTATTATGCTCTAAACTATAATTTTAGCCTCATTTTTATCCTCTTTTAGAGAAAACTGTCATAATAACCCAAGGCATCATCCGTGAAAAGTCATGACAAAAATCCGTGAAAATTATCCACATTTTTAATCTAATACTATAGGATATTTATTACAGAATGTAGTATATCAAACTATATCATCTTTTTAAACCAATTCCCTCTTCCCTATTTTTGTTTAACCCCATTTAGTTGTCAAAATTACAATCAGCATTGTAAAAATAAAAGCAACAATATACTCTCTGATGGTATTTTTAAAAAGTCTCTCGAGTAGATACTGCTGGGCAATACCTACCATGGCATAAAAACTCGCAGTTATAAAAAGAGCGGCTGTGGGAATAGAAACCGGATAAAAAGACAAAACCACGGTTAATTCCCCTACTCCAAAACTTATTACCAAACTGTAAATTAACAATTTAACACTAAAATGATCCTCAAGGTGAATCGACCAGAGATCATGCATTGAGAGAATAAAAATAATTGGCATAATGAAAATGGCATTTTGAAAGAAAGTGGCTCTGATAGAAAAAATAATGCTTGAAGCTAGAAAAACCACTGCCAAAGTAATAAGCAAACCAACACTCTGGGCTGCCCGTAAAAGTTGTATTGAACGTTTTGAAGCTACATTGTAAATGTTTCCTATAAGTAAAATTGCGTAGCTGCCAATAGCAAAAGCGCTGCCTATAACTAATCTCGTAAACCATCTTTCCGGAAGTAAAAAATAAAAAAGCGAGGTAGCGGCTGTAAAAGAAACTGGCAGAATAAAAAGCATTACCCACTCTACTTTTTTTATGTCTTCAGAAAGTGACCAAATAGTGAGAAGATAAGCCAAAAGAGATAGAACAAGAACCATTGGAAAACGAAAATCCTGCCAGATAAGCTGGGTTACTAAAAGACCGACAGTGAGAATTATGCTTTGGACGGCAAAACGTTCTCTTTTATTTTGAAGAAATGGATATTTAGTTTTTTTGACAAATTGCCTGATTGACCCCATGCGAAAAATGCTACTTTTTAACCAAGATACTCTTCAGGAATATCAAAATTGGCATAAACTTTGTGGACATCTTCCATTTCTTCAAGTGAAGAAATGAGTTTAAGAACCGCTTCTGCTTTCGATCTTTCCTCAACGGGTACTATGGTTATAGGTCGATAGCACAGTTCAAAAGAAGAAACCGCTATCCCCTGTTCAGTTATTTTTTCCTTAACTTTATGTAGACTAGTCGGCTCGGTATACACATTGATTGTCTCTTCATCTAAATCCTCTATGTCGCTTGCGCCGGAATTGATAGCAATTTCAAAAAGTTCATCAAAGGATTTACCTTTTTTCTCTATAGTTAGCAAACCCATATATCTGAAAAAGTGTGAGACTGCACCTTGAGTGGCTAAACGCCCTCCACCTCGTTCAAGGATGTTTTTTACCTCTGACACTGTTCTCTGTTTATTGTTGGTTACCGCTTCAATGATAAGACCGACACCTCCGGGTCCAAATGCCTCGTATACCACCTGCTCCATCGCGTTTTCTGCATTCTTACCAGTAGCCCGCTCTATCGCCCTTTCTATCTTTTCTTTGGGCATGTTAAACGATCTTGCTTTTTCTATCGCCAGTCGCAAACGGAAATTAGCAACCGGATCGGTTATTCCCCCACCCTCACGCACGGCAATAATTATGGCATTTGCCAGCTTTGTAAAAATTTTGCCGCGAGTTGCATCTGTTACTTCTTTCTGATGTTTGATCTTAGACCATTTAGAGTGCCCCGACATAGAATATTTATTATATCTCTCCTATTGACTTTTCTCAACAAGACTCGTAAACTACCGTTATTCTTTCGTCATTCCATGCAAAACAACCTCGTGAATATAGCAATTACAGCAGCTCTCGCTCATAATTGGGAAGAGGCAATTGCCGTAAACAAGCAAATTCTTCAAGAAAAAAAAGATGATATCAGTGCCTTAAGCAGATTAGCATATGCCTATCTTCAGCTGGGAAAAATTAACGATGCCAAACGCATTTATCATCAAATCCTCTCGCTTGATCACTTCAACACGATTGCCCAAAAAAATTTAGAGAAAATTAATTCCCTACCGAAACGTTTCAAAATAAATCCCTATGAGCAATGTAAAACTGGCAGCCTCTCCCCCAACCTCTTTTTGGAGGAACCAGGAAAAACAAAAACTGTGAGTTTAACTAACATTGCCCCAAGTAGTATCCTTTCTAAACTTTCTGTCGGTGATACGGTAATAATTTGCCCCAAAAAGCACTCAATTGAAATCCGTGATGAGCGGAAAGTCTATCTTGGAGCGCTTCCAGATGATGTAGCTTTTCGCCTTATCCGTCTTATTAAGGGAGGAAATTGTTATCACGCTTGCATAAAAAATGTAACAAAAAACAGCATCTCTATTTTTCTTAAAGAAACAAAAAGGGGCAAGAAATTTGCTCTCCAACCGTCTTTTATCAGCGGTCTGACAGAACACGCGACGGGAACAAAAAAAACTACAAGACACCCCATCCTCCATTCCTCAGATGATCTCTCCGAAGAAGAAGAAAAACCATTGCCGGAGAATCAAGAAGATTTGGAAGAGTAATGGATAATTTTCTCTTTTAAAAAAAGAATCACTCCGCTTACACCTTGTTTTTTCTTTATCTTTATGTTTCTTACTTCGTGTGGCACAGATAGTTCTTTGTCAGCCGCACGTATCGCTAAGATAAGCGAGATAATAAAAATGACAATTATACTAAATAAAATAATCATTTTAAGAATTCATTACCCAGAATAACCTGAACATCGGCAATGTTTTTTTCTGGAAGTACAGTATCAACTTTGCACTGGTATAGTCTCTTTAGTCTCCTCACAATATGACTTTCTTCTGTCTTTTTTTCTGAAAGTCTAATAAGGCAATTAAAATCTTCACTTTTTTCCGCAGTGCTCTTGGCAACCACATTGGCCCCGAGATTTCTAAGGATTCTTGCAAAAAGAGCGGCTATACCGTCTTGATCTGTCGCGTTTATAATCTCCAAGGAAACTTTCTCCGATCTAATTAACTGATCTTGAAATTTATCAGCAATAAAAGCATCAAAAAGTTCAGAATCTATAACTTTTACGACTGTCCCATCCGGTAGTTTTTGCTCGCTAAACACAGAAGTGTTGCTAAAATCAAGAGTGGTTATATCAACTAATCTCGTACTTCTTATGGCGTTCCAAAGATTGAATTTATCAACAGGACTAAGATTTGTTTCAAACTTTGAAAGATAAGAGGCGAATTCTGGAATGGAGGTAAGCAGTCCGACAAAAGAGAAAAACTTGCCTTTTATCTTTTGGGTATCATTTTTGTCATCAAGCTTTAAATCTGGTTTTTCTTTTCCTAAAGCAAGATAACCTTCAGTAATAATCCCAAAGGTATTTTCAATGCTTTTGGCAAGAAGTTTTCCCCCACCCCGTTTTTGATCAAGAAGACCGAGGGCAAAAACACTGGTCGCTGGATAATTACCATAACCGTATGGCACGGCAAGATAAACATCTGCAGGAACTTTAAGAATTGCTATTTTGTGATAATTGGGTTCAATAGAAACTACATATAACGGATTGGAATTTATAACCGTGGTAAAGCGGTATATTTTCTCCCACTGGTTTTTCCTAAAAATTGACAAAATTCCCCAAATAACAAGAACTATAACCAAAAAAACAATAAGATAAAAAAGTTTTTTCCTGCTTTTGGGTTTAAGCGATCTTTTACGCTGCATTCTTCTTACCTTTTTTTATAATCTCTACTTTTGGAAGAAAAAAGGTCTGTTTTGACTCAAGCTTGGAAGCTTTTTTCTCCAGAATGCTTTTTTTCAGTTTCTTTTTATCGCCTTTGTAGAATCCTCCAAATTGTCCCATATTTTAATATTTTACTTAAATTTCTAACTTTCTGTCAAAGAAGATTGAAATTGACTAAAACAGATTTATAATTAGCAACTGACATGCTAGAATTAGAACAAAAGGGAATACTACTTCGAAATCCCCAACCGCAGGGCAGAAAACTTCAAACGTTCCATGAAGAGCTAGCAAGACACTGCAGAGAAATAACAGGAATCGAAGGGCTTACCAATCTCAAACCGGAAGACATCTATCCTTATGAATTTGCGGTTATCTGGGGTGGAGACGGCACATTTAGAACTTTTAATCGTCTATATTTCCAAGCGTATAAACAAGTAGAGACAGAAAATCAAAAAACACCCGTGGTGGTCCTTGAAGATTTAGGCACTACCAATACCGGCATGCTCATGGCGATAAAGCAAATATTATCCGAGCAAAGCATTCCCATTCCTAGCGATTTACAGGCTATCATCCCTCCGGATCAATATCAGGCTACCCAACTTTTTCCAGTGTTCTTAAACAATCAAGCAATCTGCTATTTAGCTGGTATAGGTCCTGTGGAAATATGGTCACAAGAATATGTTGATAATGTAAAAAAACAGGGAGGAGATCCTCGCATACTCTATCAAAGAGGCGGAATAAATTCTTTAAAAAAGTTATCAGCGCTAAAAAAACCAGAAGATCTCCCCAAACCAGTTAATATTTGGTGGCAAAATAAAGAACAAATTAGATATCTTAATTCTCAGAGCTCCTACGCTATGTGCCTGGGGATCGGAGGGGAAATTTTAGCCAATTTCCCATTCGTTAGACCTCTTAATCCCCAAAAAATTCGTTTTGTGGCTGTAAAAGCTCCCAATAGGTATCTCGCGGCATTAAGGTGTCTTCTAGTTTTAGGATTTGCCTCATTAGGTTATGGTGGTCCAGATTTGGCACAAAAACTGGGACTACTTTATGTACGTGATGTTGATAAACTACATCTTCAGCCGGAAAAACCCCAAAAAAAAGAAGCAGCTGTAATAATTATCGACGGAGACCTACATTCTGAGGAGGAACTTAAAATTCTTTATCCTTCTCCGAATAGTCCAGACAATGAAATTGTTTTACAAAAAGGCAACGTCCCTCTTACATGCATAGTTCCAAGACATTACGTGGAGATGCACAGAAAAAAACTCCAAAAAAGAGAAGGAACTATTTATTCTATTTTTTCTTCCTAATACCAACCATATTCTTTTCTTATTGCCCTAAGTTTTCCCTCAACATTAGCAAGATCCGCATGCATGAAACGGAGGACTACTTCTGTCATCGTAATGGCAGCTTCAAATTCTGGCTGAACCACTGTGCCAACGCCGAAACTGCGAAGTTTCCTTTGATCCTCTTCAAAATGCGTCCGACAAATAAGTTTGACGTTCGGATTAAGAGTTAAGACATTAGCAACCACCGTACCTTGTACATATCTGTCCGCGTAAGCCAAAATCACTACTTTTGCATTCTCTACATGGGCAAAACGCAAAACGTCTATCTCTGTTGGGTCACCGTAAATCACCTTTATCCCTTCTTTTTGCAAATGCCGCACAAGATTATGATTATAATCAACTACAATATATGGAACTTCTGCGAGAGAAAGCGCACGACAAATATACTTCCCTACTCTTCCATGGCCTAAAACCACGACATGGTTTTCCAAAGTTTCGGAATCTACTAATTTCGCTCGATCAAAACGGTTAATCAATTCTCCAAAAGCGGGAAAAGTCTTCGTTAATAGTTTTTTAAACTCATAATATATTTTTTCAGAAAAAGTAAAAAGAGGCACGGAAAAAACTAAGGTGAGGAACGAAACGGAAAGAATTGTCATGTAAATCTCCTGACTTATCAAATTTGAGGTAAGCCCCAAAACAGCCAAAACAAAAGCAAATTCTCCTACAGAAACAAGCGAAAGACCAACCATTGTTGCTGTTTTTGTATGATAACCTAGCAAAATTACTATAATCGTAGAAATGACAAATTTAATAAAAATCACCAGAAGGGTCAAAAGAATAACTAATTTCCAAGAAACCAGAAAAAAAGTGGGGTTTATAAGAAACCCTAAAGAGACAAAAAACACTGTCGAGAAGAGGTCCCTAAGCGGCCGTACCTCCGCAAAAATACCGTGATTAACAGATGATGCAGAAAGAAGTATACCAGCCACAAATGCACCTAAAGCGGCGGAAAATCCGAGCAGACGGAAGATGTAGGCAAAGATAAGACAGGTAACTACTGCAGCTATAAGTACTAATTCTCTACTTTTAAAATCAGCAATTTTTTCAAAAATATAAGGCATGATTTTTTTGCCGATATAAAGGATTAGAAAAAATAAGAGGAAAGAAAAAAACAAACTCTTTGTAAATATCCAAATCGGCACTATATTCAAAGTTTCACTGTGCATGATTTGGCCAATTGCTGGAAGCAAAATAATCAAAGGCAAGGTATAAAGATCCTGCATAAAAAGCCAGCCTGAAGCTATTTCTCCGTGAAGACTATCCAGCTCTCCACGGTCAGAAAGTGTTTTTACGCTTACTGCTGTTGAAGAAAGTGAAAAAACCGCACCTAAAAATAAAGCGGTATAAAAATCCAAACCAAACAGAGGAAAAACCAAAATAGCAACAATAATAGTAAGAAGCACCTGGATCAAGGAGGCGGAAATTATAATCTCTCCCAGTTCCTTGATTCTTGTTATTGAAAATTCAAGACCGAGAGTGAACAAAAGAAGCGCAACACCCATCTCAGCCACCATTTTTATAGCCTCATCGCTAGGTAGGAAATTTGCCCAAAGAGCACCTATCGCCATGCCGCCGAGCAAGAAACCTATCATAAGAGGCTGTCTCAAGCTTTTGGCAACTAATCCTCCGAAAAAAGCCGTAAGAAGAATAATGACAAAATCACGTATTATGGACAATTCGACCATAAGATTATCCAGTATCTGCTCCCTCTTTTAACAAAAACTCTAATACTTTCTTCAAATCCTCTGGCAATTCACTTTTCACTTCAATCCATCTTCCATCTTCCGGATGCTTAAACTTAAGATATGCTGCGTGCAGAAAAAGCCTCGGACAAAACTTCAAATCACGTTTCCAGGTTTTTCTACCTCCATAAAGACTATCTGAAACAACCGGAAATCCTAGATATTTTAAGTGTACCCTGATTTGGTGAGTGCGTCCAGTCTCTGGAAAAACTTCAAGAAGGGAAAAGTTACCTTCTAACCCCTTATAATAAGCAACCACCTTATAGGAAGTAAAAGCTGCTCTCCCTCCTGACACAATTCCAAACTTTTCTCTGTTCCAAGGAAGCCTTGCTATATTTGCTTTTATCCCTCCTTCTTTTGGAGCAAGCACCCCATGAACTAAGGCCTGATATTTTTTCTCAATAACTCTTTCCTTAAACTGGCTTTGGAGATTGGAAAAAGCCTCGGGAGTTTTGGCGATAATAAGAAGTCCTGAGGTGTCTTTATCAAGCCGATGAACTATCCCTGCCCGATTGTAGAACTCTTTTGCTTCTTCTTTATTCTTAATTCTTACTCTACAAATCTTAATTCTTTCTTGCGCCCAATCCTGAATTGTTTTCTCTTTAACGCTTTCAGCCCTGTTTACAACAACACCGGAAGGCTTATCAATGACCAGAAGTGCGTTATCTTCAAAAACAACACTGATTTCCATCTCATCTTCTGGAGGCTTTTTTAATTTTTAGTAATTTGCTACTATTTCTTCTCTCTCTTTTGTTCGCACTTAACGCAGTATTTAGCGGTTGGTTTAATAGCCAATCTGTCGGTGTCAATAAGTTTCTTACACGATTGGCATTTGCCGTATGTTCCTTTTTTTATCCGATCCAGCGCCTCCTCTATCTCTACCATATTTCTTCTAAGCTCTTTTTCCAAAGCCTCTATTCTCTCATGTGAAGCTTCTTCCTTGGCTTCAGTATCGGAAGCAGCATTATCAATCAATCTGTCAGGATCGGAAAAGGGGTCCTGTTGTCTGATAGAAGAAATTCTCCCGCTTACTCTTGCTTTTTCCTTAAGAAGATACACACGAATTTTCTCAAGAATACTCATGGGAAATGTCATTTTTACGTCTCCTTTCTTTATAAGATTTTACAATTATCAATAAGCGGGAAATAGACGGCTTCAATATTATAAAAAACATTAATAAAGCCGCTATTTGCTTGGCACTCAAACCATACCAGTATACAGTGGATGTTTTCAAAAATTCAAGACCAAAAATGGAAAGTGAACTTATCAAAACAAACAGACAAATAGCCGTGTTCTCCGGCAAAGTTTTCTTTAGGGTGCGGTTATAAATTAAAACAAGAATGATTGATAGGAAAAAATAGACAAAAGCTTCGTAAAGCTCAACCGGATGGAAACGACCGGTTTGACCAATAATTCTTACTCCCAAAAAGGAATCCGTTTCCTTGCCAAAACCGGCACCTCCTAATTGCTCACCTATCTTAACAAATACTATCGCGACGCTTGCCGCAACCGTAAAAAGATCCAATAATTTCCTAAAATTGTATTTTTTTACTTTCGTATACCACCATAAGTAAATAAAAGCACCTATTAGTCCGCCAAAAAGTGATAGACCAGGTGTTTCACGGACTAAAATGTATCTAAGAATATTGGTTCCAAACTCTGAAAAATGTAAAAGGATATACGCTACCCGTGCGCTTACAATACCGGCAATAGCCGTATAAAGATAAATATCAAGATATTCTTCCTCTTTGAATTCTTCTTTGGCATATTTCCAAACGACAAAAGTGGAAAAGATAAAAGAAACGGCGAGAAAAAATCCAAAGGCATAAACATTGAATTTCCCGATAGTAAAAAGTATCGGCTGCATATTTATCTTCTTTATTTTCTGTTGAGAATTTCCGGATTCATCTTTGAATATTTATACCCTCCAACAAGAAGAATTGCAATTCCTAAAGTGAAAAGAGTCACACCTATACCCATAGTATCGGCAAGAATTCCAGAAAAAAGAACCGGCAATACAGAAATTCCCCCTGTGGCTGAAGTCAATACACCATAAACTCTTCCTCGCATCTCACCTTCTGTGTCTTCCTGCAAAACCGTATTGGCTGGAACGGTAATAAAAGAGTTAAAAAAGCCAAGAAAAAATACGGTCAAAAGGCAGATTATCATACTTAGAAGCTGTGGCAGATGCCAAAACCTCCAGGCAGATAAAAAAGACAAAATAACAAGCATTATTCCGGTAACAAGAATTCCCCAAAGAATTAAGAAACTTTTTAAAAACCTCCTGCCTATTCCACCAACCAGCAATGCCCCAAGTATAAGACCGATAGCCGCAGGACCCATCATCAGATATGAACTGTCTGTAAGCTCAATTTCCAATACTCTGTCTGCGAAACCAGGCGCAAGAACTGAAAGGGTCATGATAAGAGCCTGAGCAAACGTCATAAGAATCAGGGCTTGCTTTACCCGGCGGTTATTTTTGATAAAAAAGATCCCCTCCTTAATCGTTTTACCAATAATAGAAAAAGTAAGAAAGCTCTTTTTTTCTTTATTTCCGAGCTTCGGCAGATAATAAACAAATAAAGTCGCTATCAACATGAGGACAGACATCGCAAGATACACGTGCGGTGAGCCAAACAATTTCAAGGCTGGTCCCGACATAATAAATCCAAAAACCATTGAACAGTAGTAGCTGATTGTAAAAAGAGAGTTTGCCGCAAGAAGATCTTTGGAAGGAACAAGTTCTGGAATAGAAGGAGCCTCCGCAGGAATAAATGCTTGGGTAATAAAAGAAAAAATTACCGTAAAAAGGTAAATCATGATAAGATTTGTGGAAAAGATAAAAAACGCCATAAGGGCAAAAACCCGAAGAAGGTTACAAACTACTAAGACATCTCTTTTGTCAAAGTGATCAACCAAACCTCCGGCAATAACGCCGAAAAAAATCGCCGGTATGCCAAAAGCCAAAAGAAGTATGGAAACGGCAAAATTAGAATATGTCTCCTGATAGACACGAATTACCAGAATAAAAGAAAGCATATTGACAGCAATCTGGGAAGTAATCTGCCCCAACCATAAATTCCTAAAATTATGATTTTTAATGACAGCAGAATAGGGATTGTTTCTCATTATCTGGAACTTGGTTTTAGATGTTTTCGAAAAACTCTAGCAGTAATCGCACACCGAATCCTGTTCCTCCTTTGGGCACTAAAGCCGTCTCTTTCTCAGCAAATGCCGGCCCACCGAAATCAAGATGTGCCCAGGGAACAGACTTTGTAAATTCAGCTAAAAAAAGCGCAGCTGTAATTGCCCCGGCATATTTGCCTTTCTGAATATTTCTTAAATCAGCTACATCACTTTTAATAAGTTCTTTGTACCCCTCAAAAAGAGGCATCATCCATATCTTCTCCCCGGTATTTTCCGAGGCTTTTTGCAGTTTTTCTGTTAACTCATCACTCGTACTCCACAAACCGGCAATTTCCTCACCCAAAGCCACCATGCAGGCGCCGGTCAAAGTAGCAAGATCGATAAGATAATCAGGTTTATCACGAGAAATCAGATAGGAAAAAGCATCAGCCAAAGTAAGCCTGCCTTCCGCATCGGTATTGAGAACTTCTATGCTTTTACCGTTTGCTGAAATAAGAATATCTCCTGGTTTCAAAGCTCCGCCTCCAGGCATATTCTCACAAGCTGGAATAAGACCGGTTAAATGAAGATCCAAATTAAGATAAGGCAATACTTTAAAAATGGCAAGCACTGCCGCTGCACCCGCCATATCCGATTTCATAGTTTCCATATGTTCACTGCTTTTTAAAGATAATCCTCCTGTATCAAAAGTGATTCCTTTTCCGACAATCGCAATGTGTTTTTTTACTCTCCCTGACCGAAAGTCAAGCTTAATAAGCTTTGGTTCCTCATTTGATCCTTTGGCTACTGCCAAATAAGCATTCATGCCGAGTTTTTTTATTGCCTCTTTTTCTAAAATCTGCAACTTCACTTTGCCTTTACTTTCTTTAGAAATTGTTTGGGCTATCTCCGCCAAATAAGAAGGGGTGGTCACTGCTGCCGGTTCATTGACCAGATCTCTAGCAAAACAGGCCGCTTCACTATAAAGCAAACCAAGATTAACTCCTTTCTCGGCCGAAGGTACCTTACCGGCAGAAAGACATAAGTACACCTCACTCACCTCTTTAATCTCCGCCTTCTCCTCCTGGCTTTTGTATTTTATAAATCTGTAGGAAGAAAGCTTTATCGCTTCAGTTACAGCTTGGACTGTTTCCTCTGTTTTAAACTTTGTAAACCAATATTCATCTAAAACAAGCACCACTTTCTCCGGCCGGAATTTTTTTGCCTTGCGAAAAGCCTTAGCAACAGACTGCCTGACTTTATAAAGATCGGCTTTTTCTTTCATTCCTAAACCCATTATTAAAAGTTTATGACTAGAAAGATCTCTACCGGGAGACAAAATAAGATATTCCTCTTCTTTCCCTTTGAACTCTTCTCTTGCCGCGGCTTCTCTAACAAGGTCATTAACTGCCTTGCTTAGAAAAGAAAATCTTCCTATTTCATCCTCCCAGGAGAAAATAATTAAAACATCTGCTTCTATTTTGACAGGATCAGTAGGTTTAAGAGTTATCTTCATAAATTAATTTGACTTACCATACTTATACAAAATATAATGAAGCGAGTCAATTAGCCGAAAGTAAATTTTAAATTAGGGCGGGTGCTGGAATTGGCAGACAGGCAAGTCTCAAAAACTTGTGGTATGAAAATACCGTGAGGGTTCGACTCCCTCTCCGCCCACTAAAACTCTACTTCCTTCTTCTCTACTCCGTAGAATCTGATGCGATCGCCTTTGAAGATAAGGTCTATCTCCCCCAAAGGACCGTTACGGTGTTTGGCTATAAGAAGTTTAACTATCTGGTTGTCCCATTTTTCTATTTCCTGCTCCTGCCGGTATAAAAACATCACTACATCCGCATCCTGCTCAATAGCACCTGATTCGCGAAGATCGGCAAGTTGCGGTACCTTACTTCCGCGCGCCTCAACGGCACGGGAAAGCTGAGAAACAGCAAGAACGGGTATTTTTAGCTCACGAGCAAGGTTTTTAAGCGACTGTGAAACGATCGAGACTTCCTGAACACGATTATCAAAGGTCCTACCCGGGTCAACTAATTGCAAATAATCAACAATCAGCAAACGAACGCTGTGGTTTACCTGAAGTCTTCTAGCTTTGGTACGCATCTCAAAAATATTAATACCCGGCGTGTCATCAATAAAAAGCGGCGCTTCGGCCAACTCGCCCATTGCCTCGGAAAGTTTCGTGAAATCCTGATCAGAAAGCCTACCTGTTTTCAACCTCCAAGCATCAATATCAGCTTGGGAAACTAAAAGTCTATCTACCAACTCCTCTTTGCTCATCTCCAAGGAGAAAATACCCACCGACTGTTTACAAACTACGCTTATGTACTGGGCTATGTTAAGTACCAAAGCAGTTTTTCCCTGTCCAGGCCGAGCTGCCAATATAAGAAGGTTACTATCCTGCATACCAGCCAGTTTATTATCAAGATCAGTAAAACCTGTCGGTATGCCACGGAGACTGGATCCTCTTTTATGAAGTTCATCAAGTCTATCAAAACTTTCTGCTAAAGCATCTTTAACAGCAATAAAGTCTTTATGCGCTCTGCGCTGTGCAATAGCTAGTATTTCGCTCTCTGCCTTATCAAGAAGTTGCTTAACATCTTCTTTTTCATCAAAAGCTTTTTGGGCGATATTTCCGGAAACTTCAATCATCTTTCTTTTTATATAGAGGTCGGAAACTATCCGGCCATAGATTTCTATATTAGCGGCTGTCGGAACCATATTGGTAAGCTCGGACAAATAGGAAGCACCACCCACCTCTTTGTATTTGCCCATTTTTTTAAGTGCTGCCGTCACTGTCACTATATCAACCGGCTCATGATTTTCAAAAAGCGACATCATGGCTGCAAAAATATGGGCATGAGCGTCTTTATAGAAATATTCAGGACGGAGAAAATCAATAACATCGGCGATCGCATCCTTATCTATAAGGATAGCACCCAAAATTGAAGCTTCTGCCTGTTCATCATGTGGAGGAATACGAGACTCAACCATAAATAATCAGTTAATAAATACCATCAGTTAATTTCCAATCAACAAATTCCCAGCGTTAATTAAATAACTATTATTGGTACCATTAATTATTAGTCGATTGGATAATTAGTTGATTAATCCGTTGATTTTTACTCTAATACTACAATTGTTGGTTCGGCAGGTAGCTTATCTTTGGTAACAGTAAGTTTGACAACGGGTGCAATATCACTCTTACCCATTTGTTTCAGAAAATCACCAACCGGAGAGAGATCCTTATAAAATCTCTGATCACCGGAATTTTCACGATAGTGCATGGGAATTATTATTCTCGGCTCGAGTTTGGAGACTAGAGCAGCTGCTTCATTTGCGTCTATTGTATATGTTCCGCCGACGCAAACAAGCAAGATATCCACTCCGTCTAATAACTCTATTTCTTGCTCTCCAAGCTTATGTCCGAGATCACCGGTATGCACAATTGAAAGACCATCCATCTCTATGTGGTAAATGGTGTTACCACCTCTTTTTTCACCGTTTGCTTCATCGTGATAAGTTCTTACTCCAATTATCTTTACTTTCTTTATTTCATATTCACCCGGTCCGGAAACAATAATCGGCGTTCCACCAACTATCCCTGAATTATTATGGTCATGATGATCATGGGAAATAGTCACGATATCTGCTTCCACTTTGGGAAATTTTAAACCTAACATTGCCGGATCAAAAGGATCAGTAACTAAAGTAGCAGATTTTCCGCGGAGTTTGAAAGAAGAATGCCCTAAATGAATAATTTCCATAACAGTTAGAAAAATTTAACATTTTTTGACATCCTTGACAAGAGGGCTTGTAATTATTAAGATTTACTCTGCTTTTTATGAAAAAAGACGTTTTAGTCGCTGTTGCCATCGGTTTTCTAATCGGTGGAAGCGCTGCTTTAGCTCTCACTAATATTCCTTCTTTGCTTAAAACTACCCAGAAGTCAAGAAGTGAACAGATTGCAACGACGATTTCTCCCTCAATAAGCGAAAACATTTCTCCCAAGATTCAAAATGACGAAAATCTTCTTACTGTCGAAACCCCCCAACAGGAATCAATCAGTGAAGAAAAGACAGTTGCTGTAGTAGGCAAATCAAAACCAGGTAATACTGTCATTATCGATACGGACCTAGAAAGTCAAGTTGCTACTAGCGCGGCTGACGGCACCTTCAGCGGTAAAGTTAACCTCGGGGAAGGAGCCAACACGCTCTATATTACTTCTTACGATGATAAAGGAGAGAAAACAGAAAAAACAATTACTGTTTTTTATACACCAGAAAAACTATGAAAAAATTAATTTTTGCAGGAATCTGTTTCATAATTTTAGCTTTGTTTAGCCAAAATCAGATAAAAGCTGCGACGACCTCACCTACCCCTAAAACTACTCTTTCTCCTACTGTTGTCTCTTCACCTGTACCTACCAGTCCTAGCGTCGTTGAAAAGCTTAAAAAAATAGAAACACTCAAGGAAAAGATCGCCACTAAAGTAGCAGAAATCAGAAAAAAAGAACGAAGTGCAATTTCTGGTATCGTCAAAAAAATTGAAAAAAATTCTCTAACCGTTTCCAAAACCTCTGGTGATCAAACTGTCACTTTTTCGGAAGACACCATCTTTTATGCGTTCAAAAGCGGTAGTAGGCAGGAAATCAAGGCAAGCACTATCAAAGAAAACGACACTGTCACAATTTTTGGTTATTTTGATGAACCGAAAACCACATTTTCAGCAAAGTACATCTACCTCGAAGACTTACCGGTTCATATCCGCGGTAAAGTATCTGATATCGACAAGGCAAATTTTACCATTACCGTCAAAGAAAAACAGGGTAATGTCGTAGTTGATGTGGAAACCTATACGAAAACCGTAAGTTATGACAGAAATAAGAAAAGCTTTACTACTTCTGGATTTTCAAAGATAAAACTTGGCGATACAGTCCATATAATTGGTACTCCCAATCCTAAAATGGAAAACCGGGTTTCGGCCAAAAAACTCTATATTCTCACTTTTCCTAACCAACCAACGGTTGCAACAGAACAACCCACCTTAACTACAAAACCCGCCGCCACACAATCAGCCACAAAGGAATAAAAAAGTAAAAACTCTCCCTTATTTAGTCAACACACAATAAGTTAAGAAGCTTGCCATGAAGTGTCAAAGACGCAACAAGTATCCCCGGCGTAAAAACATCCCAATTTTTTCCATCTATATCCGTCACTTTTGCACCCGCCATCTTGGCTACCATCACAGAAGCAGCATAATCCCAAGGAAAACAATCGGTATGAATATAAGCCTCTATTTTTCCAGAAGCGACATGGATAATATCGGTAGCGGCGCTACCCATCATTTTTATGTGCCCAACTTTGCCCAAAAGTTTTCTGGTAACTGTCAAAGTTTTGCCTCTGGTTTCTAAAGCATGCGACCAGTCAAGACAAATAACTGATTTTTGAAGTTCTGTCTCTTTTGAGACGGTGATTTTTTTGCCGTTTAGAAACGCACCTTTCCCATCCTTTCTTGCCCAGTAAAGGTTTTTATAAAGCGGATTGTATACAGCGCCAAGAATCGGTTGGGAATTAAACACCAAGGCAATGGCGACGGCAAAATGCGGTAATCCTCTTGAAAAATTAGTCGTTCCATCAAGAGGATCGACAATCCAAAGCAATTCTGCCTTCTTCTCTTTTTCAAAATTCCCCTCCGAAGTTTCCTCGGTCAAAATAGGAAGCAAAGGAAACTCTTTCCGTAGCTTTTTTATGACAAACTCATCAACAGCTAAATCCGCCTCAGTCACCAAATCATGCTCACCTTTAGGTTTCTTACCCAAATTTTCCGCGTAGAAAAACTTCTCAAGAATCTTACCCGCTTCTGTTATCACACCCAAAAGGTATTTCTCTGTTTTAGTTAGGTTAATTGGATAATCGGTCATAAAAATTTATCTTAGCATATTTAATGTCTGTTTGATAGAATATAAAAATAATTTTTACTCTCGATTCACATTGAATTATCAACGATTCAATTTTCAATATGTTAAATAAACTTAAAATTATCAGGAAAAAATTCAGAGAATTAGCTATCGATGCTCTCTTTATTTCCAATCAACAAAATACCTCTTATCTTACCGGATTTACCGGACTGGCAGCCAACGAACGTGAGGGTTTTCTTTTGATCACCAAAAATCATGCTTATTTTTTTGTTTTTCCCACCTACTTCGGGCTTTTTGAAAAAGGCAGTGACGGATTTACCACAGTTTGTCTAACTCATGATAAAAAATTAACTTACCATGTCGATAAAATTGCTCAAAAAGAAAAAATTAGCGCTATCGGTTTTGAGGAAGAAAATCTCACTCTGGCCGAATTAGGCTCTCTCCGGAAAAAAGTCAGAGTAAAATGGCAACCAACCAAAAATATTGTCGAATGTTTAAGGTTGATAAAAGAGGAAACAGAACTTAAGCATATAAAAGATGCTGCCAGGATTACCGACTTGGCCTTTGATTTTATCAAAGGAAAAATAAAAAGGGGGGTTACGGAAAAAGAACTGGCACTTGAATTGGAATTTTTTCTCAAAAAGAATGCTGATGATATAGCCTTCTCTCCTATTGTTGCTTTTGACAAAAACTCTGCCATCCCCCATTATCTTTCAACTCATAATTCACAACTTACTACCCATAACCTAATCCTTTTTGATTTTGGAGCAAAAATAAATGGTTATTGCTCTGATATGACGAGAGTGGTTTTTTTCGGCACACCAAGTAATAAACAAGTAAAAATCTACCAAATTGTACTTTCTGCTCAAAAAAAAGCTCTCGAAAATTTAAAACCAAGAAAAAAGACAAGGGAAATTGACAAAATTGCACGAAATTATATCGTTGCTGCGGGTTTTCCAGAATACCCACACGGTCTCGGTCACGGTGTAGGCTTATCAATCCATGAGGATCCGAAGCTTAAAAAAGACAATGAGGTGATACTTAAGAAAAACATGGTTGTGACAGTAGAACCAGGCATCTATCTTCCTGGTTACTGCGGTGTAAGAATTGAAGATCTGGTAGTAGTAAAGAAAAATGGTGTAGAAATACTATCACAATCCTCCAAAGAAATCACGGTAATATAAAAAAATTTTTCTTATCCTTATGTAAACTATCTTGATGTTAACTTTAAATACTTAGGGAAAATGTTTTAAAACATTTTCCCGTGATTGCTGTAGCAGGCTAAATTTAATTTATAACTATATTATTAATTAAACTCCGCAATTTAAATTTTTAATTGAAATTTTGCTGACTATGATATAATTAAAATCTGTGAAAAATAGACCTACTAATTTTAATTGGTATCATTATCCAACTCGCAGGGTTAGTGAATTTGTTGTGGGTTAAAAAAATCCTATTAAATAAATAACAAATTTACCCATTAAATAACAAATTTACCCACCAACTAGCGGGTTTTTTTATGACTCTGCTCAAAGCGTTAGGTCAACCAATCGAACAAAGACGGAATATACAATCTATGATGCCTATGAGACTTCCAAAAATTTATGCAAAAGGGGTCAAAAAGAAACCGATCGATTTGTCACTTAGCGAAAATCCGCTAGGTTGTTCTCCCTTAGTAATTAAAACATTAAGGAAAATAACCATGAAAGACATCAGTCGTTACCCGAATACGGAGAAGCTTATCAAAAAAATTTCTAAGCGATTTAAAGTAACGAAGGAAGAAATTATTTTGGGCGATGGCTCTGAACAGCTTGTTAAACTAATTGCGCAAACGTTTTTACAGAAAAACGATATTGTCCTAGTCCAACGCGGATCATTTCCCTTGTTCAACAAAGAATGCCTACTTGCCCGCGCAAAGGTGAAATTTTTCCAGCCCGATAAACTTACTGATACTAACAAAACCAAGATGATTTTCATCTGTAATCCCAATAACCCAACAGGAGAGGTTTTTGATCCTATAGTAATTGAGAATATTATCAATAGAGCTAACAATTCTATTGTAGTAATTGATGAAGCTATTGGTGAATTTATAAATAATACCTTTATTCCAAAAGCTGTTAAAAGTAATAATTGTATTATTCTTAAGACTTTTTCCAAAGCTTTTGGCCTAGCGGGACTACGTATCGGATTTGCTATCGGCTCTAAAAGTTTAATTCAAAAATTAGCTAATACCCAACAGGCTTTCCCTGTCTCTTCTCTATCATGCAAACTTGCCGAGGTAGCGATTGATGATAAGGATTTTGTCGATAGAACGGTAAAATTTATTACTAAAGAACGCAACTTTCTTCTTAAAGAATTAAAGAAAAGAGGCTTCATCGTGTCAAACTCGTCAACTAACAATATTTTCATCCAGTCAAAACGTGCTTTTATAGTTATAAATAAACTTAACCGTCTTGGAGTATCGGTAGTCTCAGGTACAGATTTTCCAGGCATAAAAATGCCAGGGTTTCGCATCTCCATTAAAGATAGAAAAACTAACCGACTATTTTTGAAAAAACTTGACGAAATAACGTCTCGTAAGAGAACAAAACACTAGGGAAAATGTTTTAAAACATTTTCCCGTGATTGCTGTAGCAGGCTAAACTGAATCATTGAGATATTTTTCTTCATTAAGGAAATATTATCAAAGAAATATTTTTCTTGTCAAAAGTTTAAGAAATTGATAACATCAAATAATCTATGATTAAAGCACAAACTCTCAAAGGCTTCCGGGACTTTTTGCCGAAAGAGGCAATGAAACGTCTAAGAGCAATTGAGAAAATCAGAAAAATTTTTGAACTTTTTGGTTTTGACCCTTTGGAAACACCGGCTTTAGAATATGCCGACGTACTTTTGGGTAAATATGGTGAGGAGGCCGACAAACTTCTTTATCTTTTTGAAGACAGAGGCGGCAGAAAGATAGGTTTAAGGTATGACCAAACAGTTCCCACAACAAGAGTCGTAGCTCAATATCCCAATCTTCCCAAACCCTTCAAGCGATACCAGATCCAACCGGTCTGGCGCGCAGAAAATCCTCAAAAGGGAAGATTTCGAGAGTTTTTGCAGTGTGACATTGATATTTTTGGCGCTGAAAATCTTTTAGCAGATAGTGAAATAATTGTCTGTGCTTTATCCGTTGCTAAGAATCTCGGTTTCCAAAATGCCAAAATGCTCATCAACGATAGAAGTATATTTGCTGGCCTTAAACCAGAATTTGTCACTACTATTGATAAACTTCAAAAAATCGGCAAAGAAAATGTTATCTCTGAATTGATAAAAAAGGGCATGTCCGAAAAAGAAGCCCAAGATTTAGTCAATTCATTTGATAATAAAAAACCTACACCTAACCTCGTTAGCATATTTAATCAACTTAAAAGTTTTGGTCTGGAAGAGTTTAAGGATTTTCAGTTTAAAGCTGATCTAGCCAGAGGGCTAGATTATTATACCGGCAGTATTTTTGAGTTGGTTTTACCAGATTATCAGACGGGCTCTCTTGGTGGGGGTGGCCGTTATGATAATCTGGTTGGTCAATTTACCGGTCAAAAAACTCCAGCTGTTGGTTTTGCTTTTGGTTTCGACAGAATTATTGAGGCAATGGACCAGCTTGGTCTATCTGAAAGCAAGCTTACAAACACAAAAATTTTAGTAACTATATTTTTACCCGAGCTCAAAAACCAAGCGATTGCACTAACTTCAAAATTACGAAATGCCGGCATCAATACCGAAATTTACTTCGATATTGACGATAAACTTGAAAAGCAACTCAAATATGCCGATAAAAAGGGCATAACTTATGTAGCGATTATCGGACCGGATGAGGTAAAAAATGGTACTGTGACTTTGAAAAATCTTAAAGAAAAAAAACAAGAAACTGTCGCTATAGATGATTTACTTAAGTCGGTTAAAGACTTATAACTTCCTGCCCAAATGTCAAAATCTACTCATCAAAAGGCCATTTTGGCTTTAATTATTGCTAATATCATCTGGGGTGCCGCCTCCCCTATTTTTAAGCTCGCCTTGCAAAACTTTCCTCCATTTAGCCTGGCTTTCCTCCGTTTTTTTGGCGGAATGCTCATACTGCTACCGTTTGTTTGGCAAAACTTAAGGGTTGAAAAAAAAGACTGGCTGAATCTTTTTTTTCTTTCTTTTTTTGGCATCAGTATCAATATTACTTTCTTCTTCCTCGGTCTTAAACAGGCACCTTCGATCAACGCGCCCATCATCGCTTCAAGTGGGCCGATCTTCCTTTATCTTTTCTCTATCATCTTTCTTCGGGAAAAACCCAACTTGAGAGTTTTACTCGGATTGATTGTAAGTCTAGCTGGAGTAATCGTGATTGTTAGTCAACCATTATTTGATGAAGGTTTTGGCGGAAATTTTATCGGCAATATGTTTTTTGTTTTAGCCACCCTTGGCGCTGTCGGGCACGCAATCTTTAGTAAAAAAATCATCCCCAAATACCAACCGATCACCATCACCTTTTGGTCTTTTTGGATCGGTATGGTAACCTTTATCCCATTTTTCTTATGGGAAATGGTAAATTCTGATCCTTTCTCAAGATTGGATTATCGCGGCATTGTCGGAATAATCTACGGGATTATCTTTTCCTCCACACTTGCCTATTTTCTCTTCGAATGGGGCATCAAAAAAATTCCGGCACAGGAATCAGGGCTTTTTACCTATATCGATCCGCTTGTTGCAATAGTTATCGCCATCCCACTTCTGAGAGAGACAATAACGCCTGTTTTCATTCTTGGCTCCCTTCTTGTTTTTTCCGGCATAATCATTGCCGAGGGCAGAATCAATTATCATCCGCTTCACAAACTGAAGATTAAATGATATAATTGTGCCTAAGTATGAAAGCTGGAATCCATCCCAAATGGTACCCGGAAGCAGAAGTAATCTGTACCTGCGGTAATATATTTAAGATTGGTTCGACAAAACCAAGTTTACAGGTGGAAATTTGCCATAAATGCCATCCCTTCTTTACTGGCGAGATGAAATTTGTCGATACTATGGGAAGGGTAGAAAAATTCCAACAAAAACAGAAAAAAGCTATCTCCCAGATGACAATGCTTGCCGCTAAAAAAAAGAAGAAACAGGAAGAAAAGGAAGAAAGAAAGCCACGAACATTACGAGAGATGCTTTTGGGTTCAAAGTAAATTTAATCAATCAATTCCCTATCAACTAATCAACTGATAAATACCCATTTATTTAATCTAAGAACTAGGAATTAGTTGATTGGAAATAAGATAATTAGTTAATACATGAACAATAATACGGCAATTATAGAGATTAGAGGTGCTACCGGTGGTGCTGAAGCCAAAATTTGGGCTGCTGACCTTCTCCGAATGTATCTCCGTTTTAGCTTATCAAAAGGTTGGAAAAGTGAAATAGTAGATGAAGGAGTGATAAAAATATCAGGTTTGGATGTTTATAGACTTCTAAGGTTTGAAACTGGGGTACATCGGGTACAAAGAATTCCCAAAACCGAACGTTATGGCAGAATACATACTTCTACAGCCACAGTTGCCGTCCTTCCGGAAATTGAGGAAAGAGAAATTTATATAAATCCAAAAGATCTGGAATGGGAATTTTACCGAGCCGGCGGACACGGAGGACAAAACGTCAATAAAGTCTCAACAGCCGTCAGACTTCGCCATAAACCCTCCGGTATTGTCGTTTCGGCCCAAACAGAACGCTATCAGGAACAAAACAGGAGAATTGCTCTCTCTCTTCTTCGAAGTAAACTCTGGGAAATTGAAGAAGAAAAAAAGGCGGCAACTATTGGTCAAGCACGCTCGCTTATTGGCCGGGGCATGAGAGCAGAAAAAATAAGAACTTATAATTTCCCCCAAAACCGTGTTACTGATCACCGCATAAACAAGTCGTGGCACAATCTTGAAGAAATTATGGACGGAAAGATTGAAAAAATAGTAAGCGAGCTTGATATTTCACTCGCCGCTACTTTCTCCGATCGTCGCGTTTAAGGTCTTTGTTTCTCCATCTCTCCAAACCTCAATTGTTACTTTATCTCCTATTTTTTTACCGGCAATTATTTTTGCCAAACCACCATCTTTATCTGTCACTTTTACTCCGTCAATTTTGGTGATGATATCATCTTCTTTTATCCCTGCCTTTTCAGCGGGCGAATCTTCTATCACATCTTGCACATATGCCCCTTCAGGTACGTCATTTAAAATAGCAAGGTCGCGGGTAATCATTTTGTAACTCACACCCAAGAAAGGACGCTGAAATTTGCCATTCTCTTTAAACCGTGCAATGGCTTCCTTTACTACGTTTATGGGAATAGCAAAACCTATATTTTGTCCTTCTTGGGATACGGCCGTATTTATGCCTATCACTTCTCCGCTAGAATTAAGAAGTGGACCGCCTGAATTCCCAGGGTTAATTGCCGCATCAGTTTGGATTACATCATCAAGCCTTTCTATATATCCTTCGAAAGGACTGCCAGCAGTGATACCTCTTCCTAAACCTGAAATTACACCTGTTGTTACGGTATGCCGGAATTGCCCTAAAGCTGTTCCTATTGCAATAACCATCTGCCCTACTTTAAGTTTGGAAGAGTCACCCATCGTGACAGGTACAAGATTTTTGGCATCTATTTTTATAATCGCCAGATCATTCGCCGGATCACGGTAAATTTTTGTTACCTCATATGTCTTGTCATCTTTTGTGATTACTTTGTACTTAGCCTGACTATCAGAAACGACATGTTTATTTGTCACGATCATTCCATCCTCAGAAATAATAAAGCCCGTACCGATATCCTGTTCGATTTTCTGATTACCAGATTGTCCTCTCTGTCTAAACATGTTAAAAGGATCAAAGGGGTCAATTTCAAATATTCTACCAATAGGTCTTGTTTTGACGACGGAGATTGTTACTACAGAAGCACTGGTTTTCTCAACCACCTGAATTACCACTGACTCTTCGTTTAAGATTTTTATCTTTTCACTGGGTAAAGTAATCTCCGTCTTTTGAGGAAAGTGAAAATACTTATCAAGACTACCTAAGTTAACTTTCAACTGTCCGCTTGTTGTGCCTAAGTATAAAAGAATAAGAAGAAGAACAATTAATACCAAAATACGTTTCATATTTGTAAATTGGTTTTTATATTATAAAAAATGGATTATAAAATTCAAGTTTCAAAATTACTTTACCAGAGTTTCTATCCCGCGAGTAAGCTGGAGATCTTCATCTGGTTTGTTGGGATCATTTTCCACTTTCACATCCGGCTCAATACCCGATCCGTTTATCCATTTGCCATTTGGAAGAAGCCATTTTGCAGTTGTAATGTGGATACCAGCACCCTTTTCCAGATCTTGTGCTTCCTGGATGCTACCTTTGCCGAAGGATGTTTCTCCCACTGTTTTAATACCTCTTCTTAACTGAAGAGCTCCGGCGACAATCTCACTTGAAGAAGCGGTTCCTTTGTTTATAAGAACAACCAACGGTATTTCTGTCAATCTACCTTTCCTGTTTACCGTATAAGTCTGTTTCGAACCATTAGCATTTTCCTGCGTGACGATAACGCCATCTTTGAGAAATTCGGAGGCAATAAATACCGAACCTAATAAGTATCCGCCTGGATTATTCCGAAGGTCGAAAACTATCCCTTTGACTTTATATTTTTCCGTCCCTTCCAAAGTTTGAAGAACAATCTGGTCAATCGCTTTATTCCATTCATCAGGCGTCTGATCACCAAATCTAGCTAACTTAAGATACACGACTTTGTCACAATCACCACAGGTTTCTTTAATAATCTTACACTGGTATTCTGGTGTATTAGCACATCGAATATTTAAAGTCTCCCATTCCACAGAAGCCACTTTGATCGCGTCACGGGTAACTGTCACTTCTGCCGAGGATGAAGCGTCTTTTTTAATCACGGTCAAAACCACTTTGCTTCCTTTAGGCCCGCGGATCTTTGAGACCGCTTCAGGTAAAGTCCAGTTAGCAGTTTCTTTACCGTCTACTTTTACTATCCAATCTCCAGGCTGAAGACCTGCTTTCTCTGCTGGTGTACCTTTAAGTGGCGCAATTACAACAATTTTTTTATCTTTTATACCAAGCTGTGCCCCAATACCTTCAAATTTACCACCCAAATCGTCTTTAGCTTCCTTATTTTGATCAGGAGAAAGAAAAACGGTGTAAGGATCACCCAAAGAAGCAACCATACCGCTAATTGCTCCGTAAAACATTTTTTCAGGATCTAAAGCTTTCTTGTCGATGTAACTTTTATTTAACCTATCCCAGACATCCCAAAAAAGAGAAAAATCGAGCGTATTGCTGAATTTTTCCGGAGTTTTGCCAGTTATCTCGCTACTCCAAATTCTCGAATCGGAAAAACTGCTGTCAAGCCTTTTTTCCGCTCCCATCCGATAACCTACTCCAAATGTTAAAACAAAAAAAGCAGCAAAAAGAACAATATTTCTTATGGTTTTAAGCGACATAATTAATTCATCACTATGATCTGTTTTGTGGCGGGCCGAAGCCACACTTTTTTTCCAGCAAATTCTCTCAATTTTTTGAAAGTTTCACTCCCTACCTCCACCCAAGGAAGATCACTTTTTATCGCGGCCAGTCCTGTAATAAAACCTTTTACTCCAATTACCTCCAACTTTACTATAACATCCGGTGAGAGTTTTTGGGAAGCGACTATAGCTTCTTCCATATCTTCGTCTAAAACATCTAATATACCTAGACTTTCTTTAGGCGCAAAAACTAATTTTCCCACCACATCATCTCCCCTACCTCCTAAAATACCGAAAACTTCTCCGTCTACTTCAAGCTCTAAAAATGTTCTAGTGATATTTTTTACCCTACCTCTTATATGACTTTTGATTTTTTTCCTCTCTCTAAATTCTCCTCTATCTACAAGAGAAAGGGTGCCTTTCGTCAAATCAATTTCCTTGATTCTTCCAGAAATTGGGCTTTTGACTATTTTTGAGGAAAAGAAACTGCGGACTACAACCAAGGCTTCTCCCATTAATACTTCTTCTCCTATCTTCTTTCTAAGGTAACGGTGGATAGTTTCAGGTTTTATCTTAAGAAGTTGACTAATGTTAATAATAGTTTCTTGAGGCGTCAAACCTGAATCCTCCATAAGTACCGTATCTTCGCTAACATTTTCTCCGACTTTCACCAAAATTTTTGCTAATGGTGAAATTGGAAAATGGACAGTTGATTTCATGCAAATCTTTTCTTAAGAAGGACGAACCACAAATGGCAAGAGAGCCAAAAATCTAGCCTGTTTAATCGCTTTTGAAAGCAAACGTTGGTGTTTTTGACAAACACCGGAATCAAGCCTTGAAATTATCTTCCCACGCTCGGTAGTAAAATGCTTCAAAGTTTCAATATCCTTATAATCAGGCTCTTTTTTCTGTTTGCAGAAAAAACAGGAGCTTACCTTTTTTGACCTTTTTTTCTTTTTGAAACTCATCTGTTTCATATTTTAAAACGGAATATCATCCGGTGTGATATCTTCCGGTTTCGTCTCTTCTGCCTGTTTTTTATCTTCATCTTTTTTATCTTCATCGCCTACTTTTGTCTTTTTCTTAGTGCTCTTGGCGGAAGCAGAAGAAGTAGCTTGTTGATCGACACTAGCTTCCTCTTCTAATTTCTCCACAGGAGGCACAGCCTGCTCTTCCGGAGGTATACTAGTTTCTTCAGGAGGAACAGCTACCACTTCCTCTTTTGCTGATTTTTTCGAGTCAAGCAAAATCATGTCCTCGATGACTATTTCCGTAGTTGTCCGTTGATTACCATCTTGACCTGTCCAGCTGTGAGTAGAAAGTCTGCCTTCTACATAAACCTTTCGTCCCTTGGTCAAAAGCTGAGCACAAAGCTCTGCTAATTTGTTCCAAGCAACAATCCGATGAAACTCTGTTTCTTCTTTCGTCTCACCTGTTTGTGTGGTCCATGAACGGTTAGTTGCCAAACCCATCGTACAAACCGCTGTCCCCGCTGGTGTATAACGGAGTTCGGGATCTCGGGTAAGATTACCAATTAAAATAACCTTGTTAAGTGAACGAGCGGACATAAAATCACTCCTTCCTTAAAACTAAATACCTTAACACGCCACTTTGAGATTTAATCTTTTCATCAAGAGTCTTGATTTTATCGCTTGAAAGCTCTACCGTCAATATAAAGTAACAGCCTTCTTTTTCTTTTTTTATCTTATAGGCAAAAACACGTTTTCCCATCTCTTCTTCTTTGATAACCTTACCCTCCAAACCGGTAATCTGCTTCTTAATTTCTGCTAGAAGCTTTTTTTGCGCCTCGCTATCCAATGATGCTTTAAGAATCAGCACTAATTCATAAGTTTCTTTCATAAGTGCTTCAGTATATCATAAAAAATTTGAAATTGGAACTATCAGCGAATATACTTATTATTGTGACAACAAAAAGAGCCATTATTTTACTCTCTATCCTTTCCGTTGTAATTGCCGCAAGTTTCCTTATAGCTTTCTATTTCTTGGGCGAGAAAAAAATCCTTAGTCCTCTCTCGCAAAACAATACCTTGAAGAAGGCGAAGCCCACTGTGAAACCTTTAGATAAATATAGTTTTGAGGAGCTTAAAAAACGAAATTTTCTACCTTCAACAATAACTTTAGACAGAATCATCAATGACAATCCTAATTTTACTTCCCGTATTTTCTTTTTTACAACAGACGGTAAAAAGGTAAGCGGGCTTATTAATCTCCCCAAAAAAAGTGGTGTCTATCCAGTAATTATCCAGTTTCGAGGCTACATCAATCCAAAAAACTACACTATTGGAGCAGGCACGAGGCATAGCGGCGAAGTCTTTGCCGAAAACGGCTTTATTACTCTTGCTCCGGATTTTTTAGGATATGGGGAATCTGCCTCCCAATCAGCTGACCCTTTGGAAGAAAGGTTTGAAACGTACACTACGGCTTTAAATCTTTTGGCTAGTCTTCCTAATCTAAACATCGCTCTTTCTGATAATAAAGAAGTCAACATAAGAGCCGACATTAGTAAAATTGGTATATGGGGACATAGTAACGGTGGACATATCGCTCTTTCTATTGCTGCTTTAACGGGAAAAAATTATCCTATAGTTCTTTGGAATCCTGTTTCTAAACCCTTTCCTTATTCTGTCCTTTATTACACTGACGAAATGCAGGATAACGGAAAGAGTTTGAGAAAAATTCTAGCTGACTTTGAAAAAGATTATGACATTGAAAGATATTCGACTCCGAATTATTTTAAGTGGATAAATGCACCTATTGAACTTCACCAAGCCGTAGAAGATGAAGCAGTGCCCAAAAAGTGGTCTGATGAGCTATATAAAAAACTCAAATCGCTCGGCAAAGAAATCACTTATTTTACTTATCCAGGAGACAATCATGACTTTAATCGCGGCAGCTGGCAGACTGTGGTGGGAAGAAACATCAAATTTTATAAAGAACATTTTACCAAAACAATTACAGAATAATTTTGCAATTTAGATTCCAAATTTTTCAAAAACCAGTCTTTCTATTTCCTGCCATTTCTTAACTCTTATAACATTTTTGGGCAAGTTTGCCCTTCTGTTCCATGGTCTATCGATAAGAAAAACGGGTATCGTAAAAACTACTGCTATTTCCCAAGCATCCTCGATGATAAAATCTATTCCTAAACGGTCGGCAATGGACTTTTTATAATCTGCGTTAGAAATATGAGGTTTTTTTTCATCATATAGATCCAAGGTGGTGTTTTTACCAAAGAATCCATGTTTTTTAAGCCAATCAATTGTCACTTTCCTCATGTGAGTCGGCCTAAGAGTGATATAATGCACTTTGGCTTTTTCCTTTAACCATTTCCTAATCACGCTCACAGCCTCATCATATGGTTTAAGTGAAAAATGATACTCATAATCCCTCTCGAGTGTCTCTACGAACATTTCCACTTTCTCTTTTTCTATGCCTGAATATTTCTCAAAGTAATAGAAATCTGAAAGTTCCTCGTAGGTAATCTTTGTGTCGAATTGCCGATTAAATCTTTCAATATAAGAGGAAAACGTATCGGAAATGACGTTATCAATATCTATACCGATTTTTACGATTTTCTTCATTCAATATCTCTTTTTCACTTTTGACCCAGCAGGAGTATCTTCTATTTGGTAACCTTCTTTTTCTATTTTCTTCCTAATTCTGTCCGCCTCTTCCCATTTTTTTTCTCTTCTTAATACTTCTCGTTTATTTATTAACTCTAAAATCTCCTCTGGTATTTCTGATCCTTGATTCCTGATTTTTGATTCTTTTAGCCCTAATCCCAATACTTCATCAAAAAGAAGCAAAAGATCGTATTTATCTTCCGATGGTATATTGCTTTTGACTGTCTCCCAAACTATTACCAAAGCTTCCGGCATATTCAAATCATCATCAATAGCCGCTTGGAATTTTTCCTTAAATGCGTCTATCTTCGACAATTTTTCCTCCGATAAAACTGTTCTTTTTCCTTCCTTTATCTGACGTTCCAAATCTGCTACTTGCTCGTATAGATTATCTAAAGCATTCGCTGCCGCAGTAAGCGCTCTCCAAGTAAAATTCATTTCTTTCCGGTAAGAAGCAGTAAGGAACAGATAGCGAAGGGCCAAGGGGTTAAAAACCTTCTCCTCAACATCTTTTAGTCTGTAATAATTTCCTAAAGACTTGCTCATTTTTTCTTCTTCAACTAATAAATGGGCGGCGTGAAGCCAAAATCTGACAAATTCTTTGCCGGTTGCCGCCTCACTTTGAGCTATCTCATTGGTATGATGAATGGGAATATGATCAATTCCACCGGTATGAATATCGATTGTTTCGCCCAAATACTTCATGCTCATAGCCGAACACTCTATATGCCAACCAGGAAAACCTAAGCCCCATGGACTTTCCCATTCCATCTGTCTTTTTACTCCCTTTGGACTAAACTTCCATAAAGCAAAATCAGTCGGGTGTTTTTTGCCGGAAACAACTTCTATTCTTGCACCAGCTTTTAAGCTTTTTTGCAACGTATCAAAATTTTGCCCGGTCAATCTACCATAAGTGGGAAATTTCGCCGTGTTAAAGTATATGCCGTCAGTAATCCGGTAGGTGTAGCCTTTTTTTTCAAGAATCAAAATCAAATCTATCATCTCTTTAATATGATCCGTAGCTTTACAAACGACCTCTGGCTTTTTGATGTTTAACTTATCAATCATGGCAAAAAAATCATCGGCGTAAAATTTAGCTATCTCCCAGACAGATTGTTTTTTACTTCGACGTAAAGCAACCTCCATCTTATCCTCACCTGTATCGCTATCGGAAGTAAGATGCCCTACGTCAGTAATATTCATCACTCTTTTAACCTTGAAACCATCAAATTCCAAAACCCTCTGAAGAATATCGGCAAAAACATAGGTCCTTGCATGCCCGATATGGGCAAAATCATAGACTGTCGGCCCGCAAGAATAGTAAGTCACTACCGGAGGATGAAGCGGTTTAAACTCTTCTATTTTTTTTGTCAGAGTGTTATATAAACGAAGCATATATAAATAAAATACTTTAATTCATCCTACCTTCACGTTCTTACCGGCTTCAAAATCAGCCGATACTGGTCTTTTTTTTCTCGCTAGTCCTCTTATCGGACTACTAATGACGGGAAGAGCTTGGGATTGTTGTAGCTTTCGCATTCTTTCTTCTTCAGCTTTTTTCTCTTCCTCCTCTGCTAATATTTTTTCGTAGGGACGTAACTCTCCTTCTTTTTGGGGAGGTGGCTTCATATGGTTGGGCGTGACACTACGAAGTTTTTTTCTTGTTTCTTCAAGTTTCTTTCTATCAGTTTCTTCTATTTTTCTTACTTCCTCTTTTGAGAGTTTAGGATCAAGATTGGTAAGATATTCACCTATCTCATCTTTCTCGCCCTTTACATTTCCGGTAAGCTGCTCCACCACCTTCTCCGGGGCTACAACCTTAGTCAACTGTTCAGCTCCTTCTTTCAATGCTTCCAGACTTCCCTCGGTTATTTTTTTTACAACATTAGGCATATTTCTACTTTATAACTTTATAAAAATCCCAGCTTAATTTTTGCCTCTTTACTCATTTTCTCCGGCGTCCAAGGCGGATCAAAAGTAAGCTCTACATTTACCTCTTTCACTCCCTCTATCTTCCCCAGTTCTTTCTTTATCGGCTCCTCAATCATCTCAAAAAGCGGACAACCCATGGAAGTAAGAGTCATTGTAACTTCAACTTTTCCATTTTCATTCGTCTTAACGTCGTAAACAAAACCCATATCCACAATCGAGACTCCAAGCTCTGGATCGGGAATATTCTTTAAGACCTTTAATAATCTTTTTTTGGATAACATAATCAATTTTGATTTATCCAGCTTTCAACAAATTTCCAATTTATAATTTCCGGACGGTTTGAAAATTTAATATTCTCTTCTTCCTTCAAGCGCTTTACCTAGTGTAATTTCATCTGCGTATTCCAAATCCCCTCCAACCGGTAATCCATGCGCTAAACGGGTAATAATTATTCCTGTTTTGTTTGAGTTTTGAGATTTATCTGCCTGCCAAGAAAAGGACAGATTTAAAATTTCTCGTTTTATATACATGGCTGTGGCCTCGCCCTCCATATTGGGATTAGTCGCCAAAATTACTTCTCTAATTTTACCAGATTTTATTCTCTCAAGAAGCTCGGCAATCCTGATTTCGTCAGGACCAATATTATTAAGGGGATCAATTGCTCCGTGCAAAACATGATAGACGCCTTTGTATTTACCAGTTTTTTCCATAGATAAAATATCAATCGGTTGTTCAACAACACAAACAACAGACTCGTCTCTTTCTATATCAGCACAAATACTGCAGGGATCTTCCTCTCCGATATTGAAACATTTGGAGCAATAAACAGTAGCTTTCTTTAAGTTTTTCAAAGCCTCGGCAAATTGATCAAGTTCTGACTGTGGTACGTGAAGAAGATAAAAAGTAAGCCGTGAAGCGGTCTTAGGACCAATACCGGGCAATTTTTCAAAAGACTCAATTAATTTTTCTATGGATTTAGGAAGAAGTCTCATTACGCATTTACTTTAGCATTTTCTTCATGGCGGCAGCAATGAGGGAAGCGCTTGAAAAAACCCGAAGTTTTGGAAAATAGATTTCCGGCGGAACATATATTGTGTCCGTCACCCAAATTTTATCAACCGGACCTTCTTTGAGTATTTTGTCTGACCCGCCGACAAAATCTGCATGCGTAGCCAAAGCTACTACCTGTTTTGCTCCTTTTTCCTTAAGAAGAAAGGCCGCATTTACCAGTGTTCCTCCAGTTACAATCACATCATCCACGATAACTGCAGTTTTGCCACTTACATCACCCACTACCCGCATAGAAGAGATTTTATGCGGATGGTCAAGATCTCTTTTCTTTTCAACAAAAGCAAGAGGAAACTCCAATTCTTCTGAAAATTTCTGTGCTCTTTTAAGAGCTCCGGCATCAGGAGTTACTACCACTACATCTTCTAAATCCTTTACTGCCTGTTTAAACACGGAGAATCCGGAGACATGAACTACCGGAATCTTAAAAAAACCTAAAATTGCCTCATTGTGAAGTTCTACGGTAATAAGCTTATCCACACCCACCGCCTCAATCAGTTTGGCAACCACTTGGGCGGATAAACACTCTCCCGGACGGTGTATTCGGTCTTGCCGAGCATAACCGTGATAAGGTAAAACAGCAATAATTTTTCGAGGCTCGCCCCGTTTGACGCTATCTATCAAAAGCAAAAGCTCCATCAAATGCTCGTCAACCGGATTGGAAAGAGACTGGATGATAAAAACATCTTTGCCTTCAACGTCTTCCTCAATCCGTACGCGACACTCGGAATCGGCAAAACGAATAATTTCTGCTTTCCCCAATGGAAGATCCAAAATAGAAACTATTTCTTTTGCAAGATAAGGATTAGAATTGCCGGAAAAAATAATTGATGACATTTCTTAATTATATTATTATGGATTTTTCCATCTCTTTTTGCAAGCGGTAGAAACTAGATGGCTAAACTTTATATCACAATCTTGATTATGCCTCCTTACTGGTTATCTCGTTACCTTACTTGGTACAATACCGTTAGACGTCATGGTGGATACGTAATGGAAGGTAGAACTCCTCAACAAAGGATTGAGGAATGGATTCTTAACAAAAACACACCGATTATTTACAAGGAGGATGTAAACGAAACTCTGATACTGTACATTCCTTGACAAAACTATAGGTTAGGTGTATAAGGGCTTCTTAGAGAAGGTATTCTTATGTCTGCTAGGGCAGAAGCCTTAAGCTCTCCTGCTGCCCATGGACGAGAACTATCTACTCCCGCCAATGATAGGGTCTGGGAG